>Ga0315907_10000584_pt1 | contig 51934 bp, 16 predicted proteins | sample LakEriMetagenome_3_FD_203525 | JGI IMG/M metagenome (GOLD analysis project Ga0315907, IMG submission 203525) | Freshwater fungal communities from buoy surface, Lake Erie, Ohio, United States - Buoy 12 MA123 | ecosystem: Environmental > Aquatic > Freshwater > Lake > Lake biofilm | place: USA... | reverse complement strand
GCGTCCGTCGCCATCACCGGCGCCGCGACCACCAACGCCAGCGCCAACGTCGTGCTCGCGAACACCGCCGGCCTGGTCATCGGCCAGCCGATCAGCGGCGCGGGCATCCCGGCCGGCACCTACATCATCGCCATCAGCGAGAACGCGGGCATCACGCTCAGCGCCCCGGCCACCGCCACGGCGGGCTCCGTCGCGCTCACCGCGGCCCCCGTCACCCAAGTCACGACGGCCGGTCGCCACGGCGTCGTCAACAACGAGAACCTCGCCATCACCGAAGCCGGCGCCGGCTTCAACGGCGTGTTCAAGGTCATCGTCGACCCCGTCGACCCCAACCGCTTCGTCCTGACCGGCACGCCCGACCAGACGAACGCCACGCCCCAGACTCTCGTCATCGACGCCGGCAAGCGTTTCGTGATGAGCAACACGGCCTACGCCACGGCGACCGGACCGACCGTGGTCCAGGCGGCCTCGACCTACGGCGAGACCGTCGGCGCGATCTCGGGCGGTACCCGCACCACCAATTCCAACTACGCGTTCATCGACCTCGGACTCGGGACGACCCTCACGATCAACCAGACCCAGGACTCTACCTTCGCCGGTGAATTCATGGGCCTGGGCACGGTCCGCATCATCGGTAACTCGACGCTGAACCTCAGCAACGCGCACCGTAACCACGGCAGCATCATCATCGATTCCGGCACGCTGCAGGTCACGTCTACGAACAACGGCGCCGGCGGACGTATCTACAACCAGGTCGTCGCAGGCAATTTCCCGACCATCACGGTCAATCGTTTCGGCGCGCTCTATCTGTTGCGCTCGATCAACCAGGAGACCAACGGCGTCGGCGACGCCACCGACGTCCTCCTCAATTCCGCCGCCGGCACACGCACCAACCTGGTCATCGGTTCGAACTTCGCCGACACTCTGCCGCTCGGCTTCTACGTCTGGAACACATCGAGCGACACCGCCCGCACGGAGAACATCAACAACATCTACTTCGACTCCGGCACGAGCTACCTGACCATGCACTTGTCGGGCAATGTGCGCCAGATCCTCGGCGCCACGGGCCTTATCCGTCGCAACCTCGCCACCGGCATGGTTCGCGGACGCAGTCTTGGCAACGTAGCCAGCGGCAACGTCAATTCTTCCAACTGGTTCATCCGTAATACCGGCGCCGAGACGGACTTCATCAACGCCATGGTCGGCGGAGCCGGCGCGGACGTCGCGCTGGCCGCCGGCGCGACCACGTTGGGCAGTGCGACCGTCACCGTCACCTCCACCGCGGGTCTCCAGCCTTTCATGCGCGTCAGCGGCACCGGCATCCCGGCCGGGGCCTATGTGGTCAGCGTCACCAACGCCACCACCTTCGAGCTCAGCGCCCCCGCGAGCGCGACGACCACCGCCCAGTCCTTCTCGGCCGTCGCCCTCAATAAGAGCATCACCCCTTGGCTGGTCTCCCAGAGCTACGGCAACATCAACGGTCCGATCTCCGAGACGGACATGGGCAACTCGCTCACGACCTACGTGCTCGGCCTGGGTCTGCGTGCCCTCAGCCTTACCAACGACTACGCGACCTTCGCCAATGTTCTGCAGCCTTCGGAGAACGTCCGCGAAGCCCTGACTGGCGACCTTTCCGTCGGAGCGAACGCTTCGGTCAACGCCCTCGTCCTGCATAATAATCCGGTCGCCGACGCCTCCGGCGCCTTCGCCGTGACCGGCGCCGCCGGCACGAGCCTCACCAACGGCAGCGGCGCTTTCCTCTTCACCCTGAACAGCGCGGCGGCCCTCGGGAGCGACAACACCACCACCCTCGCCGGCTTCGACGGCGGCGTGCTGCTGTCCGGTGCGACGAACGAGTACCTCTTCCACGTCATCAACCCGGGATCTTCCGCGGTCTCGCCACGCCTCACGGCCGTCGTCTCGGCCCCGCTGGCTTCCGCCGGTCACCTCACCAAGTCCGGCCGAGGCACCCTCGTGCTCTCCGGCGCGAACACCGCCGGCGGCGGCGTGCGCGGTCTCACCCCCACGACCACCTATTGGGGCACCACCATCAACGAAGGCGTCCTGCAGATCGCGGACCTCGACAACATCGGCGGCGCCCTCGGCGACCTCACCTTGGCCGGCGGCACCCTGCGCCTCGCGCCTGGTTTCACGGACGACATCTCGCAGCGCAACCTCACCTTCCTGTCGGCGGGCGGCACGCTGGACGTCACCACGAACGACCTGGTCCTCGCCAATGCGATCGGCGGCGCCGCCGGCGTCGGCATCGGCGGTCTCACCAAGACCGGCGCGGGCTCCCTCACCTTGGCCGCGACGAGCACCTTCACCGGTTCCACCCGCGTGGACAACGGTCGCCTCATCCTCGGCGGCGGCGCCAACAACCGCCTGCCTTCCGCCGCGGAGCTGTTCATCGGCTCCGGTTCCGGTACGGCGAGCGGGGTGCTTCAGCTCGGTAACGCTGACGGTGCCACCCATCAGACCGTCTCCTCGCTTTCCGGCGTGACCGGCGTGCAGGTCGCGGACTTCACGATTCTGAACGCGGGCCAGGGTTTCACCTCCGCTCCGATCATCAGCTTCAACGCCATCGGCGGACTCATGGGCGCCCAAGCCGCGCAGGCCGTGGCCACGGTCGAAGAAGGCGTCATCACCGGCATCACCCTCACCGACCCGGGGCTCTACCGTCCCGGCTTCGCTCCCGTCGTCACCGTAACAGCCTTAACTAACGCCTCCGCCGCCTCGACCAACTCGGTCACGCTCAACGTCGCCAGCACGGGCGGCGTCGGTGTGGGCTCCACTATCATTGGCGCGGGCATCGCCGCCGGTACGACTGTCGTAGCGGTCGTCAGCAACACGCAGCTCACCCTCAGTCAGAACGCCTCCGTCGCCAACGGAGCTGATCTTTACATCTCGGGTGGCGTCGGCGGCAATTCCGCATCCATCGTCGTCCGCTCGCTCGGTCAGGTCACCAGCAACGCCATCGTCGGCGGCGCCTCGGCGGTCTCGAACCTGACGGTCGACCAGGACATCACCAGCTTCTTCAACGGCGCCATCGGCGGCGCCGGGCTCAACCAGGACAACGTCGGCATCATCAAGTCCGGCGTCGGCACGCTCACGCTGTCCGGCGAGAGGCTCTCGTACGTCGGCCAGACCACCGTCCTCGGCGGTCGCCTCAACCTCACCGGCGGCCGCTCCGCCGCTCCGCGCACCTCCTCGGTCAAGGTCAACGCCGGCGCGATCCTGAACTTCAACAACACCGTCGGGCAGGAGATCGCCCTCGGCGCGGGCGTCCTCGACCTCGGCGCCGGCTCGGTCGGCTCGGCCTCGCTCGGCTTCGACATCGGCGGCCTCACCGCCTTCGACCGGATCACGACCTCCTCGGCGGCCGTGACCGCCAAACGCGTCATCATCAACCTCACCGGCCTGACGGGTCTCACCGCCGGCTCCTATGATCTCCTCAGCGCCCCGGCGGGCGGCCTGTCCGGCGCGACCTACGCGCTCGGTGATCTCCGCACCTTCGGCGGCCACACCTTCGGCCTGACGAGCACCGATACGGCCGTCACGCTCACCACCGCGGCCCTGCCGACCGACCTTTACTGGCGCGTCGGCGCAGACGTGAGCTGGTCTTCGCTCAACTACGCGAACTACGACACCAACTTCTCGACCGACGCCGCCGGCCTCGTCAACGCCAAGGGCTTCCCGGGCGTCGCCAACAAGCTCATCTTCAGCGCCACGCCCGGCGCCGCCACCAGCGCCTACGTGACCACGCTCGACGGCGACTTCGCCGTCGGCAGCCTGCGCTTCACCTCGACCCCGACGGGCATCACCAGCGTGACGATCGCCCAAGGCGGTCCGGACACGACTTACGCCCTCACCGTCGCCCCGGCCAATGCGGCCGACGGCATCACGATCGACGATAACGCGGGCGCCATCCTCATCAGCGCGCCGATCGTCCTCGGCGCCGACCAGACCTGGAGCATCGCGGGCACCGGCGAGAACGGCTCCACCCTCGCGGTCGCGGGCGCCGTCTCCGGCCTCGCGGGCAATGACCTCCTGATCGCCGGCCTCGCCGGCGCCAGCCTGACCTTCTCCGGCGCCAACACCTACGCCGGCACGACCAGCTTCCCGGGGATGACCCTTCTGGCCGGCGTCAACAACGCGTTCAGCCTTAATTCCACGCACATCCTCTCGCCCCAGGGCGAAATCCCGGGCGTCCTCCGCCTGAACGGTTTCAATAACGCCATCGGTGGCCTCCAGGGCGTCGGCTTCGTCGAGAACGCTGACCCGCTCACCGCCGTCACGCTGACGGTCGGTCGGAACAACCAGAGCACCGTCTTCTCGGGCGAAATCCGCGACGGCGGTCTGACCGCCCTGTCTCTCACCAAGGTCGGCAACGGTTCGCTGACCCTCACCGGCGCGCTCTCCCATTCGGGTGACACCAGGGTCAACGGTGGCACGCTGAACCTGACCGGAAGTTACGTCGGCTCCGTCGCGAGCTCCTACCTGCGCTTCGGCTCCGCCCCGACCCAGAGCATCGTCAACGTCACCGGCGACGTCGACCTCTTCGCGATGCAGGGCGCCGACACCTTCGGCGCGGTCTCGATCTTCAACCAGAGCGCGGGCACGGTCCGCCTGTTCACCACTGGCGGCAACGGCAACATGCGCGTGGCCCGCATCGGTTACGGCTATTTCAACCTGACCGGCGGCCTGTTCCAGATGTCGAACAACGGGGCGGTCTCCCGTTTCAACCTCAATGAGAACAACGCCAACGCGGTGGGCGTCGGTTACGTCGGCGGCACGGGCGTGCTCAACAACGCCAATGCCGGTGGCGACTGGTTCATCCTGGCTTACCAAGGCATCGGCCAGTTCACGGTCGGGCAGGGCGGTTTCGTCAACCGCCAGAATTCCACGGGCCAGATCGGCATCGTCCTGGGCGGCACCGGTACGCACGGCACGCTGAACATCGCAGGCGGCAACTTCGACTTCGGCGGCAGCCAGCTGCGCTATGGCAACGGCTCCATCACGAATTCGAACGCGTTCTTCAACGTCATCGGCGGCGTCGCCTCCATCGGCAACAACGCTTCCGTCGCCATGGGCAACGGGCGCGGCAACCTCGCCTACAACAATTTCGCGGGCGGCACCTTGCGAGCCAACGCCGCGATCACCCAGGGCATCCTGCCTTCGCTCCTCGGCAATACGGGCGGCGCTTTCCTGACCGCGGACAACCGCGTGAGGACGGCCTACGGGATGTGGACGAACACCTTGTTCGGCGCGGTCGATAATTCCGCCGTCGCCGGCGCGGTCTCCGCGAACGGGGTCCTCACCATCGACACCAACGGCTTCGCCGTCGCCCTCTCGGGCCTCACCGCCGCCACGGGCGCGGGCCTGACCCAGGCCGATCTTTCCGTCACGGGCGGTTCCGGCTACGTCGGCGCCCCCGCCGTCGTGTTCAGCACCGCCGGCCTGATGCCTGGCGGCACGCCCGCCTCAGGCTACGCGGTCATCGCCAACGGCCAGGTCACGGGCATCGTCATCACGAGCCCGGGCACCTACCAGCCGGGCACCGTCCCGACCGTCACCCTCACGGGCGGCGGCGGCCAGGGCGCCGTCGTCACCGTCGGCGCGCTCACTACCGCCAACACCGCCGGCCGGATCGTCAAGTCCGGCTTGGGCACGCTTTCCTTCAGCGGCGTCAACACCTTCACGACCACGATGTCCATCAACAACGGCGCCGTCGCCGTCGCCGCGGGCGGCGCCCTGAACTCGTCGACCATCGATGGTCATGAGGCAGGTCGCTATCTCGTCGTGGGCCAGTCGGGCGCGATCGTCGCCAACACCGCCGATGCGATCGCCAAGATCGATCGTTTCACCAATGCGGGCAGCACCGGCGTCGTGGCCGTCACCGCCGCCACGGCCTCGGCCGACATCGACCTCCGGAGCACCGCGCTCAGCCTCACCGGCATGGGCCTCGGCGCCGGCATGGGCGACGTCACTTATGCGGGCGTCTTCACCCCCGGCGTGGCCGGTGCCTACCGCCTCGGCGGCGGCGGCGGCGTGCTCACCTATGCGGCGGACATCACGGGCGGCTACGAGACGCGCGTCGACATCATCGGCACCTCGGTCGCCTTCTCCGGTAACAACACCTTCAAGGGCGGTCTCGTCCTCAACACCGGCGGCACCCTCCAGGTGCTGCCGACGAGCGTCTCCGCCGGTTACGGCACGGGCGCGGGCGGGCTCATCGCGCTCGGCGGTACGCTCCGCTGGGCGACCGGCTCGACCACGGACATCACTTCCGGCCCCGGGGCCATCCCTGGCGGCATCTCCCTCTTGGGCACCGTCCTGGTCGACACCAACGGCAACAATGTCGAGCTCGCCGGCTCTATCGGCAATCGCGCCGTCACCGGCGGCACCCGCGAAGCCCGTTCCGGCGGCCTCACGAAGATCGGCAACGGCGTGCTCGCGCTCGGCGGCGCCAATACCTTCACGGGCGACACGACCGTCATCGACGGATCGATCCTGCTCAAGCATACCGACGCGCTCGCCTACAGCCTGCTCAGCTTCACGAACGTGATGAACGCCGCGAGCCTCGGGTTCGACAGCAGCGTCGCCTCGCGCACGTTCACCGTGGGCGGCCTCAACGCCGGTTCCCAGCAGGCCTCCGCCATCAACATCCCGCTCGTCGACAACCTCGGCAACGCGATCACCCTCCGCGTCGGCAACGGCGGCCAGGACTCCGCCTTCGGCGGCCAGGCCACCGCGGTCTTCTCCGGCGCCGGCGGTCTGACCAAGATCGGTTCGGGCACCCTCAACATCAACGGCACCGCCCAGACTTACACGGGCGCGACCACCATCATCGCCGGCGCGCCCGGCGTGACGGCCGGCGGCCCCAGCAAGATCAGCACGCTGGCGCTCAACTTCACGCATACCTTCACCGCGAGCGGCGCCACCACCACGACCGCCCGCACGGTCACTTCCAACCTGATCTCGGCCTCGTCGGTCCTCATCATGGGCGGCGTCTCGGCCCCGCAGCTCGGCACCCAGCTCAACGCCGCGCAGCTCGCCAACCTCGGCAACGGCAGCGGTCGTCTCCGCCTGGTCTCCGCCGCCGCCGCCACCACCCAGACCTTCGCCTCGACCACCCTCGGCACGGGCGCGTCGGACATCGTCATCACCAGCAGCGGCACGCACCCCGCCTTGCTGACCCTTGGCGCGATCACCCGCGGCCGCGGCGCCACGCTCTTCGTCGGCAATCCGGCCAACACGCTTTCGGCGACGAACGGAGTCCAGACGACCTCCGGCACCGCCAGCACCCTGCTTACGGACGCGAACGGCACCGCCTACGCGGTCCTGGCCACCAACAGTTCTACGACGGTCACGGACTGGGCCATGAAGAACGCCGGCAACGTCTGGCTCACCGCCGCGACTTACACGGATGCCGCCGCCGGCGCCACCGCTCCGGGCGCGGCCGCCAACGTCAATCTCACGGCCACCAACACGACGGCCTGGAACACGCAGACGATCAACTCGCTGCGCATGAACGCGACCACCGCGGCCAACCTCGTCATCGGCGCCAATCAGACCCTCACCATCGGCACGGGCGGCATCCTGTTCGGATCGAGCGCCGCCGCGGCCTCGCTCAGCACCACCGCCGGACAGGGGACGATCGTGCCCGGAACGGGTCGGGAGCTGGTGATCTTCGCCAATAACACCCTGTTGACCATCAACGCCGTGCTCGGCGAAAGCGCCGCCGGCGCGACCGACGTCACGTTCCGCGGCCTCGTCAGCGTCGGCCTCGGCAAGAACGACCTCCTGCTCAAGGCGAACAACACTTACTCGGGCGATACGTACATCAGCGGCGTCCGCGTCCGTACCGACCTCGGCTCGGTCACCGCGCCCTTCGGCACGGGAGTCAACGGCAACGTCTACATCTACGGCAACAACGGCGGCCAGTTCATGACGGCGGACAACGTCACGCTCGCGGCCCGCAACTGGTACATCATCGGCGGCGGCTGGGAAGAGGGCACCGGCGGCAATTATCACGGCGCAATCCGCCTCGGCAGCGGCGCCAACCTCCAGGGCACGCTCAACCTGATGGGCGACGCCAGCGTGCGCACCCTCGGCAACCTGGCCACCGTCAGCGCCAAGCTGTTCGGCGACTTCAACCTCACCGCGCGCAGCGGCGGCGGCGACGGCACGGTCAACTTCACGGCCGACAACACCGGCTGGGCCGGCTCGTTCAACATCGGTTCCGGCGGCTATCGTTTCGACGCGCTGACCAACCTCGGTTCCCCGACCTCGATCCAGCTCGGCCAGTTCGGCACGATCATCGCCGGCTTTGCCGGCGTCCAGACGGCCGTCATCGACAAGGTCGGCTTCGGCTCCCTCGGTACCGTCGCTTTGCGCGCGGCCAACGCGACCGAAACCATCGACTTCCGCGGGGCCAACGCCGCGGGGCTCTTCCTGGGCGCCAACGAGAACCTCACTTACGCCGGGACCTACTCCCCCAATCTGGTCAACGGCCAGCCCAATGTCCGGCTCGGCGGCGGCGGCGCCACGCTGACTTACGTCAACGCCATCACCGGCAACGCCGCGGTCTTCATCGGCGGCGGTGCGGCCACCAACTCCTATGGCACCGTCGTCCTCAACCCGACGACTCCCGGCGCCAACACCTACGTCGGCGGCACCACGATCGGCGCGAACACCTCCTACGCTGCCGTCGAGGTCCCCGCGGTCGCCAACCCCTTCGCCGTCTTCGGTAACGGCCCGCTGACCTTCGTCACGCCCAACGCCACGTTCCGCCTCGCGGCCGCGCTCCCGAACGCCGACGCGGACCTTTCGTCGGCCGCCAACCTGACCAGCATCGTCATCAACGGCGGCGCCAAGTTCGACACCAACCGCGCCGCCGACACGGACACCGTGGTCTTCGCGCGCGGCATCGGCGCTTACGGCGCCTCGGGTTCCTTCCTGAAGCAGGGTCGCGGCATCCTGCGACTGGACGGCATCAACACCTACCTCGGCAACACCGACGTCATCGGTCGCACTGCCGGCAACGGCGTCAGCGCCTTGCACCTGAACAATGCGAACCCGTTCAATGCCGGTTACGCTCCCAACGGCGCCGCCTCAGGCACGCTGCTGTATTTCAACCCGGGCACCAACAACGACCAGGTCGGCTCGCTCGTCCAGCTGAACCGCGCCGTCTCCATCCCGGCGATCCACGCCCCGGCCGTCGGCACCACCACCGTCGTCGCGCCGGTGGGCAGCGTCGTGAACCTCAACGGCTTCGACCTGACCCTCACGGGCAGCGGCAGCAGCCAGTTCGCCGGCGTCATCAACGGCGGTATCGGCTCCCTCGGCACCCTCGGCGTTGCCGGCATCATCAAGACCGGCAGCGGAACCTTCACGCTCCAGGCCAACAACAGCGGCAATTACTCGGGCAAGACCATCGTCCGCGGTGGCGTGCTCCAGCTCAACTTCAACGCGCTGACCACCGCGCCTTCGTCGATGATCAATACGGGCAGCACGCTCGAACTCGGCGGCGGCACCCTGGACATCGTCGGCAAGTCCGCCACGACCAACACCCAGCAGTTCAACGGACTGAACCTGCTGCCGGGCGCCTCGCGGACCACTCGTACCCTCAACACCGCCACGGCGCTCACCCTCAACCTCGGGCCGATCGCGCGCCCGACGGCCGGCTCCGCCATCGACTTCGTCTTCTCGAGCATGGGCACCGGAGGGATCGTGGTCTCCTCCTTCAACGAAGCCGGCGACATCCTCGGAGGCTTCGCGACCGTGGAAGCGGGCGCGGGCTTCGCCACGATCAGCTCCGGCAAGATCGCCGCGCTCCCCATCGTCGCCACGACCGCTTCGGCCAATTCCTCCGCCTCGACCTCGCTCACCGTCGCCAGCGCGACCGGAGTGTCGGTCGGCAACAATATCGCCGGTGCGGGGATCCCGGAAGGCACCACTGTCACCGCGGTGACCGGCAATGTGTTGACCCTGAGCCAGCCGGCTACGGTCGCCAGCGCGTCGGCCCTGAAGATCGGCAGCTACGCCTTCGCCTACGCCGCGGGCGCCAACGTCGACAACGGCGCCATGGCCACCATCGGCGCTTCGCCCGTCTCCATCAATTCGCTGCGCTTCAATGAGCCCGCCCAGGTCGAGCTCAACGCGACCGCCGGCCTGACCATCGCGAGCGGTGGCATCCTGATGACCAACGCCGTCGGCGCCAACGACGTCACCATCAAGGGTGGCACGCTGACCTCCGGCAACGGCCGCGACCTGATCCTCCATCAGTGGAACACCTCCGCCTCGGGCTTCCTCGCCATCGAGTCGAAGATCACCGGCAACATCGGCCTCACCAAGTCGGGCCCCGGCCTCGTCATCCTGCGCAACGGCGCCAATGACTTCGTCGGCGACGTGACCATCAGCGGCGGTACCAACAGCACTTTCCGCGTCGAAGCCTCCGGCGCCCTCGGCGTCAGCACCAACGCCGTCAACATCTTCAGCGCCGGCCAGTTCCAGATCGACCAGGACGTCACGATCGCCAACCCGATCAAGGTCGATTTCGCCTCCGGCCGCGTGGGCGAGGGCGCGATCTTCCTCTCGGCTTCCTCCGGCGTGGGCACGCTTTCGGGACCGATCCGCATCGAGAAGACCACCATCGCCGGCGGTCTCTTCGCCTCGAACGGCGCGACTTTCGTCATCTCGGGTCCGGTGACCGCGGCCGCGGGCCAGGTCGTCACGGCCCGCGTGGGTAACATTCGCTTCTCCAACGACCCGCTGGTCTCCGGGGTCCCGTCGGATTACGATTATTTCATCAATCAGGGGGCCGTGGTCTCCCTCGGCGCGACCAACGCCTTGTCGACCCGCGCCATCGTCGACATCGGTTCCGCGGGCGCCGCGACCATCGACCTCAACGGTTACGACCAGACGATCGGCGCCCTGACGCGCATCACCGCGGGTCCGAACCGCATCGTCACGAACAGTTCCGCCTCGCTCTCGACGCTCACGATCAACGTGGCCGCCAACGACGGTGGCATCCTCACCGGCGACTGGGCCTACGCCGGTCAGCTCACCGGTCGACTCGCCCTCGTGAAGTCCGGCGCGGGCCTCCAGCTGCTCTCCGGCGAGAACTCCTTCACCGGCGGCACGACCGTCAACGCGGGCACGCTCCGCATGGGTCACGTCAACGCGCTCGGCGGTGACACGGGCTTCAACGGCGCGCTCACCGTCAACGGCGGCGTGCTCGACATCTTCGGCGTCGGCAACGCGGCGATCGGCACCCTCGCGGGCGCCGGTGGCATCATCACCGACTCCGGCCTCGCGTTCGGCGGTTCGGTGCTCTCCACCTTCAGCCCGGCGGATTCCCTCTTCGCGGGTGCGATCAACGACGGCGCTTTCCGCACCCTGTCCCTTTACAAGGACGGCGTGGGCGTCCTCGCCCTCTCCGGCGCCTCGGGTTACACCGGCGTGACCAAGGTCTTCCAAGGCGCGCTGGCGATCAGCCACGGCGCCGCCCTCGGCGCGAGCAGCGGCTCCACGGTCGTCTCCGCCGGCGCCGCCCTGCGGATCGCGGGCGACATCACCAGCGCCGAACCGCTGTCCCTCGCCGGCGCCGGCATGGCCGGCACGGGTGTGCTCCGCAATCTCTCGGGCGCCAACACCTTGAGCGGCGCGATCGCGCTCTCGGCTCCGTCCCGCTTCGTCAGCGACGCCGGCACGCTCACGCTGGGCGGCGCGCTCTCCGGGGTAGGTCATGCCCTGACGCTGGGCGGCTCGGGCGACCTCGTCCTCGGCGGTTCGCTCTCCCTCGGCTCGGCCGGACTTACCAAGGAAGGCCTCGGCGTCGCCACGCTCGGCGCGGCCAACACCTTCACCGGCGCCACGGTCGTGGCGGCGGGCGCGCTGCGCCTGGCCGACGCCGCGGCCCTGGGTTCCTCCGTTTCGCTCACCGTCGCTTCCGGCGCCGGGCTGCAGCTGGCGGGCGGCATCGCCTACGCCGGCGTCGCCGCGACGACTCCGCTCCTCCAGAACGTCGGCGGGACCAACGCCTGGTCCGTCGGCCTTCGTCCGACCGACGGCGGCGCGCTCACCTTGCGTTCCGACGCTGGCGTCCTGACCCTCAACGGTCCGGCCGGTTCGCTCAACGCGCGTAGCGCCGACGGCGTCGACCGCGCGCTCGTGCTCACGGGCGCCGGCGCCGGCGTCCTCGCCACGGATTTCATCAACGCCGCCGCCTTCACGAAGAGCGGGGCAGGGGTGTGGACGATCTCTTCGCCTCAGACCTTCGCGATCGAGACCGCCATCGACGGCGGCACGCTCAAGGCCGGCGCGGCCGGCGTGCTCTCCGCCGCTTCTAACGTCCGCTTCGCCGACGTGGCGGGCGCTACTTTGGACCTCGACGGTACCGTCCAGTCCGTCCGCACCCTTGAAGGCGCGGGCGCCACGGGCGGCGCGGTCGCCCTCGGCGCGACCGGCGAACTCACCGTCGGGGCCAACACGGCCTTCGGCGGCGCGGTCGCGGGTTCCGGCACCAGCCGACTCATCAAGTCGGGCACCGGTGTGTTCACCATGGGCCCGACCAGCGCCCTCACCGGCACGGTCGCGGTCAACGTCAACGGCGGCACCTTCTCCTTCGGTGGCAATGCTGGCGCCAACGTCTCGGTCCAGGTCGCCTCGGCCACCGTCCTGCGTGGCTCCGGCTCCTTCCTCGGCGCCGTCAACGTCGCCAACGGCGGCGTCGTCGAAGCCGGCAACGGCGTCGCGGGCAGCCTCTCCGTCGCCAGCCTCGCCCTCGGTTCCAGCGTGGGCGACATCGCGACCCTCCGCTTCCGTAACATCGACCTCGGCGGCTCCGCCTCGGTCATGAACATCGGTGCGTTGACCGCCAACGGCGGCGCCGGCTCCGTGCTCATCTCGGCCGTCAACGGCGGCGCGCTCGCCAACGGCACCTACCTCCTCGCCAACTTCACCACGCCGATCGCCGACTTCGGCGTGTTCGGCCTGGGCACGATCACCGGCCTCGGCGGCCGTCAGTCCGGCGCTTTCGTCACCGCTGACTCCAGCAAGCTCTCCGTCGCCATCACCGGCGATTCCGTCCGCTGGCAGGGCGACGTCGGCGGCACCCCTGACACGGTCTGGCACATCCCGGGCGGCGCCAACAACCTCCGGGTCGTTCCGGGCGGCGCCCCGACCGACTTCCGTGCCAACGATGCGATCGTCTTCAATGACGACGCCGCTACCGGCACGGTCGTGATCAGCGAAGGAGCGGTGTCTCCGTCCAGCCTGACGATCGACAATCCGACGTTGGCTTACGCGTTCTCCGGCGCCTACGGCGTCACCGGCGCGACCGGCATCGTCAAGAACGGCGCCGGCCAGGCCACGTTCGCCAACCTGGGCAACAGCTTCACCGGCGGCGTGACCGTCAACGCGGGTACGCTCGTGTTGCAGTCCGCGCAGACCATCGCCGGCGGCCTCACGGTCAACGGCGGCAACCTCGTGCTCGGCGCGGCCAACACCCTTTCCGGCAACGTCGTCCTGAACGGCGCGGGCAGCCTCACCTTGGGCGCCGCGGGCGCCCTCGGTTCCGGCAACAGCCTCGCCTTCGGTTCCGGCGCGTCCGGTGAGTTCAAGCTCGCCGGCAATGCGGCCACCCTCTCCGGCCTGACCACGCACGCCACGGTCGGCACGCCCACCGTCGTCAACGGCGTCTCCGCGACGACCGCCACGCTCACCGTGGACCTCGCCTCCGGCACGCAGACCTTCGCGGGCGTCCTCGCGGACGGCAGCCTGGGCACGTTGGCTTTCGCCAAGTCCGGCGCCGGCACCTTCGTCCTGACGGGCGCGAACACGCTGACCGGCGGGACGACCGTCTCCGCGGGCACGCTCCAGGTGGGGCAGGGCGGTTCCCTCGGTGACGCCGCCATCGCCTCCGGCGCCTTGCTTTCCTTCAACCGGGCCGACGTGTTCACCTATGCGGGTGGCACCACCGGCGCGGGCTCCGTCGCCGTCGTCGGCGGCGGCAACATGACCATCACCGGGGACCTCGCCCATGAAGGCGGCACCTTCGTGGGCTCCGGCCAGATCCTGACCCTCGGCACCGGCAGCTCGATCGCCGGCGCCGGCGCGGTCACGGTCGACGGTTCCCTTAAGGTCAACACGACCGGCTCGGCCGCCATCGGCTCCGTCATCGGCGGCCTCGGCAGCATCTCGGTCGACGCGGGCACCCTCGTGCTCACGGGCGCGAACACCTATCAGGGGACGACCACGGTCGCTTCCGGCGCCACGCTGCAGGTCGGTACCGGCTCGGTGGCCGGCGCCCTGCCTCCCTCGGCCGTCGTCGCGAACAGCGGTTCGCTCGTCGTGTCCCGTTCGGGTTCGCTTACCTTCGCCAACGTCGTCAACGGCACCGGTGAGTTCGTGAGCCGCATGGCCGACGGCGGCGTGCTGACGCTCGCCGGCGCCAACGGCTATTCGGGCGCCACCAAGGTCGAGAACGGCACCCTCGTCATCGGTTCGACGGCCGCCTGGGCCAACTCCACGGACGTCGTCCTCGGCAGCGCCGGCAAGAGCGCCACCCTCGAACTCAACGGCTTCAGCAAGTCCTTCTCCAGTCTGTCGACCCTCGGCGTCGCCGGCGCCCAGACCGTCCGCAACAGCGGCGTCGGTACCGCCACGCTGACCTTCACCGACTCCGGCGTCGTCTCCTTCGGCGGCGCGTTCGTCGAGACCGCGGCTAACACCCGCATCGCGATCGGCTACGCCGGCGGCGGCGTGCTGGCGTTCGGCAGCACCAATGATTACACCGGCGGCACGATCATCACCTCCGGCACGGCCCGTCTCGGCGCGAACAACGCGTTCTCCGTCGGCGCCCTGACCTTGGGCGGCGCCGGCACGGCCGGCGTCCTCGACCTCGGCGGCTTCAATCAGACGGTTTCTTCGCTCACCCTCGGGGCGGGCTCCGTCGCCGGCGACCAGATCATCGGCAACAGCAGCCTCGTGGCCGACTCCGTGTTCACTTATCTCGGCGGCACCACCTCCTTGGGCCTGGTCATCCGGGACACCTTGGGCGCGGGCACGCGCAAGACCGGCCTGAACTTGGCCGGCACCGGCGTCGTCACCTTCCTCGGCGCCAACGATTATACCGGCACGACCACGATCGCCGCCACGACGACCGCCCAGGTCGGCGCCTTCGGCACGGCCGGCGCCATCGGCCGTGGTCCGATCGAGAACGACGGCGCCCTCGTCTTCGCCCGCACCGACACTTACGTCATGCCCGCCGGCAATATCGTGACCGGCAACGGCTCCGTGACCCTCGGCAGCACCGGCGCGGTCACCGTCTCCGCCCCGGATCAGTTCGACACCGCCGGCGTCCTCAACTTCGGCAACGTCGTCGGCTCCACGGTCGTTTCCGCGCTCGACCTCACGGCCGGCGGCGCGACCTTCGGCAGCCTGCTCGTCCGCAACCGCAACGCGGTCGCCGACAACGTCATCACCGTCGGCGCCGGGCATACCTTGCGCATCGGCGGCGCGGTCACCGTCGGCTACAATTCCGGCGCCAGCACCGTCACGCGCCTCAGCCTCACCGGCGGCGGCAACTTCGTCATCGGCAGCGTCGGCAATTCCGCGCTCATCAACGTCCAGCTCGGCGGCAACACCACCACCAACGTCACGAACCGCGCGGTGGTCGACATGTCCGGCCTGGCCTCCTTCTACGCCGGCCTGGCGGGAGGCACCCTCCGCGTGGGCGACACGACCAATGCCAACGGCGGCGCCGGCGGCGGCGCGGGTTCGCAGCTCATCCTCGCCCCGACGAGCACCATCGTCGCCGCGAGCCTGGTCGTGAACGCGGAGACGGACAACACGGTCCAGACCCTGCGGCTCGGTACCGGCGTCAATACGCTCAACGTCAACACCATCACCATCGCCACGAACCGTTCGGACGGCCTGGTGAACTTCCTGGACGGCACGCTCGGCTCGCTGGTCATCCGTAATCGCGCGGGCAACGGTCGCGCGGCGATCAACGTCGGCGTGGTCTCCTCGACCACGGGCGCCGTGACGTTCGCCGACATGGACCTGTCCGGCCACACGGTGGACATCCTGGCCAGCGCCCTCAACGTCGGTGGCCGCACCGGCAACGACGGCAATTCGACCACCGCCACCTTCAGCATGAGCGCGGGCCTGCTCGACGTGACCTCCGTCACCCTCGGCGACCGTCGCAACACCGTCGGCGCCCAGACCGGCACGACCTCGGGCATCTTGAACATCTCCGGCGGTACGGTGATCGTCGGCGCGACCGGCCTGAACATCGCTCCCAGCACCTCGACCCACAATTCCTCCCAGATCGCCTCCGGCACGGTGAATATCTCCGGCGGCACGGTCACCATCAACGGCCCGGTCATCCTGGGCAGTTCCTCCAACGCCAACGGGAATTCCGTGGCCTTGCTGAACATCACCGGCGGCACGGTCGACGTCCGTAACTCGATCGCCAAGGGCGTCGGCAACGGCTTCGCCTCGGTCACTTCGACCCTCCGCCTCGCCGACGCCACGCTCGACCTGAACGGCTTCACGATCGGCACGCTCACCCGTCCGATCAACAACCTGCAGTTCGAATCCGGCGTCCTGCGCAACGTCACCGAAATCAACGGCGGCGGCGCGATGTCCAAGACCACCGCCGGTACCCTCGTCCTCGAAGGCTCCAACGCCTTCTCCGGCCAGCTGACCATCGCCGAGGGCACCCTGCAGGTCGGTTCCGGTCAGTCCACGGGCACGCTCGGTTCGGGCGCGATCGTCAATAACGCCGCGCTGGTCTTCAACCGCGCGGGCGTCTACGCGGCGGACAACGCCGTCTCCGGTTCCGGTACGGTCTCCCTGACCGGTCCGGGCACCGTCGTGCTCACCGGCGCCAGCTCTTACGCCGGCGCGACCACGATCAGCTCCGGCCTGCTGGCCATCGGCAGCTCGACCGCCCTCGGTAACGTCGCCGGCGGCACGACCGTCGTCGACGGCGCGTCCCTCGAGCTCCGCGGCGGCATCTCCGTCGGCGCCGAAGCCCTCGCCGTGACCGGCACGGGCCTCGGTTCGGCCGGCGCCCTCCGCAATCTCAGCGGCGTCAATTCCTTCGGCGGCACGGTGACCCTGGGCGGCGCCACGCTCATCCAGTCCGACGCCGGCTCGCTGACCCTCGGCAACGCCGCGGCCATCGACGCCTCCACCCATGCCCTCACCATCGGCGGCGCGGGCAACCTCGTCGTCAGCGGCGCGATCACGGGCACTACTGCCAGCCTCACTAAGAACGGCAACGGCACGCTCCTGCTCTCGGGCGCCAACACCTTCGACGGCGCCATCGCCGTCAACGCGGGCATCCTGAGCGTCGGTCATGCCGACGCCCTCGGTACGATCGTCGGCGGCACCACCGTCGCGAACGGCGCGTCCCTTCAGTTCCAAGGCGGCGCGGCCGTCCTGGCCGAAGCGGTGACGCTCGAAGGCGTGGGCGCCGGCTCGACCGGCGCGTTGCGCAATCTCAGCGGCGCCAACAGCTTCAACGGTCTCATCACCCTCGCCGGTGACGCCCTCGTCCAGTCCGACGCCGGCAGTCTCACCTTGGGCGGCGTGACGGCGATCGACGCCGGTTCGCGCGCGCTCACCTTCGGCGGCGCGGGCGCCGTCGTCGTCACCGGCGCCATCACCGGCACCGGCGCCTCCGTCACCAAGACGGGCGCGGGCAGCCTCACCTTGGCCGGCGCCAACGGCTTCGCCGGCGGCCTGACCGTCTCCGCGGGCACGCTCGCCCTCGGCGCGAACGACGCCCTGGCCGACCTGCTTCCGGTGACCGTCGCGGGCGGCACGCTCGACGTCGCCACCTTCACCGACACCGTCGCGTCCGTCGTCCTCGGTTCCGGCTCCATCGTCGGCACGACCGGCGGCGTCCTGACCTCGGCGAGCGACTTCGATCTGCGCTCCGGCTCCGTCAGCGCCGTGCTCGGCGGTTCCGTCAACGCCATCAAGTCGACGTCCGGCCTGCTCACGCTCTCCGGCGCGAACACCTTCACGGGTCAGCTCCGCGTCAACGCGGGCACCGTCGCCTTCACCCAAGGCACCCATCTCGGCGCGGGCTCGGTCCTCGTCGACGGCGGCGTCCTCGCCTATGCGGGCGTCGGCACGCTGGCGACCCCGGTCGCGGCCACCGCGCCGCAGGCCTTGTCCGTCGGCGCCGCCGGCGCCGTCTTCAACGTCGCCAACCGCTTCGCCGGCCTGACCTTGGGCGGCGGCGTCGCGGCCTCCGCGGGCGCGGCCAACCTGACCAAGACCGGCCTCGGCCGGGTCGACATCGTCGGTTCCGTCAATCTCTCCGGCGGTGTCGCCACCGTCTCGCAGGGCGTCCTTGGCGCGGGTTTCGCGCTCAACGGCGTCTCCGCCCTCAACGTCGCGCCCGGCGCCACGCTGAATCTCTTCGATTCCGCCGCGGTCGGCCTCGGCTCCACCCTGGTCAGTCTCGGCAACGGCGCGGCCCTCGGCTTCGAACTCGGCGCGCCCACGGTCAACGACTCCCTCGTGCTCGCGGCCGGCTCCTCGCTCGGCGGAACGATCACGATCAATCTCCGCGACCTCGGCGGCGTCGCGGCGGGTTCCTACACCTTGCTGACCGCTCCCGGCGGCCTCGACCTCAGCCTCACGAACTGGATCCTCGGCGGCGCTCCGGTCGGCCTGAACTACAAGTTCGATACGACCACCTCCAGCGGCGCCCAGCTCGTGCTGAACGCCAGCCCGATCATCAACCGCTACTTCAACGGCGTCACCGGCGCTTCTTGGAACACCGCGGGCACCTGGTCGCAGGACCTCGCCGGTCTCACGCCCGCGACCGCCGTCCCGACGCTCACCGACACCCTGATCTTCAGCACGGCCAACGCCGTCGGCCCCGCCGTGGCGACCACCCTGGACGCCGCGCTGACCGTCGACAGCCTCGTCTTCACTTCCACGCCGACCGGCATCACGTCCTTCACCGTGGCTTCCGGCGTGGGCGGCACGCTCTCGATCTACCCGGGCAGCTCCAATAACGGCATCGAAGTCCAGGCTGACGCCGGCGCGATCCTCATCTCGGCTCCGATCACCACGCAGGGCGTCCAGTCCTGGACGGTCGCCGCCGCGGGCCTGAACGGCACTTCGCTGACCCTTTCGGGCGGCGTGAACTTCACCGCACCCGTCACCAAGGCGGGCGCCGGTCTCCTCTCCCTCACGGGCGCCGGCACCGGCGCGGGCGGCCTCAACGTCACCCTCGGCTCCGTCAACGTCGGCTCGGCCTCCGCCTTCGGCACCGGTCTGCTCCGCCTCGGCTCGGGCGTGACCCTCGACAACGTCTCGGGCGCGGCCCTCGTCAACTCCGGCGCCAACGCCATGGAGTGGAACGCCGGCTTCACCTTCGTCGGCACCGGGTCTTACGACCTCGGCGCGGGCGCCGTCCTGCTCCGCGAGAGCTCGGCCCTGACCGTCTCCGCGAACAGCCTCACCGCCACCGGCGTCATCTCGGACGCGGGCGCGGGCTTCACCCTCACCAAGCTCGGCACCGGCGAACTCGTCCTCGGCGGCGTCAACACCTTCGGTGGCGTCGGCCAGACCGTCGACATCGTGGGCGGTCTGCTGACGATCAACGGCGACGCGGCCCTCGGCGCCGCGGGCAACTCGGTCACCATCGACGCCGACGGCGCCACCGCCGCCACCGGCCTCAACGTGACCGGCTCCTTCGCGACCAACCGCGTATTCAACCTGAACGCCGCGACCAATTCGCTCGGCGTGCAGCTCGGCGGCGCCCTCACGGTCTCCACGCCGTTCGTCTTCGACGCCTCGACCAACGCCCTCGCCAAGCACGGCTCCGGCCTGCTCGTCCTCCCGGTGGCCAACCCCGGCTGGACCGGCGGCCTCACCATCAACGCGGGCGTCGTGCGCCTCGGTGACGCCCTCGCGGCCGGCACCGGCCCGATCACCATCGCACCGGGCTCCGCGGCCCGTGGCACCGCCCTGCAGCTCGCCGGCGGCTTCGACCTGACCAACGCCATCAGCCTCCAGGGCACGGGTAACCAGCTCCAGGGCGGCGTCAACTTCGGCGGCCAGCTGCAGAGCGTGGCGGGCGTCAACACCGTCTCCGGCCTGATCTCCCTGCCGTTCGGCGCGGTCATCGGCGCCGACGCGGGTTCGACCCTGCGCATCGTCGGCGGCATCCGGAATACCGGCGGCGCCAACACCCTCATGCTGGCGGCCAACGGCGACATCCTCCTCGCCGACACCGAGCTGAGCCACACGGGCACCCGCTTCAATTCCGTCGAGAAGCTCGGCGCGGGCACGCTGCGCATCGTCTCCTCCAACGTCACCGAGGTCATCGACCAGGCCTCCAACGGCCTGGTGATCCGTCAGGGCACCGTCCTCGTCGACACCAACGGCTCGTGGCGTTCCCGCGTCTTCCTCGACGTGGGCTCGGTCCTGCGCCTCGACAACACCGCGGTGAACTTCGCCGCGGGCCGCATGGGTACGACCACCTCCGGCGGCGTCTACAAGAACATCACCTTCCGCGGCGGCTGGCTCGACTTCCTCGGCGGCACCATGGCGGCCACCCCGACCGTGGAGAGCTTCGCCGATACCGTCTTCGGCAAGGGACTGAGCACGATCAGCGTCAAACAGCAGAGCCTCGCCCTCCAGGCCACGAACCTCGTCTTCCGCGGCGCCGCCTGGGCTAACAACGCCCCGACGCAGGGTACCGCCGCCCCGGGCGTGTCCATGGTGTTCCGCGGCGTCGGCCAGACGCCGGGCACCGCCCGCGCTTCCGTCCAGTTCACGAACGCCCCGGCGCTCTCCGGCGAGACCGGCGCGCCCGGCCTGCGCAACCGCGGCATCCTGCCGTGGGCTATCGTCGACATCAATTATTCCGGCGCCTTCGGCACCAACGTCTCGTTCGCGACGCTCGGGACCGTCAACAACAACATCCGCTGGCTCGACGCCCTGGAGTATGACACCGACCCGACCGTCTTCGGCGGCACGGCCCAAGGCACGACCAACACCAACGTCCTCCTGACGGCGGCGAGTTCCGCGGCCACGTTCATGGACGCCAACACCCAGCGTAACTCGCTGACCATCGAAGGCGGCGCCGGCCTGGCCCTTGCCGACGGCGTGCAGTTCAGCCTGCGTTCGGGCGGCATCCTCGTCCGCCCCGGCAGCGTCTCCACGATCACCGGCGGCGTCATCAACCAGGTCGCGGCCACCACCTCCGCCCTGAACGTCTGGACGCTCGGCGACCTCACCCTCTCCTCGGCGCTCTCCGGCGGCAACGGCGTCGGCAACGGCAGCCCGTCGCTCATCAAGGCAGGGGAGGGCACGCTCACCATCGCGCCCCCGCTTTCCGCGGTCAACGGCCTCGGCGCGCTCGGCACCAACACCATGAGCGGCCTGTTCATGCTGAACCAGGGCACCGTCAAGCTCGGCAGCCTGAACGCCATCCTCGCCAATAACTTCTTCTCGGCGATCGGCGGCACGCTGGACCTCAACGGCAAGTCCCAGCTGTTCTTCGGCACCTTCACCGAGTCCACGATCACCAACCAGGGCACGAACATCACCAGCACCAACGGCGCCGGCCACCTGCTGATCAACGCCGACAACAACGGACGCCAGTTCGCCGGCCGTCTGACCGGCGACGTGAGCCTCACCCGTTCCGGCCTGAACACCCTCAACATCTGGGGCGTCAACAGCCACACCGGGACGACCACGCTGAACGGTGGCAACACCGTGATGTACGGCGACGCGGCCTTCACGGCCACCAGCGCCCTGAACATCAGCTACGCCAACCTCTACCTCGACAACGACAACAGCCTCCGCGCCAGCGCCGACCGCATCAACGACTCCGCGGTCGTCAACCTCCGCCAGGGCTACATCGAGCTCCGTGGGCGCGACCAGACCGCCGTCAGCGAGTCCCTCGGCACCGTCAACCTGCTCGAAGGCAACTCCTTCCTCTACAACCTCGCCAACGCCAACGGCGGCACGGTCACCCTGACCTTGGGTAACCTCGTCCGCTCCGTCGGCGGCGGCACGGTGAACTTCTCCTCCGGCGGCAACCCGAACCGGATCATGCTGACGCAGCTCAACGGCAGCCCCGCCACCGCCGCTTCGGTCCTCGTCAACGGGATGCTCGGCGCCTGGGCGGTCAACGGCTTGAACGCCAACGGCAACTCCCACTTCGCATCCTACTCCGACACGCTCGGCGTCGGCGCGCTGGGTTCCGCCGGCTTCCCGGCCTACGCCAACGCCACCTCCGACGCGACCACTCTCGTCGCTCCGGCGGTCACGGCCAACATCAATATCAACACCGCGGGAGCCAACGTCCCGGTGGCCGACGACGTGACCATCAACTCGCTGCGCTTCGGCGACCAGACGACGATGCAGGTCAACATCGCGGCGGGCAAGACCCTCACGGTTGCTTCGGGCGGTATCCTCTTCGCCGGTTCGGGAACCAACTCCCATTACCTCCAAGGCGGCACCGTCACCACTACCGCTCCGGAACTCGTCTTCCACTCGGTGGGTGGCGGCTGGCAGGTCGTCCGCTCGGTCCTCGCCGGTTCCGGCGTGAAGCTCGTCAAGTCGGGCAACGGTCCGGTCTTCGTCGAGAACGTCATCAACACCTACGACGGCGGCACGGTTGTCAACCAAGGCTGGCTCGGCATCAGCGCCAATTCCAACATCCCGCTCGCGGCCGACGTCACCAAGGGCCTCGTCATCAACGGCGGCCAGGTCGAGACCTACGGCGCCGGCGTCATCGCCGCGGGCAATGAAGTGACCCTTAGCGGACCGGCCCAGCTCCGTTACTTCGGCGACAACTCCGTCGCCAAGCTGACCATCAACAACACCGGCTCCAACGCCAACGGCATCCTGCGCACCTTCGCGACCAACTCGGCCACGGGCGCGGGCAGCCGCGGCGTACTGACCATCGGCTCCGGCGGCATCGTCGCCACTTCCTCCAACGTCACGACGCTCTCGGTCATCGAAGGACGCGTCGACTTCGGCGCCTCCCCGAACGTCATCGACGTCGCCCCGATCTCCGGCGGCGGCTTCACCGACGTCGACCCGCTGCGCGCCACGCTGGCCTTGCAGGCCATCGTCGGCTCCGCCGGCGGCATCACCAAGACCGGTAACGGTGTGCTCCAGTTCAACGCCCAGAGCTTCTTCGGCAGCGACTTCACCGTCGCCGCGGGCGGCGTCAAGACCGGCATCCTCAACGCCGGTTCGCGCCAGTCCACGCTCGTGCTCAACGCCGGCACGCGCTTCGACCTCAACAACCTGGGTACCACCTGGGGCGGTCTCGCCGGTTCCGGCGACGTCTTCAGCTCGCTCGGCACCCCGACCCTCAACGTCGGCTTCAATGACGCGGACACGACCTTCGCGGGTCGCTTCATGCGCTTCAACGACTCCGCCTACGGCCAGCTCAACAAGATCGGCTCCGGTCGCCTGACCCTGACGGCGGACCAGCCCTCGACGGGCTCGTTCGGCGCCATCTCCGTCAGCGGCGGCACGCTCGCCTACGCCGGCGCCGGCCAGGCCTTCGAGTCGACCCTCGCGGCCCGCTCCGTCTTCAACGTGAACGCGGGCGGCACGCTGCGTCTCGACAACTCGGGCGCCAACGTCAGCAACCGTCTCGGCACCGTCCTCGGCGGTTCCGTGAACCTGCAGGGCGGCCTGCTCGCCCTGGGCGGTTCCGCCGCGGGCTCCACGACCGAAGGCATCGCCTTGCTCGCCGTCCAGAACGGCGGCGGTCGCATCGAGCTGTCGCCTGACTCCTCGAACGCCTTGGCTCTCAACATCGGCACGCTCGCCTTCGCCAATACCTCCCTCGTCGCGACGACCGTCAACGCCTCGCCGAACGTCACCGTGGCGAGCACGGCGGGCCTCGTGCCGGGCATGCAGGTCTTCGGTACCGGCATCCCCGCCGGCGCCACGATCGCCAGCGTCACGGATGGCACCAACCTCGTCCTGAGCGCCAACGCCACCGCGGCGGGCTCCGTCACCATGACGGCGGTCCAGCCCAGCGGTTCCCTCGTCATCGCGGGACTCAGCGGCCAGGCTTCGGCCGTCATCAGCAACCCGAACTTCACCGGTAGCCAAGGTTTCGGCTCCAACGGCAGCGACTCGATGTCGGTGCGCGGCGACATCCTCGTCGACGCCGCCGCCGGCGGCCTCGGTTCTGGTTTCCTGACCATCGATTCCCTCTCCGGTCGCGTCCGCGCCCTGGATCTCCTCACCGAGACCAAGGCGTTGGGTAACACCATGGGCGGAGCCTTCAACGCCCGCCTCACCGAGAATACCTTCCTGACCGCCCCGACCACCGTCAACACCCTGACCACGAGCGGCAACGTCACCGTGTCCTCCGGCCTGGCGGCGAGCGTCTTCGGCAAGTACGGCCCCTCGGGCGACCTCCTGTCCCTCTCGCTCGCCAACGCGGCCGGCATGCTCGTCAAGGATGGCGTCACCACCTTCGACATGGGCACCTTGGTCGGCCCCGCCGCCGGCGCCTCCTACTTCCACGTCATGCCGGGCGCGACCCTGCGCGTGAACGCCGCGCTGATCCCGGGCGCCACCGGAGGCTTCGTTCTCGACAACGGCGGCACCATGGAGCTCCTCGCCACCACGGGCTTCACGACAGGTAACATCGTCGTCAACTCCGGCACCTTGCGCCTGAACTCCGGCTCGGACAACACCCTCGCGATCTCGGCGACCGCCGGCGCGATGGGCCTGCCGTACGTCGCCCTGAACAGCCCGTCCGCCGTGCTCGACATCGGCGCGCGCAACCAGGCCGTCCGCGGCCTCTCCAGCTCGAACGTGCTGCCCGGCATGGGCGGCGTCGTCACGGGTCTGGCCGGCGCCGTCTTCTCGACGCTGGACAACAGCACCTTCGCCGGCCGCCTCACCGGCGGTCTGAGCTTCGTCCGTTCGGGCAACACGACCACCACGCTCACCTCGGCCAGCGATTACGCCGGCTCGACGGTCGTCCGCGGCGGCACCCTCGAACTCCGCGACGCCGGCGCCATCGCCAGCACCGCGGGCATCCGTCTGGCGCAGGGCATCCTCCTGCTCAATAACTTCGGCCTCAACTCGGTCGTGAATCCGCAGCGTATCGCCGCCAACAACCTGATCACCATGGCGGGCGGCACCTTGGGCCTGGTCGGCGGCGGCTCGGCGGACAACACCCTCGCGGTGAACCAGGTGACCCTCGAGCGCGGCAGCAACCAGCTCAACACGAACCCCTACATCAGCATGGGGGCCACCAACCGCATCGACATCGGCAACCTGGCCCTCGCCTCCGCGGGCGTCCGACCGACGATGAACTTCAACGGCTGGACCACGCTGAACAGCGGCGGCGTCAACACCCTCGGCAGCGCCGGCCTCACCGCGTCCTCCATCCTCAAGATGGCGCAGATCAACGGAGCGGCCTTCTCCGCCTCCGCGATGACGAACAACCTCATCGGCGGCTGGGCGGTCGCGGACGGCTCCACCTTCGCCACCTACCATGACACCTACGGCGTCATGCAGATGGGCGTGACCTGGAACGGCATCGTCGCCCCGGCCTTCGACGGCACCGACATCTCCCTGGCGACGGTCGCCACGGGCAACTACAACGACGGCACCTCCCGCACCATCACCGGCGCCAAGGAGGCGAACTCCCTCCGCTTCTCCCCGGGTGCGGCGCAGACGATCACCTTCAGCAGCGCCAACCTGGCCCTGGGCGTGGGCATCGTCACGAACGCGAACCAGGCGATCACCCTGCAGGCGGCCGACGCGACGAGTTCGATCACCTCGACCAGCGGCGACCTGTACGTGTTCACGAACCAGAACACGATGACGTTCAACGTGCGCCTCACCGGCAACATGAACCTCATCAAGTCGGGCGGCGCGACCCTGGCCCTCGGCAGCTCCTCCACCGCCGCGTCCAACGACTACGTCGGCACGACCTACGTCAACGCCGGTACGCTCCAGCTCACCGCCCCCGCGGGCATCATCGCGGTGCCCGGCGACCTCGTCATCACCGGCCTGGCTTCCGCCACCAACAGCACGGTCACCATGGTGACCAACGCGGGCCAGATCTCGCCCACGGCGAACGTCACCCTCCTCGGCGGCGGCAACCTCACCCTCGTCGGCACGAATGTGCTCCGTGGCCTCACCTTCGACAACGAAGGCGCCATGGCCAATCCGACCGTCGCGGTGGGCGATTCGCTCACCCTGAGCGAGACCGCGGCCATCACCGCGACTAACCAGTCGACCGTGACCGTCCCGGTCATCTCCGGTACCGAGCTGCGCTTCGGCTCCGCTAATCCCGTCATCAACGTCAACGCCGGTCTGGCCGCGACGGGCCTGACGATCAGCGCGCCTATCGTGCAGGACGCGGCGATGCAAAGCCTCACCAAGACGGGCACGGGCGTCCTGGCCCTCACCGGCGCCAGCACGTTCACCGACGACTTCACCCTTGCGGGCGGCACCCTGATGCTCGGCCGCGACACCGTCGTCACCTTGGGCGCGATCACCAGCGGCCCGGTCGGTCGCGGCACCCTCCAGGTCGGCGCCGGCACCTCGCTGGTCAGCGACGGCACCGTCCGCACCATCGCCAACCCTGTGACCGTCAACGGCGACTTCGCCTTCAGCGGTCGCGGCGCCGGCGCCGGCGTCTCGCTGACCGGCAAGGTCAGCCTCGGCGCTTTCGGCCGCACCGTCGCGGTGACCAACTACGGCGTCACGGCCTCCTTCAACGGCGGCCTCAGCACCGACGTGACCGATCGCTCGAACGCGCTCACCAAGACCGGCGACGGGGTCCTCGTCCTCGGCACGCCTTCGACCTCCGCCGACCTCAAGGGCGCGGGCATCAAGGTCTCCGGCGGCGTCATCCGCTGGTCCGGCGACAACAGCCTGCCGGCCGACTCGTTCCTCACGGCCGACGTCTCTTCGGGCTTCGATCTCGCCGGCTTCAGCCAGGTCACCGACCAGATCAGCGGTACGGGCTTCTTCACGAACTCCTCGCTCCTCAGCCCGAGCACGCTCACCGTCGGCGGCGACAACTCGTCGTTCACCTTCAGCGGGGCCCTCACGGATAACTTCGCGGGCGGCGGCGCCACGCTCGGCCTGACCAAGACCGGCACCGGAACGCTCAGCTTCGGCGCGGTCAACAACTACGCCGGCCTCACCGACATCCAGGCCGGCCGCCTCGACATCACGAACATCGGCTCCTTCGGTCTCGGCGCGGTGAACATCGCCGCGCTCGCCGAGCTCCGCCTCGACCGCACGGGCACGCTGAACTTCCCGAATGCCCTCTCGGGCGGCGGCGACGTCCGTTCCGTCGGCGCCGGTACGACCATCCTGACCGACATGAACAGCGGTTTCACGGGCCGCTTCCTCGTCGACAACGGCATCCTTCAGGTCGGCAACGGCACGATGCTCGGCGACACGGGCGACCTCGGCAGCGCCAACCGCGTGGTGGTCACCACCCCCGGCCAGCTGCGCTTCAACTACTCCGGCAACTACTCCCTGTTCCGCCAGATCGAAGGCACGGGCGACATCGTCCAGCAGGGCCTGCAGACCCTGGTCCTGGCCACCGCCAGCACGCTCTTCTCCGGTCGCGCCGTCGTGAACAACGGCCGCATGGAGGCCAGCGCCGCCGGCGCCCTGCGCACGGCGTCGGGCATCGTGGTCAACGCCGGCGCGGTCTTCGCCGTCACCGGCGCCGACGCGGTCGGTGACGCGGTCGCGCCTTACGGCGTGCCGCTCACCCTCAATGGCGGGACGGCCGACGCCCTGGTCCAGACGGCTTACCTCGGCGCGGTCACGCTCAACGGCGGCAACCTCACGAGCGATACCGTCACTCAGCTCGACCCGCTGCTCACCCCGACGCCGGCCCCCTCGTGGGTGCTGCTCGGCAACGTCCTCGCGACCGATAACTCTACGATCTCGGCTGAGTTCGTCGACTTCGGCGGCGTCAGCGCCACCCGCGACTTCTCGGTCGCCCTCGGCAAGACGCTGACCGTCAGCGGCTCGTTCGGCGACCGCGGCGCGGCCGTGGCCAGCTACTCGAAGTCCGGCGCCGGTACGCTCGAGCTCACCGGCTCGGCCAAGACCAACTCCGGCACGGTCACCCTCAACGGCGGCTTCCTCAAGTTCGCCGACGCCGCTCAGCTCGGTCTCTCGTCCCCGGCCACCCACGGCAACCTCGTGTTCGCCGGCGGTTCGGTCGAGTACACCGGCCCGGGTACGTTCACCCGCAACTTCCTCGTGCGGGACGGCGGCGCGGGCTTCCACAGCAACCGACTCGTCGATCCGTTCGTCATCAATGCCGCCGACCAGATCGACTTCGATGACGCAGCCACGGCGAATCCCCGTCCGCTCACCCTCTCGGGCACGAGCACGCTGGCGAATACCTACAACGGCGACCTGCTCGACAATGCCGACGCCGCACGCGCCTTCTCGGCGATCGTGAAGAACGGCGTGGGCCAGTGGATCGTCGACGGCGCGGGCGCCACGCTCGCTCCGGACGCGGAAGTGAACGTCAACGGCGGCGTCCTCGGCTTCTACCTGAACGCCCTGGGCACCTCCGCCAGCACCGGCGGCATCAACCTCGCCAACAACACGACCCTGCGCTGGGAAGCCACGAACAACCAGGACCTCGGCGCCCGCCTCAAGGTGCTCGACGGCGCCTCGGCGACGATCCAGGTCGAGAACAACACGACCTTCAACGGCGGCCTCGACTTCGCGGCCGGCGCCAACACGGGCACGGGCGCGCTGGTCAAGACCGGCGCGGGCAACCTCGTCCTCGCCGCCGCGGCCGGCTCCTTCTCCGGCGGCCTCACGGTCGCGCAGGGCACCGTGACGGTGAACCAGACCGGCGCCCTCGGCACCGGTACGGCGACGATCGGCACCGGCGCGACGATGGTCGTGAACAATGCGGTCACGAACAATATCGTCGTAAGCGGCAACGGCACCACCGGCGGTACGCTCGTGGCGCCCGTGGCCCTGGGCAACGTCACCGTGGGCGACCGCGGCACCGTCTCCCGTGGCGCTTCGATCGGCAGCTTCACTGCCACGGGCATGACCCTCGCGGGCGGCGCTCGTCTCGAGTTCAAGATCTGGGACATCAATACCCAGGTCGCGGGCGTCGGCTACGACCAGTACGCGTTCGGCAACCTCGACCTCAGCGGCGCCTCGGTGACCAACAAGGTCGTGATCAAGCTGATCTCGATGTCCAGCGCCTCGACCCTCGGGGCGGCCGGCAACCTGTCCCTCCTGCAGGGTGTCGAAGGTATCCAGACGTTCAGCTTCGGTTCGTTCAACACCGGCAGCCTGAACCTCGGCACCAATAACAGCGCCAACATCAGCGACCTGTTCACGTTCGACACCAGCCAGTTCACCTACACCGGTGGCGCGGCCTCGGCGGCGAGCCTCTGGGCGATCGACTTCGACACCACCAACGGCGCGATCACGCTGACCGCGGTGCCTGAGCCCTCGACCTACGGTCTCGGACTCGGCGCCCTGGCCCTCGCGGCCGCCGCGATCCGCCGTCGCCGTCAGACGAAGAAGGCCTGAGGACACGAGGGCTCGAGGATAGGGAAGGGCGGCTTCGGCCGCCCTTTTTGTTATTTCAAGACGCTGTCTCGAGGTAGGGTCAGCACTGCGTGCTGACCTAGCTGTCTCGGGTAGGGTTGAGCGCCCTCGCTCAACCGCGCATCGAGGGTAGGGCGGGCTCTCCGAGCCCGCCGGGAGCCGTCCCTACCCAGGGCAGGTGTTGGCTGTTAGGCACGCGGTCGAGCCAAGGGAAACCGGAGACCGGAGGATTGGCGGGGGACATTTCTTTCAGGTCTCAGGTCTCGGCCGTCGGGTATCTGGTCCGGGTGATCAGGTTCAGGTGCAGGTTCGGGAAACCTGTCATCGATCATCGATTCAGCCCTCCACTCAGTCCTCCACGCTGTCCTCCATTCAGCCCTCAATTCTGCCTTCCGTCCTCCGTCCTTTGTCATCCGCCATCTCCCCTATTTTCCCTTTTCCCCACGGTTCCTCCGAGTAAGGTCATTACCATGACCCCGCCTCTCCACCCCATCCCCGGGTCGGCCCGTTTCGACCGCCGTTCCTTCGTCGTTGCTGGCGCGGCTTGGCTCTCCGTGGCGGCGCTCTCCAGTGAGCGGGCCTTTGGCCGGTCTTTGCTCGGGGCGAAGCTGGCGGCTTACCCGTTCACCTTGGGCGTCGCTTCAGGCGATCCGGCGCCGGACGGGTTCGTGATTTGGACGCGCCTGGCCCCGCACCCGCACCAGCCGGACGGTGGCATGCCGGCGGAGCCCGTGGAGGTCTCTTGGGAGGTCGCGGCGGACGAGAAATTCGCACAGGTCGTCCGCAAGGGCGTCCATGTCGCCACCCCGGAGTGGGGTCACTCGGTGCACGTCGAAGTCGAAGGCCTCGAGCCCGACCGCTGGTATTGGTACCGCTTCACGCGCGGCGGTGACGCGAGTCCGACCGGTCGCTCCCGCACCTTCCCGCGACGCGAGGCCGACGCGGCCCGCCTGCGCTTCGCGGTGGCCTCATGCCAGCATTTCGAGCAGGGCCTCTTCACGGCCTACGAGCACATGGCGCGCGAGGAGCTCGACGCGGTGGTCTTTCTCGGCGACTACATCTACGAATACAAGGGGCAGGACAAGAAGGTGCGCAAGCACCTCGGCGGCGAGATCATGACCTTGGGCGACTACCGCGTGCGTTACGCGCAGTACCGCGGCGACGCGGCCCTCGCCGAAATGCACGCCCGCGTGCCGTGGATCCTCACGTGGGACGACCATGAATTCGACAACAACTGCGCGGGCGACATCTCGGAGGAGAAGGGCGTCGACCGGGAGTCCTTCCTGCGCCGGCGCGCCGCCGCCTACCAAGCCTATTACGAGCACATGCCCCTCCGGCGCGCCGCCTTGCCCAAGGGGCCCGACATGCGGCTGTACCGCCGGATCCCGTTCGGCCGCCTCGCCGACTTCTTCGTCCTGGATACCCGGCAATACCGGACCGACCAGCCGCTGGGCGACGGACACCATCCGAACCACCCCGACCAGCTCGACCCTGCCGGGACCTTGCTTGGGAAGGAACAGCGCGCTTGGCTCTTCCGCGGGCTGCAGGGCTCGCCGTCCCGCTGGAACGTGCTGGCCCAGCAGGTCATGGTCGGCCACGTCGACCGCAAGGCCGGCCCGGAGGAGGCCTTCCAGATGGACCAGTGGCCGGGTTATGAATTCGAGCGACGTAATCTCCTCCGCCATTTCCGTGACGCGCAGGTGCGTAATCCCGTCGTGCTCACCGGCGACATCCATGCCAACTGGGCCAATGAGCTGGTGCTGGACTTCGAACGGCCCGAGGCCGGCTCCGTCGGCACGGAATTCGTCGGCACCTCGATCACGTCGGGCGGCGACGGCACGCTCGCGCCCAAGACCTTGGCCGACACCTATCGCGAGAATCCTTTCGTGAAGTTCCATAGCGCCGAGCGCGGCTATCTCGTGTGCGAGGTCACGCCGAAAGCCTGGCGTACGGATTATCGGGCCGTCCCCTTCGTGACCAAGCCCGGTGCGCCTTTGCTCACCCGTGCGACCTTCACCGTCGAGGACGGCGCACCGCTCCTGCGCAAAGGTTGAAGTGGCGTCAGCCTGCGAGGTAGGGCGTGATCATTATTACGTCATCTCCTTGGGATGAAGTGTCCTAGGACAGCACGTGGTGCTGTCCCTACCCAATTCAGGTGTTGGAGTGGGGATGCGGTCGAGCAAAGGGAAACCGGAGACCGGGTGATTGGCGGGGGCGCATTTTCAGGTCTCGGGTCTCGGCCATCGGGTATCTGGTCCGGGTGTTCAGGTTCGGGTGCAGGTTCGGGAAATCTGCCATCCGTCATCCGTCATCGATTCAGTCATCTTCTCATGTGGAGGTGGCGGGTCTTTTCCATTCAGCCCTCCATTCAGCCCTCAACGCGGTCCTCAATTCAGTCCTCCCTCATCGATTCAGCCCTCTGTCATCTGTCATCGATTCAGCCATCTTAGGGCAGCACGCGGTGCTGCCCCTACCCAAGGCCTGCACTCCCCCGATACTCGATACTCTCAGTCTTCGGTCCCATTTGACTCCCCGCCCCCTCTCCCCCACAAAACCTCCATGCGCTCACCCCTGTCGCTCGCCCTGTCCCTGTTCCTGCTCGGCGTCGCCACCTGCGCGCACGCCGCCCGCGACCTGACCTTCTACCTGGTCTCCGACGTCCACGTCGGCATGGACTACCGGAAGACGACGCCGCCGTTCGGCCCCGACGCCTTCAACGCCCATGTCGCGCAGACGCTCGAAGTCCTGGGCAAAGTCCCCGGCACGGAGTGGCCGGCGAGCGGCCCCGTCGCCGAGGCGATGAAAGGGAAGGGCCCCGTCCCGCGTCCCGCCGGCATGATCGTCGCGGGCGACCTCACGGAGGTCGGCAACGCGAAGCAGTGGCAGGATTTCGACCGTCTCCTGCCGTGGCAGGGTTCGACCCCGGGCAAGTATCCCACCTACGCCCTCGCCGGGAATCATGACGGCGGCAGCGCCGGTCCCGTCCGCCAAGGCCTCCGCGAACGTAACCGCGGCATGCTGGCCGCCGGTCTCGTCACGACCCTCTCCGACGATGCGCTCCACTCCGCTTGGACCTGGCAGGGCGTGCACTTCATCAACGTCAACCTCTACCCCGGCGACGGCGCCAAGGCCGGCGCCAAGGAGACCTCGATGTGGAACCCCGAGGGCAGCCTGTCGTTCCTCAAGGCCCGTCTGGCCAAGATCGGCCCGACCGAGCCGGTCGTGATCGCGACGCACTTGGACTTCAGCGCCCGCAGCACCTGGTGGGATCAGCCCAAGCGCAAGGCCTTCTACGAGGCCATCAAGGGCCATCACATCATCGCGCTCCTGCACGGCCACACCCACGTCATCACTCGCTTGCAGTTCCCGGAGGACAAGGACTACGCCGACTTCGGCGGTACGGGTCCGCGCTTCGACTGCTTCTCCGCCGGCGCGTTCAAGCCCGACGCCAAGGAAGGCAAACCGTTCCCCGGCCCGCGCTATCCCTGCGAGTGCTACGTGTTCCGCATCGTCGATGACGTCCTCGTCGCCGCGCACTACACCGCCGAACCCGGCGGCTGGAACACCAGCAAGCACGCCCCGCAGCTGACGTTCGTGAAGGATATCAAGGTGAAGTAGCGGTTGGCGGTTAGCGGTTGGCGGTTGGGAACACAGTCGAGCAAAGGGAAGCCGGAAACCGGATGATTGGCGGGGGGAAGTCATTTTCAGGTCACGGGTCTCGGCCGTAGGGAATCAGGTTCAGGTGCAGGTTCAGGAAATCTGCCATCTGCCATCCGTCATCGATTCAGCCCTCAATTCAGTCCTCCTCGCTGTCCTCCCTCATCGATTCAGACATCCGTCCTCTGTCATCGATCCAGTCATCTATCTGTCCGCGTTCACCTACTTCACCTTCCCCCTCCGCCACACCTGCTTGTCGGGGGTGACGAGGATGACTTCGAGGTTCTCGCGTTCGGCGATGAGCTTGGCGGCTTCGAAGCCGATGGCCATGAGCGCGGTCGACCAGGCGTCGGCCTGCACGCAGTCCGGATGGAAGACCACGGCGAGTTCGAGCGTGGTCGCGATCGGCTCGCCGGTCTTGGGCGAGAGGATGTGGGAGACGGGCTTTCCGGCGGCCGCCTTGCGGGCGCGGTACAATCCGGAGACGCCTAGGGCGCGGTCGGTGAGCACGATCGTCTCCATCGTCAGCCGGGGTTGGAACGGGTCTTCGAGGCCGACGCGCCAGGTGCCGGCCGCGAGGATCTCGCCGCCGACTTCGATCAGGAATTCCTCGAGGCCCTCGCGACGCAGGAGCTGCGCGGCGCGATCGGCCGCATAGCCCTGCAAGAGGGAGCCTAGGTCGAGGTTCAAGCCTTCGTGCTGTTTGGCGAGGGTGAGGTTGGCCTTGTCCAAGGTGAGCTTCGTCCAACCCACGCGGGCGAGGGCCTGGCTGATTTGCCCGGGCGTCGGCGTCGGGCGCTGGCCGTCGGGGCCGAAGCCCCAGAGCGCCGTCAGCGGGGCGACGGTGAGGTCGAAGCCGCCATCCGTCGCGCGGCTGAGGCGCAGGCCGAGCTCGGTGAGCTCGGCGAGTTCCGGCGTGATGCCGAAGGGCTGGGTGGACTCGAGCTCATTGAAGTCCGTGGTCGCCGAGGAAGCGCGCCAGTGGGAGAGCGAGAACTCCACGCGGTTCATCTCCGCCTCGAGCTCGCGCTTCAGCAACTCGGCGTCGACCTGATCGCCGCGCACCTTGACCGTCCAGGTCGTGCCGAAGGCGGCGCCGTGGAGTTCGGTGACCGGGCGGCGGGCGGAGGCGTCGGCCGGTTCGTCGGCTGCGACGTCACCCTGCGGGAAGAAAGCGATCCCGGCCCCGACGGCGAGGACCAGGGCCGCGAGGGTGTCGCGGCGGGCCCAGCGTTCGTCGGCGCTGCTGGTGCGCACGTACTTCAGGAGGGCGCCGGTCGGGCAGCCGTACTTGCAATAGGCCTGAGGGACGAAGACCGAGGCCACCAGGCCGGTGATGGCCAGGCCAAGGGGGACGGCCACGGCGGTGCCGAGGATCCAGGCGTCGAAGGGCTCGGCTTCGCCCAAGGACCAACGGGGCCAGGCCAAGGCCGCCAAGAAGGCCCCGGCCAGGGCCAAGGCAGGCAGTTTGCCCAGCCAGCCATGCCAACGGGCGGGGACGGCCAGATGGAGGCGCTTGAAGCCACCGAGGAGCTCCTGGGCGGCCCCGTGGGGGCAGACCTGATGGCAGTAGGTCTGCCGGCGGGCACCCCAGGGGATGAGCAGCGCCACGGCCGCAAGGGCGAGCAGGGCGGGGGCGGTGGCCCAAGGGACGCCATGGCGGGCCCAGCCGGCGAAGAGGGAGAGTGAGAGCAGCTGGCCGAGCCACAGGCCGAGGCCGCCGACGAGGAGCAGCTGCCAGACCCGGCGGATCCACGGGCGGGCGTGCAGCGAGGTGAACGTCATCAGCAACGCGCCGAAAATGAAACCGCCGAGGGCGACGGATTTCCAGAACTGCCGGGCCGCCTCGCGTTCGCGTCGGCCGCCGTGCTGTTCGTCGGCGAAGCGCGTCTGCAGACCTTTCGCCAGCGCATAGCTCGTGAGGGTCGCGCCCGCGACCGTGTCGAGCTCGGCCTTGCGGAAATCGAACTCCGCCCACTCGCGTACGTTCCACTGCGTCAGCTTCGAGAGGTAGGTGCGGCCTTGCGGGTCGGGCTCCTCGTCCTGGATGCGGCTGACGTAATCGGACGTGTCGTAAGTGGAACGCAGCACCACCTTGCGCAGGCGGAGGGCGTCGGGCTCGATCGCGATGAGCGTCTCGCTCGGGCCGGCGTAGCCGAGCACTTCGTCGGCCGAGGGCGATGAGCGCACGACGTAGCCGAGGTGCGCGCGGTTGGCGCCGCGTACGAGATTCCAGCCGAGGCGGGGGACGTTGGGCTCGAAGCTCGTCGCGTCCGGGAAGCCGGCCGCCTGGATCTCTTTCAGCGTAAGCGGGAGCGGGAAGCGCAGGGAGACGTAGTTGCCGGAGAGCCGCTGCTGGATCGATTCGGTGATCGCGTAGGCCGTGAGCGTCGAACCGGCGTAGCCGTCGAGCTTCGGAGCGGGCTGCGCCGCGGGCCGCCAGGATTTGAAGGAGTCGTCGAACGCGGTCGAGCGTCGCAGTTGCTCGACGTGCTCCGGCGTGTCCTGGCTGGAGAGGATGCGGGTGCCGACGATCTGGTCGCGCAGGTCGAGCGCCACGAGCACGTTGCTCGGTCCGGCGTAACCGAGGATCGCGTCGGCGTCCGGCGAAGTCGTCAGCAGCCGCCCGAGGCGGTTGCCGAACTGGTCCTCGACGAGGAGCGTCTGGCTCGGCCCGGACTTAAGCCGGCGAGCCTCCGGGAAGAAGGCCTTGGCGTCGGCCAGTCCTAGACGCGACAACGCCGACTCCGTGACCGGGGTCGTGCGTTGCAGCAGCAGGGCGGCGAGCAGCAGAGCCCCGAGACGCCAGCCTCTGACCAGCCAGGCGCTGACGCGGGGCGGAACCATCGCTTACTCGGCGAGGACGAGCTGGAAGGCGTCGGCGTGGACGTTGCCCTTGGCGCCGTCAGCGGAAAGGACGAGGGTGTGGGTGCCGGCCGCGAAGGTGAACTTACCGAGGACCGTGGGCTTCTCGATCACGCCGTTCTTCTGGTTGAGGCGGAGCGCGACCGGCTTCTCGCCGGCGCGGTTGATCGTCAGGAGGGCATTACCCGAGCGGTTCTCATGGCCTTCCCAGTAGCCGCGCAGCTCGTATTTGCCGGCGTCCTTCACTTCGAACGTGTAGGTCGCGCGGTTGCCGGCGCCGGCGGCGTAGTGATAGCCCGCGCCGAGGTGACCGATGCCGTGTCCGGCCGTCCACTTGCCCTCGTACTTCGCCTGGGCGTCGTCGACGACGATGCCGCCGAGCTTGGCGAGCTCCTGGAGCTCGTCGGCGCTGAGCTTGGAGGGCGCGCCCTTGTGCAGGTCGGCGTTCATCCGGCCCACGGGCAGTTCCTTGAAGTCGGCGATCGACGTGTCGAGGAAGAGCTCGGAGCGCAGGTCGCTGCGGCGCATGCGGCCGGGCTGTTCCATGAGCTTGATCAGGTCGGGCAGGTGCTTGGCGTAGACGCCGCGCGGGTCGGTGTTCTCGCGGACGGCGAGGTAGGCGGCCTTGCCGACGACTTCGCCCATCATGCCGATGGTGCGCATGACGCGGATCGTGCCGAGGGCCTCGTGCGTGACGGAGATGTGGCGGCCGGCGAAGAAGAGGTTATTGATGTTCTTCGAGTAGAACAGGCGGTAGGGCAGGGGGTAGCCGTTGCGACGGTCGACGGCGGCGATGTGCTTGCCGTTGGCGTCGACGTAGCCGAAGGCCGCGCGGGAGATGAACGGATTCTCCGGGAACTTCTTGGCGAACTGCTCCTTGGCGTAGTGGAGGTCGATGTCCCAGGTCGTGGGCACGCAGCCGTCCGGGAAGTCGGTACGCTGGACGATGTGATCCTTGTTCAGGATGAGGTCGCCGTCGAAGAGGCGCGATTCACGCGGGCCGCCGACGTGCGAGGCCCACTTCAGCTCGGCGAGGGCATACTTCTCCTTCTGCGGGCCGTTCTTAAGGGCGGAGAAGGCGCCATACATGGCGCGGAAATTCCAGTCGCGGATGTATTCGAGGTCCTTGATCGGATCCTGGTCGAAGCCGGATTCCCAGAACCACTCGGCCTTCATGAAGGGCTTGTCGTCGATCTTGGACTTGGACTTCTGGAGCAGCGGGAAGTCGCCCATCTCGAGGGGCAGGGCCCACGGGGTGGCGGGCCAGGTCGAGGCCTGCGCTTCGTCCTGGTAGAACCACATGTTCGACATGCCCATGCGCTTGTTCGGCTCGGTGCGGAACGTCGCCCCGGCGTAGGCGCCCACCCAGCCGTGGCCGGTGGTGTCGGCCACGAACTTGGCGCGGAAGACCTTCTCGCGGCCGGTCTTGACGTCGATGGCCTTGACGGCGGCGATGCGGTTGCCGTCCATGGTCACGCCGGTGGCGAAGTGGCCGAGGAAGAGGCTGATGTTCTTCTCCTTGCGGACGACCTGTTCCTTGAGTTCGTCGCCGAAGCTGTCGACGCGGCCCGGGCTGTCGGGGGAGCGGTCGCCGATCTCTTCGATGATCTCGCCGAGGTGCGGGTACTTTCCGCGGGTGGTGCCGCCCATCGCCCAGACGCCGATCTCGGAGCTGCCGTTGCCGCCGAGGACGAAGCGGTCCTGGATGAACGCGACCTTGAGGGACTGACGGGAAGCGGAGAGAGCGGCGCCGAGGCCGCCGTAGCCGCCGCCGACGACGACGAGGTCGAACTCGCCCTGGTCTTCGGGGCCCTTGGGGCTGTTCCACTGCGAGCGGGCCGTGACGAGCGCGGCGCCTTCGGGCGGAACGAAAGAGGCGTCCTTGCTGAAGACGATGGCGTCGGCTCGACCGGCGAAACCGGTGAGGTCATGCAGGGCGATCTTCACGTCGCCGGCGGGCAGGGTGACCTTGCCGCCTGCCTGCCAATGCCACTCGGCGCCCTTGGAACCGAACTCGGCGGCGACGGGCTGGCCGTTGACGATCAGCTGGAAGCGGCCGGGGGTGCCGGGGGCCTTCCAGTGGGCGACCCAATCCTTGGTGCGCACCCAGACGCGGTATTCGCCCGCGGCGGGGATGCGGACGGTGCCGGTGGCGTCGGCGACGGGTTTGCCGAGGCCGTGGGCCAGGAGGTAGGGCGAACCGACGATGTTGGTGAAAGCCGTGTCGAGCTTCCAGCCGCCGTGGGAGGCGAGGGACTCGGCTTCGATGAAGACGGTGTCGGCGGATTGCGCGCGGCCGGTGGCGGCGGCGAGCAGGGACAATCCGAGGAGGGAAAGTGCGCGGGGGGACATGAGGGTATTAGATGCCAAGGGGATGGGAGAGTTCCAGAGGAAAAGGGGTGGGAGTAAGGGGTAGGGGGGGAGGGGGATGCTTAGAGTATCGAGTATGGAGTATCGAGTATCGGGGGAGTGCTTGTCTTGGGGTAGGGGCAGCACCGCGTGCTGCCCTAGCTGCCTCGATTGACCATGGAGGACTGAATGGATCAGGCCTGCCACCCGCTACCCGGGGCCGCCACCTGCCACCTGAAACGGAGAGATGGCTGAATCGATGACGGAGGGCTGAATAGAGGGCTGCGTTGAGGACTGAATGGAGGGCTGAATGGATGATTCCTGCCACCCGCCACCCGGGGCCGCCACCCGCCACCCGAAACGGATGCTATCTGATCATCCGGTTTCCGGTCTCCCTTTGAGTGGGTATATGCCTCGAGGTAGGGACGTGATTACCATCACGTCCGTGGGCGGACGGACTTTGGTATGGTCGAAGACTCTGCCCGGTGGTCGCACGTGCCACGGCGAACGGCGGCCATGGTAATGGCCGCCCTACCTAGGGCGATAAGGTCTTCCCATGGTCGGGGTCTTCGGCTTCATGGATGGCATCATGAAGATCAGCCTCCTTCTGTCTCTGGCTTGTTTGGGTCTGGTCGCCGCCGAAATCCCGGCCGCTGGTCTCGTCGTCGACTTGGATCCCGCCAAGGATGTCGTGGTCGATGCGCAGGGTCGCGTGACCGCGTGGAAGAGCCAGGCCGGCCCCGTCGAGGCGCGCGAATTCGTCGGTCAGCCGAAGGGGCGCACCGAGCCGACCTCCGGCCTGCCTTCGGTCGTGAAGGAACCTCGCGCCGCGCTCTCGTTCCGTCAGCAGGAACTGGTCTGCCATGATGAAGCGGCCTTCGACGGACTCATCCGTGGCTCGGGCTGCACGTGGGTCGCGGTGATCAAGGTCTACCCGCAACGCGTCGGCCTGAAGGACGTGAACTCCTTCTTCGGCAATCTGCGCAACGGTCAGAAATATGAGGGCCTCTGGGGCTGCCTCGACGACGATAACACCGTCTGGTGGGGCGCGCGTAATGGCATCACCTTCGGCCGCTTCGACGTCAATAATCCCAAGCTCGTCGGACCGAAGCTCGAGGACGGACGCTTCCATTTCCTCGCCGGACGCATGGGCGCCGGACAGACCGAGGCGAAACTCGAATTCTTCGTCAACGACCTGAAGCCCTGCGCCACGGCGCAGTTCCCGATCAACCCAAAGGCCGACGCCTCGAAACTCGCGATCGGCCAGGAGCGCGACGCGATCCAGCATCCCGGCAAGGAATCCTTCGACGGCGAGATCGCCCGCTTCCTGCTCTGGGACCGCCCGCTCACCGACGCGGAGCTGAAGGCGGTGTTTGAGGGGGTGCGTTGAGAATCGATGACAGATGACAGATGGCTGAATCGATGGCAGATCACGATTTGACCACTGAGGGCTGGATGGAGGGCTGCGTTGAGGACTGAATTGAGGGCTGAATGGAGGACTGAATCGATGACAGATGGCTGAATCGATGACAGAGCACTGCATTGAAGACTGCGTTGAGGACCGGATGGATAAAGCCCGGCACCTGCCACCTGAGAAGATGACGGAGTCGATGGCAGATGACGGATGGCAGATGACCGAGGAAATAAGTATGACTGAAGACTGAATCTAAGCCGGTGCTTCGTTCGATTCAGTCATCGATTCAGTCCTCTGTCATCGACTCAGTCCTCTTCTCGGCGGCCTCGTCTCACTTCTTCCCCTTCTGGAAGCCTTGCTGGCCGCGCTGCTTCATGCGATCTTCGACTACGTCCAGGACCTTGTCGACGACGTCGTCGGTCAGGTCTTCATCCGCGGCGAGCATGGCCTCCTTGGTCGCCTTGCGGAGGTCGGTGGCGGCTTCTTCGAATTGCGGGCGCAGGTTCTTCTTCTCGTCGTCGGAGGCGTATTCGGCTTCCTTACGGAGCTCGGCCTGCTTGGCACGCGCGGCCTTCACGCCTTCGTCCTGGAAAGTCTTGAACAGGGCGACCTTGCACTTGTTCAGCTGCTCGGCGGTGACGCCGTCGATCTCTTCGGGCAGGAAGCCGCCGGACTTGCCGGCGAACTTCGGGGCGCCTTGCTTGCGCGGCGCTTCCGACGGATCGCCTTCGGGGGCCTTCGCTTTAGCGGCGAAGGCGCTGCCGGCGGCCTTCGGAGATTCGGCCGCGGCCGGAGCCGACGAACGGGCGTCCATCGCGAAATAGGTGGCGGCGGAGCCGACGGCGGCGGCGAGGAGGAGGGAGAGGAATTGTTTCATACGGAGGAGTAGGGGTGGGGGTAGGGGTAGTCTAATGAGAAAACCCCGGGAAGAGGGGAAAGTTGTGGGGTAGAACGGATGACTGAGTCGATGACGGAGGACGGAGGGCGCCATGCTGACCACTGAGGGCTGAATGGAGGGCTGCATTGAGGACTGAATGGAGGGCTGAATGGATAAAGCCCGCCACCTGAGAAGATGGCTGAATCGATGACAGATGACTGTATCGATGACGGATGACTGCATCGATGACGGAGGGCTGGATGGAGGGCTGCGTTGAGGACTGAATAGAGGGCTGAATGGATAAAGCCCGCCACCGGCCACCTGAGAAGATGACTGAATCGATGACAGAGGACGGATGGCAGAATTCCTGAACCTCCGCCTGAACCTGAACACCCGCACCAGAGACCTGACGGTCGAGACCTGAGACCCAAAAGAAATGCCCGGTCGAAACCTCGTGTCCTGGGGGCCTCGAGTCCTCGGGCCCTCGATCGACTATTTTTTCTCCCCGAACGGGAAGGGCTTGAGCGGGGTCTTGGTGGCCTTCTTTTTGCCGGCCTTCTCGATGGCTTCGCGGGTGCGCGTCTCGACGGCTTCGTAGATCTTCTCGAGGCTTTCCTTGGAAAGGTCGGGGGCGGCCTGGGCGATGGCGGCGAGGTTGGCTTTACGGAGGTCGGACTGGAGCTGCTCGAATTCGCCGCGTAGGTTCTTCTTCTCCTCCGGCGAGAGGAATTCGGCTTCCTTGCGGAGCTGGGTCTGCTTGGCCTTGATCTCCTTCAGCTTAGGATCGCGTTGGGCCTTGAAGGCGGCGGCGCGGAACTTGCGCATGTCGTCGGCGGACACGCCTTCGACGTCGGCGAGCAGCTCGCCCGGGGTGATGGGCTTGGCGTCCGCTTCCTTGGCGGTCGTCTCCGCGGCGGGCTTAGCTTCATCTTTCGGCATCTTCGCCGCGGCGGCGCGTTCTTCGGCGGAGGCTTTCTCCTGGGCGGCCCGGGCGGCTTCCTGGCCTCGCTTCTTCACCAGTTCTTCGACCGCGTTCAGGGTGAGCACCAGCGGATCTTTCTCGATCGCAGGGTCGAACTTCTGGGCGGCCTCCAGCGTGGCTTTCACCATGGCATCACGGGCGGTTTCGAACTCGAGTCGCAGGTCTTCGGCTTCGTTGCGTCCTTTGGCGAAACGGGAGCGTTCCTTGAGGTCGGCGAGGCGCTTGCGGGCGGCGGCGACGGCTTCGTCGCCGTAGGTGGCCATGAGCGCCCGGCGGATCTTGGTCAGCTGCTCGTCAGGGACGCCGGCCACGCTTTCGGGGAGCGCGGCCCCGGGGCGAGCGGCTTTCTTGGCTGGCTTGGCCTTAGGTTCATCGGCCGCTTGGACGCAAGGGGCGAGGAGGGCGAGGGTGAGCAGGGAAAGGAGGCGCATGGGAGTGATACACCGAAAAGGCAGAAAGGTTCTGGCGGCTAGCGGTTGGCGGTTAGCGGATGGGAATGATGGAGGGCTGGATACTGAGAGTATCGAGTATGGAGTATCGAGTATCGGGGGAGTGCCTGCCTTGGGGTAGGGGCAGCACCGCGTGCTGCCCTAGTTGCCTCGGGTAGGGTCGGGACCGCGTCACGACAAAGCTGAGATTCGAAATGGAGGACTGAGTGGAAAAAGACTGCCACCGGCCACCCGGGAAGATGGCTGAGTCGATGACAGATGACTGATGGCTGAGTCGATGAATGATGCCTGAGGACTGAATGGATAAAGCCTGCCACCCGCCACCCGGAGCTGCCACCCGCCACCCGGGCAGATGTCTGAATCGATTACGGATGGCAGATTTCCTGAACCTGCACCCGAACCTGAACGCCCGAACCAGGCGCCTGATGGCCGAGACCCGAGACCTGAAAACGGGCACCCTAGTCAATCTGCCCTCTGTCATCTGTCATCGACTCAGCCATCGTCTCGGCGGCAGCTACGCTGCCTTCTCACTTCTTCTTCGGCTTACCCGCGACGTCGGACTTCTTCTGGTGGGTCGAAGCGACGTAATCGCGGATGACGTCGATCTTGAGGCTGGGCTCGGCTTTCTGCATCGCCTTCACGCGCGCGGCGTCGATGGCTTCGCGGGCCTCTTTGGCGTCGCGGGCGCCTCCTTCCTTCTTCTCGCCCTTACTCTTTTTCGGCTTCTCACCGGCGCCGCCGAGTTTGGCCACGGCGGCTTTGAATTCTTCGTCGGTCTCCGCCTTCAACCAGGCTTCCTGGAGTTTGACGCCGTCCACGAGCGAGACGCCGGCCGGGATCTCCGGGGCATCAATGCCTTTCTTCTTTTTTAACGCCGGTTGCGGCTTTTCGACCGGCTTGGCCACGGACTCCGTGGGCTTCTTTTCCTCAACGGCGAAGAGCGGGAGCAATGCGAGCAGGGCGAGGAGCAGGGCAGGGAGGCGCATGCGGGTAGAACACCGGGGGGCGAAAAAGGTTTTGGCGGATAGCGGTTGGCGGATGGGAATGATGAGAGTATTGAGTATGGAGTATCGGGGGAGTGCGTGGCTTGGGGTAGGGGCAGCACCGCGTGCTGCCCTCGTTTGCCATGGGTAGGGTCGGGACCGCGTCACGACATAGCGGTGCAGAATTGATGGCTGAATCGATGACAGAGGGCTGAATCGATGGCAGATGACAGAGGGCAGATTTCCCGCCACCTGCCACCCGCCACCCGAAACGATGACTGGATCGATGACGGATGACAAGTGGCTGCCTTCCTGGCCAACCGGCCAACGGGTCAACCAATCAACTTAACTAGCCCCAGCCCTAGCCCAAAGCCCTTTCGGTGTCTTTTAATCGATCCAGTCCTCTGTCATCCGCCATCGATTCAGCCATCCGTTACCCCATCCTCACCACCTTCCCTTAAGTAATTTATTGCCCGGGTACGGAGCGTTGGAATGCGGGCCGAAGAACATGCGGATGCCGGCCCAGACCATGAAGGAGTCGCGCTGATTCATGCGTGCGTATTCCATGCCGGTCAGGAGCTTGAGGCGGTGGCCGGCGATGTAATGGTTGAGGCCGAGATAGACCGCCTGGTAGGCGTCGCCATTGCCCATGCCTGCGAGGCGTTCGTAGCGGCGCTGGCTGCTGAGGCCCGTCGCCTGGCTGGAGCTGGCGATCTGGTAGCGGCTGACGACTTCGAGGGTGTCGGTGAGGAAGTAGCTGGGCTGGAGGTTGAGGCCGATCGCGTCGCCCCGGGCGCCGCCGAAGCCGGCCGTGAGTTCGGCGACGAACGCCGCCGGACCGTCCGTGAAGATGAGCGCGCCGGCGAGGGCGTCGTCGAACCGCGTCAGGTTGGTCGCGTTGGCGTGGGCTTCGCTGTGCAGGTAGCCGCCGTAGAAGGACGCCGTCTCGGCGCCGAGGAAATGGCCGAGGTCATAGGTCACGGCCGCGAGGAAGGAAGAGCCCGAGTCCAGTTCCGTGAAGGACTGCCACATGTCGGTGCCGGCGGAATTCGAGAAGACGCCGGCGTAGTAATCCAGCTTGTCGATCCGCCCCGACAGCGTGACGGCCGGGGTGTAATCGAGGCCCATCATGTTCGTGAACATCGAGCGCTCCATGAAGCTCATGTAGCGGCTCGACACGTTGCGGTCGTGGGTGAAGCGGTGCTTCTGCTGTCCGACGGTGAGGTTGAGGGATTCCGCGAACTGCCAGCGGAGCCAGAGTTCGGTGAAGCCGTTGTAGGCCGGTTCGAAATCGCTGCCGCTGATCGCCTGCGCGTGCACGGTCAGGCGATCGAACATCGTGGCTTGGAAGCCGAGGCGGACGCGGCGGCTCTCGAAACCGGAATCCTGTCCGTGGCTGCCGTCGTTGTCGTGATAATGTCCGTGATAGCGGCCGAGCACCCACAGCTCCTGCAGGCCGGGGTTCTTCTTGTCCTTGTAGATCAGACCTAGGTTCTCGAAGCGCTCCTTCAGGGACTGTTCAGCGACCAGCTTGGCGGCGGCCGCAGGCTTGTCCTGCGCGGCGGCTTGCGTGACGGTCAGAGCGGCCGCGAGCATGAGAAGTTTGCGAGTCTGTAACATTTGTAACAATCGGATTTGGGTGCAGGAAATGAGCCCGAGGCGTGCCTTGGGCTGACTGGGTTAGATAATGTGGGCAGAGCTGAGGCAAGTCGCCGTAATGCCACCGCAGGGATGTTTCCTGCCTGTCACATTTCCGTAACAATTGGAGTAATGGCCAAAAGGGGCTGAAATGAGAGTATCGAGTATGGAGTATCGAGTATCGGGGGAGTGCATGCCTTGAGGTAGGGGCAGCACCGCGTGCTGCCCTAGTTGCCTCGGTCAGGGTCGGGACCGCGTCACGACATAGCGGTGACTCGAAATGGAGGACTGAGTTGAGGACTGAATGGAGGGCTGAATCGATGACAGATGACTGAATCGATCAGGGAGGACTGAGTAGAGGACTGCGTTGAGGACTGAATGGAGGACTGAGTGGAAAATCCTGCACCCGAACCTGAACGCCAGAACCAGGCACCTGGTGGCCGAGACCCGAGACCTGAAAATGGGCTCCCCAGCCAATCATCCGGTCTCCGGTTTCCCTTTGCTCGACTGTGTTCCCAACCGCCAACCGCCACCCGCTATCCGCTGACCGCTTCCACCCCATCCAAACAAAAGACCCCGGCGAACCGGGGTCTTGATCGAGCCTGTGATCCGAAGATTACTTGGCTTCGGGCTTCTTGCCGCCCTTGTCGCCCTTGCCCTTACCGCCCTTGTCGCCCTTACCCTTGGCGCGGCCTTCTTCGAGGGCCTTGAAGACGGATTCGAGGGAAGCGTCAGCCTTGAGGATGGCGGCCTTGGTGGCTTCCATCACGGCGCGGCCGGCGGCCCGCTTTTCTTCTTCGGTCTTGGCTTCGCCCGCCTTGGCCTTGGCGGCGATCACAGCTTCGTCTTTCTGAGCGGCCTTCTGGGCGTCCTGGAACTTCTTCCAGGTGGCTTCGTCGACGGATTCCGGGCGCTGCGGAGCCTGCTTCTTGCCGCCCTTGTCGCCCTTGCCTTCGCCCTTCTTGGCGGGGGCGTCGCCCTTGGGGGCGTCGGGCTTGGGAGCGTCCTGAGCGAGGAGGCCGGCCGAGGTGATCAGGGCCAGGAGGAGTGCGAGTTTGATTTTCATGATATGTGTGGGGGTGCGATGATGAAACCCCGCCTCCGGGGGCGAGTTGCAGGATTCTGATTTTAATTATGACACGCCGGCGGGGTGCGGTCCGGGCGCCTCCGGGCTTAAGGTCAGGGCCGCCATGACCCCTCTCCTCGTCCATCTCCCCCACGACGCCACGGCCATCCCGCCCGACGCACGGGCCGACTTCCTGCTCTCGGCCGAGGAACTCCGGTCGGAATGCCTTCGGCTGACCGACCGGCACACCGGCGCGCTGTATACCGATGGGCTCGTGCCGGCCGACTTCTTACGCGCCGAGGTTTCGCGTCTCGTCGTGGACGTGGAACGTTTCGCCGACGACGCGCAGGAGCCTTGCGCGAAAGTAGGCATGGGCGCGACTTACGTCCGCACCGCCGACGGTCGGCCGCTCCGCGCGCTGACGCCGGAACGTCGCGCGGAGCTGATGGCCCGCCATTACTGGCCGCACCATCGCGCGCTCGACGAAGCCGCCGCCGCCCGCCTGGCCCGCTTCGATCGCTGCGTCATCCTCGACGCGCATTCCTACCCGACGGGCCCGCTGCCCACGCAGCTCGCCTTCGGGCCGTCGCCCGAGATCGGCATCGGCACGCAGCCGGGCCACACGCCGCCGGCCCTGCGCGATCTCGCCGTCGGTTTCTTCCGCGCGCACGGGTACTCGGTCGGCGTCGACGTGCCGTTCCGCGGGGCGATGGTCCCAAATGCCTGCTTCGGCCGCGACCCGCGTCTCTGGTCGGTGATGATCGAAGTGCGCCGCGACCTGTACATGGACGAAGCCACGGGCGAACGCCACGCGGGCTTCGCACGGACGCAGGCGGTGCTGACGGAATTCCGCGCGGAGCTGCTCCGGCTGGCGGTCACTTGACGCCCGCTTCGCTCGCCGACTGCTCGACCTCGGCGCGGAGCAGGCCCATCGCTTCGTTCCACATCACCTGCATGCGCGGCAGCTGCGCCGCCTTCGCGGTCTCGTCCTGCGTCTTCCAGCCGGCTTCGATCTCCTTCCATTCCGCGACGAGGGCCTTCGTCTTCGGATGCTCGCCCCAGCGCTTGGCGGCGCCATCGAAGACCTGCGGGTGCATGAACTTAAGTTCCTGGATCGTGCCGATCCCTTCGCGGATGATATTCTCGCGGCGCGCGTCCGGCGGGCGGCTGTCGACGGAGATGTCTTCCTGGGCGGAGGGGATGAGACCGTTGGCGCTCCGCGGCGCACCGACCGGGCGGGCGGCGCCGGGCTTGGTCACGACGACGTAGCGGGGCGGGCGGCCCGATGGCTTGGGCTCATCAGCTGCCGGGAAAAGCCACCAGCCGAGCGCGAGGGCGCCGAGGGCAAGGAGGCCCAGCAGGACCAGGCGGCGCGAGGCGGGATTCATTTCGGCTCGGGGGCCGGTTTATTCGAACGTGACCGGCGCGGCGGGGGCCGGAGCCGCGGGGGCAGCGGCCGGGGCGGGGCCGTTGGCGTCCCGGACGACACCGGGACCGGTGATCGTGACGGTCGGCTGGTTCGTGGCGGGCGTACCGGCGGCGGCCTGCTTGAGCATGCCGAGGCCGCGGCTGCGGATCGTCGAGAGTTCGTCCATGATGGCCTGCTTCTGGTCGTCGCTGGCCGAGCGGTACTGGGTCTCCAACTCGCGCATGCGGCCGAAGTTGCTGCGGAAATCTTCGTTGGCCATCGCCGCGCGGAAAGCGTCGCTGATCTTCTGGCGATCGCCGCCGAACATGTCGTCCACGGCCTTGCGGCCGTCGTCGCGCCAGGTGGCGAACTTGGCGTCGAGCTCGGCGATAGGCTTGGACTGCTTCACGAGGTCCTTCTCCTCGACCTCCGTGCCGACGTCGTCCTTGCGGCTGAGATTGAGGGCTTTGGCGGGGCGGGGCTTGCCGGTCTCGGTCGTGAGCTTCGACACGGGGGAGCTGGTGCGTTTGGCGGTGCTCTTCACCACCTGGCCTTCGTCGCCTTGGGTCCACTGGTAGGCGGCATAGGCGCCATAGCCGAGTACGGCCAGGCCGAGGATCGCGTAGAGAGGGTTCTTGTTCATGGGAATGAGTTACCAGATATAACTCCGGAGAGAAGGCGAAGTTGCCGCCGAAGGCCGCCTAAAGCGGTCCGGCTCAGGAAAACAGGAGCCGAAGCCATGTTTTCGAGTAGGGCAGGGCCATGTGGTCCAGCCGGGCGGCGAGAAACGCAGCCTCGATTTCTGCTTCGGGATGCCCGTCGAGCAGCTTGGCGCCTTCGAGTTCGCGGCGCCCCCGGCGGGCGGCGTCCTGCACGTGCGTGTGCTTGAGGAGGTGGCCGATGGCGATGGCGATCGCGACGAGGGCGAAGCCGATCACCGCCCAAGGCCGGCCTTTGCTGGCGATGAGCAGGAGGGGCAGGAGGATAGGCCAGGCGTTGCCCCAGAAGATCATGAAGGAATCCCACGAGGCGAGGCCGCCTAGCTTACGGTCGCGGTGCTGGAGCGCGTGACCGGCGAGGCGCGCGGCCCGGGCGACATCGAAGAGGCGTTTGCCGGAGTATACCCCGCTCGAAAGTTTGATCGCGGGTTCGAAGGCCGAATAGAAATCGGTCACCGCGAGCGCGCTCTCGTCGACGTCGACCTGCGGGACTTCGCCGCGGAGGAGTACGATGCGGGCCGCTTGGGCGCCGGAGACCCCGCGGACGAGCAGGATGCGGCCATACTTCTTCTCGAGGCTCCGCACGCGGCGCCAGGCGAACCACGGCAGCCCGAGGGCGAAGAGGCCGGCCAAGGCGAAGAGCAGGAGGATCTTGAATTCGGGGTTCATGGCCGGCCTCGACCGTGCCGATTCCCCCGTCCTCATCAAGGACTACCTAGGTTCCGGCCGCATAAGGGGGATAAGCCGGCATGGATTCTACGGGGGCGACGCGGCGCTTCGTTGACCCGCGGGCTCTCCTCGGATTGGCTGGCCGAAGATGAATCCCGATCTCGTCAGAAACTACCTGACCGGCCTCCAGGATCGCCTGTGCGCGACCATCGAGGCCGTGGACGGCCAGGCTAAGTTCATCACCGACGAATGGCAGCGCGCCGAAGGCGGCGGCGGCCGCACGCGCGTCATCGCCGGCGGCGCGGTCATCGAGAAGGGCGGGGTGGCTTTCTCGGACGTCCGCGGCCACGCCTTGCCTCCTTCCGCCACGCTCGCCCGCCCGGAACTCGCCGGCAAGGGCTTCCGCGCCATGGGCGTCTCGGTCGTCCAGCATCCGCTCAATCCCTACTGCCCGACCTCGCACATGAACGTGCGCTTCTTCTGCACCGACGGACCGGATCCGGTCTGGTGGTTCGGCGGCGGCTTCGACCTGACGCCTTACTACGGCTTCGATGAGGACGCGGCCTCCTGGCATCGCGCGGCACGCGAAGCCACCGGCGCCCACCATCCGAAGTTCAAGGCCTGGTGCGACGACTACTTCCTGCTCAAGCACCGCCAAGAGCAGCGCGGGGTCGGCGGCGTGTTCTTCGATGACTTCACCCAGGGCGGCTTCGAACCGGCCTTCGCAATGATGCAGAAGGTCGGCGACGCCTTCGGTCCGGCCTACGCCGAGATCCTCCGCCGCCGTAAGGACACCCCATATGGCCAGCGGGAGCGCGACTGGCAGGAGGTCCGCCGCGGACGCTACGTCGAGTTCAACCTCGTCTTCGACCGCGGGACCATCTTCGGCCTGCAGTCCGGCGGCCGCACCGAATCGATCCTGATGTCCCTCCCGCCCCGCGTGCAGTGGCGCTACGGCCATCAGCCCGCCCCCGGCAGCCCGGAAGAACGTCTGCTCTCGCATTATCTGAAACCTCAGGATTGGCTCAAAGGGTCCTGATGAACTCCCGCGACCGCTTCCTCGCCGCCCTTCGCCGTCAGCCCCATGACCGGGCGCCGGTCTGGATCATGCGTCAGGCCGGCCGTTACCTGCCGGAATACCGCGCCCTCAAGGCCAAGTCGGACTTCGTCACGATGGTCCGCACGCCCGACCTCGCGGTCGAGGTCACGCTCCAGCCGCTCCGCCGTTTCCCGCAGCTCGACGCCGCGATCCTGTTCTCGGACATCCTCGTCATCCCCGAAGCCCTGGGCGTCGGCTACCGTTTCCGCGACGAAGGCGGTATCGCCATGGAGCGCGCGCTGAGCTCCCCGGCCGACGTCGCTACGCTGAAGCTCGAAGGCTCGGCCGACCGTCTGCAATATGTCTACGACGCCCTGGCGCTCCTCCGTAAGGAACTCGGCCTGAACAAGACTCTCCTCGGTTTCGCCGGTTCGCCTTGGACGCTCGCCTGCTATCTCGTCGAAGGCGGCGGTTCCGAAGATTTCCCGAAGACGAAGGCGCTCCTCAAGGCCGACCCGAAGATGATGCACCGCATCCTCGAGATCCTCACCGACGCCGTCGCCCAGTATCTCACCCGCCAGTTCGCCGCCGGCGCTGACGCCATCCAGATCTTCGACAGCTGGGCCGCCGCGCTCACCGGTGCCGACTACGAAGAGTTCTCGCTGCGCTACATCCGTGCGGTGCTCGAACGCCTGCCCGCCGGCGCGCCCGTCATCCTTTACGCGAAGGGCAAGTCTCCGCAGGCCGCCGCGCTCGCCCAGACCGGCGTGCCGTGCCTCGGCGTCGACTGGACCATGCCGCTCTCGCAGGTGCGCCAACTCGCCGGCCGTCCGATCTGCCTGCAGGGCAATCTCGACCCCGAGTTCATGACCGGCGAACCCGCCGCCGCCGCCGCCGCGACTCGCGCCGTCCTCGCCGACAACGCCGGCGACCCCGGCCACATCTTCAATCTCGGCCACGGCATCACGCCCCAAGCCCGCATCGAAACCTTCCAGGCAGTGGTGGAGGCGGTGGTAAAGGGCTGAATTGAGGACTGCGTTGAGGACTGAATAGAGGGCTGAGTTGAGGGCTGAATGGATGAGGCCTGCCACCTGAGTAGATGACTGCATCGATGACTGATGGCAGAGGGCGGAATTCCTGCCACCCGCCACCCGGGGCCGCCACCTGCCACCTGAAATGGTTAGGGTGCTGAATCGATGACAGAGGGCGGATGGCAGATTTCCTGAACCTGCACCTCCCGGCCTAGACCTGAGACCCGAAAGAAATGCCCGGCCGAAACCTCCGGCCCTCTTGTCCTCCTGTCTTCGGGCCCTCGCTTAGACGTGATTCGGCTTCCACGCGGTGGCGCGGTCGGCGAGATACTTCACGTAGACGTCCTGGTCGTTGAGGCAGGGGATCTGTTCGAAGGATTCGCCGCCGGCGTGCAGGAAGTCTTCCTTACCTTCTTCGCTGATTTCCTCGATGGTCTCGAGGCAGTCGGCGGTGAAGGCCGGGCACATCACGAGGAGGTTCTTCACGCCTTCGGACGGCAGGGCTTCGAAGCGTTCGTCGGTGTAGGGCGGGACCCACTTCTCCGGCCCGAAGCGCGACTGGAAGGACATCTCGAACTTGTCGGGCGAAAGGCCGGCGCGCTTGGCGAAGAGCAGGGTGGTCTGCACGCACTGGTGCTTGTAGCAGTTGGCGTGCGACGGGCTGGCCTGGAGGCAGCAGTCCTTGACCTTGGTGCAATGGGCCTTGGAGGCGTCACCCTTGCGCAGGTGGCGTTCCGGCACACCGTGGTAGGAGAACAGGATCTTGTCGAAGGGCTTGCTGAGCCAGGGCTTGGCCGACTCCACGAGGCAGTCGATGTAGGCCGGGTCGTTGAAGTAGGGCTGGAGCACGTGGTACTTCAGGTTCGGCGCGAGGCGGGCGAGCTCTTCCTGGATCTTCACCACGACGGTCTCATAGGAGGACATCGCGTAGTGCGGATACTGCGGCATCACGAAGAGGTCGTCGATGCCGTGCTTGAGGACTTCCTGGACGGCTTCGGCGCACGAGGGCGTGCCGTAACGCATGCCCGTGATGACCGGCAGGCCGGTGGCGACTTCGAGCTTCTTGCGGAGCTTCTCGGTCGTGACGAGGAGCGGAGCGCCTTCCGGGGTCCAGACGGTCGCATAGGCGGCGGCGGACTTCTTCGGGCGGGTGCGCAGGACGATCCCTTCGAGGAGCGCGA
>Ga0315907_10000582_pt1 | contig 52072 bp, 48 predicted proteins | sample LakEriMetagenome_3_FD_203525 | JGI IMG/M metagenome (GOLD analysis project Ga0315907, IMG submission 203525) | Freshwater fungal communities from buoy surface, Lake Erie, Ohio, United States - Buoy 12 MA123 | ecosystem: Environmental > Aquatic > Freshwater > Lake > Lake biofilm | place: USA... | reverse complement strand
GGCGCAAATCCTGACCCAGATCGGCGCCTTCACCCTGCCCGCATTGTTGCCGGAGATGATGGCGCGCTGGTCGCTTTCCGCCACCGAAGCGGGCTGGCTGATTGGCGTTTTCTTCGCGGCCTATGTGTCCGCCGTGCCGGTGCTGCTTTCACTGACGGATCGCGTGCCGGCCAGGCGGATTTATCTGATCGGCACGGGTGCCACGGCGCTGGCGCATCTGGGCTTTGCCTTTTTCGCCGATGGTTTTTGGGGCGGGCTGTTCTTTCGCGCACTTGCCGGGATTGGCTGGGCAGGGGCCTATATGCCTGGCCTGAAATCGATCGCTGATCCGCTGACGGGTGTGGCGCAATCGCGGGCTGTCGCCTGGCATGCGGCAGGGGTGGGGATTGCGGGGGCGGCTTCCTTCGCGCTTGCCGGGCTTTGCGATGCGCTGGTGGGGCCGAGTTTTGCCTTTCTGGTGGCGGGGCTGGCAGCGAGTGGCGCCTTTGCCATCGCCATGCTGATCCTGCCCGATGCGCCGCCGCCCAAAATCGCCGCGCCGCGCGGCTTGCTGGATTTCCGCCCGGTTTTCGCCAATCGCCGCGCCATGGCCTGGATTGCGGGCTATACGGTCCACACGCTGGAAATGGCGGTGCTGCGCGCCTGGGCCGTCGCCTTCCTGACCGCCAGCTTCCTGATCCAGGCGCCGCCGGCATGGCTGCCCGGCCCGACTGTGCTGTTCACGCTCGCGGGGCTGGTCGGGATTGCGAGTTCACTCGTCGGGAACCGCCTGGCCGAGAGCCTGGGGCGGGATAGGATTGTGGCGCTGGCCATGCTCTCCGGCGCGGCGCTGTCGCTGGTGGCGGGGTTTGCCTTTGGGGCCTCACCTTGGGTGGTGCTGCTTCTGGTGTTTCTCTGGAATGCGGCGATCTATCTGGACAGTTCGGCGCTGACCGCGGGCACGGTGCAGGCCGCGGACCCGGCGTTGCGCGGCGCCACCATGGGGCTGCATAGCATGCTGGGTTATGCCGGCGGCTTTGTCGGGCCCTTGCTGGCGGGCGTTTTGCTGGATTGGGCGGGCGGCGATGGTGTCATGGCCTGGGGCATCGCCTTTGGCCATGTTGCTTTCATCATGCTGGCGGGCTTCGCCGTGCTGCGCTGGTTGGGGCGCGGGGCGGAGTCGCGCGGCGCTTCCCGGTAAGCTTCCTGCCAAAGCGCTGCCTTGCAGGCGGAATTGCCCGGCCTTTCACGGGCTTTCGGGCATGATTCCGGGCGCCCCGGGGGGCTTTGAGGAAAAAAAACGGGCACAGGGTGGATTTTGCTTGCATTCCGGGGGCGCAGGGCATACATGCCCGTTAGACGCAGTACGCACGTGCCTCTGGCCCCCGGCCCTTCGGCCAAAGGGTTTACGCAACGACGTCAAGCGTTCTGGCAACCCCGTCTGAGGCGTCTCAGGCGGCAATCTACTGGTCGCTGGTTCGTTCGACCGTTTCGTTAACCTTGGGCCGTCGCCTTCATGGGCGGCCCGTTTGGAGCCTGGAGGGTGCTGCGATGACACCGAAAATCGCACGCTTTTTGCGCGACAACGCGCCTCCCACACCATGCCTTGTGCTGGATGTGGATCGTGTCGAAGAAAAGTACCGCGCCATGCACGCGGCGCTGCCACTCACGCGCATCTATTACGCCGTGAAGGCCAATCCCGCCGCACCGATCCTGGAGCGGTTGGTGAAGCTTGGCTCAAGCTTTGACGCGGCTTCCTTTGAAGAAGTGCAGGCCTGCCTGGATGCCGGCGCGCGTCCGGAAGCGATCTCCTATGGCAATACCATCAAGAAGGCGTCGGCGATTGCGGCCGCCCATAAGGCTGGTGTTTCCATGTTCGCCTTCGACAGCATCGAGGAATTGGAAAAGCTGGCGCGCCATGCGGCCGGCGCGCGGGTTTATTGCCGCATCCTGGTGCAGAATGAAGGCGCGGAATGGCCGCTTTCACGCAAATTCGGTTGCGAATTGGAAATGGCGCGCGACCTGATGCTGAAGGCCGGCGATATGGGTCTCGACCCCTATGGCATTTCCTTCCATGTCGGCAGCCAGCAGACCAAGACCGCGGCTTATGAAGGTGCGATCGCGCGCGTTGCGATGCTGTTCACGGATTTGAAGGAAGCGGGCGTGAAGCTCCGCATGGTCAATCTGGGCGGCGGCTATCCGGTGCGCTACCGCGCGGAAGTGCCGGGCATTGATGATTTCGGCATGGCCATCATGGGCGCCATGACGAAGCATTTCGGCAATGACCTGCCCGAGATGGTGGTGGAGCCTGGGCGCTTCATCGTGGGCGATGCCGGCCTGGTTTCCAGCGAAGTGGTGCTGGTTTCCCGCAAGGGGGCCGCTGATCCGGTGCGCTGGGTCTATCTGGATATCGGGCGCTTTGGTGGCCTTGCGGAAACCGAAGGCGAGGCGATTCGTTACGATATCCGCACGCCGCATGACGGCACTGAGGACGGGCCGGTGACCATTGCGGGCCCGACCTGCGACAGCACGGATACGCTTTACGAAAAGTCCAATTACCGCATGCCGCTGAATTTGGCCTGTGGTGATCGGGTGGAGTTGCTGTCCACCGGGGCGTATGTGACGACCTATGCGTCGCAAGGCTTCAACGGCTATGCGCCGTTGAAGGAACACTACATTTGACGTCTTATGGCGTGATCCGCTTGCGCGGGTCACGCCACACCAATTTTAGGCTGGTCGCATTTTCCGAGTCACCAAGCATTTCCGTTTGCCTTGAAAATGCTCCCCCGGCGCGGGAAACCGCGCCGGGTCACACATAGCCCGGCCCCTCGATGGCGGGATGCGCCTTCAAAAACGCCTCATCCACCTCAACACCAATGCCCGGCGTTTCCAGCGGACGCACGCAGCCATCCTTGCCGACGCGCCAGGGTTCGCTGCCCAATTCATCGCGGAACTTATTGGCGCGCGACACATCGGCTTCGAAATAACCACCATTATCAATCGCGGCCAACAGATGGATGGATGCGGCCTGATTGACGCCTGTCATGGATGAATGCGGGTGGATCGGGATCTTGAAGCCGGATGCCATGGCGGCGATGCGCATCGTTTCCGTGACGCCACCGCATTTGGACAGATCAGGCTGCCAGATGCGGATCACATCATCTTCCAGCACACGAGTGAATTCAAAGCGAGTGAAGTGATTCTCGCCAGCAGCCAAAGGCGTGCTGCCAAAACCATGTGCCTCAGCATAGGAACGATGATCATGCGCGGGGAAGGGTTCTTCCAGCCAGCCGATATTCAGCCGGTCCATCTCGGGCAGCACCTGGCGCACCTGCGCGATATTATAGCCGATATTGGCATCGGTCAGGATTTCCAGATCATGGCCGAAGGCATCGCGCACGGCTTCCATGCGCGCAATATCATCACGCACCGTATCGCCAACGCGAAGTTTTACCGCCTTGTAGCCTGCTTCCATATGGGGTGCCGCTTCATCAAGCAGTTGCGCTGGCGGCTGATAGCCAAGTGCGACGCCACCGGCATAGGCCGGCACCGGGCGCGCGGAACCGCCGAGCAACTTGTAAAGCGGCAGGTTCAGCGCCTTGCCCTTGGCATCCCATAACGCCATGTCGAGACCCGACATGGCCATGGCGGTGGCCGCGCCCATGCCATGGCTCGCCAACTGATACTTGTAGATGCGCGCCCAAATGCCGGTGGTGTCAAAGGCATCCATGCCAAGCACCAATTGGCGCAGCGTGGTTTCCAGCAATTTCGCGATGGCGGTATGCGCCCGGCCGTGATGGCTTTCGCCCCAGCCAACAATGCCATCTTCCGTGATGACCTTCACCATCACCGCATCGCGCTTCACCGCCTGGCCAATCCCAAGCCGAGGCCCGGAATTAGGTGGCAGCGGGAAGGAGGTTGGGAATGCCTTGATGTCCACGATTTTCATGCGGCGATCCTCATGCTTGGAGGGCCGCAGCCTGCCACCGTGGCCGCGCATTTGCAAAGACTTCTCACCCGTCGCAGCATGCGCCATCGCAGGAGGTACAGGCATGAAACCCGATCCCATCCCCCCCAGCATGGAAGCGATCCGCCTATGGAGCGGCGTTGAATGCCCGAATGAGGCAGCGCGGCTTGGCCTTGCGGATCATATCGGCCTGCTCAAGGAATTGGCGGCTTTGCGCGGGACGCTGGTGTTTGAAGATGAACCTTCCAGCTTTGAAGCGGCCTTGCGCGCCGAGCAGGAGAAGGAAGCATGAGCGCTTTGCATGAGCTTTCCATGACGGAAGCCGCCGATGCAGTGGCGCGTGGCGAGGTGACGGCAACCGCCCTCACAGAAAACTGCCTCGCGCGCATTGCTGCGCATGATGGCAAGGTGAATTCCGTGCTCCGGCTTGATCGCGACAGCGCCTTGGAACAGGCCGCCGCGGTGGATGCCGCGCGCAAGGCGGGCAAGGCGCTTGGGCCGCTCGGTGGCGTGCCGATGATGCATAAGGATATGTATTACCGCGCCGGCAAGGTCTCGACCTGCGGGTCCAAGATACGGCGCGATTTCGTGCCCAAGGTTACAGCAACCGTGCTGGAAAAGCTGGATGCTGCTGGTGCGATTGATATGGGCACGCTGAATATGGCGGAATTTGCCCAGAACCCCACAGGGCACAACGCGCATTTCGGCCATTGCCATAATCCCTGGCAGCATGGCTATTGCACGGGCGGATCATCCTCGGGCTCTGGGGCCGGTATTGCGGCGCGGTTTTTCTATGGGGCGCTTGGGTCCGATACGGGTGGTTCCATCCGCCTGCCGGCGACGATTTGTGGCGTGACGGGGATCAAGGGCACGCAAACGCGGGTTTCGCGGGCGGGTGTCATGCCCCTTTCATTTTCCGCTGATAATGTCGGGCCTTTGGTGCAAACAGCACGCGATGCGGCGCGCTTCATGCGGATAATCTCCGGTCATGATCCGCGCGATGTGACCAGCGCGCCCGAAGCCGTGCCGGATTATGAGGCTGCGCTGACCGGCGATTTGCGCGGCATTTCCGTGGCCGTCCCGCAGGAATATTTCTTTGATGGCGCGGATGAGGTGGTGGTGAAGGCCTTTGATGCCGCGCTTGATGCCATGCGGGATCGTGGTGCGACAATCACGCGCCTGTCCTGCCAGTCACTCCGCGCCATCGCGGCCTATACCGCGCTGGTCAGCCGGTCAGAAGCAGCGGCGATCCATGCTGAGTGGATGCGCGAAAGGGCCGCGGATTATTCCATTCATCTGTCGTCACGGCTTTACGGCGGCTATCCCATTCCAGCGCATCTCTACATTGAAGCGCTGTCGCGCCGTGGGCCGCTGCTACGCCAATTCTGCGCCGAGGCCATGACAGGGCATCACATTGTCGCAACCCCTGCGCTGCGCACCCGCGTGCCGACCCTGGCCGAGACGGATATTGATGCCGATGCGGCGAATTGGTCCCGCTTCATGGCAGTTTCGGCTAATACGCGGCCTTTCAATTACTTGGGCCTGCCGACCATCAGCGTGCCTTGCGGCTTTGATGATCGCGGCCTGCCGATTGGCCTGCAACTGGCCGCGCGCCCCTTTGCCGAGGCACGGGTGCTGGCAGTGGCCGATGCCTATCAGCGCGTGACGGATTGGCATAAGCGCGTCCCTGCCTTGTAACGGGGTTGCTTGCCCAAGAATTAGGCGCGGCGGATGCCTTCTGGGCAATAAAGCACCGTCCGGCCCAGTTTTCGGGCATCACAGGCTTGTGTGGCGCGCCCTTTGGCCCGATCTTCTGAGAAACAGGAGGTCGGTCAGGCGATGGCGGAACCCATCAGGGCCTTTGACGAAATGGGTGAGCCAGGCGCGGCGCGGGCGGCCTATGCCGAGATTGCGCGCTGGCTGGCGGCAACCCCCACCGCGCAATTGGAACGCAAGCGCCAGGAAGCCGAGTTGCTGTTTCGCCGCATTGGCGTGACCTTTGCGGTTTATGGCGAAGGTGGCGATCCGGAACGGCTGATCCCCTTTGATATCATCCCGCGCATCCTGGCCTGGCAGGAATGGGAGCATTTGTCGCGCGGCCTCACGCAACGCGTACGTGCGCTGAATATGTTTCTGGCCGATGTCTATGGGCCGGGGGAAATCCTGCAGGCCGGGCGCATTCCGGCAGCGCTGATTTTGCAGAATGAGGCCTATCGGCCCGAGATGCGCGGCATCACGCCGCCGGGCGGGATTTACGTGCATATCGCCGGCATTGATGTGGTGCGCACCGATGCCGCGCAATTCCATGTGCTGGAAGATAATTGCCGCACGCCATCGGGCGTTTCCTATATGCTGGAAGGCCGCGAAGCCATGCTGCGGCTATTCCCTGGGCTTTGCGCAGCGCATCGCATTGCGCCTGTCAGCCATTACCCGAGTGATTTGCTGGAAACCCTGATGTCGGTGGCACCGCCCGCCTGTCGCGGCCTGCCGCGCGTGGTGCTACTGACGCCTGGTGCCTATAACAGCGCCTATTACGAGCATTGCTTCCTGGCCGATGAAATGGGCGTGGAAGTGGTGGAGGGCCAGGATTTATTCGTCGAAGATCGTGTTGTGTATATGCGCACCACCGCAGGCCCGCAGCGTGTGGATGTGATCTATCGCCGGATTGATGATGATTACCTGGACCCCGCTGCGTTTCGTGCCGATTCCATGCTGGGTGTGCGTGGGCTGATGGAAGCCTATCGCGCCGGTAATGTTGCACTTGCCAATGCGCCGGGCGGCGGTATTGCCGATGACAAGGCGGTTTATCCTTACGTGCCGGAAATGGTGCGGTTCTACCTGGGCGAAGAACCAATCCTGGCCAATGTGCCGACCTATCTGTGCGAAAGGCCGGATGATTGCGCCTATGTGCTGGAACATTTGCATGAATTGGTGGTGAAGCTGACCAAGGGTTCGGGCGGCTATCGCATGCTTGTCGGGCCACATAGCACTGCCGAACAGCGCGCTGAATTCTCCACCCGCATCAAGGCGCATCCAGCGGATTATATCGCGCAGCCGACGCTTGCCCTTTCCACCGTGCCAACTTTCACCGGCAGCGGCACCGCGCCACGCCATGTGGATTTGCGGCCTTTTGTGCTTTCGGGTGCGGAGACGCGGATTGTGCCGGGCGGCCTCACGCGCGTGGCCTTGCGTGAAGGGTCGCTTGTCGTGAATTCATCGCAAGGCGGCGGCACCAAGGATACCTGGGTTTTGGCCCCGGATGCGCCATGCTGAGCCGCACTGCAGATAGCCTCTATTGGCTCGGGCGCTATATGGAACGCGCCGGCAATACGGCGCGCGCGCTGCAAGTGGCGCTGCGCGAAGCGGGCATGGGCGGTGGCCGGCCGGCGCAGGGGCATGGCTGGCGCGCGCTTCTGCTGACCAGTGGCGATATCGGGCTATTGCAGGGTTTTGGCGCCGCCCCTGATGCAGCGCAGATCATCCAGCATCTGGTGATGGATCGCGCCAATCCTTCTTCCATCCAATCCTGCATTGAAGCGTCTCGGCAAAATGCACGGCAGGTACGCACGGCGCTCACGGTTGATATGTGGGAAGCGGTGAATGACACTTGGGGCCAGATGCGGCGCTTGGATAATGCCATGCCGAGCGCGGATGATCTGCCGGGCTTTCTGGATTGGGTGAAACGCCAGACCATCCTGTTCAATGGCGCCTATGATGACACCATGCTGCGCGATGAAGCCTGGCGCTTCGTGCGCCTTGGCACGATGCTGGAGCGCGCCGACAATACCGCGCGCGTGCTGCATGCACATGCTGGGGCGCTGAGTATCGCGGAAGCCGGCACGGCGGAAGATTACCTGAATTGGCAAGCCATCTTGCGCAACTTTACGGCGCTGCGCGCCTATCAATGGGTTTATCACGGGCGGATCGAACCGCGGCGGATTGCCGAATTGCTGATCCTGCGCGGGGAATTGCCGCGTTCCATGATTGCCTGCCATGCAAGGATTGAGGGGGTATTGGATGAAATCGCCACCGCCCATGGCGGACGGCGCGGGGAATGCCATCGGCGCGCAGGGGAAATCCATGCAAGGCTGCGCTTCGGCAGGGTGGAGGATATCTTCACCCAGGGGCTTGAGGCCTTCCTGAATGAAATGATGGCGCGCAATATTGATCTTGGCGGCCAGATCGCCGAATTCTACCTGCATAACTGATAGGGCGCGGAGCGCTTGCCATGACTTATTGCGTCGGCCTGTTCCTGAAGGATGGGCTTGTCCTGCTTTCCGATACGCGCACCAATGCGGGGCTTGATCACATCTCAAGCTTTTCCAAGATGCATGTTGTGGAACAGCCAGGTGAGCGCATGCTGGCGCTGATGTCGGCGGGCAATTTGGCGATCACGCAAGCGGTTTGGAATCGCGTGCAGGAGGGTTTCCCGCTGGGCGAGGAAACCCACACACTCCGCGATGTGCCGAGCATGTTCCGCGCCGCGCAGCTGGTAGGGGCGGCGGTGCGCGATGTCTTTGAAAATGATGGCCCGGCGATGAAGGCGCAGGGCGTGGCTTTTGAGGCTTCCTTCCTGCTGGGCGGGCAGATTGCCGGCGGGCCGATGCGGCTATTCCTGATTTATGCAGCGGGCAATTTCATTGAGGCCACAGCCGATACGCCCTTCCTGCAAATCGGTGAGCATAAATACGGCAAGCCCATTCTGGACCGCGTGGTGAAAAGCGACACATCCTTGGCCGATGGCGTGAAGCTGGTGCTGATCAGCATGGACAGCACACTCAGGTCCAATCTTTCCGTTGGGCTGCCGATTGATCTGATGGTCTATCGCGAAGGCGGCCAGAAAGTGACGCTTAGTCGGCGCATCACGGAAGATGATGCGTATTTCCGGCAGGTCAGCCAGCGCTGGTCCGATAGCCTACGGGAAGCCTATCGCGCCCTGCCCTCCCCCGGGTGGATCGCGGATTGACCCTTGCGCCCCAGCCCTGGCTGCGCCAAGGGAAGGGCAAATGAACCGGGGGTGTGTCATGATTTCACGCAGAACAGGTTTGGTTTTGGGGGCGGCGCTGTTCGCTGGGCGGCAGGCGCAGGCCCAGGCGTGGCCCACGCGGCCCATTCGCATCATCGTGCCTTTCGGGCTTGGCGGTTCCGCCGATGTCGCGGCGCGGTTTTTGACGGAGCCTTTGCAACAGGCTTTGGGGCAGCCGGTGGTGGTGGAAAACCGCCCCGGTGCGGGTGGCACTATCGGCGCGGATCAGGTGGCCAAGGCAGCGCCCGATGGCCACACGCTGCTGCTGATGTCCAATACGCATACCGCCAATGAAACGCTGCTGCCCAATCGGCCCTATGTGCTGCTGCGTGATTTGGCGCCGGTGGCGTATGTGAATGTCGCGCATCACGTTTTGGTGGTGCATCCATCGCTTGGCGTGAATTCGCTCGCGGAATTGATCGCCTATTGCAAGGCCAATCCGGGGAAGTTGGATTACGCTTCCTCAGGCCCCGGCACACCTTACCATGTAGCCGGCGAGATTTTCCGCGCCATGGCCGGCATTGAAATTACGCATATCCCCTTCCGTGGTTCGAATGAGGCGCGCACCGCGCTGATCGCGGGCCAGGTGCCAATGATGTTCGATGCCATCCCCACCATGGCGGAACAGGCGCGCGGTGGGCGTGTGCGGGCGCTGGCAACCACCGGGCCGCGGCGTAGCCCGCTTTTGCCGGATGCGCCGACGGTGGCGGAAGCCCTGCCCGGCTATGAAGCCAGTATCTGGCTTGGCGTGATGGCGCCAGCGCAAACGCCAGCGCCTATCGTCGAAAGGCTGAATGCGGAGATCAACCGCATCATGTCCCTACAAGCGACGCGAGACGCTCAGCTACGTGCCGGCGCTGCGGTGAACCCCATGGCGGTTGCGGCTTTCGGTGATTTCCTGCGCCAGGATATCATCAACCAGGCGGAGGGCATTCGCATTTCCGGTATGAAAGCGAATTGATCCTGCCATGATTTCGCTGAGCCTTGCCTGCACTGCCACGGATCGTACGCGCCCCTTGATGGAAGGTCGCTTCAAGGTGCCGGGCGCTGACATCACCTTTTTGCCCGGTGAGCCCGAGGATATCTTCCGCCGTGCGCTGCGCGACCTTGCCTTTGATATCTCTGAACTATCCATGGGCAGCCATATCGTCACCAGTGCACGCGGTGATGCGCCCTATATTGGCGTGCCGGTGTTTCTTTCCCGCGCCTTTCGGCACTCGGCGATCTATATCCGCACGGATCGCGGCATCAACAACGCGGCTGATCTGGCGGGGCGGGAGATTGGCCTTCCGGAATATCAGCAAACCGCAGCGCTTTGGGTGCGCGGCATTTTGCGTGACCATTACGGCGTGGATACGAAGGGCATTTCCTGGCGTACGGGTGGCGAACGTGTGGCGATTACGCTGCCGGATGGCTTCAAGGTGAAGCCCATGGGGGAACCGCTGGAAGAAGCCTTGGCTGCCGGGCGGATTGATGCGCTGATCGCGCCGCGCCCACCCGCCTGTTTCAACACGGGCAGCGCGCCGGTTGCACGGCTTTTCCTTGATTATCGGCGGGAAGAAGAAAACTGGTTCCGCGCTTCGGGCTTTTTCCCAATCATGCATTGCCTGGCCCTGCGCAAGGATGTGGCGGAACGCCATCCCTGGTTGCCGGTGGAATTGTTCCGCGCCTTCAGCGCGGCCAAGGCCGCTTCGCTTGCGGAATTGTCGCTGGTGAATGTGTTGCGCGTTTCGCTACCCTGGATTGCGGCAGAAGCGGAAGCGCAAAGCGCGATCTTTGGCGGCAATCCCTGGCCTTACGGTTTCAAGCGCAACCGAGACGAGATTGCCGCCATGATCCGCTATGCGGTGGAAGATGGTTTGGCGACGCGGCAGATGGAGCCGGAGGAATTGTTTCATCCTTCCGTTCTTGACCTGATGGAATAAGCAAAAAAAGAAGGGAGACATGACCATGAAGATTACGCGTCGTGCCGCGCTGGGCGGTTTGGCGGCAGCCAGCATTCTGCCGGCTCATGCTCAGGGAAATTCCATTCGCATTGTTGTGCCCTTCGGGCCGGGTGGGTCCACGGATGCGGTCGCGCGCTTGGTCTCGCCCGGGCTGGTGCAACGGCTTGGAGTGCCTATCATCGTGGAAAATCGCCCTGGCGCGGCAGGGTCTATCGGGACGGATATTGTGGCGAAGGCACGGCCCGATGGGCAGACTTGGCTGCCGACCTTTGACAGCCACGCCACCATGCCGGCGCTGCTCGCCAATCTGCCCTTCAACCTGACGCGTGATCTTGACCCCGTGATGCTGATTGGTGGCGCACCTTATGTGATTGCCTGTCGCGCAGACAAACCGTTTCGGTCCTTGGCTGATGTGGTGGCGGCGGCGAAGGCGCGGCCAGATGCGGTTTCCTTCGGGTCCACCGGAAATGGCACGATCGGGCATTTGGCCATGATACAGTTCCAGGCGCGTAGCGGCACGCGGCTCACGCATATTCCCTATCGCAGCGGCGGCCTTGCGGTGAATGACACCATGGCAGGCACGGTAGAGATGATGATCGGCTCGGCAGCGCTGGTGGCCGCACAAATTGCCGCCGGCACTTTCCGCGCCGTGGCGCAATTTGGCCCGGCACGACTGCCGGCGCTGAGTGATCTGCCGACTGCCGAGGAAAGCGGCTTTCCTGGCTTGCAGGCAGAAGCCTGGTGGGGCGTCTTTGCGCCCGCCGGCACGCCGGCCGAATTGGTGGCGCGCATGAACAATGCGCTGCGGGAGACGCTTTCCGAAGAGCGCATTCGCACGCAAATGACGCAGACTCAACAGGCGCGGTTGGTGCTGTCTGATCCTGCAGGCCTCGCGCGCTTTCTGGATAGCGAAGTGGCGAAATGGGGCGCGGTGGTGCGCGAATTCAACGTGCGGCCTGATTGATCAGGCCGGTTGAATGCCGCGCCGCGCATCATGCCGGCGCAGCCAATGAATGAAGGGCAAGGCCAACAGCACCATCCAGGCCTTGCCGATGATTTGGCCCGCCAGAAAATCCAGGCTGCCAAAGGCAAGAAACAGAAAGACGACGCTATCCACGACAAGGCCGACCGCGCCACTCGCGGCCACTGCTAGCACCAGGCCGCGCTTTTGCAACGGCGTATAGACCGCCAAATCAGCGGTTTCACTCAGCAGGAAAGCAGCGGCTGAGGCCAACACCAGGGCAGGCGGCGCGAGCGCGGCGGAAAGAACCACGCCAAGTGCAATGGCCGCGAAGGCCCAATTCAGGCCAAGGCGGCGCTGCACCAAATCCCTGAGCACAAGTGCCAAGCCAATCATCAGCACGCCTGATGGCGCCATGATGCCGGGTGCCACGGGGATCAGGCAGGGGCCATTGGGCACGCAAAAGCTGCCGAGATTTCCGATCATCCAATTGGCAGCCGGAATGCAGAGCGCGAAGCCGATCAGGAAGGCGAAGCCTTGAAGGCGAGGGGAGAGGATCATGGGGTTGCAGCGGCTGAATAGGCCGCCCAGCCCTTGGCGCGCAAGTCGCAGGCAGGGCAAGTGCCGCAACCATAACCCCAAGCGTGGCGCTGGCTGCGATCCCCCAGATAGCAGCTATGGGTATGTTCCAGGATCGCATCCACCAGGGGTGGCCCGCCCAGGCTTTCCGCAAGTCGCCAGGTAGCGGCTTTGTCCAGCCACATCAACGGCGTTTCCAATACAAAGCGCCGATCCATGCCGAGGTTCAGCGCCACTTGCAGCGCCTTGATCGTATCATCGCGGCAATCGGGATAGCCGGAGTAATCCGTCTCACACATGCCGCCGACGATATGCTTGATGCCGCGACGATAGGCGATTGCGGCGGCGAAGCTCAGAAAAATGATATTGCGCCCGGGCACGAAAGTATTGGGCAGCCCATCGGCGTTGAACGCGATGGTTGCTTCGGAAGTCAGCGCAGTATCGGAAACCTGACCCAGAGCATCCAGCCGGATCAGATGATCGGGGCCGAGCTTCGCTTGCCATTCCGGGCGCGCCTGCAGCAAGGCGGTTCGAAAACCTTCGCGGATATCGAGTTCGATCCTGTGGCGCTGGCCGTAATAGAAGCCAATGGTCTCGACCGCCGCGAAACGATCCAAGGCCCAGGCGAGGCAGGTTGCGGAATCCTGCCCGCCGCTGAACAGGACCAGGGCTTTTTCTTGCGTCATGCAGCGTGTTCCAATTGTGCGGCGGCCCAGGCGGCTGCTTCTGCCACCACGGGGTCAGCATCGGCGCAAAGCGCGCGCGCGGTTGCGCGCAAGCTGGGATCGCCAGAATTGCCAATCGCGATCAGCACATTGCGGATGAAGCGATTGCGTCCGATGCGCTTGATGGGGCTCCCCGAAAATAGCGCGCGAAAGGCGGCGTCATCCAGCGCGGCCAAATCTGCCAGTTTTGGTGAAGTGAGTTCCGCCCGCGGCGCGAAGGCCGGTTCCTGATGCGCGGCGGCGAATTTATTCCAGGGGCAGACCGCGAGGCAATCATCACAGCCATAGATGCGATTGCCCATGGGTTTGCGAAATTCCTCTGGGATCGGGCCGTGATGTTCAATCGTCAGGTAGGAAATGCAGCGCCGTGCATCCAAGCGATACGGCGCCGGGAATGCCTTGGTCGGGCAGATATCAATGCAGCGCGAGCAAGTGCCGCAATGATCAATTTCTGCCGCATCGGGGCGGAGATCGAGCGTGGTGTAAATCTCTCCCAGAAATAGCCATGAACCATGGATGCGGGAGACAAGATTGGTATGCTTGCCCTGCCAGCCCAAACCCGCTTGCTGCGCCAATGGTTTTTCCATCACCGGCGCGGTATCCACAAACACCTTCACACCAGCATCGGCGAAATGCGCCACCATCCAACGCGCCAACGCCTTCAGGCGTTTCTTGACCACATCATGATAATCGCGATTGCGGGCATAAACGCTGATCGTCGCGCGGTCCTGCCAAGCTAGGCTTTCCAGCGGATCGGTTTCGGGCGCATAGGAAAGGCCGAGGGCAATCACACTCCGCGCTTCTGGCCAAAGCACGCGGGGGTCGGCGCGTTGGTCGGCACGGGCTTCCATCCAGCCCATGCCGCCATGCATGCCGGCGGCGAGGAATGCCTGGAGCCTTTCGCGCACCTCTGGCCCCAGCCGCGCTGGCGCAAAGCCAATGGCATCGAAGCCGAGGCGTTGCGCCTCTGCCCTTATGGCGTCAGCCGCGCCCACGATAGGGCTGCACTTCCTGCGCCGGAATCCAAACCGCTTCCGGCGGCGCGCCGCTTTGCCAGAAGACATCAATGGGGATGCCGCCGCGCGGATACCAATAGCCGCCGATGCGAAGCCAATGCGGCGTCAGCAAGCCCATCAGGCGCTGCGCGATATCCAGCGTGCAGGCTTCATGGAACGCTCCATGATTGCGGAAGGAAGCAAGATAAAGCTTCAGCGATTTGCTTTCCACAATCCAGGCATCCGGCACGTAATCAATCACCAGATGCGCGAAATCCGGCTGGCCCGTGAGCGGGCAGAGTGAGGTGAATTCCGGCGCGGTGAAGCGGATGCAATAGCGCAGGCCAGGATGCGGGTTGCCGACACGTTCCAGCACGGCCTGTTCCGGGCTTTGTGGTTGCTGGGCGGCCTGGCCAAGCTGGGTCAGATGCGACAGATCGCTCATGCTGTATTTTCCTTTTCCGCCTGCCAGCCGGCTTCAATGCGCGCGGCCGTACCGGCGAAATCACCTGCCAGGATACCGGCGCGAAGTTCCGCCATCAGGTCCTGATAGTATTGGATATTGTGCCACGTCAGCAGCATCGGCCCCAGCATTTCATTCGCCTTGAACAAATGATGTAAATAGGCACGCGAATGGTTGCGGCAAGCGGGACAGGCGCAGCCGGGATCGAGCGGGCGATTATCCTCGGCATGGCGGGCATTGCGGATATTGATCACGCCGCCCCGTGTATAGGCGCGGCCGGTGCGGCCGGAACGCGTTGGCATGACGCAATCGAACATGTCTATGCCGCGCCGCACCGCGCCGATCAGATCAGAAGGCGTACCAACGCCCATCAGATAGCGCGGCTTGTCGGTGGGCAGCAGCGGCGTGGTGCATTCCAGCGTGGTGAACATGGCTTCCTGGCCTTCACCCACCGCGAGCCCGCCCACCGCATAGCCTTCAAAGCCGATACCAGTCAGCGCCGCGACACTCTCGGCGCGGAGATCCGGGAAAACACTGCCCTGGACAATGCCAAACAGGCCATGGCCGGGTCTCGGCACGAAGGCGTCTCGGCTGCGCGCCGCCCAGCGCATGGAAAGCCGCATGGATGTCGCGGCCTGTTCATGCGTCGCGGGAAAGGGTGTGCATTCATCAAAACACATGGTGACATCAGCGCCGAGCAGATGCTGGATTTCCACACTGCGTTCCGGTGTCAGGCGATGGCGCGACCCATCCACATGGCTTTGGAAAGTGACGCCATCCGCATCCATCTTGCGCAAGCCGGAAAGTGACATGACTTGAAAGCCGCCCGAATCCGTCAGGATCGGCCCATGCCAATCCATGAAGCGATGCAGGCCGCCAAGCCGCGCAATGCGTTCAGCGCCAGGGCGCAGCATGAGGTGATAGGTATTGCCGAGCACCATGCGTGCACCTGTGGTGCGCACCGCATCCGCGGTCATGGCCTTCACCGTGCCGGCGGTGCCAACGGGCATGAAAACAGGTGTGGGCACCGTGCCATGTGCCGTATGCAGAACACCCGCACGCGCAGCGCCATCTTGGCCTTCATGCTGCCAGGTGAGCGTCATGGTGCGTCACTCGCGCGGAAGAGCAGCGATGAATCGCCATAGGAATAGAAGCGATAACTTTGCGCGATGGCGTGCGCATAGGCAGCACGCATGCACTGATCACCAGCAAAGGCGCAAACCAGCATGAACAGCGTGCTGCGCGGCAGATGGAAATTCGTCATCAGCGCATCGGCACTGCGGAATGTGTGCCCCGGCAGCAGATACAAATCCGTCAGGCCGCGAAAGGGTATAATGCTGCCATCTGGTAGCACTGCGCTTTCCAAAAGCCGCAAGGCAGTGGTGCCGATGGCGATGATGCGCCCGCCGGCAGTACGCGCCGCGTTCAATTGCGCGGCAGCTTCGGGGGTGATTTCGCCCCATTCCTCATGCAGCTTATGCGCCCGCGCATCATCGGTGCGCACCGGCAGGAAGGTGCCGGCGCCGACATGCAGCGTCACGGTCACACGCGCAACGCCGCGCGCATCAAGCGCTTGCAGCAGGGCTTCGGTGAAATGCAGGCTCGCGGTGGGCGCCGCGACAGCACCGGGGCGGCGCGCGAAGATGGTTTGGTAATCGCTGGTATCTTCGCTGGTCGGGCCTTCGGGACGGCTGATATAGGGCGGCAGGGGGACCTCTCCCGCCTTTTCCAAAGCGGCCGCGAGCCGCGCTTGATCCGGCCCGAAATCAAGCCGCGCGGCGCCGCCTTCGGGGTCATCCAGCACGCGCGCGGTGCAGTCATAGGCGCCCTCAATCACGATCTCATCCCCGGCCTTGAGGCGGCGGGCATTGCGGATCAGCGCGTGCCAAATGCCAGCTTCCTCATGCCGGTTCAGCATGATTTCAACCCGCGCCTGGCCGCGCCTGGCATGCAGCCGCGCAGGAATCACGCGCGTATCATTCACCACAATCACATCACCGGGGCCGAGCAAGGCGGGCAGATCGCGCACGCCGCGATCTTCCAGGCCAGCCGGGCGCACCACGAGCATGCGCGCAGAATCGCGCGGGCGGATGGGCGCCTGCGCGATCAGATGTTCAGGCAGGATGAAATCATAATCATCCAGCCGCAAAGAAGGTGGTTGGTCCAGCACGCGGGGGCGGTAGCGCGAAGCCGCCCGCCGCGCAACCGGGCAGCCCCGGTGCTGGGGGCCTTATTCGGCGGAACGGAGCCCGGTTGCTTCAATCAGGCTGCGGAACTTCTCGCTCTCCGCGCGGGAGAAAGCGGCGAAATCGGCACGGTTGCGATAAAGAATGGGCTGGGCCACGCGCTTCATGCCTTCAATGAAGCCTTCTGCCTTCACGGCCCTTTCGCAGGCGGCTTCGAGGCGCGCCATGACGGGTTCCGGCGTACCGGCGGGGGCGTAAAGCCCGCTCCAGATCGTATAGACCAGGTCATGGCCTTCTTCGCGCATGGTGGGCACATCGGGGAAGTCCGGATTGCGCGCTGCGGTGAGAAAGGCAATCGGGTGCAGATCATATTGGCGGATCAACAAGGTCTGATCGGTGAAAAGCTGCAATTGCCCCTGCTGGAACGCGAGCATCACCTCACCCGAACCACGAAACGGCACATGGTTCATCTGAATATTCGCCGCGCGCATCAGCGCCACCATGGAAATATGCGGGATGCTGCCAGCGCCGGTGGAGGCAAAGGGCATGCCGCCATTCTCGGCCCGCGCACGCGCAATCACATCGGTCACGCGCCTCATGCCGGAATTCTTCGGTGTCATCATAATGACCGGGCTATCGGCCACCTGGCAGATCGCCGCAAGGTTTTCGAGCTTGTAAGTCAGGTTATTGCGAAAATGCGGCTGAATGGCGATGGGGCCAATCGGGGAGAGCAGAATGGTCTGCCCATCAGGCCGTGCGCGTGCGACTTCAGCCGTGCCGATGGTGCCGCCCGCACCCACCACATTGCGCACCACGACCGGCTGGCCGAGTGCGGTCGCCATATCATTCTGCATCAGCCGCGCGACGATATCCGATGGTCCACCCGCGGAGAAATTCACCACCATTGAGATTTGCGCCTTGGCAGGCACAGCCCAAGCCCAGAGCAGCGCCGCAAGCGCCGGAAGCCATTTCTGCATCTGTTTCCCCCTGCCCGCTTGTCGGCGCGGGCTGATGAAGGCAGGCTAACCCCAGAAAGCAAGGGAAGGGAAGCGCCATGGTTGAGACCATGACAGGGGCGCAATGGCTGGCCGGCAGCATCGCCGCGTCAGGCCAGACGCATGTGTTTTTCGTTGATGCTGTCTTGCGGCGGACCTTATTGGCGCTGGGCGATGCCGGGGTGCAGCCGGTACTTGCGCATACTGAAAAAGCCGCAGTCTATATGGCGGATGGCTATGCGCGGGTTTCGGGCAGACCGGGCATTGTTGCGGCGCAATCCGTGGGGGCAGCGAACCTCGCGGCCGGGTTGCAGGATGCCTATTTGTCGCGCGCGCCGATCATTGCGCTGACAGGGCGCAAGGTACCAGCGCATCAGCATCGCAATGCCTATCAGGAAGTGGATCACGCGCCGCTTTTCTCACCCGTGACGAAATTGCAGACGGATGTAGCCGATGCTGCCGATCTGCCGCGTGTTTTGCGCCAGGCTTTTGCAGCATCGGTCGCACTACCACCGCGCCCGGTGCATCTTGATCTGTTCGGCTTACAGGCTGAGATGATTGAGAATGGTAAGGTTTCTGTACCTATCATCGATCTTTCTGCATTCCGCATGCCGATGCATCGCCCAGGGCCGGATATGGCAGCGATCGAAGCGGCGGCCCGCGCGCTGCTGGCCGCACCCAAGGTCGCGATTGTGGTGGGTGATGCGGCGGCACTTTCGGGCTGCGGCGCGGAAGTGTTGATGGTGGCGGAAGCGCTCGCCGCGCCGATTGCCACAGCGCTTGGGGCGCGCGGGATGATTTCAACGCGCCATCCGCTGCATATCGGCGTGGCTGGCGCCTATGCCGCGCCGCCAGCCAATCGGATTCTACATGAGGCGGATTTGATTCTATTTGTTGGCGCCGATACGGGCGATATGCTGACGAATTACTGGCGGACGCCGGTCGCAGGTGCCACAGTTGTGCAGATTGATGCTGACCCGCATGAATTCGATCGTTCCTACCCCGCGGCGGTGGCGGTGCAGGGTGATCCGCGTGCAGCGCTGGCCGCATTGGCTGCAGCGCTTGGTACGCCGAAGCGCGATGGTGCTTATCTGGCATCCGCACAAGCACAAATGGCGGCCTGGCGCGCGGAAATGGCGCCGCGTTTCGCAAGCGATGCCAAACCCATTGACCCCGCGCGGCTTGCGGCGGAAATCACCGCGGCCCTGCCCGCCGATGGGATTCTGGTAGCGGATACAGGCTATTCCGGCATCTGGACTGCGACCATGGTGGATCTGGAACCGGAGCAGACTTACTTGCGCGCGGCGGGATCACTCGGCTGGTCTTTCCCGGCAGCGCTTGGCGCAAAATGCGCGGCACCCAATCGGAAAGTTGTCTGCTGGTCTGGTGATGGTGCGCTCTATTATCATTTGGCGGAGCTTGAAACAGCGCGTCGACGCAGCATTGCGGTGACGCTCGTGGTGAACAACAATTCTGGCTTCGGCCAGGGCTGGCCGAATTTCAAGCGCAGCGCTGGCAATCGCCCCGGCGCGGCGGAAGAAATTCTGCGTTTCGGACCGACGGATTTCACCGCCGTGGCGCGTTCCTTCGGGCTGAATGGCATTCGCGTGGAAAGGCCTGAAGATATCGGCCCCGCGCTGCGTGAAGCCATGGCCTCACCAGAAACCGTGGTGGTAGATGTGGTGACGGATATTGAAGCACGCGCGCCCGCACCCTGGGCGCCGGAAGGAGCATGAGCATGACGCGCGTTGCCGTTCTTGGCGCTGGCACCATGGGCCATGCGCTGGCGCTGGTTTTCGCCCTTGGCGGGCATCAGGTGCGCCTGACCGATAATAACCCCGAAACCCTGCGCCGCGCGCAGGGCCTGATGGAAAAGGCCTTGGCGACGCTGGCCGAAGCGGGCGAAGCACCAGAAGGCTGGACTTCGGCCCATCTGGCGCAGGCCATTACGCGGCATGGGGATTTGCGCGAATGCGTTGATGGCGCAGAGCTGATTGTCGAAGCGGTAGTGGAAAACCCTGATGTGAAGCGCAAGCTTTACGGCGAATTGGACCGGTTGGCGCCGGCGGAGGCGATCATCGCGTCCAATACATCCTATCTGGATATCTTTCCGTTGATGCCGGCGGCGCGGCAGAAAAAGACGCTGATCGCGCATTGGTATACGCCGCCCTATCTGGTGGATTTGGTGGACATTGTCGCAGGACCGGAAACTGATCCGGCAGCGGTGGAGATGGTTCGCAAGCTCTGCGCCGATATGGGCAAGAAGCCGATTGTGATGCGCAAATTCATCCCCGGCTATATCGCCAATCGTATCCAATCCGCGATTGGGCTTGAAGTGCAGAAACTGCTGGATGAGGGGGTGGCGGATGCTGCGGAAATTGATGCTTCCATCATCCATGGCATTGCTTTGCGGCTGCCGATTCTGGGGGTGCTCGCCAAGGCGGATTTCACTGGCTTGCCGATGATGCAATTGGCGCTCAAGAATCGCATGTATGAACCGCCGCCGGTGCGCGGGCATAGTGAATCGCTGGATAGGTTGATTACCGAAGGCAAAACCGGCGTTATGTCCGGCGCTGGCTTTTATGATTGGGGCGGCAAGGATCCCGCGACTTTGTTTGAGGATCGGGACCGTCGTCTCCTCGCGCTGCGCAAGGCGCTGCGTGAAATTGGAACCCTGGCAGGAATGGAGCGTGACCAATGACCGCAAGCTATGATCTGAAAGGCAAGACCGCGCTGGTGACGGGGGGTGCTTCCGGCATTGGCCTGGCGACTGTGGAAATGCTGGCCGCCAATGGCTGTAAGGTTGCGATCAACCATTTGGTGGGCGATGAGCGTGGTGCCGCCGAAGTGGCGCGGCTGCGCGGCCTGGGGCGGGATGTGATCGCCGCACCTGGCAATGTTGCCGATGCGGCGGATTGCAAACGCATGGTTGAACAGGCTGTCGCTGACCTCGGCCGCTTGGATTATTTGGTGAATAATGCCGGCACGCCGGGGACAAAAACCACCATTGCGCCCAATGAATTTGACCGGTTGACAGAAGACTTATGGGATACGGTGTTGCAGGTTAATCTGCTTGGCGTGTTTCGCTGTACCAAGGCTGCCGCGCCAGCACTGCGCGCTGCCGGTGGCGCGGTGGTGAGTGTGGCATCCATCGCCGGGCTTAATCACGCTGGTTCTTCCATGGCCTATGGCGCGACCAAGGCGGGGGTTGTGAGCCTCACGAAAAACCTCGCGCGCGGGCTGGCGCCGGAAGTGCGCGTAAATGCGGTGGCGCCAGGTGCAGTGGACTCCACCTGGATGATTGAATGGACCGAAGAACAGCGCCGCGGCAGCATTGAAAAGGCGCTGCTGAAGCGGCGCTGCACCACGGCGGATCTTGCGGAGGTGATGGTATTTCTGCTGGCTGGCGCGGCCATGGTGACCGGGCAGACCATTGTGGTGGATGGCGGGCTGACCCTGTAGGGCCTTTTCAGTGGTGTCGGCCACGCTGCCGACGCCCAAGGGCCGGGCCGCTGAAGGCAGCCAACATCGCCAAATGGCTGCCATGGTCGGCATCCCGCAATGGCAGGCGGAGCAGCCTGCCTTGCCCGTCGCGCATATGAAGTTCGGCACCGCTGCTTGTTTCAAGCAGGGCAACGCAGGTGAAAGCGGCTTCAGGCGTTTCAACGCGACGGTTGGTTTGCATGGATTTTTCGCTCCTTAGAATCACGCTTGTTGTGATGCGCTTAAGGAAAGCGCATCCCTGGTTGTGGAACAGTTAATAGAAATGGTTTCGCGGCGATTTTCTTGCTAAGAATTTTTTGGTATTAATCAAAAGTAAAACTCCTCAACCAAAGGTTCCCGCCATGGTGCAGATCAATGCCGAGCGTTTCCTTGCCGATCTTCATGATCTGCGCAAAATTGGCGCCTATAAAACCGGTGTGCATCGCCCGACTTACTCGCCGCAAGATATGGAAAGTCGGCATTGGCTGATGGAAAGGCTGCGCGAATGCGGGTTGGAAGCCAGCATTGACGGCATTGGCAATGTCTATGGCCGCCACAAGGGGCCTGGGCCGCATTTGCTGGTGGGCAGCCATATTGAAAGCCAGAATTACGCGGGCTGGCTGGATGGTGCGCTTGGTGTGATGGCTGGCGTTGCATTGGCGCGCGCTGGTCTGCCGGTGGATGTTGCGGCCTTTGCTGATGAGGAAGGGCATTTCGAAGGTGGCTTCCTCGGCAGCCGTTCCATCATTGGTGATTTGACGGAAGCGGAAATTGACCGCAGCCGTAGCCGCAATGATGGTACGCCCTTGCGTGATGCGCTGGCGGCGGCGGGGCTGGCCGGCAAGCCGCGCATGCAATTGGAACCCGGGCAGCATAAGGGTTTCTATGAAATGCATATCGAACAGGGGACGCAGCTTGAAAGCCAAGGGCTACGCGTGGGTGTGGTGACGGGTATTGTCGCCATCTGGCAATGGCGCATTCAGTTCCAGGGTCAGCAGGATCACGCCGGCGGCACCACTATGGCGGAACGCAAGGATGCCGGGCTTTCCGCAGTGCGCTTGCTGGCCGCGATTGATCAGGAATTCCCCCGCATTTGCGGCCCACGCAGCACCTGGACCACAGGGCGCATCAGCCTTGACCCCGGCGCACCCTCCATTATCCCCGGCAGCGCGGATGTACTGTTCCAATTCCGCGATGTCTCCTTGCCCGTACTGGAACGCATGGAAGCCGGGCTGCGCGCCTTGGTGCAGGAAAGTAACCGCCGCGAAAAATGCCCCGCGACTCTCACGCAAATGAGCCGCGCGACACCCGCCATTTGCGATCCCGCCATGATGAAGGCTTTGGAACAGGCGGCTGAGGCGCATGCGCCCGGCCTTTGGCAGCAAATGCCCTCGGGCGCAGGGCATGACGCGCAATATATCGCGCGGCTGATGCCCGCATCCATGATCTTCGTGCCATCCATCGGCGGTATCAGCCATCATTGGGCGGAAGATACCAAGGATGAGGATTTGGCTTTGGGCTGTCAGGTGCTTGCCAGCGCGGCCGAGAAATTCCTGGCGGGGTGAATAGCCCCGCTATTCCAGCTTGATATTCGCTTCCCGAATCACGCGGCCCCATTTTTCGGTTTCGCTGCGCAGAAACGCCTCTGCTTGGGCTGAGGAATTGGGTTGCACCACCATGGCAAGCTGGGTGTAGCGCGCTGCCACTTCGGGGTCCTGCACAACCTCATTCAACGCAGCATTCAGTTTTTCAATGATGGCAGCGGGCGTGCGGGCTGGGGCCAGGATGCAATTCCATTCATACGCCTCATAGCCCGCAAGCGTATCGCCAATGGCGGGCAGATCCGGGAAGGCCGCGATGCGCCCACGTCCGGTATGCGCGACCGCACGCACGCGCCCACCCTGCACGAAGGGTAGCGAGACATTCGAATTGCTGAAGAAATAACCGACCTGCCCGGCCACCACATCAGTCAGGGCCGGCCCACCACCGCGATAGGGCACATGGTTCACAGTGATGCCCGCAGCGCGCGTGAATAACTCCAAGGCCAGATGCTGCGCCGATCCATTGCCGGAAGACGCCCAATCGAGCGATCCCGGCCGCGCCTTGGCAAGTGCAATCACATCAGCCAGGAATCGCGGTGCCTGGGAGGGATGCATCACCAGCAGCATCGGCACCTGCATGGGCAGGAAGACCGCTTTCAGATCGGCCAGCGCATCAAAGGAAACGCGGATCAGGAAGGGATTGATCGCAAGCGGTGTTGCATCATGCAGCAGCGTATAGCCATCGGGTGCCGCGCGCGCGACTTCCGCGGCACCGATGCTGCCAGAAGCGCCGGGGCGGTTTTCAATGACGAAGGGCTGGCCGAGCTTTTGCGCGAGCTTCGGGAAAATCATGCGCGCCGTGGTATCGGCACCGCCACCAGGTGGCCAGGGCACCACCACGCGCACTGGGCGATTGGGCCAATCACTGCCCTGCGCTTGCGCCGAAAGCGAAAGGAATGGTGTTGCCAGCGTCGCCGACAGTAGCGTCCGGCGACCAGGATTGAAATGCGTCATCATGCTCCCTTTCATGCCGCGCGGCGTATCAGATCAGAAGCGCGCTCCGCCAGCATCAGCACTGCCGGATGAATGTTGGAAGACGGCACCAAGGGAAAGACCGAGGCATCCACCACCCGCAAGCCTTGTACGCCACGCACGCGCAATTCGTCATCTACCACGGAACGCTGATCCGCACCCATGCGATTGGTGCCGCAAGGGTGATAAACCGTCGTACCAGCACTGCGGATATAATCCAGCATTTCATCCTCAGAATCCGTGCTCGGGCCGGGGTATTGTTCGCTTTCGATCAGCCCGGCGAAGGGCTGTGTCGCGGCAATGCGCCGGCCGAGCTTGGCGGATTCCAGCATGATACGAATATCGGATGGCGCGGTCAGGTAATTCGCACGGATCACGGGCTTGTCCGCGACATTGGGCGAACGCAGCGTCAAATCACCGCGGCTATCGGGGCGGCAGACGCAGAAATTGAAGGTAAAGCCTGGATGCTTCGCGAGTGAATTCGCCGAAGTCCCCTGATTGCCGCCCAGGCTGAAATTGACGAATTGGAACTGCACTTCGGGTTCTTCAGACCCCGGCAGTACGCGGGCAAAAAGGCTTGCTTCCGAAGCGCCCACCGCCATCTGGCCCTTGCGGCGCAGCGCCCATTCCAAGCCAAGCCCAGCCGCGCGGATAGGATTAGCCATGATTTCATTCAGCGTGCCGCAAGGCTTGGTGCGATAGGCAAAGCGCACCATGAAATGATCCTGCAAATTCTTACCGACTTCCGGCGCATTGACCTGCACCTGAATACCCATTTCCTGCAGCGCATTCGCATCACCAATGCCAGACAGCATCAGCATTTTCGGGCTTTCGATAGCGCCTGAGGACAGGATCACCTCCCGCCGCGCGCGATAGGTTTCCTCACCGGCCGGGCCGTGCACCACCACGCCAACGGCGCGGCCATTCTCAATCAGGATGCGCTGGCCCAGCCGTTCGGTTTCCACGCGCAGATTGGGCCGCTTCAAGGCGGGACGTAGATAAGCCACAGCCGGGCTCCAGCGCCGCCCGCGATGCACATTCAATTGATTGGGCGCAACGCCTTCATACCAATCGCCATTATTGTCGTGGTTGCGCGTGAATCCCAACTTGACACAGGCTTCCACAAAGGCGCGGCAGCCGGGCGATGGTTCCGGCACCTCAGCAATCTGCATGGGGCCATCCTTGCCGCGATATTCGCTCTCAGGCCCCGCGAAGCTTTCCAGCCGCTTGAAGTAAGGCAGGCAATCCTCATAGGACCAGCCGCGCGCGCCGGATTGCGACCAGCGATCATAATCGCGCGGGCTGCCGCGCAGAAACACCAGGCCATTCACACTTCCGGAACCGCCAATGACGCGCCCGCGCGGCCAATAGACGCTGCGCCCGCCAAGCTCCCCTTCCGCTTCGGTCTGGTAGTTCCAATCGAATTTCTTGGTCACATAAAGCCGCGCAAAGCCCATGGGGATATGAATCCAGGGGTTGCGATCCCAGGGGCCGGCTTCCAGCATGGTGACACTCGTGCCGGGGTCTTCCGAAAGCCGCGTCGCCAGCACGCAGCCGGCAGAGCCCCCACCCAGAATGACATAATCCGATTCGTGCTGCGCCATGGCGGCCTTCCCCCTTTGCTTCTGGCCCCAGCATGCCACTACCCCTCGGCAAGTCGCAATCTTGGTCTATATGAAGGGGATGGAACTTTCCTCGGTTTTCGGATTTCTGGGCTTTCTGGGCGCCTGCTTCGCGGCGGCCATGTCTGGCGCCGTCTTTACCCCCGGCCCCTGGTATGACGCGCTGAACCGGCCGCGCTGGTGCCCACCGAACTGGCTCTTTGCCCCGGCCTGGGGGGTGCTGTTCCTGATGATCGCCATTGCCGGCTGGCTGATCTGGGAGGCTGTGGGCTTCGCCGGCGGCGCTTTGGCGCTTGGGCTTTTCGCGCTGCAATTGGTGCTGAATGCCGCCTGGTCCGGCATTTTCTTTGGCATGCGGCGGATGGATTTGGCCTTTGCTGAGCTTTGCCTGCTGTGGCTTTCCATCCTGGCCTGCATCATTGTCTTTTGGCCGATTGATGCCCGCGCCGCGTGGCTGATGGTGCCCTATCTGGCCTGGGTGAGCTTTGCGGGGCTGCTCAATTTCACCATGTGGCGCTTGAATCCGAACCTGCCGCGCTGACCATTGCGCCAAGCCGCCGAAGGCGGTGAGATAGGGCGAATAACGCCGGAGCCCGCACCGTGATCCGCCTTTTCGCCCTTGCCGTGATGGGGCTGCTTGCCCTGCCCGCCGGCGCGCAGCATTTGCGCATTGGCATCGCCTCAGACCCCGATGTTCTGGACCCGACGCTGTCGCGCAGCGTGGCCGCGCGGCAGGTTTTTGCCGCCATGTGCGACAAGCTGGTGGATATTGACGAAAAGCTGAACATTGTGCCGCAGCTTGCCACCGCTTGGCGCTGGGAAGATCAGGGCCGCGCGCTGGTGCTGACGCTCAGGCCCGGTGTGCGCTTTCATGATGGCGCGGCGCTGGATGGCGAAGCGGCGGCGATTGGGCTGCGTCGCCACATCGAAACCGCCGCTTCCACCCGCAAGGCGGAGCTCGGCCCGGTGCGCGAAGTGGTGGCGACCGGCCCGATGGCGGTCACCATCCGGCTTTCGGAACCCTTCGCCCCCTTGCTGGCGGCGCTGACGGATCGTGCGGGCATGTTGGTTTCACCGCGCCAAGCGCAGGTGCTGGGCGCGGATTTTCAGCGCGAGCCCGCCTGCGCTGGCCCGTTTCGCCTCACGCGCCGCGTGGCGCAGGACAGGATCGAGCTTGAGCGCTTCAATGAATACTGGAACGCGGCTGCCATTCATGCGCAGCGTGTGACTTATCGCCCGATCACCGATGCCACGATTCGCATGGCGAATTTGCGCGCTGGCGCCTTGGATGTGGTGGAACGCATCAGCCCTTCCGATGTGGCGGATATTCGCGCGGATCGGCACACGCGGTTGGTGGAAGCGCCATCGCTCGCGTCCTTTTATATTGCGATCAATGTCGCGCATGGGCCGGCAGCGAATACGCCCTTGGGGCGGGATGCGCGGGTGCGTGAAGCCCTGGAACGCGCCATAGACCGGCAGGCACTGGTGAATGTTGCGTTCGAAGGGCTCTGGATTCCGGGCAATCAATCCGTCCCGCCGAGCCATGCCTTTTATGCCAATAGCCAGCCCATTCCGCCGCGTGATGTGGCACGTGCGCGTGCGCTTCTGCGTGAAGCAGGGCATGATCGCGTGCGGATGAAGCTATCCGTGCCGAACACGACCGATTACCTGCAAGCATCGGAAGTGATCCAGGCCATGGCGCGTGAGGCCGGGATTGATATCGAACTGCAGGTGATCGAAACCGCAACCCTGCTGCGCCAATGGACGTCGGGCGATTTTGAATCGCTCATCATTCAATGGTCAGGCCGCGTGGATATCGACCAGAATTTGTATAATTTCAACGCTTGCGGGCAATCACTGAATGGCGGGCGCTATTGCAACCCGGCCCTTGATGCCGCGCTGAATACCGCGCGCCAAAGCGTGGAAGGCGCCACACGCGCCACCGCCTATGATGCTGCGGCGCGGATCTATCTGGCGGATCGACCCTATATCTATCTTTGGCATTCGCGCGTCTTGCATGGTGTGGGCGCCGGCGTACAAGGTTTGCAAGCCGTGCCGGATGGGATCATCCGTGTCCAAGGGCTTCGTGGTGCAAGAGGATAAGATAATGACCGAGATGATGAAGGCCGCCATGGTCACTGCCGATGGCGTCAAGGTACAACAAGCGCCACGCCCAGTACCGGGGCCGGAACAAGTGCTGGTGCGCGTGCGCGCTGCCGGGCTCAACCGCGCTGATCTTGGCGTGGCGGCGGGCCATGCGCATGGCCGCATGGGGGGTGCGGGCACCATCCTTGGCCTGGAATTCGCCGGAGAGGTCGCAGCGGTGGGCGCTGGCGTTACGGGCATCAAGCCAGGCGACCGCGTGATGTGCGCCGGTTCCGGCGGCTATGCGGAATACGCCATTGCCGATATGGGCCGCGTGCAGCCCGTGCCGGATCGGAACATGTCCTGGGAAGAAGCCGCCACCTTACCCGTGGCGCTTTCCACCATGCATGATGCGCTGATTTCCAATGGTCGTCTGGCCAAGGGTGAAGCGGTGCTGATCCTGGGTGCTTCCAGCGGCGTTGGGCTGATGGGCATGCAGATCGCGAAATACATGGGCGCGGGGCTGGTGATTGGCACCTCCACCAATGCCGAACGGCGGGCGCGGTTGAAGGAATTCGGCGCGGATCACGCGGTGAATACCAATGATGCGGATTGGGCGGATCAGGTGCTGGCGCTGACCGAAGGGCGCGGTGTGCAATTGGTGATTGACCAGGTCTCCGGCGGCACCATCAATGCCGCCATGCGCGCCACTGCCATTCTGGGCCGCATTGTGAATGTCGGGCGGCTTGGCGGTGCGCATGGTGATTTTGATTTTGATCTGCACGCGACACGCCGCATTGCCTATATTGGCGTGACGCATCGCACGCGCAGCGTGGCCGAAATCCGCGAGGAAGAACGCGTGGCGCGGCGGGATTTGCGCAAGGGTGTGGATGACGGCGTATTCCATTTGCCGATTGACCGCGTCTTTGGGCTTGATGAAGCGGTTGAGGCTTTGGCGCATATGAAGGCCAATGCGCATCTTGGCAAAATCATCCTGAAAACCTGAAGGAAACCCCCATGGCACGCGACGCAAGCCTGATCATTCGTGGTGGTACGCTGGTGGATGGCACCGGCGCGCCGCCTTATGAGGCCGATATCGCCATTGGCGATGGGCGTATTCTCGAAATCGGCAAAATCTCGGCCCGTGCGCCGGAGGAGATTGACGCCAAAGGGCTGATCGTCACGCCAGGCTTTGTGGATATCCATACCCATTACGATGCCCAAGCGACTTGGAGCAGCCGGCTGCTGTCTTCTTCCATCAATGGGGTGACGACGGCGCTGCTCGGCAATTGCGGCGTGGGTTTCGCGCCGTGCAGGCCAGATCGGCGCGATATGCTGGTGAAGCTGATGGAGGGTGTGGAGGATTTGCTGGAGGTTGTGCTGACCGAAGGCCTGCCCTGGAATTGGGAGAGCTTCCCCGAATACCTGGATGCGCTTGATGCGCGGCCCTATGACATGGATGTCGCCGCCATGGTCACGCATGCCCCCTTGCGCGTGCATGTGATGGGCGAAGCCGCGGAAGCCCATGCGGTGGCCACACCCGAACAATGCGCTGAGATGGCGCGGCTTACCGCAGAAGGCTTGGCCGCCGGCGCGCTTGGCTTTTCGACATCGCGCGCCATTGCGCATCGCACCTTGGATGGACGGCATATCCCAACCCTTGGCACGCCAGAAGCGGAGTTGGAGACCATCGCGCGCGCCATTCGTGCGCAAGGTTCAGGCTGGATGCAGGTGATTTCGGATTTCGACGACCCGGAAGATGAATTCGCGCGCTTGCAGCGCATTGCGGCAGCTTCGGGCCGACCGATGACATTTTCTCTTTTGCAACGGGAATCCAAGCCGGGGCTATGGCGCTGGCTGCTGGATAAGGTTGAATCCGCGCATGAGGCCGGTGTGCCGATATATGGCCAGGTGATGGGCCGGCCCGTTGGCTTGATGTTTGGCTTTGAACTTTCGCAGCACCCCTTCCTGATGCGCGCTTCCTATCAGGCGATTGCGCATCTACCCTTCGAACAACGCATCGCCGCTTTGCGTGACCCGGCTTTGCGCGCGCGCATCATTGCGGAGCCGACCGAAGACCCTGCGCTGCGTGTGCGGCTGAATAATTGGGAAAAGATCTTTGCCCTGGGCGATCCACCGGATTATGAGCCTCCGCCGGAAAAATCGGTGGCCGCCATGGCCGCCGCGCGCGGCATGGACCCGGCGGCGCTTTGCTATGATTTGATGATGGAACAGGATGGCCGCGCCATTCTGAACCGGCCCATTCTGAACTATGCGGCTGGAGATTTGACTGCCATTCGCAATATGGTGACGCATCCACACACGCTGATGGGGCTTGGCGATGGTGGCGCGCATGTTGGCTATATCTGCGATGCGTCCTGCATGACACATATGCTGGTGCATTGGGCGCGGGATCGTGCGCGCGGGCCGCGCTTGCCGCTGGAATTCGTGGTGAAGCGCATTTCGCGGGACAATGCCCATGCGCTCGGCCTCAAGGATCGCGGTGTGCTGGCGGTGGGCAAGAAGGCCGATATCAATGTGATTGATTTCGGCCGGCTGGCGCTTGAGATGCCCAAAATGCATTACGATCTGCCCGCCGGCGGCAAGCGGCTGATCCAGAAGGCTGATGGCTATGTTGCCACCATCGTCGCTGGCACGCCGGTATATCGCGAAGGTGAGGCAACCGGCGCGCTACCCGGGCGCTTGGTGCGGGGCGCAAAGGCGGCTTAGCCTTCTACGCCACCGCTGCCGGCAAGCCCGCCCAGATTTCTTCAAGGCTGAGCGGGCGCGCCATCAGCCCCTGATCGGCGCACCAGCGTGAAGCCAATTCCAGCGCTGGGTTCAGCGCCGCGCGGCTACGCGGTGCCGTACCGGCAGCGTTGAATTGACGCAGCACTTCAGCCACCAAAGCGGCATCGCGCGCATGCGCGCCCTTCATCACCACAAGATGGTTCACCGGCTTGAAGCCGTAGCGCGCCTGAAAGGCTGCACCCGCTGCTGCGGGGTCTGGGAAGACCGTGCGTACATCATCACCCGCGGGCAGTTCAAAGCCCATGATGGCGGCATCAAGCGCGCCGCTTTCAAACATGCCATTCAGGGTTTCGCCCGCACTGGCACGCTGCACCCAGGGCGGGTCGCGGAAGCTTGGCTCATGCGCGTCTTCAAACGTCACCCAACGCATGGCATCCGCGCGCAAACCAAAGCTTTCCTGCAAGACGCCCCTGATCCACATCCCGGTGGTTTGGCTATAGGCGCGAACTCCGATGCGCTTGCCGGCAAGATCGGCGGGGGTTTCGATACCCCTGCCCGCGCGGCAGAACATCGCCGTTTCCTGAAAGCGTTCCGCCACCACCAACGGCAGCAGCACCAAATCGCGCCCGGCAGCTTTCGCCATCAGGAAAGTCGCAATCGCCATTTCGCTGATATCAAAACGCCCTTCGCGCACCATGGGCGCGAAAGCCTTGCTGATGGGCTTCACCACCTGCATAGCAAGGCTGAGCGACGCACTCGCGGTCTCACCACGATGCAGCGCCATGGTATGTGGGTAATCATCCACGCAAATGGAAAGTGTCATGGCATTCATGCGCCAATCTCCTCAAAGAAAGCATCCACCAAGGCGTTGAAGGCACTCGCGCGTTCGAAATGGCCGGAATGGCCGGCCTTATGCAGCACGGCGTATCGCGCGCCTGGAATGGCACTCGCCATCGCGCGCGCAGCGAAGGGCGGCAGGACGATATCTTCCTCACTTGGGATGAACAGCAGCGGGCATTGCGCGGCAGCGAAGGACTCCGGGGCGCGGTTGCGCCCAGCCTGCAGCCGCGCGCGCACCGCTTCACGATCAAAGCCCTGGGTCAGGCCATAGACGTGGTTATAGAGGTGATAAAGCGCTGGCTGTTCCGCTGCCATGCGTGCGCCCGCCGCCGGGTTGATATTGCGCTTGAGGCCCGCTTCACGCGCCGCCGCGCTTTCGTCCTGCCAGGTTTTCAGGCGTGATCGCTCGGGTTCGCGCATCTGGCGCGGGTCGAGTGTGCCGGTGGTGGCACCCAGCACCAACGCCTTCACGCGCCCGGGACGCAGCAGCGCATATTCAACGCCGGTCCAGCCACCCATGGATTGGCAAATGATGCGAATATCGCCCAAGCCAAGCTCATCCACCAAGGCTGCCAGATCGGCGGGATAGGCAGCGGGATCAGGCCCTTCCGCCGGCGCAGTGGAAGGGAAAAAACCGCGATGGGAAAAGGCAACACATGTATAGCGCGGCGCGAAATGCGCGACCTGCTGCCACCAGGACATGAGATTCCCGCCGAGCCCATGCGCAAAGACAATCGCAGGCCCTTCGCCCGTGACTTCATAGCGAATGCGCGCATCGGGGCGTTCCAACCAGCCGGCGCGGCGCGGTGGGGCGGTGAAATCTGCTGGGCTGGTCATGCGGGTCTGCTCCCCAAGGCTTCCCCGGCATCATGGGCCAAAATGCCCTGCCTGTCTTGGGCTGGCGCCGCGGCTAATCCTTGCTAGGCTTCCATCCGAAAAGGATGGGGAAGCAACCATGGCGCAAGCGGATGCCGATACCTTCGATTACGTGATTGTGGGTGCCGGGGCGGCGGGATCCATCCTTGCCGCGCGGCTGACGGAAGACCCGGAAACCACCGTCTGCGTGCTGGAAGCGGGCCCGCCCGATACCAACCCCTTCATTCATATTCCTGCTGGCTTCATCAAGGCTTTGGTGAACCCCGACATCACCTGGCAATTCAGCACCGAGCCCACGGAAAACACCGCCGGGCGACGCGTGAAAACCGTGCAGGGACGCACGCTGGGTGGCGGTTCTTCGATCAATGGCATGATCTATAATCGCGGTCAGCCGGGGGATCAGGATAGCTGGGCGCAGCGCGGCAATCGCGGCTGGGGCTATGCGGATTGCCTGCCCTATTACAAGCGAAGCGAAAAGCGCCTTGGCTTTGGTGAGGAACGCCGCGGACGTGATGGCGGTGTGCCGGTGACAGATATGGATTGGTTCAATCCCGTATCGGAAGCCTTCATCGCGGGCTGCGTTGCCGCCGGCATTCCGCGCAACCCAGATTACAATAACGGCAATCAGGCCGGTGTTGGCTATTTCCAACGCGCCATTCATCGCGGCCGGCGTGTTTCTGCCGCGCGCGGCTTTCTGCACCCCGCCATGGCGCGCAAGACGCTTGATGTACGCACCAATGCCCGCGCCTGCGGGATTATTCTGGAAGGTAAGCGCGCGGTTGGCGTGCGCTATTTGAACCAGCGCGGCGGCACACCGCGTGAAGTGCGTGCGCGGCGGGAAGTGATCATCTCGGCCGGCACAGCCAATACCGCGCGGCTGTTGCAGGTATCTGGCATTGGTCCAGGCTGGCTATTGCAGAAACTCGGCGTGCCCGTGCTGCATGAATTGCGTGGTGTGGGTGAGAATTTTCGCGACCATTACGCAACCCGCGTGGTGATGCGCGCCAAGCCTGGTGTCACCACACTCAATGAATTGGCGCGCGGCGTGAAGCTTGCCGGGCAGGTGGCGCGCTGGGCGATGGGGCGGCCTTCCATCCTCGCCACCGTGCCATCGCATGTCTATGTTTTCTGGAAATCCTTTGAAGGCTTGGATCAGCCCGATCTGCAATGCGTCTTCACGCCGGGGTCTTATGCGGAAGGCAAGGTCTATGTGCTGGATGATTATCCGGGCGTGACGGCCGGCGCCTGGCAGCATCGGCCAGAGAGTATTGGTTGGGTGCGGGCGAAGACCGCCGATGTGTTTGATGATCCCGAAATCCAGCCGAATTATTTGTCTGATCCCATGGATCGGCGCGTACATCTGGGCGGAATTCGGCTGATCCGGCGCTTGCTCAATACACCGGAACTCAGCCCCTTCCTGGAAGCGGAAACCCTGCCCGGCCCGCATATCGATTCCGATGATGAGCTGATGGATTTTGCGCGGCGGAATGGGTCTACCACCTATCATTTGATCGGCACGGCGCGCATGGGCCCCAATACAGACCCGACCGCGGTGGTGGATGATCGGCTGCGCGTGCATGGGCTGGAAGGCTTGCGCGTGGTGGATGCCTCTGTGATGCCGAACATGACCTCGGCCAATACCTACGCCACCACCATGATGATCGCGGAAAAGGCATCGGATTTCATTCGCGGCCGTCCGCCCTTGGAGCCGATGTTGTAAAATCGGGAGGAAATAACAATGGAATTGCCGCTGCACGGCATGCGCGTGATTGAAGTGGGTCAGGCTTTGGCGGGCCCCCTCGCCGGCGTCATCATGGCCGATATGGGTGCCGATGTGATCAAGGTGGAAAAGCCCGATGGTGGCGATGATGCGCGCGCCTGGGGTCCTCCCTTCGGGCCGGATGGTGAAACCTCGCTCTATTTCCACGGGCAGAATCGCAACAAGCGTTCCATCACGCTTGATCTGAAAAAGCCCGAGGATGTCGAAGCCCTGCACAAGCTGGTGGAGACCGCTGATGTGCTGATCCAGAATCTGCGCCCTGGCGTGGTGGATGAAATCGGCATCGGGCCGGAAGCGATGCTCAAGCGCCATCCGCGTTTGGTTTATTGTTCGATCTGGGCTTTTGGCCATGAAGGGCCGATGCGGTTAAAACCCGGCTTTGATCCGCTGCTGCAAGCCTATGGCGCCATGATGTCTGTCACGGGCCGGCCAGAAGACCCGCCGACTTTTTGCGGCGCTTCCATCAATGACAAGGCGACGGGTATGTTCTGCGTAATTGGCGCCTTGGCGGCACTCCGTCAGCGCGATCGCACCGGCAAGGGCAGCCTGGTGGATACATCACTGTTTGAAACCGCAGTTCATTGGGTGGAAGGCCATGTGAATAATCACGTGGCGAGTGGCGATATCCCAAAGCGCCACGGCACGGGTGGCGCGGTAATTGTGCCCTATCAGGTGTTTGATACCGCTGATCGGCCGCTTTGCCTTGCGGCCGGTAATGATCGGCTTTGGGCGCGCTGCGTCAAGGTTTTGGGGCATCCGGAATGGGCAAGCGATGTGCGTTTCGCGACCGGCCCCGCCCGTGTGCGCAACAAGGCCGCACTTTTGCCTTTGATCGCGGAAGCGCTGCGCTTGCAGCCGCGCGATCATTGGCTGGCCGCGTTAGAAGCTGCTGGCGTGCCAAGCGGCCCGGTGAATGACATTGCGGAGCTTGCGGCGAGCCCGCAATTCGCTGCCATGAACATGATGCAGGCCCTGCCGGAAGGCGGCCCGAGCGTGGTTGGTTTGCCGATTTCCTTCAATCGTCGCCGGCCTTTGTCGCGCCGCCCAGCGCCACGCATCGGCCAGCATAATCAGGAGATTTTGGGCCGCCCCTGACGCGACCCAAATACCCTGGACTCTGAGGGGGGTCCGCGATACCAGCCTTGCAACAAGCAAAGGCGGAGTCCCCCATGCCCCTTCCCAGCCGTTTCTGGCAGGACCTCACCTGGCCGGATTTCCGCGCCCTTCCCGCCAATACGGTTGCGGTGCTGCCGGTGGGCGCGATTGAACAGCATGGGCCACATTTGCCGGTGGCGGTGGATACCGCGATCAATCAGGGAATTGTCGCGCGCACGCTGAAAGTCATTCCGGATGACTTGCCCGTGCTGGTGCTACCAACGCAAGCTGTGGCGCTTTCGGTGGAGCATTTGCGCTTCCCCGGCACCATTACCACCAGCGCGGAAACATTGCTCGCGCTGATCTGCGATATCGGCGCTTCGGTGGCGCGCACCGGCGTGCAGCGCCTGGTATTTTTGAACAGCCATGGCGGCAATGTCTCGGCGCTTGATATCGCGGCGCGGCGGTTGCGCATCGAGCACGGGCTTTTCGTGGTGAATGCCATGTGGGCGCGCATGGGCAAGCCGGAAGCCTTGCGAGACCCGGTGGAGGCGCGTTTCGGCATTCACGCCGGGCGCGACGAAACGGCAGTGATGCTGGCGCTGCGCCCCGATCTAGTGCGGATGGATAAGGCACGGAATTTCGTCAGCCGCTGGCAGCGTGTTTCCACTGATACGCCAAGCATGGCACCCGATGCCGGTGCCCCACCCGCCTGGCAGGCGCAGGACCTTGGTGGTGCTGGCGCGGTCGGCAATGCCTCGGCCGCCACGGTTGAAATTGGTGAGGCGCTTTTGGATCACGCCGCGCAGCGCATGGCTGCACTTTGGCAGCAGGTGGCCGGCATGGATATCTCAAGCTGGCTGGATCAGGAGCCCAATCCCGATGCCTGATATCACTGCCTTCACCGCCGAAGTGGCCGGTCTTGAACAATCCACGAATTCTGCGCTGCTGCGCCAGAAAAGCCGCGACTTCTATTGGTATAGCCCCATCCTGAAGCGCCAATTGGATGGCAAGCGCGCCGATATCTGGCTGCGTCCACAGAATGAAGATGAGGTGATGCGCATCCTGAATGCTGCGCGCCGGCATGGCGTGCCTGTTACGGTGCGCGGAGGTGCGACCGGTAATTACGGCCAATGCGTGCCACTGAATGGCGGTGCCGTGCTGGACACCACAGCCATGACAGCGCCGATTTCGCTCAAGGATGGCGTGCTGGAAGCCGAAGCTGGCGCGCGCATGATTGACCTTGACCTTTGGGCGCGCGAACGCGGCTGGGAGCTGCGGCTTTGGCCCAGCACCAAACGCACCGCGACCATTGCGGGGTTTGTGGCGGGCGGTGGTGCGGGCGTTGGCGGCATCAGCCATGGCACCATGCGCGAACGCGGCAATCTTTTGGGTGTGCGTGTGGCCACCCTGCAAGACCCGCCCGCACTGCTCGACCTGGAAGGTGATGAGGCGAATCCAGTCAATCGCACCTATGGCACCACAGGCGTGATCACGCGCGTACGCCTGCCGCTGACACCGGCGCAGGATTGGCGCGATATTGCGGTGGTATTTTCGGATTTCGCCGCTGCGGGGCGCTTTGCGCTGGCTTTGGCGTTTGCTGATGGTATCCCCAAGAAAATGTGTGCCGTGTTTGATGCGCGGCTGCCGCCCTTCTTCCGTGCCATTGCTGATGTGGTGCCGGCGGATCATGCGCTGGCTTTGGTGATGGTCGCACCTTCTGGCCTTGTCGCTTTGCGCGATATGGCGCGCGAACATGGTGGGCGGATTGTGGCAGATCAGGATACGGTGGCGGCGGAACGCGATCCTGAGGCGACGCCCTTCTATGAATATTGCTGGAACCACACGACGCTGCAGGTGTTGAAGCGCGATCGGGGCGTCACTTATCTGCAATGCCGCTTTCCCTTCGAAGGCACTTTGGAATCGGTTGAGAAAGTGCGCGCTGCCTTCCCCGATGAGGTTTGGATGCACACGGAATGCGTGCGCTTTGGCGGGCGCACCACCATGACCGCTCTGCCCGTCATTCGCTGGAAAGACGATGCGCGGCTTGCTGAGATCATGGCCGGCTTTGAAGCGGCCGGTGCAGGCATCGCCAATCCGCATGTCTTCACCATTGAAGAAGGTTCTGGCTATCGCCGCGTGCCGGGCGATCAGCTTGGTTTCAAGCGTCGCGTTGATCCGCTCGGCCTGTTCAACCCTGGCAAGATGAAAAGCTTCGACCAGCCCGAAAGTGATGCCGCATGAAGCATGATATCGCCGGCCTCATGGCCGCACTCCCCGATATTCGCTGGGTCACGGATGCCGCGCTGGTGCGCCAGCGCAGCCGCGATTTCTTCTGGTACAGCCCCGTGCTGAAGCGCCAATTGAATGGCGTTAGTGCGGATGTGGTCGCCGAAGCGCGGGATGAGGCTGATGTGGTGCGCATCCTGGCCGCCTGCCATGCGCGGCGCATTCCCGTGACGCCGCGTGGCGCTGGCACCGGCAATTACGGCCAGGCCATGCCGTTATTTGGTGGCGTGGTGCTGGATGTCTCGGCGCTTGATAAGCTGCTTTGGGCAAAGCCAGGCATGATGCGCGCGCAGGCCGGCGCCAAGCTGATTGTGCTTGATGAGCAAACACGCCAGCAAGTGGGCGGTGAATTGCGCTTTCATCCTTCAACCAAGCGCACCGCGACCATTGGTGGCTTTGTCGCGGGCGGTTCTGCGGGGGCCGGTTCCTGCATGTGGGGGTCCTTTCGGGAACCCGGCAATGTTCTCGGCCTGCGTGTGGTGACCATGGAAGCAACACCGCGCATTCTGGAATTGCGTGGTGGGGAGATCGAAAAAGCCAATCACGCCTATGGCACCAATGGCATCATCACTGAGGTGGAAATGCCCCTCGCCCCCGCCTATGATTGGGTGGATGTGATGATGGCCTTCCCAAGTTTCATGGAAGCCGCGCGTTTTGCGGAAGCTGTCACGCTGGCTGATGGGATTGTGAAGAAGCTTGCGACCGTAGTGGCCGCGCCCGCCCCACAGCAATATTTCCGCCATTTCGAAGGGCGTATTCCTTCGGGCATGAGTGTTGCGCTGCTGATGATCGCGGCGCCCTTCCTGGAAGCTTTTGAAGCGCTGAAGGTGAAGCATGGCGCGACGCAGGCGGAGATTTATCGCTGCCCGACGGAAGAAGCCGCCGTGCCGCTTTATGAGTTTTCCTGGAACCACACCACGCTGCAGGCGCTGAAGCTCGATCGCGGTATCACCTATCTACAAACGCTATTCCCGCCGCCGGATCACATGGCCTTGGTGGAAAAGATGGAAGCGCTGTTTGGTGATGAAGTGCCGATGCATCTGGAATTCGTGCGCTTCGGCGGGCATGTCACCTGCTTTGGCCTTCAATTGGTGCGCTATACCAGCGAAGAACGCTTGGCCGAGATTATTCGCATCCATGAAGCCAATGGTTGCCCGGTCTTCAACCCGCATGCCTTCTCATTGGAAGAAGGCGGCATGAAGCGCGTGGATGCGCGGCAATTGGCCTTCAAGAGGGAAGCCGATCCGCTTGGGCTGCTCAATCCCGGCAAGATGCTCGCCTGGGATGATCCGGAATGGTCGCCTGATCGCCCGCGCACGCATTACATGTATGGCGACCCGGACGCGCCCGAAGTTGAAGAAAAGCTCGACTAGGCGCGTGCGATGCGGGTGCTGCTGATCCATTGCCATCCGCGGGCTGAGAGTTTTTCGGCGGCGCTGCGTGATGCGGCGCGGGAAACGCTGGAAGCCGTCGGGCATGAGGTAGAGTGTCGTGATCTTTACGCGGAAGGCTTCACCGCCGCGCTGAGTGATGCCGAACATCGCGACTATCTGGACCCTTCCAGCCATCCGCCAGATGTCGCGGATCATGTCGCTTCGCTTCAACAAGCTGAGGCGCTACTGCTGGTCTATCCCACCTGGTGGTATGGGCTGCCGGCCATGCTGAAGGGCTGGTTTGATCGAATCTGGGCGCCGGGCGTTGCCTTCAAGCTTGGCGAAGGCGCGATTGAACCGCTGCTGACCAATATCAAGCGCATCGGCGTGGTGACGACCTATGGCTCACCCTTGTGGTTGTTATGGGTGATTGGCTGGCCGGACAAGAAACTCATCAAGCGCGGCCTCAGGCGGTTATGCGCGCGCAGGTGCAGCGTAGAATGGCTGATGCTGACACGGATGGATCAGCGCACCGCACCGGAACGCGCGGCGTTTCTGGCGAAGGTGAAGGCGCGGCTCAGCCGGTGGTAGCCGGGATTACGTGATCCAATTCCCGCCAATCCGGCACTTCCGCATCCAGCACTTTCCCATTGCGCAACACAATCCGATCCGATTGCGGGCGTGACAGAAATTCGGTCATGTGCCGCGCGCGGAACAGGATAAGATCAGCCGGCACGCCAGCGCGGATCATGCCCGCCCCTCGCAGCCCCATCGCCGCCGCCGGCCGCGCACCGACGGAAAGCGGCCAATCACCATAGGGGTGATCCAGATGCAGAATGCGCGTTGCTTCGCGCATCACCTCCACCATATCCAGATCGCCATAGGCATAGAAAGGATCGCGCGTATTGTCTGACGCCAGCGAAACAGAAACGCCGCCCGCCTGCATTTCATGTACCAGCGTCACACCGCGCCAGCGTGGCGTGCGCCCCGGCTCCCGGTCCTGCAAATACATATTGCACATGGGCAGCACCACGATCGCAACCCCGGCATCGGCGCAGGCCTTGATGGTTTCCAGCGCAAATTCATCGGTCTGGCGAGAAAGGGAACAGCAATGGCCGCATTGGATACGCCCCTTGAAGCCGCGGCGCATGGCGGTCAGCGCAATTTCGCGCAAGGCGCGCGCGCCAGTTTCCCCGCTTTCATCCACATGCAAATCCAGATCAAGCCCGCGCGCTTCGGCAAGGGCGAAGAAATGATCCAGCATGGCGTGGAATTCTGGGGGAATATCATCATGAATGCCGCCGGCAAGCCGCGTCACCATGCCCAAGACGCCGCCTGATTCCGCGACGATATCAGCAAGCTGCGTGCCCTCTTCCCCGGCAAAGCGATCCAGCGGCGCGATGGAGGAAGCCTGCAAGGTGATGCGCCCCGCCCAATCATCGCGCAGCTGGCGGAACATACGCCAGGCCTTGGGTGCATGGGGCATGTAGCTATCCAGATGCGTGCGCACCGCAACCGTGCCATGGGCATAAGCCGCTCGCAGCGCGAATTCGGCCCGCGCGCGCATATCGGCTTCAGACCAATTCACATCGCGATCCGCCATCACGGTGGTGACAGCACCGATGAAGCTGCCATCCGGATTGGCGGCGCGTTGCCAGATATGGCCCTTATCCAAATGGGTATGCGCATCCAGCATACCGGGCCAGATCTGCCCACCATCCAAAGAAACCCCATCCGGCGCAGAGCCGAGCGGCGCGATGGCGGCGATGCGTCCCTGTTCAATCTGCAAATCAAACCGCGCGATCCCATCACGGTCCAAGGGTAGCGGCCCGGCGCCTTCCAGCACCGCAGCCGGGGCGCGGACATCGCGCAGCCAGAAATTGCTGCCCGCAGCAGCCAAGGCCGCACGGGTTTTTGCCATGGCGCTGCTCATCGCCGATCCCCCCTGCCCATCGCGCTTTCATGCCAATGGCGCAGCAGCAGATGCGTGAGCAGGCTGAGCGCCAGGAAAATCGCAATCCCCGTGGTGGAAACCAGCACAAGGGCGGCGAACATGCGCGGGATTTGCAACTGATAACCCGCTTCCAGAATGCGGTAAGCGAGCCCCGAAGCACTGCCGCCTGTACCGGCAACAAACTCCGCAACAATGGCGCCAATCAGCGCAAGTCCACCGGAAATCCGCAAACCCGCGAGGAAGTAAGGCAGCGCGGAAGGCAGCAGCAGGCGCGTCAGCACCTGCCAACGCGATGCTCGGTACAGCTTGAACAGATCCTTCAAATTATGATCCGCCGAATTCAGCCCGACTGTCGTATTCGACAGAATTGGGAAGAAGGCAACAATCCAGGCGCAGATTAGCAGGGATATCGCGATATCATCCACCCAAATGATGATCAGCGGCGCAATCGCAACAATGGGGGTGACCTGTAGGATGACCGCGAAGGGAAATAGCGACAATTCAATGATGCGCGATTGCGCAAAAAGAATGGCCAGCACCAGCCCCAAAATCGCCGCAACCGAAAGTGCAAGGAAGGTGATCTTCAGCGTGATCAGCAGCGATACTGAAAGCGATCCCCAATCGCGCAGCAACGTCTGCCAAATGGCAATCGGCCCGGGCAGGATATAGGGCGGGATTTCGCGCACCCGCACCATCATCTCCCACCCGCCCAGGAACAGCAGCGCGAGCAGCGTGGGCGCCAAAATGCGCAGCCAGGGGCCTTCCATGAAGCCACCGGTCGCGGGTGATGCTGCCGTGCTTTCACTCATGTGCGCCCCCCATGGCAGAAGAAAGCGCCAGGGATACCGTGCGGCATTGCGCGGCATATTCAGGGGATGTGCGGAATTCTTCGCCCCGTTCCGTGGGCGCGGTGATGCGCACTTCCTCTGCTATGCGGCCCGGGCGTGGGGCCATCACCACAATGCGGTCCGCCAGATAGACGCTTTCAAAGACTGAATGGGTCACGAAAATCACCGTAAAACGTTCCTGCGCCCAAAGCTTCACCAGATCATTGTTCAGCCGAAAGCGCGTGATTTCATCCAAAGCCGCGAAGGGTTCATCCATCAGCAGAATGCGCGGGCGCGTCACAAGGGCGCGCGCGATGGAAACGCGCATGCGCATGCCGCCCGACAGCGCGCGCGGATAGGCTTTCTCAAACCCTTTCAGATCCACGCGGGCAATCCATTCTGCAGCGCGCTCTTCAGCTTCGCGCCGCTTCATGCCGGCCAATTCCAAAGGTAACGCCACATTGCGGATCACGCTGGCCCAGGGCATCAGGGTTGGTTCCTGAAATACAAAGCCGATATCGCGTTCTGCCTCTCCGCCCGCATCATGCATGGCGGTCGGCCATTCCATGGTCCCGCCACTCGGCGCGGTCAGCCCCGAAATCAGGCGCAGCAGTGTGGATTTGCCGCAACCGGAAGGCCCCAGAAGGGCAATGAAATCCCCGGGCATGATTGTCAGATCAATGCCATCCAACGCCAGGGTTCCCGTCGCGTAGCGCTTGGAAACCCCGGTGAGCGAAAGCAGCGGGCGCCGAGGGCTCAAGCCAGGCCAACCCGCCGATTTACGAAGCGCAGAGAATAGGCGCGCTTCACATCAAGCCCAGGCGGCATTACCTCCGCATCGCGCATTGCGGTGTAGAAGGCTTCCCAACGCTCATCCGTCATGGCGCCAACTCCAAGCCGTTCGGCATCGCCCGAGAAGACAATGCCGCGTTCATTCAGGGCACGCACGGCGTAATCAATCTTCTCCTGCGTCATTTCCTGATTGTCGCGCATGATCAGCGCATTCGCCGCCGCCACATCCTGCCCGCGCAAATACTGCGTCCAGCCTTGCATGGTGGCGTCCACAAAGCGCTGGATCAGATCAGGCTTTTCCTCAACGAGTTTGCGGGAGATATCAATCGTCGTCTGGTAATTCGGGAAGCCCGCATCGGCGAAAAGCAGCACACGCGGATCAGCCCCACCAAGCCGCGCAGCGAAGGGTTCAGAAGATACAAAGCATTGCTGGATGGCCTGCTTATCCGCAAGGAAGGGCTGGATATTGAAGGTATAGGGGCGGATTTGGCTATCGGTGAAGCCGAAGCGCCGACGCAGGAAAGGCCAATAGGTCACGCGCCCACCGGCACCAACCAAAATCGGCTTACCGCGCATTTGTTCAAAGCTGGTGAACCCGGCTTCCGCATGGAACATGAAGCCCTGCGGATCCTTTTGCATAATGGCGCCAATCGCCATGAAGGGGATATTTTCGCGCACATAATTCAGCGCCTGAAATCCGGATGACATGATCATGTCCACCCGGCCCGCGAGCAATAGCTGCGCCGGGTTCTGCTGCGGGCCGCCCATGCGAATTTCGCAATCAATGCCGGCACGGCGATAGAGCCCATTGGCCAGCGCCAGATAATACCCGCCATGTTCAGCCTGGGCGCGCCAATTGGTCTGGAAGGTGAGTTTTTCGAGCGTCTGCGCCAGTGGCACCCGCGCACCCGCCACCGCTGAAAGCACGAAAGCAGTGCCGCCCGTGAGCAATGCGCGGCGTTCGATCCGATATCTTGTTCTCATGGGGGAATTCTCCTCGCTTGGGGGCGGCTTGGCGTGTCTCCATGCCTCAGGCAGATGGGGGCAGCAAGGCATATGCCAATCCTTTGAGCGGTAGGGGGCGCTGAATCACCCGATCATCGCCTGTTTTCTGTGCATTAGGCGCCGCAGATGCGTTCACCTGACCGATAATGCGGGCGGGCATCGCGGCGCGACTCGCCATGCTGCGCTGCGGCATTGCGCCCTGACCAAGGTTTCCCCTGCGTCGGATTATGCCCTATCCTCCCCAAGGCCAGAAGCCTCCGGGAGGGCGCAAGCCTCATGACCACCATCGCGGTGCCGCCGCGTCAGACATCCTTGTTGCTTGGCATTTTCTTTATGTGTGCGGCCTGCACGCTATTCCCGATCATGAATGGCATTGTTCAGGTCTTGAGCCGAGATTACCCATCGGAACAAATCATCTGGGCGCGCACCACGGGGCATTTGCTGATTGTGCTGGCGCTGATTGTGCCGCGCTATGGGTTGGTGGTGCTGCAAAGCCGCAAACCCTGGGTGCAGATTTCGCGTTCCTTGTTGCTGCTGGCGTCCACCACGTTTTTCTTTTTCTCGGTGAAGGATGTGCCGCTGGCCAAGGCTTCGTCCATTTCCTTCATGTCGCCGTTCTTCGTCACCCTACTGGCGCTGCCCATGTTGGGCGAGCAGATCGGCTGGAAGCGATTGGCGGCGGTGACGGTGGGGTTCCTGGGTGTGCTCGTGGTGATCAGGCCGGGGTCAGAAGTCTTCCAACCCGCCGCCCTTGGCATTGTGGCCAGCGCTTTTTGTTATGCCATCTACCAAATCCTGACGCGGCAAGTAGCGGGTCTGGATCGGCCGGAAACACCGGTGATGTATAGCGGGCTGTTTGGCGCCTTGGTGATGTGCTGCATCATTCCCTTCTTCTGGGTGCCTTTCAATAATTGGGCGGATATATTTTGGCATTTGACTTTGGGTGTTCTGGGCGCAGCGGGCCATTGGTGTGTGGCCAAGGCCATGACCTATGGCGCGGCCAATGTCATCGCCCCGTTTCAGTATTGGCAGATGATCGGCGCCATCGCAGTGGGCTATGCCATTACCGGGCTTTGGCCGGATCAATGGACCTGGCTTGGGGCCAGCATTATCATCGGCGCAGGGCTCTATATTGCCATCACCGAAACCAGGGCGCGCAAGGCGTGAACCCCCCTTGCCAATGGCGCCACTTCGGCGAAGCATAAGCACGGTATCACAGGGGCACCGCATGGCACGCAACAAGACCTTTCCGGATTTCGATGCGGCGGTGGCGGATATCCCGGACGGCGCAGTGATTGCCATTGGCGGCTTCGCCGGCCCCGGCACGCCATATAATTTGATTGCCGCTCTGGCGCGACGCGGCGCCAAGCGCCTGACCTGCATCGCCAATACCACGGGCGGCGCGCATAAGCCGCGCATGCCCGATATCGGCATGCTGGTGGAAAATGGCCAGGTTGCGAAGGTGATATGCTCCTTCACCGCGGCCACGCGCGCTTCCGATGTGCTGCCCTTCACGAAATACTATGAAGCCGGAGAGGTGGAGGCCGAAATCGTCCCGCAAGGGACCCTGGCCGAGCGATTGCGCGCCGCCGGCGCTGGCATTCCTGCCTTCTACACACCAACCGCCGTTGGCACTGAATTGGCGGAAGGCCGCGAAACGCGCGAAATCAATGGCCGGCGCTATTTGCTGGAATATGCGCTGCCGGTGGATTTCGCCTTCATTCGTGCCGCGCGGGCGGATGCGGTTGGCAACCTTCGCTTTCATCGCAGCCAGCGCAACTTCAATCCCATAATGGCGATGGCCGCGAAAACCACCATTGTGGAAGTGGAAGAAGATATCCTACCCGCCGGCGCGATAGATGCCGATGATGTGCACACCCCTGGTCTTGTGGTGCATCGGCTGATCAGCGTACCGCCACCCCCCATGGGGCTTTGGACTCGCAAGCGGGAGGCCGCAAGATGAGCTGGACACGCCTGCAAATGGCCGAAAGGCTGGTGCGCGAATTTCAGGATGGTTGGGTGGTCAATCTTGGTGTCGGCATACCGACCATGATCGCCGATGTGCCCATGGGTGATCGCGATATCATCTTCCATGCTGAAAATGGCGTGATCGGTTATGGCGCTGTTTGCGCACCGGGTACGGAAGACCTCAATCTGGTCAATGCGGGTGGGCAGAATGTCATGCTGAACCCCGGCGCTTCCATTGTGCATCACGCCGATAGCTTTGCGCTGATCCGCGGCGGGCGCATGGATGTGACGGTGATGGGCGCCTATGAGGTCGCGGCAAATGGTGATTTCGCCAATTGGAAGCTGAAAGACGCCAAGGGCGGTGGCATTGGCGGAGCAATGGATTTGGCTGCCTCCGCACAGCGTGTTTTTATCATGTTGGAACATCGCACGCGTGATGGTGCTTCCCGATTGCTGCCGCATTGTAGCCTGCCGATCACCGCTGCCGGCGCGGTGACGCTGGTGGTGACGGACCTTGGGCTTTTCGCGCCCATGGGTGAGGGCTTCGCGTTGCGCGATCTGGCCCCTGGCGTGACGCCGGAAGAAGTACGCGCCGCCACCGCCTGCCCCATCATCGATTGAGGAAACATCATGGCTTTGCTGATTGATTACTATGTCTCGCTGAATTCGCCCTGGGCCCATCTGGGCGCGGCCCGGATTGAAGCGCTGGCGACACAGCATGGGGCGGAACTGCGCATCTGGCCTGTAGATTTCGGCACCATCTTCGCGGGTTCCGGCGGCCTGCCACTGCCGAAACGTGCGCCGCAGCGCCAAGCCTATCGCTTGCAGGAATTGCAGCGATGGCGTGATGCACTGGGCATTCCAATCAATATTCATCCCAAGCATTCCCCGGCCAATGAATTGCCCGGCGCGGCCAGTGTGATTGCGCTGCGCGAAACCCAAGGCCACGCACCGGCCATTCGCCTGGCGCATCGCATCCTGAAAGCGCTTTGGCAGGAAGAACAGGATACGGGCAACACGGCGACCCTCGCCGCGCTGATGCGCGACTGCGGCCTGGAAGCGGATGCGCTGCTGCGTCTGGCGGAAGACCCGCGCTGGCTGGAACAACGCAAGGCCGATACCGCCGCCGCGCTGGAACGCGGCGTCTTTGGCGCGCCTTCCTATGTGATTGGTGAGGATATTTTCTGGGGCCAGGACAGGCTCGAATTCGTCGCCAAGCGCTTGAGCAAAGGCGCTTAATGTTCAGCGGGAAATCCATTGCTAGGCTTGAAGATGCGCGGTTTCTGACCGGGCGTGGGCGTTACGTTTCGGATATGCTGCCCGCAGATGCGCTGCACGCTGTGGTGCTGCGTTCGCCCCATGCCCATGCGGTGTTGGGCGACATCAACGTGGATGCAGCGCGCGCCATACCCGGCGTGATTGGTGTTTTCACCGCCGCTGATCTTGCGGCGGATATTCTGGCGCCATTGCCCTGTACGGCGGCGGTCGCCAGCGTGTCGCCGATGGTCGTGCCGCCACGCCCGGTTCTTGCCACGGATCGCGTGCGGCATTTGGGTGAAGCCGTTGCCCTGATCATCGCAACCAGCGCCGCCGCTGCGCGTGACGCGGCGGAAGCAATTGAAGTCAGCTACAACCCCCTGCCTGCCGTGATTGATGGCGCCAGCGCGCTTGGTGCTGAGGCGCCGCAGATCTGGCCACAAGCGCCAGGCAATGAGGCGTTTCGTTTCCTGAAAGGTGATCGCGCTGCCACCGATGCAGCCTTTGCGCAGGCGGATCATGTTATTGGTCTGGAGTTGTTCAATAATCGCGTCCATGCCGTACCCATTGAACCACGCGCCGCGCTGGCACGTTTTGATGATGGGCGCTTTGAGCTGATCTTCACCGGCATGGGTGTGCATGGCATTCGCCGGCAGCTCGCAACCGTGTTCCGCCTCCCCGAAGAAGATTTTCATCTGGTCTGCCCGGATGTCGGCGGTGGCTTTGGTGCCAAGAATTTCCTGTTCCCGGAATATGTGCTGGCGCTTTGGGCTGCGCGACGGCTGGGCCGCGCCATTGCCTGGCAGGCAGAACCGAGTGAGGAATTTGCCGCTGCCGTGCATGGCCGCGATTTACGGGCGCGGGCAAGGCTGGCACTTGCGCATGATGGACACTTTCTGGGTCTGGAGATCAGCAGCATCGCCGATATGGGCGCCTATCTTTCCGCAGTTGGCCCGCATTGTCCGACCAATGCTTTCTCCACCGCCATGGGCGGCGTTTATGCGATTCCAGCGATGCACCTGGAAGTTCGCGGCGCCTTCACCAATAGCCTGCCGGTGGATGCGTATCGTGGCGCCGGCAAGCCAGAGGCGAATTACATCATCGAAAGGCTGGTGGATGCCGCAGCGCGCCAATTGGGGCGCCATCCTGCGGCTTTGCGCGCGATGAATATGCTGCCCAATGCACCACATCGCACAGCCATGGGCATGGCGGTGGATGGCGGGCGTTTCGCCGCCAATCTTGCCGTATTGGACAAGGCTTCCGATGCGGGAGGTTTTGCAGCGCGGCGCGAAGAAGCGGCGCGGCGCGGTATGCTGCTTGGCCGTGGCATTGCCTGTTTTCTGGAAACCGCGCGTGGCGCGCCCGGTGAATGGGCATCCGTTGCAGTTGAAACTTCAGGGTATGCTCGTGCGGCGATTGGCACGCATAATAATGGGCAGGGTCATGAAACCAGCTATGCGCAAATCATTGCTGAGCGTCTTGGTTTGACGCCGGCGGAGGTCTGCGTACAGCAGGCCGATACGGATTTGCTGCCTAACGGCAATGGGCATGGCGGCGCACGGTCTTTGCATCTTGGCGGTGGCGCGTTGGTGCTGGCGCTTGATGCGTTGATGGAAAAGGCACGCCTGATTGCCGCGCATTTGCTGCAAGCCGATCCCGCCGCGCTTTCTTTTGCCGATGGGCGCTTTGCGCTGCCGGATGGAAAGCGTTTCATCACCTTGGCGGAAATCGCGCGTGCTTCTGAGGATTCATCCAGCCTGCCGGAAGGCATGGTGCCTGGGCTTACCGCTTCTGGTCACAATACCTCTGACCTCGTGACCTTCCCCAATGGCTGCCAAGCCGCGGAGGTGGAGATTGATCCTGAGACCGGCCATGTGCGCCTCACGCGCTATGTCGCGGTGGATGATTACGGGCGCCTCGTGAATCCGCGGCTCACGCAAGGCCAGGTGCAGGGAGGGCTGGTGCAGGGCATTGGTCAGGCCATGCTGGAAGATATCATTTATGATCGCGAGTCAGGCCAATTGCTGACAGGTTCCTTGATGGATTACGCGCTGCCACGTGCGGATGATGTGCCGGCGATTGAAGTGATATTGGAAGGCACAGCAACCACCGCCAATGCACTCGGCGTAAAGGGCTCTGGCCAGGCTGGCGCCATAGCCGCGCCACAGACCGTGATGAACGCCATTGCCGATGCGCTTACGCTACGCGGCGCGGCCACGCCCGATATGCCAGCAACGCCTGAGAAGATTTGGCGTGCCTTGCAAAACGCTGCCTCTACCGGAAAGGAATTGACGCCATGACCTATCAAGTTGCGCGGGATTTCATTGGCTACGGTGCCAATCCGCCCGATCCGCAATGGCCAGGCGGCGCGAAGCTCGCCGTCAATTTTGTGATCAATTATGAGGAAGGCAGTGAGCCTTCCTTTGAACTCGGCGATGGTGTCACGGAAAACGGGCTAACCGAAGCGCACGGCCTCAATCAAGTGAAATCGGGCCGCGATCTGGCCGCCGAAGGCATGTTCGAATATGGCAGCCGCGTTGGTTTTTGGCGCTTGCATCGGCTGTTTCAGGAACGCAACCTGCCGGTGACGATTTTTGGCTGCGCGCTGGCACTGGAACGCAACCCGGAAGCCGCCGCCGCCATCAAGGCCGCGGGCTATGATGTCTGTTCGCATGGCTGGCGCTGGGTGAAGCATTTCGAATTATCGGAAGAAGAAGAACGCGACCATATTCGTAAAGCGATTGACAGCCAGCAAAAAACCGTCGGGCATCGGCCCGATGGCTGGTATTGCCGCTATGGACCTTCCGTGAACACGCGCCGGCTAGTCGTGGAAGAAGGTGGGTTTTTATACGATAGCGACTATTACGGCGATGAATTGCCAATCTGGACACGCGTGAATGGCAAGCCGCATCTGGTGGTGCCGTATTCACTGACAAATAATGACGGCAAATATGCCGGCTGGATGGGCACATCCGATCAGTGGTTTTCCTATATCCGTGATGCCTTCGATATGCTTTATGAGGAAGGTCGCAAGGGCCAGCCCAAGATGATGTCGGTCGGGCTGCATATGCGCCTTATTGGCCACCCGGCGCGGGCTGTCGCGCTGCAAAGGCTGCTGGATTACATGGCACAAAAGCGCGATGTGTGGATTGCACGCCGTGTGGATATTGCGCGGCACTGGATGGCGGTGCATCCGGCGAAGTGATCCAAGAAGCATCAATATGATATGATGAATTGAATACAATAGCCAAACCTCGGAGGACTTCATGATGCTGAAACATCTCCTCGCCGGTGCTGTAATGGCCACTGGCATTGTCTTTTCCGCTGCGGCGCAATTGCCGACGCTGCCAGCCGGCGCGCCAATCCGCATTTCGGCGGTGACGCAACCGCTGCCGACACAGCCGCAATATACCCGCGTGGATATTCCGGTGTTGCGTGACGGCACGGCTGCGCGCAGTAACGGCCGCGTGCAAGTGCAACTTTCGACCCATGCGGAACGCAACCTCGCCGGCAATGAAATTGTCCGCCTGGTGCGCTCAGGCCAGGTTGAAATCGGCGCTGGCACGCTGACGACCCTGTCCGGTGATGTGCCCATCTTGGATGGCATCGACCTTGCAGGCCTTGCACCAGACATCAATGACGCGCGCCGCATTGCGGAAGCGGTGCTGCCCGTCGCCAACCGTGATCTGGAACGCTTTGGCGCGCGGCTGGTTGCGATGTATCCCTTCCCCGCGCAAGTTGTGTTCTGCCGCGCCGCCTTCACCAGCCTGAATGATTTGCGTGGCCGGCGCATTCGCACTTTTGGTAATTCGCTGGTTGATTTCTTTACCACCCTTGGTGCGCAACCGGTCAGCATTGGCTTCCCTGAAGTCTATTCGGCACTGGAGCGCGGTGTGGTGGATTGTGCCATAACAGGCTCTGGTTCCGGCGCCGCAGCGCGCTGGCCGGAGGTATCCACGCATATATCCGACCTGCCGGTTTCCTGGGCGGTTGCGGGCTATCTTGTGAACCTGAATTGGTGGAATCGGCTTGAACCTGCCGTGCGCGATTTCATGGAAGCGACCATGAAGGAAGTGAGCAACCAGCAATGGGCGCTGGGCCTTGCCGCCACACGCGATGGCATTGATTGCAATATCGGTCGTGCTGCGGGTTGTAGCATCCACAACCTCGCGTCCCGACCCATGACGGAAGTGACAGCTTCCGCCGCGGATAAGGCCCAGGCGAAGGAGATTTTCCGCACCACCGTATTGCCTGGTTGGGTACGCCGCTGCGGCGCGCGCTGCGGTGAAGTCTACAATGACGTGATCGCGCCTATCAGCGGTGTGCGCTTCGGCGGATGAGCACCGGCGCCAGCACGGCCCCAGCATGGCTGCATGCGGCGCGGCGACTCAGGCTTTGGGTTGCTGCGCTGGCAGCCGTGATGGCGCATATCGCAGGCTGGAACTACATTCTCTGCGCATGCTTTATCACTTTTGACATAGTTGGGCGGAGTTTTTTCGGCTTTTCCTCCAAGGCCACGGTGGAAGTGACCGGCTATATGCTGGCGGGTGGCATTGCTTGGGCCTTGGCGCATACACTCGCCAAGCGTGCCCATATTCGCGTGGATGTCTTCATGATGCGCCTGCCGCTTAGTCTGCGCGCTTGGTTGCATCTTTTCTCGCTGGCCCTGCTGCTAGGGCTTGGGATTTTCTTCGCCTGGGCCGCGATGGAATTGGTGGATGAAAGTGCGCTATTCAATGCGCATGATAATTCCGCGCTGCGGATTGAAATGATTTGGCCACAGGGCATTTGGGCCTTTGGCATCATCACCTTCGCCATCATGGCCGCGGTGCTGATGCTGGAAGCGAGCCTTTCCATCCTGGCGGGGCAGCCAGAGGAATTGGATGAGTTGCTCGGTTCCCGCACGTTAAAGGATGAAACCGACGAGGCGCTGGAAGCTGTCGCCATGGCGCATGAAACGCCAAGGCCACAAGCATGATCGCGATTGTCTTTCTGCTAGGGCTATTGGCGGTGACTGTTTTCGCCGCAGCCACCGGCGCGCAGGCCCTGCCCATCGCTGAAATCCTAATGCTGGTTAGCATTTTCGTGTTGTTTTTCGGCTCGGGCGTCTATATCGCAGCCGTGCTCGGCATTCTTGGCGTATTGGTCGGCTTTTTGTTTTCTGATCGCCCCTGGTGGGCCTTCATGGGGCAAACGCTTTGGGCGCCATCTTCAAACTTCGTCCTGGTTGCGGTGCCGCTATTCCTGTTGATGGGCGAAATACTATTACGTGCGGGCCTTTCTGATAGGCTGTATCGCGCGCTGAATGTCTGGCTTAACCGCATGCCAGGCGGCTTGCTGCATACGAATATCGTATCCTGCGCCGTTTTTTCCGCCATTTCCGGCAGCTCGGTGGCAACCGCGGCTACCATGGGTTCGGTGGCCCTGCCCTATTTTCAGGACACGAAATATAGCCAGCGTATGGTGCTGGGCTCGCTCGCTGCAGGCGGTGCTTTGGGTAACTTAATCCCGCCGGGCATTACCTTCATCATTTATGGTCTGATCACGGAAACTTCGGTCGGCGCGCTTTATATCGCCGCGATTATTCCTTCGCTGCTCGTCACCGGGCTTTTCATTATGGTGATCCTGGCACATGGCCTGACGCACCCCATGGAAAAGCCTCCGAAACTGCCGCTTGCCA
>Ga0315907_10000579_pt1 | contig 52223 bp, 53 predicted proteins | sample LakEriMetagenome_3_FD_203525 | JGI IMG/M metagenome (GOLD analysis project Ga0315907, IMG submission 203525) | Freshwater fungal communities from buoy surface, Lake Erie, Ohio, United States - Buoy 12 MA123 | ecosystem: Environmental > Aquatic > Freshwater > Lake > Lake biofilm | place: USA... | reverse complement strand
TGGCGCGGTGGCTGACCAAAAAGCCGAGCTCGGGGTTGAGCCAGTCGCGCGAAGGCCCGCCTTCTTTGGCGGCGGTGATCTCCACCGTTTGGCCGTTTTGCAGCGGGGTGTTGAGCGTGACGAGCGAACCGTCCACGCGTGCGCCACGGCAGCGGTGGCCGAGCTGGGTGTGCACGGTGTAGGCGAAGTCCAGCGGCGTGGCGCCTTGGGCCAGCTCGACGATGGCCGCGTCGGGCGTGAGCACGTAAATGCGGTCGTCGAACAAACCGCTGGCGCTGCCGCTGAGGTCGCGCTCCCAAGCCAAGAGCTGGCGCAGCACGGCGATTTTGGCGTCGTAGGCCGAGCTGGCCGATACGCCTGCATAACCCTTGGCGCCCGCTTCCTTGTAAGCCCAGTGCGCGGCCACGCCGGTTTCGGCGTGGGCGTGCATGGCTTGCGTGCGGATCTGAATTTCAAAAGCGCGGCTGTGGTCGTCGCGCACCACGGTGTGCAGCGACTGGTAGCCGTTGGCTTTGGGCTTGGCGATGTAATCGTCGAACTCTTCGGCCAACGGCGTGAAGTGGTCGTTGACCCACGCCAGCACGCGGTAGCAATCGTCCACGCTGGGCACGACCACGCGCAGCGCGCGGATGTCGAACACATGGTCAAAGCGCAGCGATTTGCCGCGCATTTTTTTGACGATGCTGTAGATGTGTTTGGGCCGGCCCTGCACCTCGGCGTTGACGCCTTGGGCGTGCAAGGCGTTGTGCAGGTCTTGGCGCACCTGCTCGACGTGGGCTTCGCGCTCGACGCGTTTTTCGTCGAGCAGCTGCGCCACTTCTTTGTAGGTTTGGGGCTCCAGAAAACGGAAGGCCAGGTCTTCGATTTCCCACTTGACCTGCCAAATGCCCAAGCGGTTGGCCAGTGGCGCGAAGATGTGCAGCGACTCGCTGGCCAGCGCCGGGCTTGGTTTTTGGCGGCTGAGCGCAAAGTGACGCAGGGTTTGCAAGCGCGAGGCCAGCCGCAGCATGACCACGCGCAGGTCGCGCGAAAACGCCAGCAGCATCTTGCGCACGTTTTCGGTTTGTTGCGCGTCCAGCGCGGCGCTGCCCGAAGACTTGCTGCGCGCTTGGCGCTGCAACTGCACGAGCTTGGTGGTCTCCACCGCCAAGTCGGCTTGGTTGTCGCCGAAAGCTTTGGCGATCACGTCGTGCGGGCGGTTGAGGTGTTGGCAGGCGTAGACCAAATAGGCCGCGGCCTGCATGTCTTCGGAGCCGCCCATGTCGCGCAGGATTTGCGCCACGGCCTCGGCGTGTTGCCAGGTGTTCTCACCGGTGTCGAGCTGCTCACCCGACAAGAGCGGCTCGGCGAAGGCGCGCGCACGCGCCAAAGCGGCGGCGTCCAGCGGCAGGTCGTGCGCGGTGGCCGCGGCCAGGGCCGACGGTGCGGCGTTGCTCACCGAAGAAAACGAGGACTTCATGGCGTCAATACAAAGTCGCACACGGCCTGTACCTGATCGGGAGCGACCAAGGTGGGCGCGTGGCCCACGCCGGCGAATTCCACGCAACGCGCGCGCGGGCCGCGTTGGCCCATGGCTTGCGCGGTGGCGCGGCTGAGCAAGTCGGAGTCGACGCCGCGCAGCAACAAGGTGGGGCATTCGATGGCATCGAACATGGCCCACATGGCGGCTTCGCCCGCGCTGATGGCTTGGCGCGCGGCCTCTTCGCTGCCAGCTTGGGCCATGGCTTCAAAGGGGTGCGCGATCTTGGGGTCGTAGTGCAAACCGACGCGGCCGTCCGCTCGTTGGCGCAGCATGGGCCGCGACAAGGCCAGCCACTGCTCGGGCGTGTGCGGGCCAAAGCTCGCGCTGATGCTGGCCAGGTAGGCCACGGCTTGGTCTTCGTTGTCGAAGCTGGGGTTCTTGCCCACGTATTCGCCGATGCGCTTGAGCGAGGTCCACTCCAGCACCGGGCCCACGTCGTTGAGCACCAATCGGCGCGGCGCGAAAGCGGGCTGAGCGGCCAAGGCCATGCCAATGAGCCCGCCCATGCTGGTGCCGACCCAGTCGATCAGCGCCTCGGGGTGCGCTGTGCGCCACTGCATGAGCAGCTGCGCGATGTCGGCCACGTAGGTGCCGACGTGGTAGCCGCTGGCGTCTTCCAGCCAATCGCTTTGGCCGCGCCCGGCCACGTCGATGCTGATGACGCGGGCATGGGGCTGCAGGGCTTGGGCCAGCACATCGAAGTCGCGCGCTTGGCGCGTGAGGCCGTGCACACACACCACCCAGTGGCGGCTGTTGGGGTTTTGGCAAGGCCAGACCCAGCTGGCGACTTGGCGGGCCGCACCACCCGGGGCCTTCAGGCCTTGGACGGTGTCATGTTGGTGTAGGGGAAAGGTCATAAACTGGTGCTCCATCGTAATGCAACGGAGTTCCCTGCATGTTGAAAAACAAAACCGCCCTCGTCACTGGATCCACCAGCGGCATCGGTCTGGGCATTGCCAAGGCTTTGGCGCGCCAAGGCGCCAACATCGTGCTCAACGGCTTCGGTGATGTCGAGGGCCCCAAGGCCGAGATCGCAGCCTTGGGCGTGAAGGTGGCGTACCACGGCGCGGACATGAGCCGCGTGGATCAAATTGAAGACATGGTGAAGTTCGCGCAAGCGCAGTGGGGTTCGCTGGACATTTTGGTGAACAACGCGGGCATTCAGCACGTGAGCAAGATCGAAAATTTCTCCACCGAGCGTTGGGACGCGATCATCGCCATCAACCTCTCCAGCGCGTTCCACACCACGCGCTGCGCCCTGCCCGCCATGCAAGCGGCCAACTGGGGCCGCATCATCAACGTGGCCTCGGTGCACGGTTTGGTGGGCTCGGCCGAGAAGTCGGCCTACGTGGCGGCCAAACACGGTGTGGTCGGTCTGACCAAGGTCACCGCGCTGGAAAACGCCACCACCGGGGTGACCTGCAACGCGATTTGCCCCGGCTGGGTGCTCACGCCGCTGGTGCAAAAACAGGTCGACGCCAAGGCCGCCGCGCTGCGCTTGTCCAACGAGGACGCCAAGAAGGTCTTGTTGGGCGAGAAAGAGCCCTCGATGCAGTTCACCACGCCCGAGGAGTTGGGCGAGCTGGCGGTGTTTTTCTGCTCGGCCGCGGGCAACAACGTGCGCGGCGTGGCCTGGAACATGGACGGCGGCTGGGCCGCCCAATGAGCCTTCGTGGCCCGCTCAGCCCACGCGGCTGATCAGCGCCACGGCGCGGGCCTCCATGGCCCGGCCTTCGCCCACTGGGCCCATTTTTTCGGCGGTTTTGGCTTTGACGTTGACGCAAGCCAAGTCCACGCCCACGGCTTGTGCGATGTTGCGGCGCATGGCGTCGATGTGCGGCGCGAGCTTGGGCGCTTGCGCCACCACCGTGCTGTCGATGTTGCCGATCTCAAAGCCCGCCGCGCGCACACGCGCCGCGGCTTCGCGCAACAACACCAGGGAGTCCGCGCCTTTGAAGGCGGGGTCGGTGTCGCTGAAGTGTCGGCCAATGTCGCCGAGCGCGGCCGCGCCAAACAAGGCGTCGGTGATGGCGTGCAGCAGCGCGTCGGCATCCGAGTGGCCCATCAGGCCTGTGGGGTGCGGGATGTGCACACCGCCCAAAATCAGGGGCCGACCGGCCACCAAGGCGTGGGTGTCCCACCCTTCTCCAACGCGAATCGACATGCTCATGAACGGCTCCGGATGAGGGCTTCGGCCAAAGCGAAATCTTCTGGCCAAGTGACTTTGATGTTGTGGGTGCTGCCGCGCACCAAGCGCGGCGAGTGGCCTTGGGCTTCGATGGCGCTGGCCTCGTCGGTGATGCCGGCAAAGTCTTGGGCTTGCGCGGCTTGCAAGGCGGTTTGCAGGTCGCCCACGCGGAACATTTGCGGGGTTTGCGCCAACCACTGGTGCTGGCGGTCGACGGTGCGCAGCACGCGACCATCGGCTTCGGCCTTCAAAGTATCGGGCACGGGCACAGCCAAAAGGCCGCCCACCGGGTCGTCCCGCACAGCGTCGATCAGCGCATCGATGTCGCTGGGCGAGACCAAGCAACGCGCCGCGTCGTGCACCAGCACCCAGTCGTTTGCTTGGGCGCCGAGCGCCACCAAGGCCGACAGGCCTTGAAAGACGCTGGCCGCGCGTGTGTCGCCGCCGCTGGGCGCCACCGAGGTGCGCGCGTCATCGGGCGCGTTCAAGGTGGCCCATTGGCCGTCGTCGGGCGCGATCACCACCAACACGTGGGCCAAGCGGGGCACCGCGCGCAGAGCGTCCAAGGTGTGCAAAACCAAGGCCCGTCCGGCCAAAGCGGTGTATTGCTTGGGCTGCGCCGTGCCCGCCCTTGAGCCTGTACCGGCACAGGGCACCAAGGCATAACAACGGGGCTCGAGGCAAGGTTTCATGCGCCCATTTTAGAATCGACTGGAACAGCACCTTTCCCCCCTCCCGAACAGGCAGGGGGGTTTTGTGTTGATACCCACAGGACTCGCATGCAATTCCCTCCCCTCAAAGCCGGTCAACGCCACACCTTGCCGCGCCCGTTCGGCAGCGCCGACGCCCTGGCGCTGGGCCGCTTGGCCGAGCGTGAACAGTCGCAGGGGCGCTTGCTCGCCATCGTCACGACCGACGCCAGCGACGCCCAACGCTTGCAAGACGAGCTGGCGTTTTTCTCGCCCGGCGTGCGCACCGCCTTGTTCCCGGATTGGGAAACCCTGCCCTACGACACGTTTTCGCCGCACCAAGACCTGATCTCGGAGCGCTTGGCCACGCTGTGGCGCATCTTCGGCCACGGCGGGCAGCGCGACGCCGACGTGGTCATCATCCCCGCCACCACGGCCCTGTACCGTTTGGCGCCGCCTGCGTTTTTGGCGGCCTACACCTTCGAGTTCAAGGTCAAGCAGCGCTTGAACGAAGCACAGCTCAAGAGCCAGCTCACCTTGGCGGGTTACCAACACGTCACACAGGTGGTCAGCCCCGGCGAGTACGCGGTGCGCGGCGGCCTGATCGACCTCTTCCCCATGGGCTCGCTGGTGCCTTACCGCGTGGATTTGTTCGACGACGAGATCGACTCCATCCGCACCTTCGACCCCGACAGCCAGCGCAGCCTGTACCCCGTGCCCGAGGTGCGCTTGTTGCCCGGTCGCGAGTTCCCCATGGACGACGCCGCGCGCGCGCTGTTTCGCCAACGCTGGCGCGAACTCTTGGACGGTGACCCAACCAAGAGCCGCATCTACAAAGACATGGGCAACGGCGTGGCCACCGCGGGCATCGAGTACTACCTGCCGCTGTTTTTTGAAGAAACGGCCACTGTGCTCGACTACTTGGGCGAGCACGCGGGCGTGGTGCTGCACGGCGACATGGAGCCAGCCTTTCAGCGCTTTTGGCAAGACACGCAAGATCGCCACCGCTTGCTCCAAGGCGACCCCGAGCGCCCGGTGTTGCCACCCAGCGCTTTGTTTTTGAGCTCGGAGGCGTTTCACCAGCGCGTGCGCGAGCACCCGGTGTGGGTGTTGAAAACGTCAGCGGAATCGGAATCTGACCCCGAATGTTTGGCTTTGCCGGATGTGGCGGCGGTGCGCGGTGCGAGCGATCCTTTGCTCAAGCTCAAGACGCACATGGATGGCAGTGGGCATCGGGTGTTGATCTTGGCCGAAAGCGATGGCCGGCGCGAGAGCTTATTGGACTTCATCCGCGCCAGTGGCTTGAGCCCGCCGGCCTTTGACAGCTTGAGCGAGTTCGTGGCGAGCGATGAGCGCATCGGCATCGCCACGGCCGCGCTGCACACCGGCTTTGCTTGGCTTGAGCACGCGGTGGACTTGGTCACCGAGACCGAGCTGTTCGCGGCCAACGGAGCGGCGCGGCGACGGCGCAAGCAAGAACAGGTCAGCGACGTGGAGGCGCTGATCAAAGACCTCTCTGAGCTCAACGTGGGCGACCCGGTGGTGCACAGCGCACACGGCATTGGGCGCTACCGCGGGCTCATCAACATGGACATGGGCGAGGTCAACGCCGATGGCACGCCCGCCTTGCAAGAGTTCTTGCACTTGGAGTACGCGGCCGATGCGGTGCTGTACGTGCCCGTGAGCCAGTTGCACCTGATCGGCCGCTACACCGGTGTGAGCGCCGACGAAGCGCCGCTGCACAAGCTCGGCAGCGGTCAATGGGAAAAGGCCAAACGCAAAGCGGCCGAACAGGTGCGCGACGCCGCAGCCGAGTTGCTCAACATCTACGCCCGCCGAGCTGCGCGCGTGGGCCACGCGTTTCGCTACAGCCCACAGGACTACGAAACCTTCGCCAACGACTTTGGTTTTGAAGAGACCGCCGACCAAAAAGCGGCCATCCACGCCGTCATTCAAGACATGATCAGCCCGCGCCCGATGGACCGCTTGGTTTGCGGCGATGTGGGCTTTGGCAAAACCGAGGTGGCGCTGCGCGCGGCCTTTGTGGCCGTGACCGGCGGGCGTCAAGTGGCGTTTTTGGCGCCCACCACGCTCTTGGCCGAGCAGCACTTCCAGACCCTGATGGACCGCTTTTCCAAGTGGCCGGTGAAGATCGCCGAGATGAGCCGCTTTCGCTCACAAAAAGAAATCATCGCCGCCATGAAAGGCATCGCCGACGGCACGCTGGACATCGTGGTGGGCACGCACAAATTGCTGAGCGAGAAAACCCAGTTCAAAAACTTGGGCCTGCTCATCATCGACGAAGAACACCGCTTTGGCGTGCGCCACAAAGAGGCCATGAAGGCCATGCGCGCCGAGGTCGATGTGCTCACGCTCACGGCCACGCCGATCCCGCGCACCATGGGCATGGCCTTGGAGGGTTTGCGCGACCTGAGCGTGATCGCCACCGCGCCCCAGCGGCGCTTGGCCATCAAAACCTTTGTGCGCAACGAGGGCCAAGGCGTGATCCGCGAAGCCGTGTTGCGCGAGCTCAAGCGCGGCGGTCAGGTTTACTTCTTGCACAACGAAGTCGACACCATCGAGAACCGCCGCCAGCAGCTCGAGGCCTATTTGCCCGAAGCGCGCATCGCCATCGCGCACGGCCAAATGCCCGAGCGTGAGTTGGAGCGCGTCATGCGCGACTTCGTGGCGCAGCGCTACAACCTGCTGCTGTGCTCGACCATCATCGAGACCGGCATCGACGTGCCCACGGCCAACACCATCGTCATGAGCCGCGCCGACAAGTTCGGCTTGGCGCAGCTGCACCAACTGCGCGGGCGTGTGGGCCGCTCACACCACCAAGCCTATGCTTATTTGATGGTGCCTGACATCGAAGGCCTGACCAAACAAGCACAGCAGCGCTTGGACGCGATCCAGCAAATGGAAGAACTCGGCAGCGGCTTTTATTTGGCCATGCACGACCTGGAGATTCGCGGCGCGGGCGAAGTGCTGGGCGAGAACCAAAGCGGCAACATGCTCGAGGTGGGCTTTCAGCTTTACAACGAGATGCTGGCCGAGGCCGTGGCCAGCCTCAAGGCCGGGCGCGAACCCGACCTGCTCAGCCCCCTGTCGGTGGTCACCGACATCAAGCTGCACGCCCCCGCGCTTTTGCCCAACGACTACTGCGGCGACGTTCACCTGCGCTTGAGTTTTTACAAAAAACTGGCCACCGCCAAAACCACCGACCAGATCGACGCGCTGCTCGAAGAAATCGTCGACCGCTTTGGCAAGCTCCCCACCCAAGCCCAAACCCTCATGGATGTTCACCGCTTGCGCGTGCTCACCCAGCCCTACGGGGTGATCAAGGTCGACGCCACGCCCGCGGTCACCCTGGTGACCTTCAAGCCCAACCCGCCGATCGACCCGATGGCCATCATCCACCTGATCCAGAAAAACAAACACATCAAACTCGCCGGCAACGACAAGCTGCGCATCGAAAAAGCCTTGCCCGATGTCCACGACCGCGTGCAGCTGGTGCGCGATGTGCTGCGCAACTTGGGGCAACCGATAATCTCACCATGACAACGCCCACCGAATTCACCCCCGGCCTCGTCATTCAAGGCTTCAATCCGCCCCTGCGTTTGAGCGACTTCAAGCTCATCGCCTTTGACATGGACTCCACGCTCATCAACATCGAATGCGTGGACGAGATCGCCGATGCGGCGGGCCGCAAGGCCGAGGTCGCGAACATCACCGAAGCCGCCATGCGCGGCGAGATCACCGATTACAAAGACAGCCTGCGCCGCCGCGTGGCGCTGCTCAAAGGAGTGACCGTGGCGCACATGCAGCAAGTGCTCGATGAGCGCTTGCAGCTCAACCCGGGCGCGGCCACCTTGGTGAAAGCTTGCCAACAGGCGGGCCTTAAGGTGCTGCTGGTCTCGGGCGGGTTCACGTTTTTCACCGACCACGTGCGCGACGTGCTGGGCATCGACTGGACACGATCGAACGTGCTCGAGGTGGCCGACGGCGTGCTCACCGGGCGCATGGTCGATCAAGCTTGGGGAGATATTTGCGATGGCGAGGAAAAGCGCAAAACCCTGCTGGCCACTTGTACGCAAATGGGCATCGCACCGAACCAAGCCATCGCCATGGGCGACGGTGCCAACGACCTGCCCATGATGGGCGTGGCCGGTTTGTCGGTGGCCTACCACGCCAAGCCCGCGGTGCGCGCCCAGGCCATGGTGGCCATCAACAGCGGCGGTCTGGACCGTTTGCTCGAAGTGGTACCAGCCGCATGAGCGGGGCCTTCCCTCCAAATCCGCTGCCACAAGCCCACCCCCCCTGAAGCCCACCCATTGGTCCGCATGCAACAAGCCCCCTCCCCGCACTCCCCCAACAAAGACGAGATCGCGGAACTCCCGCCGTTCGAGCGCTTACCGATGGAGCGCATCACGTTGGTGAGCACCCTTGAACAAGCCTTGAGCGCACAAGCCGCGCTGATGCGAGCCTCGGTCTGGGGCTTTGACACCGAGTCCAAGCCCACGTTTTTCAAAGACCAGGTGTCCGACGGGCCCCACGTGGCGCAATTCGCCACGCCCGATCACGCCTGGGTGTTTCAGCTGCACGACCCCGAGGTCAAAGCCACCGTGGCCGCCTTGCTGGCCACACCGGAGATCACCAAAGCAGGCTTTGGGTTGGGCGATGACCGCAAGCGCATTCAGCAGCGCTTGGGCGTGGACCCGCCCAAATTGCTCGACATCAACACCGTGTTTCGCGAGCGGGGTTACCGCAAAGAGTTGGGCGTCAAGGGCGCGGTCGCGGTGCTGTTTGGCCAACAATTCGCCAAGTCCAAAAAAGCCGCCACCTCCAACTGGTCGGTGCGCGAGCTCAGTCCCTCGCAAGTGGTCTACGCGGCCAACGACGCTTGGGGGGCGGCCATGGTCATGCAGGCCCTGGCCCGCGACTGACACCGCGTCAGACGCTGGCGCCTTCGAGCGGCAAGACCAACTCAAACACCGTGCCCACAGGGCTGTTGTCGCTCACCGCCACTCGGCCGCCGTGCACCTGCGCCACGCGGGCCACGATGGACAAACCCAAACCCGAAGGGGCTCGGTCAGGGCGGGTTTGCCCCGACTCGAAGCGCTCGAACAAGCGGATTTTGTCTTCGTCGGGCACGCCGGGCCCTGCATCGGAGACCCGAACCACCGCCCATTCGCCCGGCAAACCCTGATCACCGCGGCGCAAATTCAAAACCACCCGAACCGGGGCATGGGCTTGCTCGGGGTGGTGGCGCAAGGCGTTGTCCACCAAGTTGTAGATCGCGATACTCAACAAGATGGGGTCGGCAGTCATGCGCAGCGGGGTGTGGGGGCAGTTCCACTCGATGGCCGCAGAACTCGGGTAATGGCTGGCCACCGATTGCACCAAATCACACAAATCCATCGCCTTCAACTGCGGACGCAAACTGTGTTCACGCAAGCGGTCTTGCTGGATCAGGCCATTGGCCAACAAGACCATGCGGTCACTGGCCAAAACCATGTTGCTCAAGCGTTGCTGCACCATGGGTGGGGTTTGGTCTTTCAACATCGCCAGCGACTCGAGCGACGCCTTGATCATCGCGGCGGGTGTTCGGAATTCGTGTGAGGCCATGGACAAGAGTTGTCGTTGCTCGGCCTCGGCGCGTTCCATGTCGTTGAGCGCCGTGGCAAGTGATCGCGTGCGCTCGGCCACGCGGTCTTCCAACTCATGGTTTTTGTTGGAGATCTCGGCCAACAATCGCATGCGCTCCAAATCGCGCGCTTGGAGTGCCGATCGCGCGCGGTGGATCATGGCCCAGTGCATGGAAATCAGCGAGGTCACCCCCGCGACTTGCCAGCCATAAAAACTGATGTAACTGTAGGGAATCCAACCCCGCGTGGCCAGCACGTGCCAAACCAAGAAGGCGAAGTACACCAACATCCAAGGGCCGTGCCAGACGCTCATGCTGCGGCCTTGGGCGATTTGGTAGATCAAGCCCAGCACCACCAAGGGCAGGTACATCACCAGACCCACAGCGACCACTGAGTTGATCGCCACCCACCCCATCAAGATGCTCGGTAGCCCCAACGACACCACGGTGATGAACGAGCCCCAAATGGCTTTGGGAATCCACTCACGGATCAAACGGAACTCAAACATCGAGGACACAAACGTCGCCATCAACCCCCAACTGAGCAAAGTCAAAGAACTGACCAGCAAGTTGATCGTTTGTGTGTTGTCCCAATCGACAAATCGGTAGGCCAGTCCATCCAAGACCGCCCACAACGAAGCGGTACAAAAAATATAGGCCGCCCACAACAGGCTCGAGGGCTCGCGGGCGACCCACGCGCGACTCAGGGCCAAGGCCAGCAAAACGCCAGAAACCGTGAAAATCAAACCCAGCAGACCGCCCTCTTTGGCTTGTTCTGAGGGGTACACCTGATTGGAAATCAAACGAACCAAGCCGACCTGGGTGCTGGTGGTTTGGATGCGAACGAGGAGCGTGGCCTTCAGCTCATCGCCAAAATCGACCACGAAGGTCGGCTTGAGCGCCAGCACGGGCGTCTCATCGGCCGGTCGCTGGTCCCCCGCGCGTCCCAAGTAGCGGATCCCTTGGGGCGTGCGAATCCAAGCCTCCACGCGGTCCAGCGCGCTCGGCCCCACCTCGAGCACCCAACGCGGAGACACCGAGTGGTCTTGCCGAACAACATCGAACGCCAACCAAACCGGCTCACTGGAATAACCCCGCGCCAAATGGCTGGCCAATCGAACCAATTCACCGCGGTCCCATGCCGCGAAGACTTCAGCATCGGATTCCCACCGGCTCTCTTTGGGGCTGGCATGTACCTGTCCCAGCACCTGCGCCAAACCTTCTTGGGGCAAAAGCGTCACTTGCGCGCCCACGCCAGGGCCGCAGCCGAGCAAAAACAGCAAGACCGCGAAGCGATAAAGCTTTAAACTGTCAAATATCATTTATTTGCTCAAACATGTCAGACGCCAGCCCAAAAAAACAGAATGCCTTGCCATTTCACGTGGCCATTGTCGAAGATGAAGCAATTTTGCGGGAGGAAATGGCCTTTCAACTCACGCACCACGGCTTTTCGGTCAAGACCTTTGAGTCGGCTCCGGGCTTCTACCGCTTTTTGGCCACCCAGCCCAACACCGTGGCGGTGTTGGACATTGGCCTGCCGGGTGAGGAAAACGGCCTGGACATTTGCAGCTACTTGCGTCAAAACAACCCCCACATGGGCATTGTCTTTCTGACCGCCCGTGGCTTGCGCGAAGACCGCCTGACCGGCTTGGCCAAAGGCGCGGACGCTTACCTGACCAAACCGGTGGACATGGCCGAGTTGGTGCTGGTGCTCAAACGCTTGGGCGAACGCTTCACCCCCACGGCGCCCCACAGCCCGCTGGCCAGCGCATTGACCACGCCCAGCCCAGCGGCTTGGAAGCTCAACGAATCGAATGCCATGCTCACCGCGCCCAACGCGCGCACGGTGGCCTTGACCATTACAGAGTTGCAGGTCATTCGGCCACTGATGACCCAGCCCAACCACAACTGCACCCACGATGAACTGGCCAGCAGCCTGGGTTTGCCCCCCGAGGAATGGGATAAGCATCGCATTGAGGTGATCATGAGCCGCCTGCGGGCCAAAATCGACAAAGAGACCGGTTTGCCGCTGCCCGTTCGGGCCGTTCGGGGCATCGGTTACCGCTTCCATACCTGAAACGATATGTCCAACACCTGCAACGCTTTTGCGACAACTTGAAAGCTTTTGTCAGTTTTGTCGGGTTTTTGCTTGAAGCGTCTGTCGGTTTGTATAACAATGAGATTTATCTCTCGCACCGCTTCGGTGCGCGTCACTTTTGACATTGTTACGACATGAACGACCCCATTTGGCAAGCAGAAGACGGCCGATTGCTCAAAGATTTGCGCACATCGGCTGGCCTGGATATTCACGAATTTTCCCGTGCCGCCTCCATCTCTGTGGCCCAATTGCGCCAATTGGAAGAAGGTGGCAACGAGTTGTTTTACAGCCAGACCATCAAATTTCAAATGGGGCGCAAACTCTTGCGCAGACTGGGCGCCGATGTGGTTCGTGTCGCCGAAGAACCCGTGCCCGAAACACCGTCCTTGTTCGATTTTTCGCCGAGCCCAGCCAAAGCGCCGAGCTTGGAGGAAGCGTTGAGTGCCGCGCCCACGCCGGTGCTGCCTCAACCAGAGGCCCCCGCCAAGGCCTGGAGCAAATCTTGGGTCACCGTGTTGGCGGGTGTGGGTGTCTTGCTCATCGCGGGGGTCTTTGGCTCGCAAGTGCGCTCACCCAGCCCTGATCAGCCTCGCCAGGCGGACATCACCCCCGCGCCTGCCTTGGCGGTGTCACCCCCAGCGGTTCGCGATACCCCACCCGTCACCACCACCCTGGTGAAACCGAACACCTCCGTGAGCACAGCACTCAACGCAACCGCAGCACCAGAGGTGCCGCCGCCGGTGGCTGCGGCCCCCGTTGCCGCGCCCACGAGCTCCACATTGGCTTGCCGATGGGACAGCGGCCCAGGCAACACCTTCATGCCGAGCGGCATGGAAAAACCCAGTACCTACGTTCACTTCGTCGCCAATGCCGACGCGAGTTTTTGCGTTCAAGACCGCAACCAAAAAGTCACCCAAGTCAACTTGAAGGCCGGCGAAAAACTCACCGTGCGCGGTGCCGCCCCTTGGCGCATTCAAACCACCCAATGGGCCGATGTGGCGGTGTTCTTCCAAGGCTACCGCATGCCCGTGCCCGCTTCGGCCACCTTGGTCACCCTCAACCCGCGATTGGAGCCTTTGAGCGAAACCAGCGCACAAAGCAACTGATTGGCCCCAAAGGTCTTTCACAGCCTGCTTTTCGAAGCAGGCTTTTTTTTCGTCTATCCTGCTGCGACCCAAGGAGTTGATGCATGAGCCTGCTGTTTTCCGAACACGTTTTCCAGACCCCACGCGGCGAATTCCGATTGGCCAACAAAACCATCGTCGCGCCCATGTGCCAATACGCGGCCGAGTCCGGGCGCGCCACCGATTGGCATTTGCAACATTGGGCTCAGATGCTCAACAGCGGCACCGGCCTGTTCACCATCGAAGCCACGGCGGTGGAGCCGGCCGGGCGCATCTCGTCGGGTTGCTTGGGTTTGTGGGACGACAACACCGCTGCGGCCATGGCCGATGCCCTGCACCGCGCCCGCCGTTGGGCGCCTCCCGTGCCGGTGTGCATCCAACTCGCGCACGCTGGGCGCAAAGCCTCCAGCGCCGTGCCGTGGGCCGGTGGCCAATTGCTCTCGCCCAACGAGGGTGGTTGGCCCACGGTCGCGCCGTCTGCCCTGCCCCACTTGCCCCAAGAAGCGACGCCACGGGCCTTGAGCGAAGCCGACCTGGACACCTTGGTGGTGCAATTCGTGCAAGCGGCTCGTCGCGCCGATGCCATGGGCATCGAAGCCATCGAGTTGCACGCCGCGCACGGCTACTTGATGCACGAATTTTTGTCGCCCCTGTCCAACCAACGAAGCGACGCTTACGGTGGATCGTTTGACAACCGCGTGCGGTTTCCGATGCGTGTGTTCGATGCGGTGCGTGCGGTGTTTGGTGGTGTGCTGGGCATGCGGGTGTCGGCCAGCGATTGGGTCGATGGCGGCTGGACGCCCGAAGAAACCGCCGACCTTGCGGTTCGACTCAAGGCCGCAGGGGCGGACTACATTCACATTTCATCCGGTGGCGTCAGCCCGCAGCAGCGCATCGCCTTGGGGCCAGAGTACCAAGTGCCGTTCGCACGCTTGGTCAAACAAAAATCAGGACTGACCACCATCGCCGTGGGCCTGATCACCGACCCGCACCAAGCCGAGGACATCTTGGCCCGGGGTGACGCCGACCTGATTGCGCTGGCACGCGCCTACCTCTACCACCCACGCTGGAGTTGGCAAGCAGCGGCGGCCTTGGGTGGCACGGTCAGTGCCAGCCCGCAGTACTGGCGGTGTTTGCCGGCCGAGGCGAAGGCGGTGTTTGGTTCGGTGAGCGTGGGCGCGCGCTGAAGCTCAAAAACTGCCGAAGGCCGTTCCCAAGCCCACCACCGCGGCCAAGGCCAACAAGTCCCACAGGTTCACCCCTCTTCAAGGGTGCAAAATACCCCAAACCATCAGCGACCTTGTTCGTCCACGCCCCATGTCCCAGCCAGTCCCCACCAAGCGAACCGGCCTGTCGCGCGTCTTGCACGCCTTCACCTACTCCCTCGACGGCTTGAAAACCGGTTGGGGCGAGCCCGCCTTTCGACAAGAAGCCCTCTTGGCCATCCCGCTGGTGCCCTTGGCTTTTGTGATCGGCGCGAACTGGATGGAAACCGCGATGCTGATCGCCGTGGTCGTGTTCGTGATGGTGACGGAGTTGCTCAACACCGCCGTGGAGGCCGCCATCGACCGAATCGGGCCCGAATGGCACGCCATCTCCAAACGCGCCAAAGACTTGGGCAGCGCGGCCGTGCTGTTGAGCTTGCTGTTGTGTGGTGGGGTGTGGTTGGCAGCTTTATGGGCTTGGTGGTGAAGGCCCCAAGCCCAATTCTTTTAAGGCCGGTAACACCGCTGCCGCCGCGCGCTCACCGTGGGCGATGGCCTCGGCACCCCGGTGAAAGTCCAGCAAACCGATGTCGCCCAAACGGGGCGTGATCGACACCTCCGGCGGCTCACCGGCCATGCGGCTGCGCGCGATGCGCGACTGCATGACATCGATGCTGGAGGTGATGACCTCCAGCATCGATGGGGTGCTGAGCGGGGTTGCAGCCGTCAGCTGACGCCGCGCGAAGTCGGTGTTGAGGTCGACCGCGATCACGATGTCGGCACCCATGGCCCGTGCCAATGAGACCGGCACAGGGTTGACCAAGGCTCCATCGACCAACCAGCGCCCGTCTTGCAGCACCGGCGTGAACATGCCGGGCAAGGCGATGGAGGCGCGCACCGCATCCACCGTGGGGCCCGAACGCAGCCAGACCTCGGTACCTGTGGCCATGGCGGTGGCCACAGCGCCATAAGGCATGTCCAAGTGTTCAATGGGGCCCAGCGCGAGTTCTTCACTCAAAAAGCGCATCAGGCGCTCACCCTTGAACACCCCGCCCGACAGGCGAAAGTCCATCAAACTCCACACCTGTTTGACGCCCATCGAGACCACCCAATTGTCTAGGCGGTCGATTTTTCCGGCGGCGTAACTCGCCCCCACCAAGGCTCCCATGGACGTACCGCACACCAAGTCCGGGCGAATGCCCGCGGCCGTCAAGGTGCGCAACACGCCGATGTGTGCCCAGCCCCTGGCCGCACCGCTGCCCAAGACCAAACCCACCCTAGGGCGCCGGATTGCCTGCATACCGTCCTTTGTCACTGTGGAATAACCCCATTGTGCACAGCACAAGGGCATTCCCGCTGCAATTCACTCATGTCCTCACGGTATAAAACACCATGTTTTCCATTCATCGTGCTTTGAAGCTGCTGGGTCTGAGCTGCGCCTGCTGGACGGCCCTGCCCTTGGCTGCGCTGGAGCTCAGTGACGTGGCGCGCGAAGGCGAACTGCGCTTCTTGGCTCAGCGACCCGACCCCGGCGCTTATCACTACCAATCGCGGGTCACCATCACACCCGAGAGTTTGACCAGCGGGATGGTCAATCTCAACACCTGTCACCTGGCCTTGGACCCCAACAGCCGCATCGTCATTCAGTTCAACCCCGAGCGGGTGCAAGACATACGCATCGCTGAATTCACAGGCATGACCGACGCTCGCGTGGAAGGTCACAAGGTGGAACTGCGCGACGTGAAACGTGGTGCCGCGATTTGCATCGATCTTCGGTCTCGCGTGTTGGACGAACAAGGTCCTGGGCAATGGCGCTTGCGAGCGGGGCCCTTGATGCGGCGCTATTTGGATGGCTATTTGCCCATGCATGCGCAGCTGCAGGTGCAATGGCCCGATGGTTTGTTGCGGGTGGTCTCGCAAGACCCCAGCAACCAAGACGGCGCACAGCTACAAGCCCGCAGCGATGGCACGAATTGGCAATTGACGTTTGCCGGCCGCCTGAACACCCACTTGGTGTTGCAACGCCCATGAGCACCGTTGACCGCCTGCGCTTGGCCCAAACCCGTGGCGACACCTTGGAGTGGCGCTTCAAGCGCAACTGCTCGGTGACCCCGCGACAACTCGCGGCCATGTACGCGCTTTTGTGCGTGATGTCCTTGGCCGTGGCGGGTTTTTTTTGGTCCATGGGCGTGCGCATGGTCTTGCCCTTCACGGCCATTGAACTGACGGCGGTGGCGATGGCCTTTGTGGTGTACGCCCGTCACGCCACCGACCGCGAATGCATTGCGCTGAGTCGGCACCAACTGGTGATTGAACAGGAACGCGCTGGGCGGGTGTCACAGGTGGTGTTCAATCGGGAATGGGTTCGCATGCAAGAACGGGAATCACCCAGAGCACTCATCGCGCTCACCGAAGGTCAACGCACCTTGCAGTGCGGTCACCACATCCGCTTGGACTTGCGCGAACAGGTGGCACAAGAAATTCGCTGGGCCCTCAAGGGCTTTTAAGCGGCGTCTTTGCTCGATCAAACCATGAAGAGAACGACCGCTGCGCTCTTGTTGGCCGCCGTGCTGGTCGGGGTCGTGGACAGCCACGTGGACTGGGAGACGGTGGATGGCAAAGGACTGATCAACGTCAGTGGGGTGCGCTACGACCCTGTGGGTTGGGGGCGCGACACCGCGCAAATCACCCGACGCGACTGCGCTTGGTACACCAGTCCCGGCGCCGAGAGCGACGTTGGCCGTTCGGTGTTGCGCGCCATCTCGCGCCACAGCCCGCCCGACTCCAGCAACCCACGCTGGCACAGCGCGCTGCAAGATGGTCATTGGCTCATCGCCGAGGTTTCTTTCGAACGCCTAAACCCCGCGGTGGCTTTGCTGCAGCGCCACGGAGAACAATGGCGCTTGCACCCCAAAGCCATTTGGAGCGGCAGCACCGAGCCTTGGTACCCCAGCACCCGCATCCGCGACCATTTGATGCGGCAAGCGCCCGAGGCCCCCAAGGGCCTGATCGCTTGTTTCACGCCCGAGCAGGACTTTCGCTCACTGCGCTGAGCGCGCTGACACCGCCACCATCAAGCGCGGTGCGAGCCACCAAGTCAACAGACTGGCCGACACACCCAGCAAGCCCACCAGCCAATAGCCCGTGAGTTGGCCTTGTGCATCGCGCCCAACCAACAAACCGCTGATCAAGGCCGCGACCCCCATGGACGCCGACTGCACCGAGACGTTCATGCTCAAAAATGTGCCGCGCAATCGCGGCTCAGCCGTCGAGGCCACCAAGGCCATGCCGGGGATCATGCGCCCGCTCATGAGCACAAACAGCGCCGATGAAATGCTGAACAGGCCCCACAAAGGCAAGCCCGCCGAGACCGTGGTCAACACCAAAGGCACCGTCACCGCCAAGGCCAAGCGCTGGAAGACCCAAACCTTGCCCAAGCGGTCGCTCAGGCGCCCGATCCAACGGGCACTGATCAAGGTGCCCACACCACCGAGCAAATACATCCACGGCACCTCATGGGCCAACACGCCCGCGTTGAATTGCAAGTAAATGGTGATGTAGGGAATGACCATGAAACCGGTGAACATCATGCCGCTGGTGAAGGCAAACGCTCGCCAGTGCGAAGGCTGCGACAAGACCTGAGCGATACCGCTCCACACCGAGGTGCGATCGGGGTGGTGCACATGCGCATCCAAGCGGGGCATGGTCCACGCGGCCAACAAGGCCAAGACCGCCACCATGGCGGCGATACCCACAAAAGGCACGTGCCAATTCCAGTGGGCCGCCAGCCACAGCCCGAGTGGCACCCCAGCGACAGTAGAGACAGAGAACGAGGTCATGACCACGCCCATCGCCCGTCCCCGGCGCTCAAACGGAATGGCATCAGCAACGATGGTTTGCGTCAAGGCCGACAAAACACCACCGAACACACCCGCGGCCACGCGGGCCGCCAACAGGGACGCATAGTCGGGCGCCAAGCCGCAGGCCAAGGTGGCCAAACCGAACAGCCCGTACAAGGTGACGAGCAAGCGCTTGCGACCAAATCGGTCGATGTAGGTGGTGGCCAATAAGCCCGAGGCTCCAGCAGCCAAGGTGTAAAACGAGACCAGCAGGCCAAACTCGGCGTTGCTGATGCCAAAGAGCGCAATGAACTGCGGCCCCAAAGGCATCATGATCATGAAGTCCAAGATGTGGGTGAACTGAACACCCGCCAAGGTCCACAGCAACAGGCGCTCGCGGCGCGGGGTCAATCCAACAGCATTCATGTCCATTGATCTATCGTAGTGTGCTCAAGCCGGACATGATGGTATTATTTTGCGTGGTGCATTAAAATAGACTGAACACCAAAGAACGAGACTCGCATGCGCATCGACGCTTCATACGCTTCGCCAGCACAAGGTTTGTACCAAGCGCAAGACCTTCAGTCGCGTTCGGCTGCGGCCTTGGCTCAAACCGAACAGTCCAACCGCGAGCAGGCCCTGATTGACTTGCGCCGTGCTGAGCTGCAAGCACAAATCTCCACCAAGGCGATCAAAGGCAGTGACGACATGATCGGTACTGTGATCGACATGATGGTTTGATGGGGCAAACACACCCACCGGTGCGTGACCGGTGAGTTCCCCCGTCTGAAAGGTTCAACTGTTGCGTTGGACCAGTTCCACGATGACGGCCAAGACGACCAACACCGTGGAGAACACGGCTATGCCAACGGCGTAGTAGACGCCAGACTTGCTCTTGATTTTGGACATGGGTAATTTGTTCATTGCAAATATTTTCGCATCGATCCGCCGCCGTGGGTTAATAATTTTTCAACGCTCAAGGCGGCTCAGCGAATTGAGGGTGTGGCGCGCTTCGATCGCCACCTCAGATGCGGTCAAGCCGATGGGTCCGAAGCCCCGGGCCACCAAGGCGTCCGCGGCGGCGCCATGAACGTAAACCCCCGCGCAGGCCGCATCGAATGCCGACATGCCTTGAGCGATCAGGCTGCCGATGATGCCGCTGAGCACATCGCCCGTGCCCGCACTGGCCAAGCCGGCGTTGCCCGTTGGGTTGGTGCCGCAGCGGCCATCGGGGTGTGCGATGAGTGAATTTGAGCCCTTAAGTACACAAATGACGTTGTGTTGCTGGGCCAGCGCCAAGGCGCATGCCTTGCGCTGATGGTGCTCCAGGGGCTGCCCCCACAATCGGGCGGCTTCGCCTGGGTGGGGCGTGATGACGGTCGCGGCCGTGCGTTGCCTGAGGGCGCTGGACAGGGTTTCGTGGGTTGCGATCAGGTTGAGCGCGTCCGCATCCAAGAGCAAAGGGGCCGTTTGGGTGAGCCAAAAACGCAAGTTGTCCAGCGCAACACCCGATGACCCCATGCCAGGACCCAAGACCACACAGCCAAGCCGGGGGATTTGGCGCAAACCGTCGAGGGAGCGCACCATGATTTCGGGGTGCAGCAGGTCCACGCTGGGCGCCCGTTCGCACAAGAAGCCCACATATGTTCGACCCGCACCGGCCAACAATGCAGCCCGAGCCGCCAGCCAAGCGGCGCCCACCATCCCTGTGTCACCCCCGATGACCGCCACATTACCGTGAAGGCCCTTGTGGGAATCGATCGCTCGTTGGGGTAATGACGATCCGATCTGCTGTGGGTTAAGGTGCATCGCACGATTATGGGCGCGCAAAGTGCGTTAGGCTCAGCACCATGAACTTGATTGATTTGATCGGCACCGTGGCCGCCACCCTGACCACAGCCAGCTTCTTCCCACAGGCTTGGCACACCTTTAGAACACGAGATGTCAGCGGCATCTCGGTGGGCATGTACAGCCTCTTCACGTTGGGGGTGGGCTTGTGGATCGGTTATGGCGCCCTGCTGGAGGCTTGGCCCATCATCATCGCCAACGTGATCACTTTCTCGATGGCTTTGATGATTTTGGTGATGAAGCTGCGATACCGTTAGAACAACAGCCCAGTCAAACCCCGTTTTTTGTCAAGGCCCTTATGGATCACATGAACCGCTCAAAACACGATGAGGGCTTTTCAGAGCGCTCTTTGCACAACCTCATCTATTGCAGCTTGGCCAGCCCTGGCATGGACCCCGCTGAAATTCACAAGATCATTGCCACGGCCAAGCACCACAACCCCCGCTTTGGGATCACAGGTTTACTGGTCTATGGCAGTGGGATCTTTTTCCAGTGGTTGGAAGGTCCCAAAGACAACGTCACCGCCCTGATGAAAATCATTGGCGATGACCCGCGACACTTGAACGTGGTGGTCCTAAGCGAAGAAGACGAAATCCGCGAGCGCTTGTTCCCCGACTGGGACATGGAGCTGGTCGAAGCTGCCGAGATTGGGGACGTGCTGAAAAACGCCCTCAAAGAGGCGTCTGATGAAAAACAAAAACAGATGCTTTCGATGTTTCTCACAAAACTCCAAATCACCTGAATTTGGCTCCTCCTTCATCAATCCCATGGCCCGTGCAGGGGGATCACAAGCCATGGATAGGCCGGTACGCCCGTCATAAAACACACGGCGATTTGAAGACAAACACCCCAAGCCAACAAGAAAACCCAGAACCGGTTATCTTGGCATCGCGCTATATTTTTGGCGCTTGAAAGCAACCCATTTTTTGGAGTTTGTATGAAAAAAACGCTCGTCGCTTCCTTCCTCGCCATCGGCATGGCCATATCTGCTCAGGCCAAAGACATCGTTGACACCGCCGTTGGCGCAGGCACCTTCAAGACATTGGCCACTGCCTTGGGCGCAGCCGATCTGGTGCCCACACTCAAAGGCAAGGGTCCCTTCACCGTGTTCGCGCCCACGGATGAAGCCTTCGCCAAAATCCCCAAAGCCGACTTGGACGCTTTGCTGAAAGACAAGAAAAAACTCGCTGCGGTGCTGACCTACCACGTCGTGCCGGGCAAGGTCATGGCAGCCAATGTCAAGGCGGGCAAAGTGAAAACCGTACAAGGCTCGGAGATCACCATCACCACCACCGGCGGTGTCATGGTCAACAACGCCAAAGTCATTAAAACCGACATCGTGGCCGACAACGGCGTGATTCACGTGATCGATACGGTCATCATGCCCAAGTAAGACGCTCCAGTCGTTCTTTTTGAATTCATGAGACGATCCCTGTCGTTGCACTGATCACCTGAAAGCACCCAGATATTCTTCTGGGTGCCACACGGGCAACGTGATTCATTAAGCGGTAACTGCCTCGGGCGCAACGGCGACAAGCGCGGCCTCCAGATGGGCCAGTGTGGCCGGTACATCGTGCCACTTGTCCAAGCCAAAGAGCCCCAGGCGAAAGGTTCTGAAGTCGGCTGGTTCGTCGCATTGCAGTGGAACACCCGCCGCGGTTTGGAGACCCACCGCCAGGAATTTTTTGCTGCTCTGAATGTCCGGGTCTGTGGTGTAACTGACCACCACCCCAGGGGCTTGAAAGCCCTCAGCGGCCACGCTGACAAAGCCGTAGCGCTCCGTCAAATCACGCACCGCACGACCCAAGCTGATTTGCTCTTGGCGAACGCGATCGTTTCCGTAGTTCTCGGTTTCTTTCATCGTGTCACGCAAGCGCACCAGCGCATCGGTGGGCAGTGTGGTGTGGTAGGCATGGCCACCGGCTTCATAGGTCTCCATGATTTGCAGCCACTTTTTTAGATCCATGGCAAAGGTGGTGCTTTGAGTTGCATCAATGGCTTTGCGGGCGCGCTCACTGAGCATCACCATCGCGCAGCAGGGCGAGCTGCTCCAGCCTTTTTGAGGCGCGCTGATCAAGACATCCACACCCGTGGCTTTCATATCAACCCACATCGCACCCGAGGCGATGCAGTCCAAAACGAACAAACCGCCCACAGCGTGCACCGCATCGGCCACAGACTTGAGGTAGCCGTCGGGCAGCATCATGCCCGCGGAGGTTTCGACGTGCGGGGCAAACACCACCGCCGGTTTTTCACGGGCGATCGCAGCGGTGACTTCTGCGATGGGCGCAGGAATCCAGGCGGCTTGCGAACCCGTTCCCGTGCGACGTGCTTTGATGACCGAGTGACTGGCCGGGATGGCGCCCATGTCAAAGATCTGTGTCCAGCGGTAGCTGAACCAGCCGTTGCGAATGACCATGACGTGTTGGCCTTGGGCAAACTGGCGTGCCACCGACTCCATGCCAAAAGTACCGCTGCCAGGCACCAGCACCGCCGAGTGCGCACCATACACACGCTTGAGCATCGATGAAATGTCGGTCATCACGCCCTGAAAGCGTTTGGACATGTGGTTTAACGCTCTGTCGGTGTAGACCACCGAGAACTCAAGCAAACCGTCGGGATCGATATGAGGCAGCAGTCCGGGCATGGGGTCACCTTAGGGCAATTAAATGGATAAACACCTTAGCACAAGACGGTGATTTTGGGGGCCGCCCTTTTTAAGCAAGGCAGGCATCTCTTGGCCATCAAACATGTTCTCGCACAGCAACCATGTTTTCCCTTCAAGGCAGCCATTTGGCTGCTGCCTCCAACAAGCTCTGACGAACCTGCAACTGCCGTGAAACATCCGCGGCACCGCAAGCGAGGCGACATATCCAATCGGTCGGAGCCTCCTCAAAACTTGGGGGGATTCAATTCAATCGGCTGATGCCGTCCTTAGGCTCCATGGGCGCCAAGCTACCTCGGGTCGCACCGTCCTAAACCCCAAGACTGCGGTCTGGCACCAATACGCAGCCATTGATTAGCCAGCGGCCATCCGCCTGACGCTCCAGCATGTACATGGCCAGCCAGGACTGACCATCGGCATCCGTCAGGTGCACCGGCTGCGCCACCGCCGCATCCAGCGTCCTGGGCGACAGGAACATCACCTTGGCCGGCCGGTACACCACCGGATAGGCTTGGCGAACCATGGTCATAAAATTGGCAGGCGTCTGAAATATGTTTTGAATGGTGAGCGTGGCGAAGGCAAACGCCTGCTCCGCGTCATCCGCAGCAAACGCCGCCAGCTGGGCCTGCACGGTGGCCTTCACCGCCAGCGCACTCTCGGCGCTGACATCGGCCTGGGCAGGCGTCGTGAGTAAGCTCGCTCCAAGAGCCCACACCAGCCCAGTGGCACGCAACACAGCAAACAGTTGACGCATGGCGGATTCCCTTCAAAAGTGAACAAGTTAACCTGGCTTCGAACCCACAAAAAGATCCACCGCAACACGTGTTCAAACTTGTTGCCCAGACCGCCTCATTCAACCCATATCCGCCGGCTTTTGTCTATCGTTGCTTAAAAAGTAAAACCGTGTTTTCATGTGTTTCAGCAATGTAGATAAACCAACGCTTTTCAGGTGCTGGCAAACGTCATCGACGCTTGGGATTGACGGTACCTTTGCCATCACGCAGCCAGTGAAGTGGCTCAATCGGCTGCACTGCATAAGCAGAAAGTTGCAAATCATTTGCCATTTGTTGGCCAATCGCTTGTGCGGTTTGGAAAGCATCATCGGCGCTGATTTTTCCATTTTGGTACTGAAGACCAAGTGCGAACATACTCTCAGCGTATTTCAACGGAACAAAACCAATCGCAACCCCTTCGGGTGTTTGGATTTTTTTAAAACACGTTTGAACATCCGCTTTTGGTGAGGGCGGCGGATCGTCGCCTCCGGCCAGAGCGATCATCAAAGCTTCGTCATATCCCACCATGCTGCGAACACCTTCATCAAATATGTCATCCAAAACATGGGTCGCACGCATGGCCACACGCACCTTGACTGCCCGAACGGCCTTGGATTCGCCAGTGAGGCGAAGCGCATCTTCGTAGGCTTTTTTGGCCAAGGCCTTCGGGCCTTCCTTCTTTTTAAACAGATCAAATAAACCCACAGTTACCCCTTTTTTTTGGAAAGCACACGGCACCTGCAAAACCTGACGGTCAAGACTTAGAAATGGCATCAAGAACAACGTGTGGTTTGAGTTCGAGCACATTTAACCATGTGGCGTCGGGCAACTCATGCTTGATCACCGCACCCACGGAAGGCCTATTTCCAATCCACCGAACCTTAGATGGGTTGATGCCTTGCCGAAGCAATTCAACAATTGCAGGCTTGACCGACTCGATATCCATCGCCAACATCCACAGCCCGCGGGGGTCTACCCCTTGTAACGGCACCAATGGCATGGGTTGCATCATGTAATAACCCAGACGAATCACTCGCAACCCAGCAGAAATCATTTTTATTGCCAAATAACCCGGCGAGGCACAAGGCTCTAAAACCAAGAAAAATTCACGCTCCTCCTCGTAGCGCATCAATTGACTCACCAACTCATTCATGCTGCCCGCAATTTTGGGTATGGCCACACTTTTGTGGTGAAATTTTGCAATGTCTTTGATATGACAAACCTCAGACAGGCTCATGGCTGTCTCGGAGTCTAAGGCAGCGAATTTGATTCGATTGGCGCGAAGCTTCAGCGCCAAACACAACTCGTCAAAATACTCTAAAGCGTCTGGCCCATCTTGGGAAGCACAAACAACCGTTAGCGCAGTTTTATTTTTGATCGAATCCCAATCAGCCAGCTCTCTCAGCACTCGACGCCGAACAGCATCATTGCCCATTTCAAGTCGAAACAACGGTGAATTGACAATATCGATTTGATAGTCGGCACTTAAACGACTGAAGTCAAGCGATAAGAGGCTCGGGCGACTGGCCCAGGCTGGAGCAGTGACAATCAAGGTCTCTTTGATATTCAACATAATTTTTCAATCGCTCGCTCAACCAAAATGCGGCCAAAAAGCCTTGCTGCCTGCCCATTGGCATTTTGAAGCTCAGAACCATCTTTTGCGCAAAACGCTCCTTGTCTGGTCCGTTTGTTGTCTTTGAACTCGCCGTTGTAAGAGTCGCCATTAACGGAAGTGTGGCTTACACTTTCGTCCATCTTTCCGTGGTTGAACTCCCCAACACAATAACTCCGACTATCGAGTGTGTAGATCCCACGACGTTGATAAAAGTCATCCTGGAGTTGACTTAAATACTTGTCACAACCGGCCATAGTTTGATTTCCTTGTCCATTAGCTTTACGGTTTTTGAATTTGCCTATATGGGTATCGCAGTTGCTCTGGTCCGCAGAGTGGAAACAATTGCTCCAGTCATGACCGATCCTACAGAAATATTAAACCTTGGAATCTTGGTCATTGCCCATGAAGTCATTTTTGGGTTAGCAGCATAGGAGGTTCGGTCTTTTGATCAAATGATCTTCCCCATCCTGATCCAGTTGCGCACCACGCTGACCATGGTCAGTAAGAACCCCAAAAGTGCCAAATGTGCGGTGACCTCGCTCATCGCTCGTTTTTCAAAGCGAAGTCTTTGGTCTAACTTGCTGTAAATGTTTTTAATCGCTTCGGGACTGTCGGCTTTGAAGTATTCGCCTTGGGTGATGGCCGAAACTTTTTGAAGAGCCACGTCTTCCAATTTGACCCGCATGCTTCTGCCTTGCATCTTCACCACATCCCCCTCAGTGGTGCCTATGCCAACGGTATAAATTTTGACTTGGTGCAACGCGGCCAATTCTGCCATTTGCTTTACTTCTGGCCCCATGTTGCTTTGCCCATCGCTCATCAAAACGATGGCCATGTTGCGCCCTTGCCCAAAGGACTCTTTGCTTGAAGGGGACGGGCTTTGTGGTGTGCCCAACGCTTGGCCTGAGGTAGCCGAATTTCGTGCGGCTTCAGGTTCGCTCGATTCGTTGATGATCTTTTGTGCGTCGATGCCAGCACCGGGCAATAAAGCCTGCAGCGATATCAAGATTCCGGTACCCAGGGCAGAGCCATATTGCAGTGGCAAGTAATCGAGGGCCTTCAACAAAGCATCGCGCTCTTCGGTTGGGGCTTGCGCCACAGCCGCAGTGCCTGCCACAGTGACCAATCCCACACGCAATCTTTGCGGTTTTTCCTCGATGAATTGACGGGCTGCTTTCTGTGCCACTTCGATGCGTGAAGGTTGCAAGTCTTTGGCTCGCATGCTGCCAGAAGTGTCCATGACGAGCATGACCACCGCATCACGAACGGGCGTCATCAAAACTGTTTGAGGCCTTCCCAAGGACATGCACAACAAAAATAGACCTACGCACAAAAAAACGGATGGGGGTTTTCGTGTTTTGTATGCATAAAAAACCGCAAACGCAGGCACTGCTGCTCCCACCAACAGCATCATGGGCCATAAAAAATGAATTGAGCTGAAATCAGGCACGCCACAATCTCCGTTTTCTCAATTCAGAAAAGCGCATCAAAGCACTGACCAAATCATCATCTGTTGACAACTCCAGTGCATCAACACCCGCATGTGCGAAAGAAGTCGCCAATAGCTGTTCTCTTTTTTCGACCATTTGCGCATAACGGTTTCTGAACTTTTCATGGGTCGTGTCCAGCAACAATTGCTCCGATGTTTCCGGATCCTGAAGCAACTGCAAGCCAGCGTTGGGTAAGTTGATTTCTGCTGGATCAAACAAGCGCACGGCAACCGTTTCGTGCCGACTGCCCAGCGCACTCAGTTCTGAAGCCCAGTTGAATACCCCCATGAAGTCAGAAACCACAAACACACTCGACCGGCGCTTGAACAAGCCATTGGCTTTTTTTAGCCAGTCATTCAACGGAGTTTGGTGGGGTTTTTGTGTTGTAGGCGAGGATGCCAATACGTGCAACACATGCAATAAGTGGCGTCGGTGCATGCGTGCCGGTATGTATCTGAAGCCGTCAGGTTCTGCCGGATTCAACAGCAATGCACCGATTCGATTGCCCCGCTTCATGAATAATTTGGCCATCACAGCCACAAAGCGCATCATCACATCACGCTTGCTGTGTTCGGCGCTGCCAAAATCCATGGAGCCGCTGAGGTCCAATAAGAACCAGGCATTGATCTCCCGATCCTCTTCGTGCTCTCGGACAAAAGGTGTTTGCATTCGAGCCGTCACGTTCCAGTCGATGTGCCTCACATCATCGTGTACTTGGTACTCGCGAAGGTCTGCCAACTCCAACCCTGAACCTTTGAACAAGGTTCTGTGATCGCCTTGGAGCAATCCGTCCAGCCTGCGGATCACCGTCCACTCCAATTGTTGGAGTAAGGCTTCAGCGGACATTTGCAGCCAGTGGCTGGTCGGGCATGGGCACGGCGCGCATGACTTCTTGAATCAAAGTGTCCGCACTCTTGCCCTCGGCCAAAGCAGCATATGACAAAACCAAACGATGTCGCAAAACATCAGGAACCAAATCGGCCACGTCTTGAGGCAATGCGTAATCACGACCACGCAGCAAGGCCAGCGCTCGGGCACCTTCAATCAGACCAATGCTGGCCCGGGGACTGGCTCCATAGCTGATCAAGCCCCTGATCGATCCGAGACCGTATTGTTCGGGTAATCGCGTTGCAGACACGAGTTTGACCGCATAGTGAACCAAGCTGGGGTCGACATAGCAGCGACGACATTGAGTTTGCAAAGATTGGAGTTCTTCAAGACTCACAACGCCTGTGGCCTTGGCGCTAGCGGCGATGACCCTTTGCACGATGACGAATTCTTCATCTTCACTGGGGTAGTCAATCAATACCTTCATCATGAAACGGTCCACTTGGGCTTCGGGCAGAGGATAGGTCCCCTCAGTCTCTATGGGGTTTTGAGTGGCCATGACCAAAAAGGGCGAGGGCACGGGATGCGTTTGGCCAGCAATGGTGACTTGGCGCTCTTGCATCACTTCGAGCAAGGCACTTTGCACTTTGGCTGGAGCGCGGTTGATCTCATCGGCCAACAACAAATTGGCAAAGACGGGGCCCAAAACGGTGCTGAATTCGCTGGTCTGTTGGTTGAAAATACGGGTACCAATTAAATCGGCTGGCAGCAAGTCTGGGGTGAATTGAATGCGACTGAAACTGCCGTTGAGTGATTTGGCCAGGGTGTTGACGGTCAGTGTTTTGGCCAAGCCTGGGACACCTTCAATGAGCAAGTGCCCTTGCGCCAACAAAGCGATGAGCACGCGCTCCAAAAAAGCGTCCTGTCCAACCACCACCCGCTTGACTTCGTACAACAAACGCTGCATGAGTGCTGCAGCTTGTTCGGGTTCGGTGCTGGACAAGGGCCGATCGGTACCGCGCCAAGCCTCAGTTCCATTCGCCATAGCTGCTCCTTTGAGTTTTAAAAAGGTGGCAAGCCCACCGCGCTGCCAGCACTTTCAATGGTGGTGGCAAAACCAATGCCGATAAAAGTACGTGCTGAAGTGGGGTTCAGGATGGCGGTGACAATACCAACCACCTCACCAGACATGTTGACCAAGGGGCCGCCTGAGTTACCGGGATTGGCCGCGGCGTCAAACTGGATCAAACCTTGGAGCATTTGTTGGCCGTCAGGAGATTTGAATTGTCGATTCAAGCCTGACACCACACCCGATGACACAGAGGGGCCGATGCCATAAGGAAAACCGACGACCACCACCGCATCTCCTGGGACCAGTTGTTGACTGGAGCCCAAAACAGCCGCTTCTAAATCATCTGGAATCTTTTGGGGTTTCAGCACGGCCAAATCTTTGTCGACTTGGACACTGACGACGGAAGCTTCGGTTTGTGAACCGTCGAAGAAAGTGATGCGCAGTTTTTTTGCGCCGGCGATCACATGAAAATTGGTGAGTATGGTGCCATCGTCTTTGATCACGACCCCTGTACCCACACCACTTTCTTTGTCGGCATTTTTGTTTTTCGGATCTGCAACAAACGCCAGCAAATGGACGACAGCACCTTGGACTGACGCTGCGGCTTTGCGACTTTGAGAGGGCAATTCTTTGGTATCTAGGGTATGCAAAACAGCCGCATCAATGTCTTTTTGCGTGAGTGCTTGTCTATTTTGAAATGCGTTTGAAAAAAGCCCAAAGCACAACAAACTGACAACAACACCCAACAAAAACACAGCGAATAAATCCCACCTCAGATTAAATTTTTTAATCAATAGATATCTATTATTTTTCGATGCCGATTCGCTTGTTGTTTGGAATGGTGCTACATCAGGAAGTTCAGCCGCAGGCGATCCAACGCCCCCGCTTAGGGGGCTTTTGCTGAAAACGGCGTCTCGCTTCATAAATTAACCACATGATAGGCGTCGATGGTAAATTGACGAAATTGGCTTAAACCCTGATGGCGATGCAATTCTTACAACCCTTCATGCTGTGGTCTCTCTGCTTGCTGCCATTGATGCTGGGTCTTTACTTATGGCTTTTGAGGAAAAAATCCAAACGGGTGGTTTCTTTTTCTGCCGTCTCGTGGATTTTGCAAAATATCGACACCCCTTCAGCTTGGCGGCGCCATGTACCACCTGCGCTGCTGTTTGCCGCCATGGGTCTGTTGCTCTTTGCCTCAGCCAGGCCCACGGCACGGGTCACATTGCCAGCCGATTACATGACCCTGATCATGGCCATGGATGTCTCGCGAAGCATGCTCGCAGAAGATGTCGAGCCCAGTCGAATCAAAGCTGCGCAAAAAGCAGCCAAAGATTTTTTGCAAGATTTGCCACCCAATATTCGTGTTGGCATCGTGTCTTTTGCAGCCAATGCGCAAGTCGTGCAACACGCCACCCATCAACGGGAGGCGTTGGTCGATTCAATTGATCGATTTCAATTGCAAAGAGGGACTGCGACAGGCAGTGGCTTGCTGATGGCCTTAGCCACCTTGAGGCCCGAGGCCAAGCTTGATTTGGAAAAAGTGCTTTACCCCGCCAATCTGGCCAGCTCCAGTGATGCCTTTGCAAGCGGCCTCAGCAGCAGTGGTCGCAGCTTAGATACCGAGCCCCCGGAAAAAGAACGCGTCCCTGAGCCACCGGGTTCCTTCACAGGCGGTGCCATTGTGTTGTTGACGGATGGCCGCAGAACTGCGGGCCCAGACACTTTGTGGGCTGCTCAGAAAGCAGCTGACCTTGGGGTTCGTGTCTACACCGTAGGTTTTGGAACACCCAATGGTTTTATTCCAGGCTTTGAGGGCTATTCGTTTTTTACGCGGGTCGATGAGGAATCTTTGAAAGCTGTTGCCAAGATCACAGAGGCAGAATATTTCAAAGCAGGATCGGCCGAAGACTTGAAAAAAGTCTATCAATACCTCTCTAATCAATTCGCTTTGGAAAAAAGAGACACCGAAATCACAGCGCTGCTGTCGGGTGCCGCTTTGATCATGATCGCGCTAGCGTTGATCCTCTCAGCCAAGTGGTTTCGAATGGGTGAAATGGGTGCAAAGAATCATTTTTTTCATGCGCTATCTGAAAAAAAACCTTGATTCATTGAAGTCCACTGTGTATTCAGAAATCCAATAAAAGTCATCGAAAAATCTATGGTTTGTGTTGGTCTTGACCCTGTGCTCGAATACCCGAGCACTTCAAAAAGCGGCAAACTGCTCAGGCTTTAGGCAGCGCTTCCCACCAGCGCTCGTCGAAGCGCCCTTGCAAGAGCGCAATGAAGGCCTGTACTTTTGCAGGCACGAGCTTGGGTGATGGGAAGACGGCATGTATTTCCTGCTCAGGCAAGCGGTGGTCTTTCAAGACTTCCAAAATATGACCGGACACAAGCGAATCGTGCGCCACATACCGCGGCAAAGCGGCAATGCCTATGCCGCCACGAGTTGCGGCCAATACCGCCGACAAATTGTTTGAGCGAAAGTGACCTGTTACCGATACGGTGACAGACTGGCCTTTGGGACTGGTCAGACGCCAAACAGCATCACCCTGCACGCTGCTGTAGATCAAGGCGGCATGACTGACAAGATCCATAGGGCGGTTTGGTGTGCCATGTTTTTTCAGATAGTCAGGAGAAGCTGCCAGCAGCCACGGATTCATGCCCAGAAAACGCGCACCCAGCGACGAATCCGCTAGTTTCCCCATGCGCACGGCCACGTCAATGCCTTGAGCTACCAGGTCGGTATAGCGGTCTTCAAAGCTCAAATCTATTTGTAGCTGAGGATGGCTCGCCATGAAATCAAGCGCCATGGGGACGATGACGCGCCGGCCAAACGCCACGGAGGTACCGACCCGCAAAAAGCCTTGTGCATGGCCCTGAAGCAAGCGGGCGATGTTGTCGGCGTCTTCAACATCTCGCACGATGGACTTGCACTTTTCGTAGTAGAGAGCCCCCGACTCGGTGAGGCTGACACCGCGCGTATTGCGGTTGAGCAAGCGCACCTTGAGCCTGGCTTCGACCGCCGCGACCTGTTTGGTTACGGTGGGTTGCGTGGTGGCGAATTCAAGCGCAGCCTTTGAAAAGCTGCCGGTCTCCACTACCCGCACAAACATCTGCATCGCCAGTAATCGGTCCATGTGGCATCTTAGCCATTTATTCCCAAATGGAATAGGTTATATGTCTGCGACGGGTCTTCTGCAAAACCCCACCCGTCCTTAAAGTCCAACCCATCTCAAACCGACAACGCTGAAAGGATTGAATATGGCCAAGATGAATGCAGCCCTTGCTGCCGTGCTGGTGATGGAAAAAGAAGGGGTCAGCCAAGCTTTTGGCGTGCCCGGCGCAGCCATCAACCCGCTCTACGCGGCCTTGCGCAAGCACGGCGGAATCAGCCACATACTGGCGCGCCACGTTGAAGGCGCATCGCACATGGCCGAAGGATACACACGCGCCCATGCGGGCAACATCGGCGTTTGCATCGGCACATCTGGACCGGCCGGCACAGACATGATCACGGGTTTGTATTCCGCCATCGCAGACTCCATACCGATTTTGTGCATTACCGGGCAGGCTCCGCGCGCGCGCCTGTACAAAGAAGATTTTCAGGCGGTAGACATCGAGACCATCAGCAAGCCCGTCACCAAATGGAGCGTAACGGTGCGCGAGCCAGCGCTAGTGCCTCGCGCTTTTCAGCAGGCTTTTCATCTGATGCGCTCGGGCCGCCCTGGTCCAGTCCTGATTGACTTGCCATTTGACGTGCAAATGGCCGAAATCGAATTTGACATCGACACCTACGAGCCGCTGCCAGTCTACAAGCCTGCGGCCTCGCGCAAGCAGATGGAGAAAGCGCTGGACATGCTACAGGCCGCAGACAAACCGCTGATCGTTGCGGGTGGCGGCATCATCAACGCCAACGCCTCCAGCCTGCTGCAGGAGTTTGCTGAAATCACCGGCGTGCCCGTCATTCCAACGCTGATGGGATGGGGAACGATTCCCGACGACCATCCGCTGATGGCGGGCATGGTCGGCCTGCAGACCAGCCACCGCTACGGCAACGCCACCATGCTGGCCAGTGACTTTGTCATCGGTATAGGCAACCGCTGGGCCAACCGCCACACGGGCTCGACCGAGGTTTACACCAAGGGCAGAACCTTTGTGCATGTGGACATCGAGCCCACCCAGATCGGCCGCGTCTTTGCGCCCGACTACGGCGTGGTCAGCGACGCTGGGGCCGCGCTCGAGCAACTGGTGGCCATCGCCCGCGAACGCAAGGCTGCTGGCAAGCTCAAGGACTACAGCGACTGGGCTACACGCTGCGCAGAGCGCAAGACACTGATGCACCGCAAGACGCACTACACAGAGACCCCGATCAAGCCACTTCGCGTGTACGAAGAAATGAACAAGGCCTTTGGCCGCGACACCATTTACGTCAGCACCATCGGTTTGTCGCAAATTGCTGGCGCTCAGTTCCTGCACATTTACGGCCCACGCCAATGGATCAACTGCGGCCAAGCCGGCCCGCTGGGCTGGACGATTCCGGCTGCCTTGGGCGTGGTGGCTGCAGACCCGACCCGAACCGTGGTTGGTTTGTCGGGCGACTACGACTTCCAGTTCCTCATTGAAGAGCTGGCTGTGGGCGCGCAGTTCCGCCTGCCTTATGTGCAAGTGCTGGTGAATAACAGCTACTTAGGCCTTATCCGCCAAAGCCAGCGCGGCTTTGAGATGGACTTCTGCGTGCAACTGGCTTTTGAGAACCAAAACGTGCCAGAAGGCGAGGGAGATTTGCGCAGTTACGGCGTTGACCATCAGGCCGTCGTCAAAGGCTTGGGTTGCAAGTCATTGCGGGTGACAGACCCCGAGAAGATCGCCGACGCCCTGGTGCAAGCCCAGGCCATGGCGCGCGAATTCCGGGTGCCGGTGGTTGTAGAGGTCATTCTTGAGCGCGTCACCAACATTGCCATGGGTACTGAGATCGACAAAATCAACGAGTTTGAAGAAATCGACTGCCGTCACCCTGACGGCCAGCGCGGTCTCGAACTGGCAGGCCTGCTCGAATGAGCCTGGGCTGCAGACAAGCCATACCACCTCCCAATTAACAGGACGCCCGACATGCCCCGTTTTGCTGCCAATCTCAGCATGCTTTTCACGGAAGAGCCCTTCCTTGATCGCTTCAAGAGCGCCGCTCAGGCAGGTTTTACCGCTGTGGAATTTCTTTTCCCCTACGCCTACACGGCACAAGAAATTCGTCAACGGCTGGACGAACAGGGCCTGACGCTGGTCTTGCACAACCTGCCAGCGGGTGACTGGGAGACGGGCGACCGCGGCATTGCCTGTGACCCAGCGCGGGTGAGCGAATTCAAGCAGGGTGTGGCACAGGCGATGAAATACGCCAAGGCACTTGACGTCTGGCAGCTCAACTGCCTGGCGGGAAAGGCCCCTGCCGGCGTGGCGCCGGAGCTCCTGAAGCAGACCTTGGTGAGCAACCTTCGCTATGCAGCCGAGACCCTTAACCAAGAAGGTCGGCGCTTGTTGATAGAGCCGATCAACAGCTTTGACATTCCGGGCTTTTACCTGAACCGCACAGAACAGGCCCTGGCACTGCTTGAAGAGGTTGGCGCAAACAACGCCTACGTGCAGTTCGACGCGTATCACGCCCAACGCATGGAGGGAGAGCTCGCCGCAACGCTGGAAAAAAACCTCTCGCACATCGGCCATGTTCAGATAGCCGATAACCCGGGTCGGCACGAACCTGGTACGGGTGAGATCAACTATGCGTTCTTATTCAAGCACCTAGACCGCATCGGTTACAGCGGCTGGGTCGGCTGCGAATACAAACCGGCAAGCACCACGCTGGCGGGCCTTGGCTGGCGCAGCGCATTGACCCGCCCAGCTGAGCCGTTCGCTGGCCATTAAACATCAAACCCCATTTTTCAACATGACTTCACCACCACTCAAAATTGGTTTCATTGGACTCGGTGTCATGGGTACACCCATGGCCATGCACCTGAACGCTGCTGGTCACCAACTCTTTGTGTACACGCGCAGCAAAGTCGCGTTGGAAGTGGCAAATAGCCGAGCCACACAATGTACAAGTGCCAGCGGCGTGGCCGAGCGCGCGGACATCATTTTTATGATGCTACCCGACACCTCCGATGTTGAGACTGTGCTCTTTGGCGAGCAAGGTGTGGCGGCAGGTCTGAGCAAGGCCAAGCCCAAAATCGTCATCGACATGAGCTCGATCTCTCCAGTAGCCACCAAGACTTTTGCCCGCCGCATCAAAGCCCTGGGCAGCGACTACCTGGACGCACCGGTCTCAGGTGGCGAAGTCGGCGCGCGAAACGCCACCCTCTCGATCATGGTGGGCGGAGATGCGGCTGTGTTCGATCGCATCCGTCCGCTGTTTGAGCTGATGGGCAAGAACATCAACCGAATTGGCGACACTGGTGCTGGTCAGACTTGCAAGGTTGCCAACCAAATCATCGTGGCCCTGAACATCGCCGCCGTTGCCGAGGCCTTGGTTTTTGCCTCAAAAGCCGGGGCCGACCCTGAAGTCGTGCGGCAGGCGCTGCTGGGCGGTTTTGCGGCATCGCGGGTACTTGAAGTGCATGGAGAGAGGATGGTCAAGCGCACGTTTACACCCGGTTTTCGCATCACCTTGCATCAAAAAGACCTTAACCTGGCGCTCGAGGGCGCCCGCTCTCTGGGTGTCGCCCTGCCACAAACCGCCAGCGCAGCCCAGTTGATGCAGTCTTGCGCCGCGCTGGGGCATGCGCAAGCAGACCACTCGGCGCTGGTGATGGCGCTCGAAGCCATGTCCGCCCATGCGTTAGCCGCAAGCAGTTGACAGCACAAATTCAGGGCATATCGGGAGGCGGTTTTGTCTTGGGTTTTGTGTCAACGGTCTGATGGATGGAAACCGTTACAAACCTCAACGGCAACACCCGAACAGCAAGAGCAGGTAAAGGCTCAAGGGTGAATTTGGTGAACTGCCCATTGACGTTCCCCATGACCAAGAGGCACCCCACGACCGCCGTGCCCGGGCCGCATGGCCACGAACCAACGGCTGGCGTCTACTTGGCCTCAAACGCCCGAAAAGCATCCGAAAAAGCATTGAGGTCTTCAAAGTAAGGCATGGCTCCGGCTTGCATTACCTTGACCTGCCAATTGGGCCGCTTTCGCACCAAGGCCAGCGCCCGGTAATCGGTGAAGTCCCCTCGTGTGCCGTGCACCACCAAGACGGGCAGCTGCAGGTTTTCGTACACCGTGTGCATGTCGGCACTGAACAGCCCCCCACTCAAAAATGACAAAGGCGCTTGTTCGGCGTTGGGCACATGGGCGGTGCGCACGGCATAGGCCCACAGGGTCTCGTCGATTTGCTTGCCACCCCAAGTGCGCTGGAGAAAGTAGCGCACCACCGAAGGCCGCGACAACTGCCTGAACAAAAACCGACCCCAACCCGGCCCAGGACGGCGCAAAAATCGATCAAAACCGACCATGAGCAAGGTGCTGCCTTCGGGCTGGCGCAGTGGCTTGCCGCCACGAAAACCTGTGGGACTGACCAAGGCCAAGGCCGCGAACAAGCTCGGCGCATCTTGGGCCACTCTGGCCACGAACTCGCACGACAAAGACACCCCCACCGCCTGCAGCGGCTGGCCCGGATGCCGCTGCGCCAACCATTGCGCCACTTGCAACACAGCGGCGCACATGTCGTCCACCGTGTAGGGACGAGGCAAGCGCTCAGACAAACCGTAGCCAGGCAAATCAAGCGCGTAAACGCTATGGTCTTCGCTCAAAGACTCAAACAGGGGGCGCACTTCGGCCACCGAAGCCAAGGCATTGACGCTGTGGACCAAGAGCACTGGTGGGCCACTACCACCTGCATAAACCGCAATGGCGCCAGCGGCGCCATGCAATGTGTGGATTTCAGCGGCTATCGCTGGGGGCAGTGGTGGGTACATCGGGTGGTGTTGGGGCATGGGGCCAAAAGACCTGTGCCTGCAAGGCTAGGGGGCTGATTTGATCCAGTCACGAAACAAGTTGAAAGCAGCTGAATCGCTCTCGGTTGAAGCGACCACAACGATACGCTCTGTAACCGGGTCCACACCAATTCTTTGACCACCGTATCCGTTCATCCAAAAGACCGTGTTATTCATGCCAGTAGCGCCAGTCCAGAACTGGTAGCCGTATGAAGAATATTCTCGATTGTTGTAGATCCTCACCGTATCTCCGACCGCTTGGCGCATGTAGGCTTGCAAGCAATCACCCGCTCGCCCCGCATAGACATCCAAGCTGTGTATTGCCAACCTGATCCAATCATCTGGGGTCGCGAAAAACAACCCATGGGCTACAGCCCGGTTGTCCTTAGCCAGTGTCCATGCCGATGTTCTTTCCAGACCAGCGCCTTTGACCAAGGTCAGTTCATACCATTCGTGGAAAGGCTGCTTGGTTGCCTTTTCGATCACCAACATCAGCGTGGCCGTATCCAAATTTTTGTAATCAAACGCATCACCCGGTTTGACCTTTTGAAACAAGCGTGTTTGAGGATCTTTGTACTTCAGCAAATTGTCTAAATAGCTTGTTTTCTGATCACGAAGCTCTGCAGTCAAACCCTGATAAGGCTCTCCATGCGCACCCGATGCGTTGGCTCCACTGGACATGTTCAGGATGTTTTTTATCGAAGATCGACCATAGGCCGTACCTTCAAGCTCTGGAACGTATTGCACAACCTTGTCATCAAGATCTTTGATGTGGCCCTCGCACATCGCATACCCCACCATCATGGAGGTGAGAGACTTGGCCATTGAGTAGCTGACGACAAGGTTTGAGTCGCTAACACCATTGCTGCGCTTGTTGAAGACCACCTTGTTTTTTTCAATCAGCGTCAGAGTCACGCGATTAGGGGCATTGGCTACCGCCTCAGCTTGCTCAGCGATGCGGGGCGGCAAGGAACCAAGGTTGTATTCAAGACCACGTGGATTTTCAGCAGGTCTGTGAAGCGAAAAGTTTTTACCGGATGCAAATGCACCCGTTCTGACCCAGTAGTTCGATAAACCTTGGGCGAATAAAGGCTCCGTTAACAGCGTCAGAATCAAAAAGGATAAAAACTTCATGGCGTTTATTTGTGAATGAACATGAACCGCGGGAAGTCAACGCAATCCTTGCCCAGAAAAAAACAGCGTTAAAAAGTCGATGTTATTCAAAAGGCTCACGGTGAAGCCGGACCCATGTCGTTTGCCACACCTTAAGCATTCAACTGCAACCCAAACGCGTCGCTTTATGACAAAACGGCATGCGCAGAAAGATCTTCTGAGTTTTGGTGAGGTTGCATAAACCAAGTGACCATGACATATTAAAGTTCAAAGCTTTCACCAAGGAGACTGTCCAAATGAAAATAAGCGTCAACGGCAAATCCCACACGCTGGCTGTCGAACCAGAAATGCCTTTGTTGTGGGCATTGCGCGATGAACTCGACATCAAAGGCCCGAAGTTCGGTTGCGGCATAGCCCAATGTGGATCCTGCACGGTACTGGTCAATGGTGAAACGGTGCGATCTTGCTCCTACCCGGTTTCGGGCGCTGCTGGGCAAAAGGTGATCACCATCGAAGGCTTGGCCAATAAAGGTCGTTTGCACGCTGTGCAGCAAGCCTGGATCGACCACCAAGTGCCCCAGTGCGGTTACTGCCAAGGCGGGCAGATGCTCGCGGCCGTGGCCTTGCTCAAGAAAAAGCCCAAACCGACCGATGAAGACATCGACGCCGCGATGACCAACATCTGCCGATGCGGCACCTATGCACGCATTCGCACCGCCATCCACGCCGCTGCCAAGAAAGGGACCCGCGCATGAGCACCCCAGACCTGACCACCGGCATGGATCGCCGCCACTTCTTGAAGATCTCCAGCACCGCAACCGCAGGTTTGTCGGTCGGGTTTTTTGTGCCACAAACGGCGCAAGCGGCCAACACGCCCCAACTGAATGTGTGGGTCGAAATCGAACCCAATGACACCATTGTCATTCGCTACGCCCGTGCAGAAATGGGCCAAGGCAGCATGACTTCAGCGCCCATGATGATTGCCGAAGAGTTGGAGGCCGATTGGAAGAAAGTGCGCGTCGAGTACGCCACAGCGCATGAAAACCTGCGCACCAAACGCGCGTATGGCGACATGGCTTCGGTCGGCAGCCGCACCATCCGCAATTCGCAGGAATACCTGCGCAAAGCGGGGGCCACTGGGCGAGAGATGCTGATTGCCGCGGCTGCCCAGCAGTGGGGCGTGCCGGCCAGCGATTGCAAAGCATCGCTCAGCAAGGTCACCCACCTGCCCAGCAAACGGGTGCTCAGCTACGGGAAATTGGCTGCAGCGGCTGCCAAGCTGGAAGCCCCCAAAGACGTCAAGCTCAAAGACCCCAAAGACTGGACATTGATTGGTAAGTCCATTCCCCGTGTGGATATCCCGGACATCGTCACCGGCCGTGTGAAGTACGGCATCGACGCACAAGTGCCCGGCATGCTGCACGCGGCCATTGCGGCTTGTCCGGTGTTCAACGGCACCGTCAAAAGCATGGATGCCTCCAAGGTGGAAAACCGCAGGGGCATCGTCAAGGTGTTGAATTTGGGCACCTTCGTCGCCGTGGTGGCCGACAACTGGTGGCGCGCCAAAGAAGCGCTGCGCGATGTGGCGGTGGACTGGGATGTCGGCGAGCACGGCACCTTGAGTAGCGCCGCCATCATGGCCCACTTCAAAGCCGGTATGGATCAGCCAGAAGTGGCGGTGGCCCGCAACGATGGCAACACCTTGGATGCTTTGAGCAAAGCGTCCAAAGTTATAGAAGCTGAGTACTTCACGCCCTATTTGGCGCACGCCACCATGGAGCCCATGGTGTGTAGCGCTTGGTTGCAGGGTGACCAACTTGATGTGTGGTGCTCGACACAAAACCCCGAATCCACGTTGGCCGTGGCGGCGGCAACAGCAGGCGTGCCCCAGGCCAACGTGAAAGTGCACCCCATGCAATTGGGTGGCGGTCTTGGGCGAAAAAGCCCGCAAGACTTCACACGTCAAGCGGTCATGATTGCCAAGGCCATGCCCGGCAAGCCCATCAAAATGCTGTGGTCTCGTGAAGAAGAAATCCAGCACGGCTTGTACCGCCCGGCCAGCCTGATGCGCTTCAAGGCGGGTTTGAGCGCCACGGGCAAAGCCGAGGCGCTGCACATCCGAGTGAGTGCCCCTTCCATCTTGGCCACCTTGCTGAAACTGCCCTTGCCCAAGGGGGTGGACGGTCAGGCCGTGGCCAGCTTCAACGACCACCCCTATGACATTCCCAACACCTTGGTGGACTATGCCCAGCGCAACACCAATGTGCCCGTGGGTTTTTGGCGCACCGTGGGACATTCACAAAACCCGTTTGGGCGAGAGTGCTTCATCGACGAGATGGCCCAGGCGGCAGCGCAAGACCCGGTTCAATACCGCTTGGCCATGCTGCCCAACAACGAAAAAGCCAACCGCGACCGTTCCATTTTGCTGGCCGTGACCAAAGCGGCCGGGTGGGACAAAAAGCCTGCGCCCGGTGTGTTCCGGGGCGTGGCCGCCACCGACGGTTACGGCAGCTGGACGGCCTGTGTGTGCGATGTCTCCATCAACGCCAAAAACGAGGTCAAGATCCACCGCATCGTGATCGGCATTGACCCCGGTTACGCCGTCAACCCCGACAACATCGTGGCCCAGTTCCAGGGCAGCGTGGTGCACGGTTTGACTGCCATCTTCTGGGGTGAAAACACCATCAAGGACGGGCGTATTGAACAGTCCAATTTCCACGACTACCGCATGATGCGTTTGAACGAAATGCCCAAGGTGGAGGTGGTGATTGCGCCCACAGGTGGCTTCTGGGGCGGGGTGGGCGAACCCGCTCAGGCACCTTTGGCACCCGCTGTGGCCAATGCCATATCGGCCGCTTTGGGCAAACGCATCCGCAGCTTGCCTCTGAAAAACCATGGCTTGACTTTGGCACGCGCATGACGGTGCTGGGCTTGGCGCGGTTGGGGGCCTTGGTGTGCAGCGCTGGCTGGGGCTGGGCTGCTGCGCAAACGCCTGATGCCCTTCAATCTGGCTCGCCGGATCGGGGCAAAGCCTTGCTATTGCAAAGACAAGACAGCGGCTGTGTGCTGTGCCACCAAGTGCAGGGTTTGCCTGCAGGTGGCGCACTCGGCCCGTCTTTGGTCGGTTTGGCCGAGCGCAGCACCAAAGATCAAGCCCGCGAGCGCATCGCCGATGCCCGGCGCTTCAACCCGCAAACCATCATGCCGGCCTATTTCAGTACCGAGGGTTTGAACAAGGTCGCGAACCCCTACAAGGGGCAAACCATTTTGACGGCTCAGGGGCTTGAAGACATCTTGAGTTACCTGTTCTTGCCCAGCAAGGCCACGCCATGAATTGGCCCACATTGACCCGTCGCGAGAGCTTGCGTCAGACACTGCGAGCAGGTCTTTATTGGGCCGCCGCACAGCTGTGGCCCAGCCAGGCGCAAGACATGGCATCGGGCCAGTTGTTGAGTGTGGTGAAAATGATCGAGCCCCTGACCCAGGGTGCTCGTGTGTTGGAGCAAGACGTGAAATGGGTGGCCCCCGTGTTGGCCGACAACGGCACTTTGGTGCCTGTCACGGTGCAAGTGCAAAGCCCCATGACGCCCCAAGACCATGTGACGCATGTGTACCTGTTGTCCCAACGCAATCCGGTGACGCGCATGGCGGTTTTTCATTTGGGGCCGTGGAACGGACGTGCCGAAGTCAGCACGCGCCTGCGCTTGGCGGGCACCCAGCAAGTGGTCGCGTTGGCGCGTTTGTCTAATGGGGAGTTTCGATATGGCCAGATGGAAATCATCGTCACCGAATCGGCTTGCGTCGACGCTTCATGAACATGGCATTTGCACGCATCCAATGGCCTGAACGCGTCTTGGCAGGGGATGTGGTCAAAGTTCGTCTGCTGGTGCAACACCCCATGGACACGGGTTATCTGCAAGACCTGTTGGGCAAGTTGGTGCCACGCAATGTGATCAAGTCATTGACCTGCACTTGGGGCCAGCAAGTGGTGTTTCGCGTGGAGCCTTCTTCGGGGATCTCGGCCAATCCTTTGTTTGAATTTTTTGTGCGTGCGGACCAAACGGCCGAAATGCATGTGGAGTGGACCGATGACCGGGGCGTCAAAGGCAGCTTGCGGCAGACATTGCAGGTCTTGCCCAAGAGCAGTCCCTGAGCGCATGCGCATTCGAGCGTTCGCGTCGATGTCCGAAGCAGGGTGTGAGCGCACCGTGATCAAGGTGTGCATGTTGGTCCTTATGTTCCTTGCGTTGTGGGGGGGCAGTGGGTACGCCGTTGCGCAGACGCCAGAGCCACCCGCGCGCAGCTTGCCTTTGTCGCAGCTGAAATCGGGCTTGCATTATTCGGGCAAGGATGTGCAAGCCTTGCAAGCCGACGAATTTGCCAACCCCGCCCAGCTGTGGTTGAGCCAAGGGGCTCAAGCCTGGGGCCAACCCAGTGCCGCGAACGGCAAATCGTGTGTCAGTTGTCACGGCGCAGTGGCCACCAGCATGACAGGCGTCGCCACGCGTTACCCCGCCATCGATGCCGCCAGTGGGCGACTGTTCAACCTCGAGGACCGCATCAACCAATGCACCACGCGCCATCAGCAAGCGGTGGCACTCGCGCCCGAATCCGATGCCTTGCTTGGCTTGAGTTTGCTGGTGACGCAGGCCTCTAAAGGCATGCCTTTGCGGGTGGATATAGGCGGTGCGGCGCGCGGCCACTGGCAAGCGGGAGCGACCCTGTTTTCACAACGCCAAGGCCAAATGAATTTGTCGTGCGCCCAGTGTCATGACCAAAATTTTGGACAACGCCTGTACACCGACCCGCTCAGTCAAGGGCAGCCCAATGGCTACCCGGTGTACCGTCTGGAATGGCAAAAGCCGGGTTCGCTGGAGCGGCGTTTGCGCAGTTGTTATGCCGGTATTCGCGCCGAAACCCCAGCTTGGGGCACTTTGGAAATGCGGCAACTGGCGCTGTACCTGATGTGGCGGGGTGAGGGCTTGCCCATCGAGGTGCCGGCTGTGCGCAAGTGATCGAGCTGACCCATGGCAGATCTGCTGCTTCAAATATCCCAGCTAAGGGAAAGTCCTTAAAAACTTCAACCGAAGCACGTGGTCTACTGACCATGAAACTCAAACAGAGGAGTCGCTCATGTTGGTTCAGATGAAGGTCAATGGTAAATCCGCGTCAGTCAACGCAGCGCCCAACACCCTGCTTGTTCAAGCGCTGCGTGAGCACCTCAAGCTCACGGGCACACACGTGGGCTGCGACACAGCCCAATGTGGCGCTTGTACGGTTCACGTCAATGGGCGAGCCGTTAAATCTTGCAATATGCTCATGGCTCAAGCCCAAGGGGCAGACGTCCTCACCATTGAGGGCATGGCAAAAGCCGATGGCACCATGCACCCCATGCAAGCCGCCTTTAAAGAGTGTCACGGCTTGCAATGTGGGTTCTGTACGACCGGCATGGTGATGAGTGCGGTTGACATCGCCAACCGATTTCCCAATGCCAGCGAAGCAGAGATCCGTGAACTGCTTGAGGGCAATCTTTGCCGCTGTACTGGGTACCAAAACATCGTTAAATCCGTGCAGCTGGGTTCTGCTGCCATGAAAACCTAAGGAGTTCACCATGGGTGCATCAGATTTCTCCAAACTCCCACATATTGGTGAGGCCCTGCGTCGCAAGGAAGACTATCGTTTCCTCACCGGTGCTGGCAACTACACCGACGACATACGTTTGGACAACATGACGTATGCGGTGTTTGTGCGATCACCTCACGCACACGCCAACATCAAAAGCATTGAAAAATCAGCCGCTTTAGCAGCGCCTGGTGTGGTGGCCATACTCGATGGCGCCGATGTGGTGGATGCAAAAATCAATGGACTGCCCTGTGGTTGGCTCATCACCGATACCAGCGGCAAACCCATGAACGAGCCGCCCCACCCTATTTTGGCCAATGGCAAAGTACGCTACGTGGGCGACCACGTCGCCATGGTCGTTGCTGAAACTTTGGAACAGGCCAAGAATGCCGCTGAATTGGTCCAGGTTGATTACGATGTCTTGTCAGCGGTCGTAGATGTCCGTCAAGCCAAAACGGCAACACCCTTGCATGAACAAGCACCCAACAACCATTGTTACAACTGGGCCATCGGCGACAAAGCCGCTGTTGATGCCTGTTTTGCTGGTGCGGCGCATGTTACCAAGCTAGACCTCATCAACAATCGTCTCGCCCCAAATCCCATGGAGCCCCGCGCCGCCATTGGGAGTTACAACCGTGCGAGTGACGAGTACACGCTGTATGTGTCCAATCAAAACCCCCACGTCGAGCGTTTGTTGATGACGGCTTTTGTATTGGGCTTACCCGAACACAAAGTGCGTGTCATTGCTCCCGATGTCGGCGGCGGGTTTGGTGCAAAAATTTATCTTTATGCTGAAGATGTCTGTCTCACATGGGCCTCTAAAAAGCTCAACCGCAACATCAAATGGACATGTGATCGCTCTGAGGCTTTTTTGAGCGATGCTCACGGTCGCGATCATGCCAGTCATGCCGAGCTGGCCCTTGACAAAGATGGCAAATTCTTGGCGCTCAGAGTACACACAAATGCCAATTTGGGGGCTTACCTATCGACCTTTTCCACAGCTGTTCCCACCATTTTGTATGCCACACTGCTGGCTGGCCAATACGCCACTCCTCAAATCTACGTGGAAGTTGATGCTTGGTTTACCAACACAGCCCCTGTTGACGCCTATCGAGGAGCAGGTCGCCCAGAGGCCACATACTTGCTGGAGCGAATCGTCTCGCGTGCGGCCTCTGAATTGGGCATGACCCAAGACGCCATTCGCAGCAAAAACTTCATCACCCAGTTCCCCTACCAAACACCCGTGGCTTTGCAGTACGACACCGGTGACTTCCACGCCATCATGAACCACGCCAACAAGCTGGGAGATTTGGCTGGATTCCCCGCGCGCAAGGCCGCCAGCGCCGCCAAAGGATGGCTCCGTGGCATTGGTTACTCCAGTTACATTGAAGCCTGCGGCTTAGCGCCCAGTAACGTGGCAGGTGCCTTGGGCGCAAGAGCAGGTTTGTTTGAGTGTGGCGAGGTCAGGGTGCATCCGACTGGCAGTGTGACGGTATTCACTGGTTCACACAGTCACGGTCAAGGTCACGAAACCACTTTTGCACAAGTGGTGGCCGCGCGATTGGGTATACCCGTAGAAAACGTCGATATTGTCCACGGCGATACGGGCCGTGTGCCCTTTGGCATGGGCACCTACGGATCTCGGTCCATTTCAGTGGGCGGCGCCGCACTCATGCGTGCTCTCGATAAAATTGAAGCGAAAGCCAAAAAAATTGCAGCCCATTTGATGGAGGCTGGAGACGAAGACATTGACTTTGCCAATGGCGAATTCAGCGTCAAAGGCACCGATAAAAAAATACCCTTTGGCACGGTCGCCCTGACGGCTTATGTACCGCACAACTACCCTTTAGATAAGTTGGAACCCGGCCTGAACGAAACCGCTTTCTACGACCCAACCAACTTCACTTTTCCATCTGGCACCTACATTTGCGAAGTGGAGATTGATCCCCAAACTGGGGTGACCAAAATCGACAAATTCACAGCTGTCGACGACTTCGGCACCATCATCAACCCCATGATTGTGGAGGGGCAAGTGCATGGGGGTTTGGTTCAAGGCATTGGTCAAGCATTGATGGAGCACTGCGTTTACGACAAAGAAACCGGCCAACTTTTAACGGGTTCTTTTATGGACTATCCCATGCCCCGTGCCGATGATTTTCCAGAATTCACCATAGGCCATGAGTGCACACCCTGCACCACCAACCCGCTTGGTACAAAAGGATGCGGTGAGGCTGGCGCCATCGGATCGCCGCCAGCGGTCATCAATGCGGTGCTGGATGCTTTGGCTCCACTGGGTGTCAAAGACTTTGATATGCCCGCCACACCCCATCGCGTATGGGAAGCCATTCAATCAGCCAAAGCTGGATGAGAAATTCGGAGAAACCCATATGTACGAATTCAAATACGAACGTCCCACTGCTTTGGCCAGTGCCCTGAAGTTGGCTCAGTCCGGCGGGCAAGTGTTGGCCGGTGGTCAAACCATGATCGCTGCGATGAAGCAGCGCCTCCAACAGCCGGATACCTTGGTTGACTTGGCTGCGATTGCCGACTTGGCTTACATCAAAAAAGACGGTAACCACATGGTTATTGGCGCCATGACCCGTCACCAAGATGTGGCAGACCATGCTGATGTTCAAAAATACATCCCAGGCTTGGCAGCATTGGCCAACAACATCGGCGACAAGCAAGTCAGAGCAATGGGCACCATCGGTGGGTCTGTGGCCAACAACGATCCTGCTGCTTGCTACCCCAGCGCTTTGTTGGCTTTGGGGGCAAGCGTGAATACGGATAAGCGATCCATCAAGGCTGACGATTTTTTTCTAGGCATGTATGCCACCGCTTTACAGCCAGGTGAAATCATCACATCGGTGAGTTTTCCCATTCCTTTAAAGGCGGCTTATGCGAAATTCAACCAAGCTGCGTCGCGTTATGCGCTGGTTGGCGTTTTTGTGGCGCTAACGTCCAAAGGTGCCCGCGTGGCCATCACAGGTGCAGGAAATGGTGTTTTTAGACACGAGGGTTTAGAAGCTGCTCTGAGTAAGAATTTCACGCCTGAAGCAGTTGATGGGGTCAAGGTGGACGCAACCCATCTCAATGCCGATTTGCACGCATCACAAGCTTACCGGGCTCACCTGATCACCATACAAACACAAAGAGCGGTGAAACAGGCGAACGGATGACCTCGAAAGACGCCTTCAAAACCATCGATGAACTTTCTCGCGCCTTTGAAAGCGTGGGGTATTTCGCAGAACGGCGGCTCATCACCGCCGTTTTTTTGAGCCTCAAATTAGAGCGACCCCTGCTGTTGGAGGGGGAACCAGGTGTTGGGAAAACCGAATTGGCCAAAGCGCTGGCCTTGATTTTGCATCGTCCTTTGATTCGTTTGCAGTGTTATGACGGCATGGAGCAAAGGGAAGCCTTGTACGAATGGAACCATGCTGGACAGTTGTTGCACATGCGGGCCGTATCAACACAGACCCACCATGGACAAACCGCGGAAAGCATGGAGCGCGACGTCTATCAAAAACGCTTTCTCATCAAAAGGCCATTGCTCCAAGCCTTGGAAACCGATGCGCCTGGCGCGCTTTTGCTGATAGACGAGGTGGACCGTGCGGACGAACCATTTGAGGCATTTTTATTGGAGTACTTGGGTGAATACCAGGTCAGCATCCCAGAGCTAGGCACCATCAAATCCAAAGTAGCGCCAGTGACGATTCTCACCAGCAACCGAACGCGCGACTTAAATGAAGCCGTGAAGCGTCGTTGCTTGTACCAATGGATGGACTATCCTGATCGAGATCGTGAACTCGCGGTGGTTCGCTCACAAGTGCCGCTGGCCAGTGCCCAGTTGACCGAGCAGGTGGCTGAGTTTGTGGGACGGCTCAGAAGCCAACCTTTTGCCAGCGCCTTTCAGCGGGCTCCGGGAATTGCCGAAAGCGTTGAGTGGGCCAAGGCTTTGGTCGCTTTAGACACGCTCACCCTGGACCCAGAAGTGGTTCAAGACACTGCGGGTATCTTGTTCAAACAGCGCGAAGACATCGCGGCCATCACACCCTTGCTCAACGACTTATTGGCACCGGCGCCCCCCGCCATCAACTGATTCAAAGAGTCAGACCATGCTTTTGGGTGATGCCCGCAGCGGCAAGCTAAGCGAAAATATCACCGGTTTTGCTCGGGCACTTCGACGAGCGGGTCTGCCGGTTGATGCCCACCGAATTGGACTGGCCATCGAGGCCACCACACACGTGGGTCTCGCCAACAAAGAGGACTTGTCTGCAACACTGAGGGCCTGTTTGGTCAATCGACAAGAAGACTTGCTTGTGTTCGATCAAATGTTTTCTGCTTTTTTTAAAGATCCCGAACTCACACGTCAACTCCTATCGCAGTTGCTGCCTCAGGCGCCCAAAGCTCCCACGGGAATCCATCGAAAACCCAGAGTGCTGGAGGCTTTGGCCGCCAAAAATAAGCTCAATGACCCCGTCAAACCCAGCACCACTGAGCTGGAGTTTGACGCAGCCATGAGCGCCAGCGAACGCTCTCGCTTAAAACAAGCCGACTTCCAACAATTGAACGCCAGTGAGTTCAACTTGATCGAACATTTGGCTCGGCAAGTCAAGCTGCCTTTACCCAAAATAATAGGCCGAAGAACGCATTCAGGCGGACGCGGGGAGCGCATCCATTGGTCCAAATTGATGCAAATGGCTGCTCGACAAAACGGAGAGGTTTTGTCGCTGCCTCGCATGCAAAGAAAGCGCCAGCCCCTGCCTCTTTTGATTTTGGTTGATATATCGGGATCCATGGAACGCTACGCCCGATTGTTGTTGGCTTTTTTACATCAAGCCACAAGAGATTCGCCTAGACAGATTTATGCTTTTGGAACCGAACTGACCGATTTAAGCCAAGCCTTTAAACTTCGCGACACAGACGACATGCTGATGATGGCCAGTGAAAAAATTCGGGATTTCGCAGGCGGCACCCAACTCGGCAAATCGTTGACCTGTTTACGCACGGCTTCAAGCAAAAAGCCAACGGGAAGACGAACGGTGGTGTTGTTGATCAGTGATGGTCTGGACACTGGCTCAGCTGAAACACTGGACTTGGAATTGGCTTGGTTGAAAAGGCATTCTCGCTCTTTGCTTTGGCTCAATCCATTGCTGAGGTATGCCGACTATGCGCCGATCGCATCTGGTGCTCGTGTTTTGAATCGTCACGCCGATGGTCTATTGGCCATTCACAATTTGGCCCGCTTGGAAGAGTTGGCGCAGGCTTTGACCAAACTTTTGAAAAACCATTAATGGAGACCACACAATGGATATGCAAGGACAACGTGTTTTACATGTGACACAAGCCCAAGCATGGGATGCTCTCAATGACCCTGAAATTTTGAAAGCGTGCATCACTGGCTGTGACACATTTGAACTGACTCAAGCCCATGAGTACAAGGTTGGTGTGGCCATCAAAATTGGGCCTGTTTCGGCCAAGTTCACCGGCAAGGTCACGCTGTCTGACATCCAAGCGCCCGACTCCTATACCTTGAACTTTGAAGCTCAAGGGGGTGTTGCAGGTTTTGGCAAGGGTCAATCCCATGTTTCTTTGCGGCCACACGCTGAAGGTTGCGAGTTGCTGTACAGCGTTCACTCCACAGTCGGTGGCAAACTGGCACAACTTGGACAGCGTCTTATAGACGGCGCAGCCAAATCGTTGGCAGAAGATTTTTTCAAACGTTTTGAAGCTTCGCTTCAAGCCCAATACCCCCCCTCAACTGTCATCGATGGCAGCCCCCAAGAGAACCCCAAACCGTCCTCTTTTGCTGTCCCTCGATGGCTTTGGCTGGCAGTGTTGTTGGGGGGTGTGGCTGCTTGGTCCTTTGTACGCTGATTCAACCAAACACAATGGGCACCTTCTCATGGAAAACTTAGATGCCGTTGTGTTGCGAACTTTGCGTTCTTGGCGGGAAGAAGGCCGACGCGCATTATTGGCAACCGTGGTTCGAACTTGGGGCTCATCCCCTCGTCCGATCGGGTCAATCATGGCGCTTTGCGAATCAGGTGCCGTCGTCGGATCCGTGTCTGGTGGCTGCATTGAAGACGATCTCATTGCACAGTACAGCCAATCAAACGCCATTGAAGATCAAGCGCCACTTCGTTTGAAGTACGGCATCAGCGCTGACGAGGCCCATCGCTTTGGATTACCGTGTGGAGGAACACTGGAACTGTTGTTGGAGTTCAATCCAAGCGCAAAAAGTTTAGCCCAGTTGATACGTTCGCTTGAACAAGGTCAGCTGACCCAAAGAATCACCCATATCCAAACAGGCAATGTCACACTGAACCCCTGCCAATCCCCATGCGAATTGACAATCGACGACACGCAACTCACAAACACCTTTGGACCTGAGTATCGAATGCTGCTGATTGGTGCTGGCCAAATGTCTGAATACTTGGCCAGCATGGCCCTGTTCAATGGCTTTGCCGTTACGGTCTGTGATCCTCGTGAAGAGTACCGAGGCGCATGGTCCTTGGTGGGTCTATCGGTCAAACACGAGATGCCAGATGACTTGGTCTTGTCCTTCAAACCCGATAGTCGCAGTTGTGTTATTGCGCTCACGCACGACCCCAAACTTGACGACTTGGCTTTATTGGCTGCTTTAGAAACAGATGCGTTCTACATTGGCGCCATTGGTTCTAGGCGCAACAATTTTCTTCGTCGACACCGCATGATCGAACATTTCGATCAAAGCGAGGCCTCTCTGGCCAGGCTACGAGGTCCTATCGGTATTTACATTGGTAGCAAAACGCCCGCCGAAATTGCCGTTAGCGTGATGGCTGAGGTTCTGGCTGTAAAAAATGGCGTTCCCTTGCCTCGCGACATGAGTGTGGAGCATGTCAAAAACGCTCAGCAAAACCCTGCCGACCCCTCTGCTCCCTTGTGTTTTACAGGCCTTTGATGCTCGGCTGTTACCGCCAAACTCGAATTGACCAGCTGGAGGTGACCGTCCCACTGTGTCACTCAAATAAGGTCAACAAAACTCAACCATGTGGATCAGAGTCAAAGAAATTAGTTGACTGCCACTTTACTATCGCTCAACTTCGAAAAACTTGAGCGCAGCACTCAACAGCGCTTGTTGTCCAGCAGGTGTGCCACCCTCACTCCATCCCATATCAGGCGGCATCTGAAAACCCCTACTGGCTGCAAATTGTTGAGCTGTCTGAATTTTTAAGGGGCCCAGAAAAGCGCCATGGGCAACTCCATCAAAGTACTGGATTTCGAGCTTGGATTTGTCGTTTGTTTTGACTTTTTCAGCCCATTGCAGCGTGGTCAACATGGTTCCAGATGGGTTTGATTGACTGCACTGATCTGCTGTTCCGCTAGGCGCATCGGAACTTTTGACGGTGAATCTGCATGGATCAGAGATCATCCAACGGCGCTGCCCCACGCGAGCACCAAGATCATCTTCCTTACCAAATGCGATCAGGACCGGAACTCGAATTTCCCAGGGGTAACCAATTCCAACGGGTGTTGGTGCTTCAGAGAAAACACCACGCACGTGCTTGGGATCCACAACAGATGCCAAGTTGATGACCACTGATGCACCGTTTGAAATACCGTAAAAATAAATTCGTTCAACATCCACCTCAGGTCGAGTCAATACCCATTGGTAGGCTTGCAAGGCAACCTTGTACAGCATCATCTGCCTATAAGCGTTACTGGTTCGTGGTGGAACACTGTTGTGCTTGTACGCATCAAAAATCAACGTTGCCATACCGTTGGCATAAAAGGCATTCGTTATCGTCTCAGCATCAGCTCGTCCGCCCCCGCCATGCACGGCAATCACCAATGCAGGCTTTTTAAAACCTGCCGGGACTTTGAAGGACACACTTGTATGGCAAGGATCAAAACCGGACAACTCACCCTGCACTGACATGCCAACAACCGTTGGTTGCTTGATCCTCTCAGGTTTGCACTCACTTGGATCGAGCGCAACTGACTGAGCAGAAGCAGCCACCGATGCCGCAGCAAAAAACGCCCCAAGCAACGGTTTGAAAATCATCATGCAATTCCTTTTGAATCCACCACGCGTTACACAACCTGAAGTGGCCATGCTCACACGTTGAGCATAAGCAAAAAATGCTGGACTTGGCAGACTTGAAACCGCGATGCTGGGCCCAAGTATTTCAGGTGCTTGACCTTGCTCACGTTGCGTGAGCATAGACATCTACTCCCTCTGTGTCACTCAGACAAAACCAGCAAAATACCCACGGTTTGTCCGATGCTTCGTAGCGAAGCATAATCTTTTGGGCAAAAAAAAGCACCTAGAAATTACTCTAAGTGCTTGATTCAAAACAAGTTTTGTTTTGTGGTGGGTGGTACAGGGTTTGAACCTGTGACCCCTGCCGTGTGAAGACGCCAATATCTCGAAAATTCCCTATTAGAAACAACAACATACGCCTCCATCACGGGGGCAAAGTAGCATAGTTGTAGTATAGTAAATTAATATAAATGATGTATTTTTCTTGATCGAAATTAATACCCGCCAAACCATCAAGCGTCAAAACTTTTTACGCTTGAACCATTTGGAACGCATTCAATAACGACATCAAACAAAACTACGTTCGGCGTCTTCATCTGCTCAATGTATATGTAGTTTTCGTTTCGAGATCTCAAACGTCCCGTTCGATGCGAAATTCGAAAGTCGAACTGGACAAGTACAAGTTGTGACGCTTTTAAAGGTCTGGTGTTGGCGCCCTATGGCCGATCGCTTCACTGCCAGCAAAATAGCGATGTGAATCGCCCCGGGTATCGTGGAGGCCAGTTGGTCTAAGTTGAGACGATTGTCTCTTGACTATTGGCGAGTTGCCGATAGTAGTTTTCCTCAGCTTCGGCCGGTGGAATATATCCAATCGGTTCGA
>Ga0315907_10000578_pt1 | contig 52238 bp, 52 predicted proteins | sample LakEriMetagenome_3_FD_203525 | JGI IMG/M metagenome (GOLD analysis project Ga0315907, IMG submission 203525) | Freshwater fungal communities from buoy surface, Lake Erie, Ohio, United States - Buoy 12 MA123 | ecosystem: Environmental > Aquatic > Freshwater > Lake > Lake biofilm | place: USA... | reverse complement strand
TATTACCAAGTCTATCTGAAACTGCCGTTACTGCAGTCGCTGTACCTTCAAGTAAATTATTTAAAGCATCTTTAGTATTGCCTGTAAAAGCAAACATGTTAGTAAGCCCAGTATCAAGTGCGCTTGTGTTTGAAGATGATAAACTATTTTCTGTTATTTTATAACTATAATTAGTCCCATTAACAATTGCATAATCTAAATAGCTTTGATTGCTAGTGGTTGTTAATAAACTAAAGCTGCCTCCGTTTGAAGCCCTATAAATTTTAAAGGTTTTAGAATTTGACCCATTACTAGAAGTCCAATTTAATCTATTACGGCCAATTTCGTTTCTTAAAACAGTTAGAGACAAAGGAGGTGCAGAAGCAAAAATTGAATTTGGATTTTGAATCGCACCAATATCTGGCCCATTGGTAGCAACCAATGGTCTAATTTGTCCATTGATATCATTTTTAATTGTATCAACAAATAGCGCATTATTGAATTTACCCATCGCTGCACCTAATGACTGTGTAGCTAAAGTGTAATTTCCGGTCAATGTATCAGTAAATCTAGGAACCCCTTCATAGTTATTCGTAAAAGCAAGATCAACGTATGCTGTATTTGGATTGGTGATAGATATCCCAGCATATCCACCAGCAATAATATTATTCCTCCAATTAATTGCAGACCCAGAATAGATATTATTGCCTGAATGATTAATTGTAAATTGTCTTCCAGAATTATGAGCAAAAATAGAATTCGAAAAAACAATTTTAAACGTACCAGAACCAGGATAGATTAAAACACCATTACCAATATTGTTTGTAATTGTGGTAAAATTAACTTTGACTGTAGAATAGTTTGGATTACCAACATAATCAATCGCATAACCGAACTTATTTTTATAAATTAAAGTATTAATAATATTGATTGGGCCATCCCCTAATCTTATTGCCGTACCATCAGCACTCGCACCTAATGTATTGTGATGAATTTTAGTATTAATAACTTCTGAAGCACGTCCTACGCTGTTTCTATCGAAGTTGATAATTAAAAAATTATTCTGATTGTTGTAAATATCACAATCCTTTAAAACAGACTGTTGATCCGAATAAAAACTAGCCAATAAAAAAAGTAATACATTGTCAGTGCTATTCCCGTATCCATTATCTCTAAGCACAGATCTTTCGATGGTGATATTCCTGATGGCGTTGATTGCAATTTTTGGCGCATTGTAGAGTGTAAAGCCGTATATCTTTTTAAAATTATAATTGTCTATTGAAGAAAAAACACCTCCATCAACCCCAGCATCTTGCAAATCTAATTTGGTAGAAGCAATCAAATTTGTATCCTGATTAAACATATAGGTAGAAGTGAGTACAATTCTTTTTCCTGCAAAATCAATCGTCTCACGATAAGTACCTGGATTGACTACAATGGTGTCTCCATTCACTGCTGTGGTCATTGCCTGACCAATCGTTTGGAAAGGCGTGGCTATTTGCCCATTGTTGGTGTTTGAACCAGTCGTACTTACATAGTATTTAGCAGTTTGTGTTGAGCCTATAAGTGTACTAAATAGACATATGGTTAACAAAAGGCCTAATTTCTTAAAATACATTTTTTTCATATACAAACTTTTAATGAGTCATTTTTGTTTAATAAATACATTATTTTATTAAACATTAACACTAACTTAAAGCAAAGGATTTCGAAAAAAATAGACTTAAAACTATATATGTAAGAAATACAACCTAAGTTTAAATAATCATTTTATTATATTAATTATAAATTAATTATAAATTAAACATATATATTATATATAATTTAAAATTCGATAATAATGTACTATACATACTAATAACCCATTTATTTTGTGCAATTTTGAGAAAAGCCTCTAAATATGTTTAGACATCAGCTATGCCTTATTTTATCTTGCATATTCCTATTTAATCTTAGTGGTTATGGTCAATCAGACCTTTCGAAATTGTTTAAACAGCTGAATCAGCTCAATCAACCAACCCAGGTTCAATTCATACATACAGGTGTTTCACTTGAAACACAAGCAGGGGATCTAGCCCGTCTCAATAGCTCAAATAATGTGTTTTTTAAGGGGAAAGACCTCTGGGTTGGGATCAATGGTACAGGCAAAGTGTATCAAATTGATTCAAGTATGACCGTTACAAGGCTGGATAAAACGGAATACAGTGGCTCTAGTTTTGGATCAGCCGATTTCATATTGAATGATACCCTGTTTAGCATAGGTGGATATGGTTTTTGGAATACAAATGGGGCAATAAGGTACTTTAATCAAATAACAAAAGAATGGGATATTATTAAATCAAATATCAGTATCCCCTTCGCAAATGGAATTAATGCAAAGTCCTATTTTGATCCACTTGAACAAAAATTTCACTTAGTCTATAGCAAATACAACCCAGAATATATATCTAGTAATGTTGAAAAAACATCATTTTGTTATTATCAATGCTTAGATCTTAAAACAAAAAAATGGCTCGAGGAGCCATTAGTGATACATTCGAAATTAACGAGTGCATTTAGTGATTTAACATTTATTCAAACTTTGCCAGATGGCGTCATTGTAAATTCTAAATATTTTAGTTCAACACTGTTTTTTAAATTTAGAGATAATAAGGCTTATAAATTAAGGGATTCAAAATATACCGAGCTTATACAATTAAAAAATAAAGTAAGAAATTTAGTGCTATTAAGTACAGATAGTGCTTTCTATTTGTATGATTTAGCCAATGATTCATTGAATCAATTTTCAATCACTCAAAGTGATTTAACTGAACTTCCATTCCCTTTGTATATATCCAATCAAAATTATCAAATAAAATGGATGGATATCTTATTTATAACATTGGTCGTATTAAGTGTGGTTTTTGGTATGCTTTTTTACACTTATTATAGAAAATATAAAAAATCAAAGCAATTAGAACGTAACGATAAAGTATATACCATTGAATCAGATAAAAAAACAATCAATGATTTTATTCACAATTTAACTGAAATAGAAAGGCAATTATTAGAACTATTGGTAAGAAATAATTGGAATAGTATCAATACGTCAGTGAATCAAATTAATAAAATATTGGGGACGGAGAAAAAAGATGTAAAAGTGCAGAATAACATTAGAGGAGAAATTATCATTCAAATTAATGATAAATTTTCGATGTACAGCTCCATTATAGATAAGTTAATTGAAAGACAAAGGGTGGAATTTGATAAACGCTACGTGGAGTATTTTATAAACGAGAAACTATTATTGAAGTTTCCAAAGAAGATATTTGATTAATAGGATTCTTTAAAATTGATCTTTAATTTGATTAATGGTTATCTTTATCACAATACTCAACTTTATGGCTGTTTTAAAGCTTAATTTATTAATATTAGTGTGGACCATCCATTTACTTTTTCTTAATAATTTGATTTTCAATTAATTGTAAAATGGTACTGACGGAACAGTGGTCGAGAAAAAGCTATTTTTAGATCGTAATTAAATTAGTGTGTTAGATTAGTGTGATGGGGTTGAAATTGTCTCAAAATCTAACTTATACTCTTTATTATTTCTTATAGCTTTTAAAAATTCGATGTTAGGATATTTATATTCAGAAACGGAATTAATAATTTTTAATTCATCCTCTTGTGAGGTATTACATCCAAAAATAATTTTTGTCAATGCACTTTGGTTAAATTTCTTTAAACCAATTTCATTACTAAAGGATCTTATTTCCGCTTCGTAATCCCAGACTTTATACTTTGGAAGCAAAACTTCATTTACAAATTTGTCGAAATTTTTAATTACATTATATTCTCGATATTCATTTCTATAATCTACAGGAAATATTTCATCAAAAAAACAAGGGTCTTTTAAAATATCAAATACTAGACATACCCCCTTATGAGAATCGGCGTAATGTGACCATTGAAGAATACTATCAAAATTTTGACTAAAACAACAAACCCCGTTATTGTCAATAACTTCATTTATTATTTGTTGTATATTTTGAGGGTTATTATATAATTCTAATGCCTTAACTTTAATATCATCATCATTATAATTGATTTTGAATGTCCTAATACTCTTTATCCAATTTTCTATTTCATATATATCTGAATTTACATTAATTTTTAGTTGACAATCAAATGGATCATTAAAACTCTTCGCCGATGAAAACCACAGACTCGATGTTTTAATTATATTAAATACGCTTTTTTCATTTTCAGAATTTAAGATAGGCCTATACTTACATACATATCTTTTAATATAATTAGTATCAATCATTTTTTTCAATAATTCTAAATTATTCATATTATACTATTTTTTAAATAATTGGTATCTTTTTTTTGCAGTATCTGCATTAATTTGATTTGAAATACTATTTAATATTTTTTCATACTCAATGCTTCCTATGCACTTACATATATAAGCTTCGTGTACAAAATTAAAATATCCAACTATATTTTTTAATATTTCGTGGAATACCTTAAAGTCTATGTTAGCATTTATAAATGTCTCTACATCATGATAATTAGCCTTAATTCGCAACCTATACATTATATTTAGTAAACTTGTTTCTGGCATGTTTTTATATACTATATTCCAATGTGTTTTTGAAAAGGATTTTCTAAATTCCCCTTTCTTAGTTAAAAATCTAATATCTTTTTTCATCTTATACTTATCTCTCTTTGATTCCGCATTTTTTTCTCTAGTTGTTTTTAAAAATGATGCAATTTGGTTATGAGCCTCATCTAGAGAATTGATTTTTGATAAAACGCTATGATCAGATGGAAATTCCTTAAAATGTTCTAATCCCGCGTATTTAAAATCTTTATATTGACCCTTACAAAAAAAGCTTATTGCTTTTGGATAATGTTTAGATTTTACAGAATTTCCAAAAACATTAATTGAACTTTCATGATTATCACTTGACACTCCTTGAGTTTCATGAAAAGCCGTCATACACAAATAAATTGAATAATAAGCTTGAGGAAATATCCAATGTAATGCACATTTATAATAATCTATATTGTCAACTAATGATGAAATTGAAAATGCATATTCTGTACTCCACGAATTCCATAATAGTTTTTTGATCTGATTTAAATCCATTTTTGAATTATTGCATTTTAACTTATTGTAATATTCAATTTTAGATAATTTTAATTTTTCTAAATCACAATCAATATTATATGATATTGCAAAAAAATGATTGAAAAAAACCTGTGAAGGAATTGCTTTTTTTCTAATCTCGTCTAATTCTTTTTGTTTTAAACCTAATGAATTCAAAATATAGTTTTTAATGGATGTAAATTATAAATTTATGTCGACTTTTAATTAAGTATATATACCAAAAAAAAGCCACCCGCTTTCGCGAGTGGCCCTGAAACTAACCAACCCAAAACTATGTTTTGCTAACGGGCGTATAATTAGCCTAGCGCTTAATGAGTGCTGTTTTATATAGTAATAGCTCCTGGAATAGATGGTAGGGGCAGTATTTTAATGTTATTTTGTTCCAACCTGTCTTTATAAAGAAGGCGATGGCATCAGGATGTAGCTTTCGATAGGCGACTAAGCCCTCTTCGGCCTCTTCTATCATTTCTTCAAACTTATCTGTATCTGCATATTCCTCATACATGGCTATTTGATCCTCAATTTCTTCGTTGGCGTAGCTTATTTGAGTAATCCATACAATTAGTCTATCAATAGCCCTTAACTCACCAATGCTGTAAGAATGCTCTTGGTCTCCCACACATATTTCATAACCATCTTCGTACAGTTCATTTAATCTATTAGTGATATTTATATCATGCCACTTCTTATTTACATCTGGTTCAGTCATCACAATCCAAGTTATTTTATTTAGTTGCGCTAGTTGTTCTTCTATTGTCATTTCATATTAATTAGAATATTCTCGAAATATGTGACTCTAAAGCCATATGGTCTTCAACACATATTGCTAAAAAGTGAAAAGTAAATTCTTACATCCCCTTCGCTTCCCTATCCTGCCAAATCTTCTCCATCTTATCAGCGAATTGGTCGCCTGATACTTTTATGTATCGCATAAATGACTTATAAGACTTGTGTCCACTAATTGCCATAATAATCATTGGGTCTGTCCCTTTAATAAATTCATTGGAGCAGAAAGAACGTCGGGCAGTATGCGTCATTAAGTAATCATACTTCATCTTCACTATCTCGGTTAGTTCACGCTTGTAAGTAATTTGCTTTGTAAAGGGCACGTGCAAGCAAGGCATCTTCGCTCCTACCTTTTTAATAATTGCATTAAAATCATTGTTACGCGGAACAGGCGGTAATTTGTAATCGTATTTCTGTAAAATAGTATTGACTACTGGATGGATGGGTATTGTCACCTTTGCACCTGTTTTCACTTGTATGAATGAGAGCCTATTATCACGGATGGCTGTCGGATCTAAAACACTATAGTCCGAGAAACGCATCGCTGTAAAACAACCAATGGCAAATACATCACGCACAATCTCTTGTTCTGCATTGTCAAAGTCCTTAATCTCAAGTAATTCTAATATCTCTTTTTCAGTTAAGTAAATACTATCTGTCTCTTCGCGGCTTGTATCAAACTTTAGTTCAATTAAAGCCGCAGGTGGAAGCCTCTTCAATTTCACCGCATACTTAACCATCTGCAACATATCCATCATTAGTTTCGCATGTGTATTCATGCTCCATTCTAAATCCTGAATCAAATAATCGCTAATTAAATCAATATGTTCTTGTGTTAGCTCTCCTAACTTTAAATCCCAACTCTTAATAGTAAAAAAGTTATGGAGCATTTTACCCGAAGTCCTAAAACTATTTAAGGTAGAAGGCTTAAGCTTCTTTTTCTTAGGAGATAATCTCACCCCTGTTTCACAATCTTTAATAAAGAGATCAAAGAAGGCAAGTAGTGAATCTCCACTAGGTCGTACCCCACTCTTCTTTTGTTTATTAAACTTGGTTCGAGGGTTAACAATTAACCCATTAAGCTTCTCCTCTAATTCAATGAAGCTAAGTCGCGGTTTACCAAACCTATACTGCTCAATCAAATCAAATATGGACAACTCTAACTCCTTAAGGGCACGAATAACACCTGTAGTGGTAGTTTTGCCTGCATAGGATTTAACGAAACACTTTTTAGCATCCCAGTGTTCAGTGTCAATTTGGTAGCCAGTGCGCAATCTAATCCTCGCGCCATCAATAGCTATATCGATACTGATTGACGACTTAGCCGCATTTTTATTAGCAATTAAAAAGGAGACACCCATATTAATTCATTTTACGATTCATATATTTAGTTACATTACTCTTAGTCAATTTCCACTTGCGTCCAGGCTTCACTGCAATTATCTCACCTCTTAAAATCATTTTAGCAAGTGTTTGTGTAGATACACCAATTACTTCAGCTGCTTTTTGCAAGGACCAAACTTCATCTTCATCAATATCTGGTGGAGGAAGATTGTTTGACAATTTTCTTACTTCGTTGTAGATGATATCTTTAATATAGATATCAAGCTCAGGGAATAACCCTTGGGGGAATAGTGAACTCATAGTTTTTAATTTTTATTGTTTTTAGATTTATCAGCTTCGTCTTGCATGAATCTTGATACTTTATATAATGCAACCATACCTCCAACTAATATTAATACAGGAAGCACCCAACCTCCTTTTGATTTCTTTGGTGCAGTACTATTAACCACCTCTGCAGGTAAAATAATTGGCGTTTGCACTATAGGAGGAACTACCGGCATGGGTGGAACAAATCCACCAGTTTCTAATTTTGGCACTTCAATGTTATTTAATTGAGGTGCATTTTTGTACAGTTCTGCAAATGCAGGATTTTTTAATAACTCTTGTAGCATAATTTAAATTTTAAAGATTTTAATAAAATGAGGTTGATAAAGGATATATCCAATATCTCCCAGGGCAATACCCTTAGCACCATCTTTATAAAATGTGCCAGTCTTAATTGACCAATCAATCTTAAAGGGTGAAGCGTAATTAAGATCAATTGGAACTTCATAGCCAAACTCATTGGCCAGATCATAATAGTGTTCTCTAAGCCTAATAATCGGGTCGGCTGTGTTACGGACTTTTTTATAATTAGCCGCTTCACGCACTTTCTTTAATTGTAAAGCGTGCTCTTTGCAACATGTTGTTGCATTCTTGTGGCGTTCAGCTGGAAGTGCTTTTTCGCAGCTTTCTAATGCACAAATTTTCATTTTTTCCATTTTACGATGTATTAATAAAATTAATTGAGTAACTTTACCAAATAGGATATATTGTATATCAAATTGGATTATTAATCAAAATTAATACTTATTATGGATTTTTAATCCATTTTTAAGAATATATTTTTATAATTTTATAACAAAATGAATTTCAATACATTAGGTGAATATTTTTTTAAATTTCCAGGCATTCTAACTGAACATAGCCTAAAGCTATCTGAGATAACAGGTACAAAAGCAATAGAATTAAGTGATGAAGAGATGCTGAAAAGCGATCAAGCATACCCAAACAAGTTTGAGATGGAAATGATCCGTTTTTGGAGAAAAAAGGGACTACTTCCATTCTTTGAAGATGGCAAGCATGCAAGAATAAGTCTTGCTCAATTAATGTGGCTTAGATTTCTATCAGAATTAAGAAATATAAGTTCTGGGGCAACAATATTAATTGTAGCCCATGACTTTTTAATCAAAAGAGCTTACGATGAAAATTTAGCACTTAAAAACCTAATTGCACTTGAAGATAGCTTAAAGAAAAAAATAGATCAAAATGCAGGAGATGAACAATCAAAAAACACATTAGCTTATGTAAAAAATATACAAGCTGATCCATTATTACTTTATTCTTTAAAAATGGACATTAATTATTTTACAATGAGCATTATTGACAGTGTTATAAATCATAATAATGTTGCAATTACATATAGTATTAAAAAAGAATTCACAAGCTCAGAGGGACATTATGATAATAAGCCAGTTTTTGAAATAGTAAGTTCCAATAATCATCTACTTATTGAAAGTCCAAGCAAGCCTATCGTAACTTTACCAATAAACTTTTTTGTAAAAGAAGTATTTGAGGATTGTAATTTATCTGAAAATGCATTTAACATCAAAATATTAAATGAAAAAGAAAAAGAACTATTTTCTTTGATAAGAGAGAGAAAAGTTAATGAAGTAAAATTATTTAGCTCTTCCGACTACAAGGCATCAATTAATTACCAAATACTTAAATCAGATGGAAATTATAATGCAGAAGAGATTAAAAAGATGAAATATAAATTATGTACTAAGTTTTATTATAGCGGTATTGCTATTTTAGAAGATGGTGAGGATTATCCATTTTCAGCTTTAAAATAGAAAAACCTCTAAAATTTTAGAGGTTTTTTCGATAAATTAATCAGGATACATATTTAGAAAATAGAGGAATTACTTGTGAATACTATATTATTTATCGTGATTAAATAAGCTTAAAATAGAGTAATAATGCAATATTGGAATTAAACCATGGGATAAATTCAATTAGATTATGCTAATTATCAATAAAAGACAGTAAACCATCATTTAACTGAAATGTAAAATAGAAATATATAAAATGATTTACCTACACAAAATACTGCCCATATTCGTTCTACCTATAATGTTATTCATCATATTGATACTATTAGGATTAATTAAAAATAAGAAGAAGCTTATCTATATAGCAGTAAGTGTACTATATATAATATCAACCCCTATATTCTCAAACAACTTCTTTAAACTAGTAGAAGGTAATGAATATAGAAAACCCATAAGCACAATTGATAGTGCAGATGCAATAGTGGTGTTAAGTGGAATGTTGGAAATAAATGAAGTGGGAGATAGTACCTATGTAGAATGGGGAGACGCAGATAGGTTTTATGGAGGGATAGCTCTATTTAAAGCAGGTAAAGCTCAAAAGCTAGTATTTACCGGAGGCAAAATGCCTTGGGATAAAGCAAGAAAAACAGAGGGTGAAGTATTGAAAGAATACGCTATGTCAAATGGCGTTCCTTCAGAGAATATATTAGTAACCAAAGAAGTGGAAAATACAGCAGATGAAGCAACGGCTGTAAAAGAATTAATTGGCTCAAATAAAAAGATAATACTTGTAACCTCAGCTTATCATATTTATAGAGCAAAAAGTCTCTTTGAGAAAAAAGGATTTAATGTAATCTCTTTTAATGTAGATTATAAAGTAGCAGTAAATTCAAAACTAAATATTTTGCACTTCTTGCCAAGTACTGGGAATTTACAATTAACCGAAACTGGAGTAAGAGAACTTATTGGAAGATTATTCTATCTACTTAAAAATTAATGGCTAACTCCCTTACTAAACAAAACATTTGTAAAGGTCTTTACTATGATTTCAAAATCTAAGAGGATTGATCTTATATGCAAGTATTCTTGTTCTAATTGTACTTTTCTCTCAATAGAAATATCATCTCTGCCATTTATTTGAGCCCATCCGGTAATACCTGGCTTCAATTTGTCAACTCCTGTTGCTACTCGTAAAGTCATTAAATCATCCTGATTATATAATGCAGGACGAGGTCCTACAAAAACCATTTCACCTTTTATTATATTAATAAGATTAGGTAGTTCATCTAAACTAGTTTTTCTTATAAACTTGCCGATTTTAAGTAAATATTGATTTGGATTTGTCAAAAGGTGTGTTGCAACATTTGGAGTATTCTTCTTCATGCTACGGAACTTATAAATATTGAAAAATGAATAATTAATGCCAACACGTTTTTGAGAGAATAAGAATGGATAACCATCTTCAATCAAAATAGCAAATGCTATAATTATAAATATCGGAGAAAGTATTGTTATTAAAACAAGAGCAAAAAAACGATTAAACATTTTATTATAAATTATACAGCTAAATTAATAAAGATATATGAAGCATAGATGTATATATTAATTATTTTTGCACTCTATGCACGTTACCGAATACTTATCAAGCGCAAAAGACACATTGGTATCCTTTGAGGTATTGCCCCCATTAAAAGGCAGGACCATTTCTTATATATATGAGCATTTGGACCCCTTAATGGAGTTTAAGCCTTCTTGGATAAATGTAACCTATCACCGAAGCGAAACCTTGGTGCGCAAAAACGCAGCAGGGGTGGATGAGAAAGTGGATGTGCGTAAACGCCCAGGTACTGTAGGTATTTGTGCAGCGATTATGAACCATTATAATGTGGATGCAGTGCCGCATATTATTTGTGGTGGTTTTTCCAAAAGAGAAACCGAGGATGCTTTAATTGACTTACAATTTTTAGGGATAGATAATGTGTTGGTGTTAAGGGGAGACGCAGAGAAAGGACAAAGGACTTTTGTGCCAGAACCCAACGGCAATCAACAAGCCATTGATTTATTAAAACAAGTGGTAGCGTTAAACAATGGCGAATATTTAGACAAAGAAATTGTTAACGGAAGTAAGACTAATTTTTGCATGGGCGTTTCGGGTTATCCTGAAAAACATTTTGAAGCACCAAGTATGGAATTTGATTTACAAATTGCAAAAGAAAAAGTAGATGCGGGTGCACAATATATAATGACACAAATGTTTTTTGACAACAAAAAATATTTTGAATATGTAGACGCTTGCAGAAGTATAGGGATTAATGTACCTATTATTCCAGGTTTAAAACCCATTACGAATAAAAAGCAACTCACTATTTTACCGAATATTTTTTATGTAGATATTCCAGCGGATTTAAGAAACGCAATGGAAGCAGCCACTACAGAAGAAGCTTGCGAACAAGTGGGTACAGAGTGGTTAATACAACAAAGTAAGGAGCTTAAAGCCGCTGGGGTACCGGTGTTACACTATTATACTTTAGGAAAACCAAAAGTGATAAAGGATGTTTGCAAAAACGTATTTTAATTCATAAAAGTATAGACATAAAAAAGCCCCGTAGAAACGGGGCTCGCTTTTGTTTATTTATTATAATCCAAAGGCTTTTTTAACCTTGGCAACATAATCTAATTTCTCCCAAGTAAATAATTCCACTTTCATGGTCTTTGTTTTACCATCTGGAGTTGTAAATGTTTTAGTCACTGTCTCGTTTTTACGACCCATGTGGCCATAAGCTGCAGTCTCACTATACATTGGGGTTCTTAACTTTAATCTTTGTTCGATAAAGTAAGGACGCATATCAAAGATACCTTCTACTAACTTACCAATTTGACCATCTGTCATTTTTACTTTAGCAGTACCATAAGTATTTACGTTGATAGATGTTGGCTTAGCCACACCAATCGCGTAAGAAACTTGTACCAACACTTCTGAAGCTACACCAGCAGCCACTAAGTTCTTAGCAATATGACGCGTTGCATAAGCAGCAGAACGGTCAACCTTACTTGGATCCTTACCAGAGAAGGCACCACCACCGTGTGCACCCTTACCACCGTATGTATCAACGATGATCTTACGACCAGTCAAACCAGTGTCTCCATGAGGACCACCAATTACAAACTTACCTGTTGGGTTAATATGGTACTTGATATCCTTATTAAATAACTTAGCGTATTTCTTGTATTTCGCTTGTACTCTTGGGATCAAAATTTCAATGATATCTTTTTTGATCTTCGCTAACATCTTCGCTTCTGAATCAAAATCATCGTGTTGAGTAGATACTACAATCGCGTCAATTCTTACTGGCTCGTTTTTGTCGTTGTACTCTAAAGTCACCTGAGATTTTGCATCAGGACGTAAATATTTAATTGCTTTGTGCTCTCTTCTTAATGCAGCTAATTCAATTAAGATTTTGTGCGCTAAGTCCAAAGCCAATGGCATTAAGTCATCTGTCTCGTTGGTTGCATAACCAAACATCATCCCTTGGTCACCTGCACCTTGCTCTTCCTTCTTCTTCTTATCTACCCCTTGGTTGATATCTGCAGATTGTTCGTGGATTGCAGATAATACACCACAGCTATCCGCTTCAAACATGTATTCACTCTTTGTGTAACCAATTTTCTTGATCACATTACGTGCAATTGTTTGAACATCTAAATAAGCTTTAGATTTTACCTCACCTGCCAATACTACTTGACCTGTTGTTACTAAAGTCTCACAAGCCACTTTTGATTGTGGATCAAATGCTAAAAAGTTATCGATTAATGCGTCAGAAATCTGATCCGCTACTTTGTCTGGATGTCCTTCAGATACACTCTCTGAGGTAAATAAATAAGGCATATTCTTTTATTTGGGATTAAAAATTGATTCAGGGTTCCAATGTAAAACATTTCGCGCTTTAGAATCATCAAAAGTCAAATTATTAGTGATTTTTGTAAGTTTTTCAGAATTAATTGGAAATTTATCGCCTAATATATCACCGATTATTGAGATTAATTTTGCCAACCAATATGGGATATCTGGAATTTTTCTTTTTTTAGAGGAGAAATTTAAATAATAATGACTTAATTCACTTACTGTTGGATTATATCCATCTGTAAGGTTATAAATTCCACCTATAGTTGCTACTTTAGGAATTATATTAGCAACATTTAGGGCAGAAACAATACTTTTTCTTGATTTCCCAGAGTCAATATTAAAATAATAACCTTTATTTATAGCTTTTATCATAGAACTTAGATTTCCTTTTGGATTATCACCAATTATCAATGGAAGTCTTAATATTGTAAAAATTACATTATTCTCTTTACACCAATTTAAAACAATTTTTTCTGCTTCAATTTTACTTTTACCATATGGATCATTAGCAAGTAATGGAGAATCTTCATTAATTAATTCACCATTTTTTATACCATAAACAGCTACAGAACTAATTAATACAAAATATTTCGGTAAATTATTTAGAGTAAACCCTTTAAGTAAATTTAAAGTTCCATTAACATTAGTATTAAAAAAGGATTTTATATCAATTTCATTTTGGGGAACTTGATGTGCTTTACCTGCACAATGGACTACTAGATCAAATGTATCTTTAAATAACGGGATTTTGTTTGATAAATCGAAATTATAATCAGAATTTGTTCTAGATAAAGTAAAGATTTTATTATTAGAATTTAATTCTTTTATAATTATTGTTCCTAAAAATCCAGTTGAACCAGTAAGTAAAATATTCATATAAAATTAAAAATATTGCTTAATTTTTATAATAAAACGACGCAAAAGAAATAGGAATGGGACTTTCAGACCATTTTGTTTCCATGCCTTTATAATTTCTTGGTTTTGAATAAATATATTTAAGTAACTTTTATTTGTAACACCTCCTAGTCTCATTCTTACAATTAATTTTGGAATATATACGCTTTTAAAATTATGTTTTTTAAATAATCTTAAAATAAATTCATAATCTGCCGCTAATTTGTAATTAAGATCAAACAGCCCAACTTTGCTATACACATCATTCGTAATAAATAGAGTTGGATGTGGGGGTACATGTCCATTTTCAAAATAATTAGTTGAAATATTTTTTGAATTCCAAAATCTTATCTTAAAATTTGTATCATCTTTTTTTACATAAACCAAATCACCATGAAGAATTTTAACTTCTGTATCTAAAATGAATTTGTTTGCTATATATTCAATAATATTATTATCATTATAAATATCATCAGAATTTAATATTCCAATAATATTACCTTTGGCAATCCTAATTCCCTTATTCATTGCATCATATAAACCGTCATCTTTTTCAGAAATGAAAATGCAATTACTTTTAATATTATTTTTAATTATTTTTATTGTATTATCTGTAGATCCACCGTCAATAATTATATGTTCGATATTTTTATAAGTTTGATTTTGGACAGATAAAATTGAATCTAGAATTGTTTTTTCATTATTAAAAACTACTGTTATAATAGATACTTTCATTTATTGATAAATTCTTGATATATATTTATTGTTTCATTGAAACATTTATTCCATGAAAATTGTTTTGCTCTTAAGAAACCTTTTTGAATAATATCAGCTCTTTTGTCTGTTATCTTATCAAGGGCTTTAATAAAATCATTAGATGTTAATGAATCAATTAATACACCGGCATCGCCTGCTACTTCGCAAATTGATGAATTTCTAAGTGCTATAAAAGGACAACCAGCATTCATGGATTCTAGTAACGGAATTCCAAAACCTTCATAAGAAGATACATAGGCTAAAGCATTAACAGAATTATATAAGTTATTTAATTCAGAGTTTGATAAAAATGTAAAAATTTGCCATCTGTTATTTAACATAGTATCTAAAAAGGCTTTTTCTTTTTTATTAAGTGGGCTCCCAACTATAATCAAATTATATTTTCCAATATTATTTAATATTTCAACTAATTTATTAAAGTTTTTATACTTTTCACGCGAGCCTACGAATAAAATGGAATTAGAATCAAATGAAAGTTTATTTTGAATTGGGAAATATTCTTCTGAAACTCCGTTATGAACTACTCTAACATTATCAGGATTTATTGTAGGATAAAATTCTAAAAGATCTTTTCTGGTATTATGTGAAACAGTAATAATTACATCTGCATTTTGTATTGCATATGATTTCTGTAAAACATGTAGCCATTTTCTTAATCCAGTATAAAATTTTTCATGAATAAAATCATGTATTGTAACGACATTAACTGCTAATTCATTTTTAGTAATTCTGTAATAACTTGAATGAAAAATAAATTTTTCATTCAAGTTAGATGTTTTTACATTTAGAAATCTATGCAAAAAGGGAACTGAAATTATATTATTATAAAAATTGCGATTTATTTGTAAAAGCTTTTTATGTTCAATATTACCAGTAAACTTTTTTTCAATAAAAAAAATTGAATTTTCGCTACTTAAAAATCTTATACATAAATTATACCAATAAGATGAAATGCCACCAGCTTTTTGTAAAGAGAATATTATTGAATCATAAAAAATTACAATTTTTTTCATAAATATTTATACTTCAATCATTGAGAAAAAGCCATTATAGAAAGATTTTGAATCAAAAGCTTTGGAAATAGATATTGAAATATTACTTGCATTTACAGTACGGTCATCGTTCCAGTTTGAAATTAATAGCATTTTCTTGGATAAATCAATTTCAGAACTAGACTCAAATGAGTAGCCATTTATTCCGTTACGAAGTAGGTCAACTGAAGACCCTATATTTGTTGATAATAATAAAGTCATTCCAGACGCAGCTGCTTCACATACTACTGTGCCCCAATGTTCATCTTTACTTGGCAGTATTAAACATCTACTATTTCTCATTTTATTTGCACATTCAATTGGGTTTAAAAATTTTTCAAAAATTATCCCATCTCCAATACACAAATTTTCCAATGGACCGCTACCAGAAATTCTTAAATTCCATTTACCCCCGTTCATTCGATATAATTTATAGGCTTTGATAAGGGTATCTAATCCTTTTCTATAAATCAACTGACCAACAAATAAAAATTCCTCTTTTCGTTCGTTAATTGGAATGTTTGAAAAATAAATGTCTTCAAATGCACCATAGTATCCATAAAATATTTTACTTGAAGGCATACCTAAAAAATTTAAATATTTCTTAGATTCATTCCCTGGTACAAAAACACCATCATAAATATTTTTTAATTTGAATCTGAAATAAATAGCTCCTAAATATTGTCTCAATGTTCCAGTGTATATATTATCAACAGTTAAATAAACCTTACTATTATAATTTCTTTTCATCCACTTTGAAAATTTCAACCAGTTTGAATGAGCCCAACCGGTATGAATAATTACATTATATTCAGAATAGAATTCCTTCAACTCCCAAATTTGATTTGGACTATTAAGCCATGTAATATTTAGATCTGGGTATAAAATGTCAAAATCGGGAAAATTAACCTTAGCTCTAGTAGCTAAAATAGTCAAGTTTTCCCCAAATTTTTTTTTAATTTCAACTAATAATAAAGCACAAGGCGGAAATCCTTCCCAAAAAAAAAGGACTTTTTGTTGCATTTCATAATCCTCATTTTTCATTAATAATAATGTTTTTATATTTATAATAAATATTTCTATTAAATTGAATAAGTAAAAGTAAGGGTATAGGTGTGTAATATATAATTTTAGATATCAATCTATTTTTATAAGGAAATAAATGAGGATTCATTAATTTTTCTAATAAATCATTTTGCTTTGCTATTTTACACTCAATACTTAGTAGTAAATGTTGTATTATAGTGTCATTAAGCTGTTCGTATATGATCAAATTTGAATTTGGTAATTTAAATATAGAAAAATTGTTAAGGCAAGAAACAAAACCTACATAATATTTAATTCTATTAACTAATGAGTTTTGCCATCCAGTTGCCGGAATTTCACCTATTGCTAAGGGCTTACCAATATATAACCACTTTTTGTTAATTAACAAATTATAAATAAAAGAAGCTAATTGTATAAAATGTGTTCCGTAAAATTTAGAAATTACTTGGTCAGTTGGCCAAACATCTTTTTTTATAATTAATGAAGGTAAAAAAGATGGAACTTTTCTATTACTAATTTTCAAAAAATCACTAACACCTACTCCAAAAAAAAGGCTAGTGTTATTATTGAATACATAATTCGAATTATATTTCCATGAACGATTAATAGAATAATTTGCAAAAACTATATCAGGTTTATATATTTCCAAACACTCAATGCAATAATTCAAATCATCTATCACAACATAATCATCTTGACCAAAAAACCAAATATATTTTCCATAGCTCTCAAAAATGCATTTTTCAAAATTTGCATCCATACCAAGATTGATATTATTATATAAATATCTTAAATTTCCATTGTTGTATTTATTATTAATTAAATTTAATAAACCTTCAGTTTGCTCAGAATAAGAACAATCATCAATTAATAAGATTTCATAATTCGAATTTTCATTTTTATATAAATTAGATAAGATGTTAGAAATTTTATCTAATCCATTATAAAAAGGTATAGCTATTGTTAAAATTAGTGGTCTCATTTAAAATTAATTAAAAGAAATTTTTTGTTATCTTATATAAAATGTAATTTGAAAAAGAAATGCCAAATAAATATGCATAAGAAGAGAGTAAATCCCCTCTCATTATAAAGAAAAAAAGAAAAACAATATTTAAATAACTAATCAAATAAATTGGATTTGAAATTAATTTTATTTGAGCGATTTTTTTATAGAAATTAATGTCAATTTTGAATGCCAAGTAAGAGATAAGTATAGTAAACATTAATAAACCAACAATACCAAAACTTAAATAACCTTCAGCAAAATATGGCATTGAAATATTATCAAGGGTTAGATTAAGTTCACCTGAAATTTTCGCACCACTACCGATTTCTTTATTTGGCCAAAAAACTCTGGGAATAAAAAAAAAGATTGAAGATAAAATATTACTTCCATAAACAATTGTGCCTCTATTCAATGCCAATGTAAACATTCCAAAAGCATCAAAATTACCACTAGCTAAATCTAAATTAAAAGTGTAATTCGATATTTTATCATCAGTAGTTACCCATCTAAAAAGATCCAAAAATGGGAAAATAAAGATTAACCCTATTATCAAAACAAAAAGTAATGAAATATTAATTTTGAAATATTTTAATGTTAAAATATAGAAAAATGTTAAATACATTGATGCAGCAAAAAAACGAGGTACACCTGTTGGGAAAACTGATACTATCGCTAATAAAAATAAAACAATAAAAATAAAATAATTTTTATTGTTACAAAATAAATAAAAAAGAAATGTATTAAAGATCAAAGGTCTAATAAAATATGAAATAAAAAGATAAAAAGTTGCATTTCCATTAAATCCTAGATCTGAATCATTAAATCTATATAAAATATTAATGAAATTAAAATTGTATGATTTAAAGAAATAAATAAATAAAAAAAAGGAAAAAAGTAATAATAATAATTGTGATTTAAAATTAATATATATATTAAATTGTTTTGAAAAATTAATTAATGTTTTGTCTTTCCCAATTAAATTGTAATTTATTTTATTATATAATGGTCTTGTATTAAAATGTAAAATAATTAAAATAATTATTATTGTTAAATTACTAATCAAAACTTCATTGTAAGTCAAATAAACACCCCAAGTATAAAAATTATTATCTAATTGATAAATTGGAGAAAGCCCAAAGAAGAATAGAATAAATATATAAATTATGTTTATAATAGATATATTTTTTTTTGTAAAAAGTAATTTGTAAATGAGAAAAACATTAATGCATAAATTAGTTAACGTAAATTCAATTCCAGGGGATTGTATTAAATTCTTATACCCGAAGATGATTATAAAAATGATAGCGAGTATACTGATATATGTTAATGTTTTTTGTTTCATCGCTTATAGATAAAGCAATCAATTTGTGTGTCCATTATTTGTTCAAGTCTTTTTTCAAAAAATGGTGCGCCTTTCGGACTAGCTTCTTTTAAATGATATCTAAAATTATTTTTTTCAAAAATATTTAAAATTTCACCGAGTTTTTGTTGGCTATTACTAAAGGAATGCCACTCAAAAAATAAATGTTCAACATTTTCAATGATTTTTTGTGCACAATGTTTGATTACGTTTACTTCTGCTCCTTCAATATCAATTTTCAAAAAATCAACTTTTTCAGCTAAATATTGATTTAAATCAATTGCATCAATTGTAATTGCATTAATACTGTTATTATTTACAATTTTACCGCCCCAACTTTTATCTGTTTGAAAAGTTAACTTCTCATCTTTTGTCCAAACGGCAGAGTTATAGATTTCTATTCCTGTGAAGTTAAATTGTTTTAAATTATATTCTAAAATTTTATAGATCTCTGGATCTGGTTCAAAACATATAATTTTTGAATTCGGATATATTTGTTTAAAAAATATTACAGAAAGACCAATATTTGCACCACAATCTATGATTAGTGGTGATTCATTATTTGTATGAAACATGTAATTTTTTTTAAGAAAGATTTCATTAATCATGCCAATTAAAGCTTCATTATCACTAAATTCAATTCTTTGACCTAAAAAATTAGTGCTAGACTGTTGATACCTTTTTAATAATTTGATCTTATTTAATTCATCTGAAGAAATTAATTTATCTATTTGAGAATAAGACTCTAAAAGACTGGAATGATACAATCCAATTTTTTTATAATATCTTCTTAATATGTAATTTTTAATTTTTTTTATCATTTCTTTATTTTTTTTAAAATAGCTTTTAGAATCATTAAGACATAATATGGAAACAATCTTAATAACTCTAAGACAAATAAAAATTTAATTTTTTTAATTGTGATATTAGAATCTAATCCTAATATGTTAGTAGTGATTTTTTGTTGTTCAAGTGTTATAGTACTTTTATATGTAATGAAATTATTCCGAATTATTTGTGTTAAATAATCCGAAGTTTGATCAAAATTTTGAACTTTACCAAGGGGAATATTAATTTCAGAATAATTAATTAAACTAGGTGGCTCTCCATATAAAAAATAAGGAATTCCAATTTCTGTACAATAAAAAAGTTGACTTCCAATTTTATTTGATGTCGCTTGTTTAAAATTAATTATCAAATCATAAAAGCGATCTACAAAATTAGAATTTAATGAATTACCAACTGTAACAATAGGATATCCATATTTTCTTAATTTTTTATGCAATCCTTTTCGAACATCGTGCATATGTAGACAAATTACAAATGGTGAAAAACTAGAATCAAGATTTTTTAATTCATCGAAATAATTATCATGATTATCATCTTCGAATTCTATGCCTACATTAGTATGAGAATAAAATATTAGAGTGCCGTATCTTTTATCTTTTGGTTTTACATTGTTTTTTTTTCGATATGTTACCCATGGATTAGTAATATATAAAAGTTTTTTAAAATCATTATTTAATTTATTTTCATAACGATGCTTATTCCATGTTAAGTGAAATCTACTTTTATTACTTTTTTCATGCAAAGCTAATTCTCCAGATAAATCAACTCCATGATCACCATAAAATGGAATTGGAATAAAATTTGGTATATTAAGCCAACTTCGATAACATTTTCCAAAACCATATATTTCAGTTGTCCAAAATAAAAATGGTAATTTTAAACTTGAATAATTACTTATATCACATAAATATTCCAATTCATCATCTGAAAATCCATTAAAGAAATTTGTATTAGATCTGTTAATCCAATTATTTTTATCTATTAACATATTAGAATAATTACCATGCTGTCCAACCACCATCAATTATAAGGTTCGCTCCAGTCATATAACTTGAAGCATCTGTTAATAAAAATAAAATAGCTCCTTGATAATCTTCAGCATTAGCCATTCTTCCAATTGGTGTTTTTTCAATATAATTCTTAACAAATTCTTTAGATTGGTTATTAAAAACACCACCAGGACTTAAGCAATTTACTCTTACATTATATTTTGCTAGATGTATTGCAAGGTATCTTGTTAAATTGATAATAGCAGCCTTAGAGGTTGCATAAGCAATAGGAGAATTAATTCCACTATTACCATAAATTTGAGGATTGGGACTTACATTTCCATAAGTTGAAGATATATTGATTATTATTCCCTTTTTTTGTTTCTTGAAATATGGAGTAGTTAATTGACTTAATAAAAAAGTGCCTTTAAGATTTACATCATGCACTTTATCCCAAGCTTCTTCTGGATAATTTTCAAAATCTACAAAAAAATTGGTGTTTGTATCTAATTTACGACTGTTGCCTTTGTAATGAAACGAATTTATTACTGCGTCGATTCTCTTATATTTTCTATAAGTTGAGTTTAAACTTTCTTTTATCTCTAATTTATTGGTTACATCAACTTTTAAAAAATCAATTCTTTTTATTATTTCTTTGTTTTTAATTTTGCTAATTTTCTGATTTGCCATATCGATATCAAGGTCAAATATTACAACTCTAGCCCCTGCTTTAGATAATATCTCGCAAAAAGAAAATCCAATTTGGCCAGCTCCGCCAGCAACAATTACTACTTTATTTTTTAATGAAAACAACTTTTCAATAGTACTATCCATTATTATATATTTTTAGCATTAATTCAGTATTACTTAATGCATGTTGAAAATCAAGTGAGTGAATGAAAATGTTATTATTGATTAAATAAAAAAAATGTTTTAATTCATTAATATACAAATCATTTAATTCAAAATTATAATTAGGTTTGATAATCTCAATTTCCTCTAAATTTTTAGAAATTAAAATTTCATTGGTCTGCCAATTCCAATCAAGTCTTGCTTCTTCAAATAAAATTGATATTGTTCGATGATACTTTTTTTGTAGTAAATCCAAATGAATTGTTACAATTTTATCATTATACAACAAAATACTTTCTGAAAGTTCTTCAACATCAATTTTTAAAATTCCAGTGTTGAAGTTAACTGTCTTTATTTCAATCGGATTACCAAAAAAATATTGGACAAGATCTATTTCATGAGAAATTGTTCTAACCACGCCACCACCAAGCTCTTTTTTACTTGCATAACTATTTTTATAATTTTCATTTGGATGCCAATTAGGCAAATAGCTTCCGAATTCAAATCTTGCAGAATAAACATTTCCAAATTTTTTGGAAGTTATAATATCATATATATTTTTTATACTTTGATGAAATCTCAACATATATCCGATAAAAAAAACTTTATCATTATTTAACCACGCATTTTTAGATAAATTAAGATTATCATAATCATGTACCATTGGTTTTTCAATAAATACATGCAACTTCATTTTATTAGCAAATTCCAACGCTTCTAAATGTATCGAGGTCGGGGTACAAATAAAAACACAATCCAAGTTATTTAATAAACCATCATCATAACTCGTAACTACTTTAACATTGAAGATTTTTTCGAAATCTTTATCAAATTTTCTTTTAAAGACAATAATATTATTATAACCTAATAATTTCAAATTATTTAAATGTCTTTTGGCAATAGAACCAGAACCGAAAATTAAAATTTTCATTGAGAAAAATTATTAAAATTATACTTTTCACTAAGTATTTTATTAATTATAATATCAAGTTGATTAGTTTCATTTAGATATTTTTCTACAAAATATCTAAATGCTCCATCACCACCCTTTATTGGCAATGTCCAATCAACAATATCTTTAATGTAAATCGGCGCGTTATTAGGTGCAGCACTTAACCCTACAGATTTTAATAATGCATAATCATTTATGTCGTCACCTATATATGCAATTTCAGATAATTTAATATCAGTTTTGATAACTATTTCTTTAACTTTTTCAAGTTTATTTTTTACACCCATATAAACCTGTTTAATCCCTAATTTTTCTGCTCTTCTTTTTACTATATTATTTTCTTCACCGGTTAAAATTATAGTAGGAATATTGATTTGATTTAAAAACAATACTCCAGCAGAATCATAAGTTGAAAATCTTTTAAATTCATTATTCTGGTTATCATAATACATACTACCGTCGGTCCAGACTCCATCAATATCAGTAATAAAAAGTTTAATTGTATTATTCAAAATAATTTTCTTTTAAAGTTATATTTTTTTCTAAGTCTTGGACAGCTTTTTTACCAAGTAAAGTAGCTCTATCTCTCCATAATATTCCGTCACCAGGGCTTTTAAGACATAGCATATCTTCGGTTAAAATTGTACCTTTTTTTATATCAATTTTAGAAACTAAACTTCTACCTAATTTTGTTTTTGCTAAATTTATTGATTCATGTATTTTAATTTTCTCTCCATCACCCATAGCTTTAGCAATTGCATTAATATAGTCGATTAATTTTCTTAAACCTGCTTCTTCTAAAGAACCTGGCTGATCTGTTCCTTTCATTGTTCTATCTAATGTGATATGTTTTTCGATTATTTTAACACCAATAGCAGATGCAGCAGAAGCAATAATTACACCAGAAGTATGATCAGATAATCCACATATACAATTATACTTGTCTTCAATTGTTTTAATTGCATTTAAATTAACATTTTCAGGTTTGCAAGGGTATTCGGAAGTACATTGCATTATTACAAGCTTGTCACTTGATAATTTTAAAGCATTAAGTGCATCATCTATATCTTCAAATGTAGCCATTCCAGTCGAAATAATTATAGTTTTGCCTGTCTTGCCTAAAGCCTCTAATAAAGGTATATTAGTAAGATCTCTAGATGCAACTTTATAAAATGGGCAAGCTATTCTTTCTAGCAATTCTAATGAAGGGATATCACAGGGTGTACAGAAATATGTTATACCTATCTTATTAGCGTAATTTTTTAAATCATTATGTTGCTCTTCGCTTAACTCTAAAAATCTTCTATGTTCTCCATATGTTTTCCCAAAAGAATTAGGATTATCATAAATTTTATTATACGCTTCAGTTGTTAATTCGGAATCAATATCTCTCTTTTGGAATTTAACTGCATTTGCTCCACATCTTTTTGCCATATCAATTAAACTTTTAGCAATTTCCATACTTCCATTATGATTTTGACCAATTTCAGCAATGATATATGTTGGGGAGTTTTTAGATAATTTAAAACCATTTAAATCTACTTGTAAATTATTAGTCATAAAATTTTTTTTTATCCAATTATAAATATTATTTAAGTTATAAATTTTATTGTCAATTTCTAAAAACAGATTTTGCATTCTTACAAAATCTGGATATGTGTCAACTGTAAGAAATTGATCAAAATCCGGATTTAAACCAGAATAATTTGAAGGTAATATTTGTGTTTTAAAATTATTAAATTCATTTCTAAAAAAAGGAGTCACGTGCTCTTTATCATAATCTGTGATTAATCTACTATTGAAACATTGACGTAAAGCACTGATTTTAATTACCTCAAATACAATATGAGATAAGCCATTAATACAAGTGTAGTCATTATTATTTTTTACGTGTAAATTGTAGAGTTTGGAAGAAATTTCAATATCTAGTATGGGGTTATCTGCAGTAATTCTAATAATATTATCATTTTCATCAAATAATATTGTTGCATCTACAAATCTTTTTAAGAGATTATGGTTATCCCCCCTAAATACATTAATTTTTTTTTCTTGACAAAAGAAATCGATTAAGTTATCCTCCTCTAAAGTTGTAGTTGCTACAACTATTTGATCTACAAAATTGAGCGATCTTACATTATCTATTACTCTTTTTAATAAAGATTTTCCATTAAGTGGCATTAAAGTCTTACCTGGTAGTCTATTACTTCCAATTCTTGCTTGAATTACAACTATTGTTGCCATCAATTTACAATTTTGATTTTAAAAAATATTTTGTCTTGCTAATTGTATTTCTAGGGGACGAAAAGAATTGAATTATAAATAACCTAATTAGTTGCAAAATATACATTATTTTACTTCTTATAAAAGCCTGTTTGAAGCCTATAAAAATAAATTTGTAATGATGGTTGATTTTATAAATTTTTGACTTATACTCTCTTAAAAAATTCAATAGTCCTCGTAATTTTAAAGCGAATAAATATGAGAAAAATATTTGATAGAAGCCTGTTAATACTACTTTATAACAGTAGGCTTGCATCATTTTAGCATATTTCATTCCAAAATTTATTTCCCATATTTTAATGAATGAGTCTTCTGGCGATTCGATATTTTTTAACATGTATTTTTCCCAAAAAATTAATCTTTTTGTGCCAATGCTATTTAATTGAATATCGTGACGTCCCCAATACATAATAGCTTCTGAATCAAATCCGGAAACACCAAAGGGAACAATTCCTAAGATTTGTTGTTTTTCAAATGTATCTTGGAATCTGCCATATCTATTTAATATATCTCTTTTAATTACAAAACTATGTCCTGGATTTTCTTGATAGATTAAATTTTTGTTTGTAATAAAATCTACTGCCAAATCAAGCCCTTTAACATAAGTATCTCTAGCTATTATAGGATAATAATTTAGTATTGTTCCATTTGGTTTGGCATTAGCAACTCTGCCTATTGCAGTTATACATTTATCATTATTAACAAATAATTTAACCATTCTTTCAATGAAATCAAATTCTACCCAGTCATCATCTGATTGATAAAAAACTAAATCACCAACACAAGCATCTAGACCAGCATTTAAACAAATTCTAACTAATTTTTGTGGATCATCCCAGCTAAATTGGTTTTCAATGAAATTGACAACTTTTATTCTAGAATCAGTTTTTTTTATACTCTCAATATATTCAAGTGTTGCTTGGGTAGCACCATTATTCACAATTACAAGTTCAATATTTCTATGAGATTGCTCTAAAATGTGACTTACAGCATTTTTCAGCATTAGTGGTCTGTAAAAAGTGTCAATTATGACACTTACTAAAGCTGATGAAGTTATTTTCTTTCCAAATTCACTCATTTAAGAAATTGTATTACAGTTTTTTAGAATTGAAATAGTTTCACCAATTGACTTTTTTAATTCTCCGGAGAAATTGAAACCTAGTTTTTTAAATTTATTGCAGGATACTTCGTAAGAAAGTTGATTCATTATTTTATTTTCAACAAATGAAATTTCTAACGCAGGAATAAATTCTCTAATACATTCAACAATTTGATTTACTGTAGAATTTTGTGTTAATACATTATAAACTTCGCCATCAAAAATATCCTTTCTAATTAAAAAAATAAATGCATTAATTGCATCATTAAGATCTAAATAAGGACGTTTTTGATTATACGCTGTTTTCCATACTGAAATTGGTTGATTCATAACTGCTTGCCAACAAAATTTATTTACTGCAGTGTGGTATCTCATTCCAGTCGATATTCCATAAATTGTCCCAAATCTGCAAATTACTACTTTCAAACCTTTTTCCTTTGCTAAAGTTTGTAAATATCTTTCTTCTTTTAATTTAGTTATGGCATAAGGACTCTGTGGCTTTAATTCATCACTCATGCAATCTTCCGAAACAACTTCATTTTGAGTGCCATATACACTAGTAGAAGATAATGAAATCATTTTAATACCAAGTTTTAGACAAGCATCTGCAATTTTTACAGTACCTGAATAATTATTATCCTCTACTATACTAGCTTTGTCAAAACTTCCTGCGGCATCAGTAATAGCTGCCAAATGAATTACATAATTAGAATTTTCAAGTATTGGTATTAAATCACAATTAGTAATGTCTGCTTCGATAAATTTGTAATTGCCGATATTTGGCAAATTAAATAATGAAGGATATCTCTGTGTCATCATATTATCAATCAAAACTATTTCTAAATCAGGAAAAGCAAATGGTAAAGATCGAATTAGAGAAGATCCTATATGTCCTAAAGCACCAGTAATTATTATTCTCATAATTTAATCGTTTTTATTTATAAAATTTATAAATTCAGAATATTCTCTAATATAATCCTCAGCTTCATAAAGACGGTCACATAGAACTGTTAAAATAGAATTTTCTTTTGTATATGTTTGTTGAGCCCAGATACCAGGTGGTATTAAAAGTCCGATATTAGGGTGATTTAAAATAAAATTTAATTTATTAACTCCATCGTCACATTCTACGTCAATTTGACCATTTGGACAAGTTAATAATTGCGTACATTTAATATGAGCGTGTTGGCCTCTTATCGAATCCTTTGGGGCTCTTACCACAAATACTCTAAGTATTTCAAAGGGGACATTTTTATTATTTTCCATCACAATTAGGTCGCCATTTTCTTCAAAATGATGAGGAAGATTAATAATTTTAATAGTATTTAATCCAATATTCATAATTTTATTTTTTTTTTGAAAATAACAAGTGTGAAGTATACTTTAGTTTATAATTATCTTCAAAATTATTCATTGGAAGTTCGTCTTCATAGTTTAGCCTTTTTGCAGAAACATAAGTTCGCATTTCAAGGAAATATCCATTTTGATTAAATATCTCAATAAAATCTGAAAATTTAAAAAACCAATGTGGTATTTTGTTACTGTAATAATTTTGTAGTGTTACAAATGTTTCGAAATCTCCTGCAAATACATCTGACATTAAAATATATTTTGCATTATAAGAACAAAGTTTTTTTATTAAGTTTTGCCAATCTTCTATATATTGGATTGCAGAAGATGAATGAATTAATTGAAACTCATTCGTGTCAGGGAAGTTGTCTAAGAAATTGATTTCGTCTTTATGTAACTCTTTCCCTTGTTTACATATTTCAGGTAGTTCTAATATTGTATAATTAATTTTTTGTCTTGTATTTACAATACTTTCTTTTAATGTCATATAACCAATGCCTAATCCTCCCCCAAAATCCAATATATCTATTTGTGATTGATTATTTAACATCATTGCAACAATTGGTGAAAGTAATACACTTCTTTGTTTGTGAAAAAAAGGAATTGGTTCATTTTTTTCTAAAGAATAAAGGCATTCTTTTGCGGCATCTAAGGCCCTTGTATTGTATGTTTTTCCAGAAAATCCAAACCCATCTGCGTATTTTTTTGCATTAAAAAAATCTTGAAAAACCCCTTCCCATATAAAGAATTCTGTATTCATAAAATAGTTTAGTTTAATAAAAATATTTGATAGTTTCTTTTAGATCATTTTCAAAATCGTCTTCTGTATATTTATAATCCGAAAAATGCAATTTAATTATATCCTGACATCCACTTATGTTTTGCACGTCGAAATTATCTATAAACTCATCCGATGAAATGGTTACTTTTTTTTGTGTAATTTTTTCAATTTTAGAAACTATATCGCTTAGTAATGTTGATTTACCAGAACAAATATTTAAACTCCCGATGTATGATGTAGTAGACATCATTGAAATTTGTCTAGCAATTTCAAAAGTAGAAATATAATCTCTACCTATATTCATGTTAACTGATAATGGTTTTGTATTATTTAATGCATTGTTAATTATTAATGGAATTAGTCTGTTTTTACTTTGAGCGGGCCCAAATACAAAAAATATTCTATCCCATTGGAACGAAATATTTGGAATATTTGAAAGATAATTGAAAATATTGATTTTAGATTTCCCATATAACCAATTATTGCCATTTAATTTTGAATTAAGCTCATTAAATGGGCTAGGATATTTCCAATCATACTCAATGCTAGATCCAATTCCAATAAATTTTTGACCTCCGGAATTATAAAATGAATTAATCAAATTTATTGTTGACTGTTCCCATAAAATATTTTCGTCTGATATTAAATAATCTGTATGATTTGTACACCAAGCTAAATGAAAAAATAAAACTGGCTTATACCTATTAAATACTGCGTCCATTTTAAGTGAATTTGAATTCAATAAATCCAATTCAATAAAATATGAATCAATATTTTCTTTTTTCCTACCTAGTTCATAAATAGTTGCATTAGGATAAGTTAAATAAAGTTGTTTTATTAACTGTTTACCAATAATCCCACTTGATCCAGAAATAAAAATTATCAACTTATTTGATTTTAAAGGTATTTATCCAGTCAAATCCTATTTCTTGATCATCATGATTAATCCTAATCTCATCCAATAAATCATAATGGCCGGAAGTAAAATAAATAATATTCATTGGCCCTGAAATGCATTTATATCCGTGGAGAACACCTGGAGGAAATTTATATATTTGGGTATCTTGATAATCTCCGACTAAAAATGTCATAGTTTCATTATATGTCTTTGAATTTTTTCTAGAATCAAAAAGTGCTACATAAATTAAACCATTAACTACATAATTCCATTGGGTTTGATACACATGACCATGCCAACCTTTAACGACACCTGAATATACTAGCGAATGACTTATCTGTCCCAAACCTTCTACTAAAATTTTATCTTCTTTACGCAACAATTCTCTAAAATAGCCTCTTTCATCAACATGAGAAATTATGTTTTTAAATTCAACTCCTTCAATCATTTTAAATTAATTTACAATATGAACATTTGGCACAAATAATATCCATTTTCCTCCATTTTTAATAAAATCAGTTTCTTTACTCATTATTTCTTTCGCATGATTATAAGCAAACAAGACTGCATAATCAGGATAATTTTCCTTAAAGTGTTCTATTTTTTTTATTGGAATATGCTTCCCAGGACTAAACTTATCTTGTTTTATCGGAGTATTGTCACAAATATACTCTATTAAATCTGGTCCGATATCTGAATAATTTAAAATTGTTGTGCTTTTGGAAGTAGCCCCGTAACCAGCAATTCTTTTACCTTGTATTTTTAAATCAGTCAATAATTTTTTTAAATCGATTCTAGATTTTTCACAATTTTCTCTAAACTTAATATACGTTTCAGCCTTATCAAGTCCTAATTTTCTTTCTTTAGCTAATTGATCAACCGCTTCTTTTGAAGGTACTCTAACTCCCTTATGTCCAATAAAATACCTCATAGACCCACCATGAGTATCTTGATGTTCAATATGTACAACTTCCATACCATATTCATTAAAAATATAATTAATTGAATTTACAGAAAATAGAAATGTGTGTTCATCATAAATTTGGTCATAAGATGTTTTTTCAATAACATCACCCAAATATGGATCTTCAAAAATAACAATACCAGTTTTTTTAATTAACAAGCTAATTCCTGCAACTATCGAATGAAAATATGGTATATGGCACATTACGTTTGCAGCTATAAAAGCATCTGCTTGACCATTTTCACTGATAATTTTCTTTGCTAAATCTTCATTAAAAAATTCGACTATTGTATTAATTCCCTTTTCTTTTGCAACCTGAGCGACATTTGCTGATGGCTCACACCCAAGATGTCTTATTCCCCAATCCTTAAAATTACCTAGCATTATTCCATCATTACTTCCTATTTCAACAACAAAAGGATCTTCGATATTTAGATATTGATTTTTTACTTGCGTTGCGAAATTTTTGAAATGTTCTTTCATAGAATGAGAAGTGCCAGAAAAAAAAGCATAATTTTCATTAAACATTAAATCTCTATCAGGAGTATCTAATAATTGTACCATATTGCAATTATTACAATGTGACACTTGCATATGGAAAAAAAATTCATTTACAAATTTATCAGAATTTAAAAATCCATTTGCAATTGGCATTTTACCATAAGAAATAAATGGCTCTATCTCATTATTACAAATGAGACATTTTTTAGAAGTGATGTTTTTACTTGTTGACATATTTACTTTTTATTATTAAAAAATTGTTTGATTTTACTAGAGATGTATTCAGTTTCATCAATTGATAAATGTGGGCCAATTGGTAAACTTAAAGTTGTATCTGCTATTTCTTCTGCTATCGGAAAATCACCTTTTATATATCCTAAATGAGTATAAGCTTTTTGCAAATGTGGCGGTAATGGATAATGAATCATTGTAGATATATCTTGTGAATTCAAATAATTTTGTAACTCATCTCTTTTTTTAGTGCGGATTGAATAAATATGATATACTGAAGTGCAATTTTCGGCAATTTTTGGTAAGACTAAATCTTCAATGCCTGTTAATAAATCTTTATATGTACTTGCTATCTGAACTCTGTGCTCATTTTCTAAGTCTACATATTTAAGTTTAATACCTAACACAGCGGCCTGTATTTCATCTAATCTAGAATTATAACCTATAACATCATTAAAATATTTTATTTTAGATCCATAATTTCTTAAGGTTAATATCTTGTCTACAAGATCGGAATTGTCAGTAGTAATAGCACCGGCATCTCCAAATGCACCAATATTTTTTCCTGGATAAAAACTAGTTGCATTTATATGTCCATAAGAACCCGTCGGCTTATTATAACATTTTGCACCTTGTGATTGGGCATTATCTTCAATTAAATAGATATTATATTTAGAGCAGATTGTTTTTAGTTTAAACAGCTCAGCAGATTGTCCATATAAATTAACAGCTAAAATGGCTTTAGTTTTTTTATTAATATTATTTTCTATTAATTCACAATCAATGTTATAAGTATCGATTCGAGGCTCAACAGGTCTAATTGTTGCACCAACGTGTGTAACAGCCAACCAACTAGCTATATAAGTGTTAGAAGGCACTATTACTTCATCACCAACTCCTATATTGAGTGCTTTCAAACTTAAAATCAATGCATCTAAACCATTTGCAACACCAACAGCGAATTTTGTATTAGAATAATTTGCATAAGATTCTTCAAATTTTTTTAATTTTTCTCCAATAATAAACCAGCCATCTTTTAACACTTCATCTATCATATTTATATACTCTTGATGATGTAGGTTTGTAATTTTTTTTAAATCTAAAAAGTTTATTTTTTTCATCTTGTAGCTTTAATTTACTAAATCTATATTATTTCTTAAAAATGAGGGGCTCATGGTTGCCTTAATAATTCCATGCAATGAGTTTCCTTTATAGTAATTGTCTTTCGCATTTATGGGAAAAGAATTCCAAAAAATTTCTTGTAACCTCAAATCTGATTCAGTTAAGAATAATTTATTAGAAATAAAATTCGTCATATCTAGAACCGCATCACAAATTTCATCTGGACTATTTTCAAATAATAATAAATTAGATTTCAAGTAGTCCTCGTTTTTAGTGTAAAAAGCATATCCCTTAGAATAAATATCCGAAAATTTTAAAAATACTTGATTATGAGTATCAAAGTATTTTCTTGTGGTCAACATGAACTTACTTGAAAATGTAAGTAATAATCCAATTGGAACGACATTAGTATATAAAATTGGTTTCCTAAAAAGATGAGATGGAACAGAATCCCACCCCGAACTAGAGGTAATGACAAAATCACATTTATACGCCAAATATATATCTAAAAAATCTGATCTTTTTCCACTAGTTGCATAATCTATGATCATTGGATTATTTGAATTCAATTTCTGTTTAACTACCGCCCCCATTCGTACAACATAATATCCTAACTTTGTCAACATTTCAGCTGCTTTAAGATAATTTTGTATATCACAATCTCGATAATTATGATAATCATATCCGCGCCCAAGTTTTTGCAATAAATATTCATTATCTCTTACAAAAAGACAAACAATTTTACTTTCTGGAGGAATTCCAATATTTTCAACATCTATATTGCCCTTCACTTTTTCTTCATTTGTGAAGAAAAAGTGAAGCCTGCTTTTATCTAATAAATTATTTACATCTCTATCGTGTTGTGAATTTTGTCCAATTTCAAATTTTTGCCAACCCGGAATTAATTTATTTAATACAAATATTGGCTTTATTAAAAATTTTGGATAAATTATTAATAATTTGGAAAATTTTTTTGCTAAGTATTTATTGCAAATTGGATAATGTCCAAAATAAAAAATATCAATATATTTCTTATTAGGAATATTAATTTTACTGTCTCTCTCGCACAAATAAAGCTCCGTATTACCTGCAAAATGTCCTATTCTAGAGCTAATTAAACACCCAATTCTAATTAATAAATATGGCTCTAATATTCTTAATAAAAAGACAAATGGAATTGCAAATAAATAAAAGGGGATTGATATAAAAATATTAAAAATTAAAAAAAATAATATTTTAAATTTATAGTAAAGCTCTTTGGTACTTTTTTTATTAAAATCGTTAAGTTGTTTTTTTATAAAGCTGATCATTATGTGTTTGCTTTTAAATAATTTTCAGGGGTTCCTATATCTAAAAATATTTCTTTGGTATGGTATGTGTAAATTTTGCCTAAAAAATGTATTAAAATATCGCGGACAAAATCATTAGCTTTTGGAAATTCATTTTTAATTATTTTTAATGCATCTTTAGATAATATATATATAGCTCCATTAGCTAAATTACTAGGGGGGTTGGAAATTTTTTCGTGTATATTTATTACAATATTATCACTCAATTCTACAATACCACATGAAGAAGGATTATTCGTCTCAAAAATTAATATTGTTATTAAACAATTATCAGGTCTATTATTATGTGCTTTAATTAAATCACCAATATCTGCTTTAGTGTAATTATCTGCATGTAAAAGAATACACTCTTCATCTAGAAGATCGTCAATATTCTTTAATAAAGTTCCAGCAGTTCCAAGTAAAACTTTTTCGTTAATTATTTTAGTGATATCTTTATATTTACTATTAGCAATAAAATTAATAACCTGATTTGGCAAGTAATGAGTATTCAATAAGATTTTACTAACTTTTAAAGTTGTAAGTTTTTCAAGCCAAATTTCTAATAAAGGAACACCTTTAATTTGAACTAAGCATTTTGGAATTTTATTTGTAAGTGGTCGTAGCCTAGTTCCAAAACCTGCAGCTAATATTAATGCTTTCATTTTTGTATTTCTTCAATTAGTTCATCTAATTTTAACGGGGTATTTCCAACTCTGCTGACTTGAATAGCAGCAGCTAAAGATCCTAAGTAAGCCGATTCCCAAATATTAGCACCGGTGCATAATGCCATTGACGAAGTAATTAGCAAGCTATCGCCTGCTCCCGAAACATCTTTTGGTGAATTATTTAAAGCTGGCAATTGATCGTTTAACCATTTATTAGTATCATTTTCATCTTCGGCATGTATTAAAAGACCCTCAGCTCCTAGTTTCAAAAGAATATTCTTTGAATTAGTTATTTTTCTAAGATCTTCTGCCAAAATTACAATACCTGAATCTTGATTTTTAATTGCCAAGTTTGCTTCTCTTTCGGTTGGAGTTATCAAAGACATTTCCTTAAATCTAGAAATATCACCAACCTGAGAAGAAGATTGGCTATCTGCTACTAAAAATATATTATTTGCCTTTCCCAAATTAACAATTTTGTCAACTAATTTTTGTGGTAAAACTCCATAATTAAAATCAGAGAAAACAATTAAATCATATTTTTCAATATTAAATTCTAGAAAATTAAATATTTGATTTTGTAATTCAATTGAGATGGGATTTTGATGTAAATGACTAACTCTTAGCATACTTTTTCCAGAGCATCTATACCTCTGTTTTAATGTTGTCGGTCTACTTTCATCAATAAATAGTTGATGAGTAACGCCAAACTCTGTCAATTTTTTTTTTGCAAAATCTTTAGAAAAATCATTCCCAACAACTGATATAAAATCAACATTTGCTCCTAAACCAACAGCGTGTGCAGCTACAATACCAGCTCCCCCAATAAATTTTACTTGATCTATTGGTGTAACAACAATTGTTGGTTCTTCTTGTGACATGCCTAATGGTTGACATGTTATATATTCATCAATGATTAAATCGCCAATTACACATACATTTAAATTAGAAAAGTTTTTAATTGTTTTTAATATACTTGGTTTTGTAATATTATGTCTTTCCAAATATTTTGAAGGTATATTAAGTGAATTAGTGTTTTTTTCAAAGAATTCTTTTTTTAATAAATCAAGAGAAGAAAACAAAGTTTCTCCAGAGCTGAAGACAAGCTTTCCGCCATATTTAGTTATTTCTTTTTCTTCTTTATTTAATCTTGTTTCAAATTCTTTCCCTTTAATGACAATGTCGGGTTTTAATTCATTTATTGTTTGTGATACCGAATTGTCAATTAAAATTACATCATCAACCCAAATATTTGATTGCACTCCTTCAATTCTAATATCTTGGGGTAAATGAGCTGCATCTCCCGCAACTTGATCACTTTCTACTCCAACAATTAAATAGTCACAACATTCTTTTGCGAAACGAAATAGTCTTAAATGACCGGGGTGAACTACATTAAAATGTCCAGAAACAAACGCAACTTTTTTTCTCATTCTATACTATCGATTTAATATAATTTTTTTTATACTATTACTGTCAAGATATAATTGTTCCCATATTTCTTCCTGACTACCATATTTGTGTATAAAACAGTCATTAATGCCATAATTAAAAATTTGCTTTTTTTGAAATTCAGTTGATTTTATGAATATTTCACTACAAAGAGAATAAAGCCCGCCAATAACCGAATGCTCTTCAAAAATGTAAATCATATTAGAATTTTGAGATAATTTAATTAAATCATTACTATCTAAATTTTTCACAAATGGTATATGAATATGTAATATATTAAGATTTAAATTGCGAATCGCCAAGTATACATTATAAGATATTGGACCAGTCGATATTAGACATATTTGATTTTCATTATTTCCATAATTTCTGTATAAAATTTTAGAGTTATTATATATAGAATATTGTTCTAAATTATATTTTCCGTACTTCGATAATCTTACATAAACCGAATTTTGAGTATTAATTATATAATCCAAATTAGTTAGTATATCATCTGATCCACATGGAATAAATGTTTCCATATTTGGCATAACTCTAGCTAATGCAATGTCGTCAAATGTTGTATGTGATGGTCCTAAATGAGCGGTCGCAAAACCTCCTCCCATTCCTAAAAAAATTACCTTTCTATTTTGCAAACAACAGTCCAACAAGATTTGTTCATAAGATCTTCTGATTGTAAAAGCTGCATGATTAAATATAATTGGTAAATAACCATCTGCAGCAAGACCTGATGCAAAACCCACAACATATTGTTCTGAAATCGATTCCATTATAAATCTCTCCCCTAGCTTATTTTTTAAGTCTTTATCAAAGCCAGTTTCTTGGTCTACAGATATAAAGATTAATTTAGAATGGATTTCATTTTTTTCTACAATTGCTTTTATAAAAGTATTTTTCATATTATTTTATAAGTTCTTCTTTAAATTGAAATAAACGTTGATCATCAATTTTCCCAACCCAATGTGCATTAGCTGAATTTTCAATTGAAGTTATACCTTTTCCCATAATAGAATGTGAAACTAAAAATTTGGGCTTATTACTTTTTGTCGATAAAATTATGTCAAACATATTCTCTAAATCATTTATGGAATGTCCGTTTACCTCAAAAAAATCAAAACCAAATGACAGTATTTTATCTTTTATTGGCTCAATATTTGTAATAGACTCAACATCTCCAGAACATTGAACTTTATTATAATCTACAATTACAATCAAATTATCTAATTTTTTTCGACTTGCTGACATTAGAGCTTCCCAAATTGAACCCTCCCCCATTTCACCATCTCCTATTATCACAAATATGTTCTTTTTATTATTATTTAATTTATTGGAATATGCTAATCCAATGCCAATTGGCAAACCATGTCCACAAGAACCAGTTGAAGCAACTATTCCATTTATTGTACTTTCTATACAGCCCCCAAGTTTTGATTCAAACTGAAGAAATGAATCTAGTTCATTAAACTCAATCTGTTTAGCTTCGGCAAGAAAATAATAATAAACCAAACTTGCCCATCCTTGACTAATAATTAACCTGTGATTTTGGTGTTTATCAAAATTGATATACTTATCAAAAAGTACTCTCAATAATTCAATTAATGAAAATGCACTACCTAAATGCCCTTTCCCTGCAATTTTGAACTTTTCTAATAAAAATTCTCTTATCTCTACAGATCTTGTGTCTAGATTTTCCTCAAAACTATTTTTAGCGTAAGAATGTTTCATTTTTCATTTTTTGTTCTATTAGTGAAATTTTTTTAGTTACTTTTTCAAGCTGTGATTTCTTTTTTGATTCGCGCTCTTCTTCATTAATATTCAAAGAATATGTTTTCAAGAAAGGGTTTAACATTATTAAACACCATTTTAAGTCAAAAATTAAATTAGTTCCAACAAATGCATTACTTATTTCAACTTGATTATCATGACAATCACGAAATTTATTATATAAAATAATTTGATCTTCTATGTTTAAATTATTTGCAGGATGTGCAATCGTGTCGCTTATTAAATGTATTGGATTATCTAACCCAAAAAATTCAAAATCAATAAAGAATAAATTCTTTTGATTTAAAATGACATTATTTATTCCAAAATCTACGACACTAAATTCTGTTTTTAAATCATTATAATATTTCTCATTAATTTTAGATTTTAAAAATAAAAAATGATCTTTTATAGTATTTAATATTTTTTTTAAACATATATTATTTTCATTGTCTAGGTTTAAGATTCGATTATTTATTTGCACAAACAAAGTATTTAGATTAGGGCACGAATCAATTGACTCGAATGTGTTGTTTATGTTCTTTTTTTGTAGAATTAATAATTGTTTATAAAAAAATACAAACTGATCGATTAATTCTGGTTTAAAAATATTAATAGAAGTTCCATTTAAAAATGTCATTAAAGAACAATTCAATTCGATTGATACGCCAATAATTTGTGGGACATTATAAATTTTATTTTCTGCAAATAATTTTAATGCATAAACTTCTCTTTCTAATCTCGTAGGCAGATTATTATCTATTCTGTAAAACTTTAAAATATATTGATTTTCACCTAGGATATATACATTACTATTTGCACCATTTGTAACATTTTTAATTTTGATATTAATATCAAAATTAAAATACCTGAGGGCTCTTTCTAATTTATTTCCAGCCTCCATCTATGTTTATTTCTGTTCCTGAACAATAAGATGCATATTCACTACATAACAACAAAACAAACGGAGCTATTTCCTCATACAAACCAAATCGTTTCTTAGATACATGTTTATCTAAAAAATCATTTACTAATTCGGGTTGTTTTTCAATCATTTTATGCCAATATTTGCCCTCAGATAACAGAACACCAGGCATAACAGTAGAAACCACTATATTATATTTTGCAAGCTCTCTACTTAAACCTTTATTATAACTATTTAAATAAGATTTAGAACTATTATAATGGATAGAACCTCCAAAAGGTTCGAATGGGATTCCGCCATTTTTTGCAAGAATTGAAGAAATGCTAACAATTCTACCCCACTTTTTCTTTATCATTTTAGGTATAATCTTGCTATTAATTTCAATTTGTACTCCTACATTAAAATTCCAAACATCTAAATAATCTTGCTTTATTGAAAGTGGATTTTTTTTTCCTAACCCTCCACCCATATTATGAATAAGAACATCTGGTTCAAAATCAATTTTTTTCATGAAATCACAAAGAAGTTCAGTAGAGTTTTGTTCTAACATGTCAATAGCAAAATACTCACAATCAATTGGTGATAAATCAATTTTTAATTGTTTAAGTTTTTCAGTATTTCTTGCCACCAATAAAATTCTTGAAGAGTATTTGGATATGTACCTTGCCAAATATTCGCCCAATCCCTTACTAGCACCAATAATTAAAACATTTTTATTTTTTAATTCTATTAACATTAGAATTTAATTAATGCTCTGCCCGCAATTCCATTTTTGAAATTATTTATTGCTAAATTAATTTCATCAAAATTGTAAATTTTATTTACACTAAGCTGGGTGTCAATTTTACCTTTTTTTATTAAATTAAGATATGCTGGTATATCTCTTTCAGGTATTATACTTCCCCCTAAATTTCCTATCAAACTTTTTTTATGCATGACATTATTTGCATTTACTGAAATTGTTTCATCATGCTTTGGCACACCCATTAAAATAGTCTCTCCTGGAGTTCTTGTAATTTCTACACCAAGTTCAATAGCGCTCTTATTTCCAGTTGTAATAATAGTTTTATCAAAACCTTTTTTGTTTGTAATAGTATCAATTTTTTTTCTTAAATCAGAATCGTCAATTTTTAATAAATGGTCGGCGTTTAACTTTTGAGCTAGTTCTAAAGCTAATTCTGATTTATCAATAATTGTAACACTATCAATCGCAGTTAATTTTAAAGCTTGTAAAACAAAAGATCCTACACCTCCAGCACCAATTATACAAATTTTATCATAAGGTTTTGCATCTAAATCATTAAAAACCATCCCAACAGCAGTAGGTATTGCACAGCCGAGTAAACAATATTCAGGTTTTTCAATACCTTCGAATTTTGTAATCCTATTTTCAGAAACAACAGCAAATTCATTAAAAGTAGTTACCCACCCTGCGTTAATCTTTTCATTATTGAAATTATATAGTGGTGGATCAGATTCAATACCTGAGCCCTTCATCCAATGTAAAATTACTTTGTCAGAAATATTTACTTTTTTAACTCCTGGTCCTATATCTATTACAGTTCCCACACCTTCATGTCCTAATAAATGAGGCAGGTATTTGTCTTCACCATGAACACCTCTAATTTCATCTAATTGCTTACCACAAATTCCAGAATATGATAATTTTACTAAAACCTGTCCTACTTTTAAAGGACCCTCAAAACAAATTTCTTTTATTTCTAAATCGTCATTAATATTTGTTAAAATTGCAGCTTTAAAATATATAGGATACTTCATTATTTAAATTTTTTATTGAAAGTTGAATGTAATTTTAATAAATTATAAGTTTGAATTTCAGGTATAACATTTCCTGTGGATGTTGAAATTAAGCTTGTGTCAAGACCTTGGGATTTAGCCAATAAGTATATTCTATCATAATATGTCATCGATCTAGTACCAACATTGTAGGTACCATATTTATCTGAAACTAATAATTCTGTTAAAAAAATTATTAATTCGTCAACTAATATATAATGCCTTATGACATTATCAAAGACATTTATTTTTTCATTTTTTGAAAGCTTTATTAAAGCGTTATCAATAAAAGAGTTTGAATTAATATCTCCCAAGGAATGTATAATTGGACATCTTAAAATAAAATGTTTTGAAAATTTACTACTTATTATGTTTTCGCAGATAATTTTCATTAATGAATAAAAATTATCTGGAATTGAAGTTACATCTTCTTCTAAGGCATTTCTATTATTTGCATTATACACCTTATCAGTTGATAAAAAAAATATTACTGTGTTACAAGAACAAGCTGCAACGAGATTATTTGTTATTATAAAATTCTTGCGAAACGATTCTAATTTATTTTCCTCATTTAGTTTTGGATTAACCATTGCCGCAAAATGAAATACATGCGTGGGCCTTTCTGATTCAATCAATCTTTTTGTGTCTTCTAAATTACACAAATCTATAGAAATAACACCTTTTTTTTTATTATTATACCCAATTCTAACCAATTCAACATTAGGATATTCTCTGTCTATTTTATCAGAAAATATTTTTCCAACAAACCCTGTTGCGCCTGTGACTAATATTTTAATGTTATTCATTTTCGAGTATGATTTGTTTTACCATATCCCAATTGCTAGCTATAAAAATATTTTTTTTAGCAATCGAGGAATTATTGAATAGTATTTTTTTGGTCTCATTAGGGAATTGATGATGATTTAAAATAGTCAAAAGATCATCAACAAAAAAATCTAGTTTCAATGATTTAATTTTTCTAACTTTTGCAATAGCAGAAGATTCGAAGAATATTCTATCTTTTTTAAAATGAGGGATATTTTTCTCAATCCATCTATTTGCAGGATCTCTTAAATTTGAAACGAGTTTATCAAATTTTATTGTTTGAGTTTTATGACTGATAATATAAATATCATGATTATGTTCTATCAACCAGTTAATCACCTCTAATAACTTATCAGAAGGTTCTATTTTATTAATTAATTCACAATAGACCTGACGCTGAACTTCTTTCCAAGAATTAGGATTAAAATATACTTTTTCAAAAGTATATTTTATTGCATTCTTGGGATTATTTTCATATTTTATGCCTAATTCTTCTGCAATTTTGGTAAAAACAGCAGAGTAATCTACTAAAGTATTGTCAAAATCAAACCCAATTTTCATATATCTTAAGAAAGGTGAATATTATTCATTCTTTTAATATTAAAATATTTTTCATCTTCAAAAGAATTAGGTAAAAGGCCCTTTTCAAAGGCTTCTTTAAGATCACGAACTGCATCTTCGATGGTATGTTTAGTGTGAAAACCAATTTTATCAGCAATTTTTTTTGATGAAATGTGATATGAACGATTATCATTTGTTGGGGTGGCAATCAATTTTACATCCTCTCCGATTACCTTTTGAACCGTTTCTGCTAATTCCAAAACAGTTTGATTTTCAAAACCGACATTAAAGATTTCACCAGCAATTTGATGTTTAGGAGCTTCTAATAATGCAATATATACATCTACCATGTCTTTTATATGAATATTTGGTCGTAATTGTTTTCCACCAAATACACTTATTTCACGTTTGTGAAACGCCAAATTAGACAATATATTTACAACTACGTCTAGCCTCTGGCGAGTTGAATAACCACATACAGTTGCAGGTCTAATAGTGACAGTAGTAAATTCATCTGATTGAAACGGAGCTAGTAACTTTTCACATTCAGCCTTAAATTTTGAATAATCAGTTAATGGTTCTAATGACATTTCTTCATGAACATCTTTTACTTCTTTAACGCCATATACTGAAGATGATGAGGCATAAATAAACCTCTGTACTCCGGATTTTTTACTAATTCTTACTAGTGGCTCAAAAGCATCTAAATTTATAGATTTACCTAAATTAGGATTCAATTCAAAACTTGGATCATTTGAGATACAAGCCAAATGTATTACTGCATCATGACCGGGAATTATTTCATTTAAAAGGACTTGATCTCTAATGTCTCCTTTTATCATAAATAAATTGTCATGAGGCGCAATAACATCTTCACCGTAAATCATTAAATCAAGAACAGTAACTTTATATCCATTTGATAAAAGTTCAGGAACTAGCATTGCTCCTACATATCCTGCACCACCTGTAATAAAAATTTTTTTTAAGTTTTTCATATTTGATTAATTAAAGTTATTGTTATTTTCCAAGATATTTAAACCAATCTTCAGTAGCACCTGCAATACTATCAGGTGTCCATACTGGTGCATTTCTCCAATATTCAATATTTTCAACTACCAGTTTTACTCCATCTTCGATTGAAATTTTTGGTTCCCAATTTAATTCATCCTTAATTTTTTGAATATTTGCAAACGTGCAATCTGGTTCACCCGGTCTTTTAGGAATATTTATTTTATCTCCCTCCAATAATTCAACAAGTTTGTTGATAGATACTGTTTTGCCACTTCCAATATTATAAACTGTTTCTGTTTTATTACTGTTCGCAGCAGCAATTAATGCATTTGCAACATCAGTTACATATGTAAAGTCTCTTGTTTGATTGCCATCACCAACTATTGTCATTGGTTTATTTGCTAGTTTTTGTGCTAAAAAAACTCCAAATACGGCACCATACGTTCCAGAAGTTCTTGATCTTGTGCCATAAACGTTAAAAAATCTACATGATATCGCTGGTAATTTATAGACTTGCGCCCAATGTAATACCAACTCTTCTCCAATACGTTTGGTTAAAGCGTAAGGATATTGAGGTCGAATTTCGGATGTTTCAGAAGTAGGATATTTGTCTGGAATCCCATAACACGAAGATGATGCGGCGTAAATTATTTTTTTTACATTAGCCATTTTACTAGCTTGAACTACATTAAATGTTCCATTAACATTAGCATTAAAATATGCTTCTGGTCGTTGTATACTTGGAACAATATCTGCTAAGGCAGCTAAATGAAATACCCAATCAACCTCTTGAAAATACTTTACCCAATTTCCTTGAATTGACAAGTCACATTCTACCAATAAAATTTTATCTTTTATGTGTTCGAGATTTTCTCTTCTTCCAGTACTAAAATTATCCAAAACTATTACTTCATGTTTAAGCTCTAATAACTGATCAACTAAGTGACTACCTATAAAACCAGCACCTCCTGTTACAATTGTTTTCATTTATTTTATGATTTATTTAAGTTTTTTATATAATTAATTCCCCGGGGGCATATGTATTGATAACTTTCCCATTTGAAATTTCATATATGATATCACAAGATTTTAAAGTAGATAGTCTATGAGCAACTATGATTATTGTTTTAGAATTTTTATAACACATAATTGTATCCATAAAATTCGCTTCATTTTCATTATCTAATGCGCTAGTAGCTTCATCAAGAACTAAAATATCTGGATTAAAGTATAATGCTCTTGCTATACCAATTCTTTGTTTCTGACCACCTGAAAGCTTTACCCCTCTCTCACCTACAATTGAATTTTTACCCTCTGGAATTTTTTCAATAAACTCGGAAAGTTGAGCAGATTTAAGTGCCATATCAACTGCATCTTCATCAATTAATTTAGAATCTACTCCAAAAGCTACATTAGCTTTTATTGTATCATCTATTAAATAGACATTTTGAGGAACATACCCAATATTTTTTTGCCAACTATTAATATTATTTCTAATATTAATTCCGTCTACTAATATTTCGCCACTAGTTTGATTATATAAACCAAGTAATATATCGATTAAGGTACTTTTACCAGAACCACTTTTACCAATAATGCCAATAGTGGTTCCTTTTTGAATTTGAATACTTAAATCATCTAACACACTAGTTTCTACATTTGGATAATTGAAGCAAATATTTTTTATTTCAATATGTTTTTGAAATATTATATCCTGTTGTATATTTTTATGTTCAGATGTACTATTAATTAATTTGAACTCATTGAATAAAACATCTATTACAGGATTCAGATATTTAATCGTTTGTAATGAATTTAACACCCTGTTTATCGATGGAATTATTCTAAAAGAAGCAGCTAAATATAATCCTAATATTGGGAAGATAGATTTGGAATTCATCCCTTTAATTTGCATAACAACTATAATTATGAATATGCCAAGTAATGCCATGAATTCTAAAAAATATCTTGGAATTTGACCAATAGTTAAATATTTTGTTGAAATTTCTGAATTATTCTTTAAAATTATATGTGCTTCGTTAAAAAAATAATTTTCTTTGCCAAAAAATTTTACTTCTTTTATTCCGCCAAGTCCTTGAAAAAATTGTTTATTGATCTTCTCAGCTTGCACTTGTCTGACCTTACCCCATTTTATAATTTTATGCTTTGTGAACTTATTAAAAAAGTATACCACTATAAGTAAAAAAAATGCTGATACAAAAGCTGCCAATGGTTGATTGTATACCAATACTGATCCAATCCCAATTATAGTCATTAATTCTAGTAATAATAAAACAGCCGATTGTGTATAAGTAGTAAATTGTCCCAACTCAGCTTGAAGATTTCGCAATAGTATTGATGAGTTGCTCTGAACATGAAATAAATATGGTTGGTTTAAATATCCTTTAAAAAGATCGGAAGTTAATTTCAATGACAAGTTAGAAATGAATTTACTCTGACTCCAAGATAAAAAAACTAAAAATAAAAACTTGATGAAATAAAATAAGACAATACTTGAGATTATATATAAAATTATTTTTTCCGATGTAAGATTTTTAAGATTTAAAAAATGCCTTATATTATCAAAATCATTAATTCCAGAAAATATAGAAAGTAAAGGAACTAGAATACCAATACCAACCATTTCTAAAAAAGTTCCAAATACTAGTAAGATAAAGACGAATAGTAAACTTTTTTTCTGTTCTGACGATAACAAATAAAGGAATTTAGATAGGGTTTTGTGGGATTCTTTAACGCTCATTATATTAAATCTTTTGTACTAAATTATTGAAGTTGGGAAAAGATAAATTCATTAATAGTTGATTTTATTCCATCATTCAATTGGATTTTATATTTCCAACCAAGATTATTAATTTTACCTGTATCCATTAACTTTCTAGGAGTTCCATCTGGTTTAGTTGTGTCAAATACAAGTTCTCCTTCATATCCTACTTCGGCAACTATTAATTCTGCCAATTCTTTTATGGAAACGTCCGTACCGCATCCTATATTAACCAAACCTTGCTCATTATAATTTTGCAATAAAAAATAACAAGCGTCTGCTAAATCGTCAACATGTAAAAACTCTCTTCTTGGTGTTCCAGTACCCCAAATAGTTACATTTGGTTCATTATTATTTTTTGCTAAAACAATTCTCCTAATTAATGCAGGTAATACATGTGAATTTTCGGGATGATAATTGTCATTGGTCCCGTACAAATTTGTAGGCATTGCAGAGATAAAATTACAACCATATTGTGCTCTATAGCTGTCACACATTTCTATACCAGCTATTTTGGCAATAGCATAGGGTTGATTAGTAGGTTCTAAATAACCACCTAATAAATACTCTTCTTTTAAAGGCTGTTGTGCCATTTTAGGATAAATACATGAAGACCCTAAAAATAATAGTTTAGTTGCCTTATTTAAATAAGCTGCATGAATAATATTGGCTTCTATCATTAGGTTGTCATAAATGAATTCTGCCTTGTAGGTATTATTAGCGTGAATACCGCCCACTTTAGCAGCAGCAAGAATTACATAAACAGGTTTTTCTTTTTCAAAAAAATCATTAACAGCTTGTTGGTTTCTTAAATCTAACTCCGCAGATGTTCTTGTAACAATATTAACATAACCCTCTTTTCTTAATTTACGTTCTAAGCCAGACCCAACCATTCCCCTATGTCCAGCAATATATATTTTAGCAGTTTTCTCCATTTTACAACCCACTTTGTTTGATATATAATTCCTTTTTGAACAAAGTAATATCGCTAGCAACCATTTCTTTAACCAATGCTGCTAAATCATATTTCGGTTTCCATCCTAATTTGGTCATTGCTTTTGTTGGATCTCCAATTAATAAATCAACTTCAGTTGGTCTATAATATTTAGGATCCACTTTAACCACTACTTTACCTTCTTCTAATTTATATTCACTATTATTCTTAACAATATATCCTTCTTCAGATTCATCTTTTCCTCTAAATGCTAATTCAATTCCTAATTCAGCAAAACTCATTTTCACAAAATCACGAATGGTAGTAGTAATACCAGTGGCTAATACAAAGTCTTCTGGCTTTTCTTGTTGAAGAATCAAATACATTCCTTCTATATAATCTTTAGCATGCCCCCAGTCTCTTTTAGCATCTAAATTTCCTAAGTACAAGCAGCTATCCATACCTAAGGCAATCTTTGCAGTTGCTCTAGTTATCTTTCTAGTCACAAAAGTTTCACCTCTTTGTGGAGATTCGTGATTGAACAAAACTCCATTACAAGCATACATATTGTAAGCCTCTCTGTAGTTTACAGTAATCCAATATGCATATAGTTTTGCAACAGCATATGGAGAACGAGGATAAAAAGGTGTAGTTTCAGATTGTGGAACAGCCTGTACTAATCCATACAATTCGGAGGTTGATGCCTGATATATTTTAGTTTTTTTAGTTAATCCTAATAAACGAACAGCTTCTAAAATTCTAAGGGTTCCAATACCATCTGCATTTGCAGTATATTCCGGTTCTTCAAAGCTTACATGCACATGACTCATTGCAGCCAAATTGTAAATTTCATCTGGTTGAACTTCTTGTATAATTCTAATTAGGTTGGTGCTATCGGTTAAATCGCCATAATGTAGGTGTAAATGTCTATCTGGAATATGTGGATCCTCATAAATATGGTCAATTCTTTGCGTATTAAACAAAGAAGACCTTCTTTTAATTCCATGAACCTCATACCCTTTGTTCAATAAGAATTCAGCCAAGTATGCGCCGTCTTGACCTGTAATTCCTGTAATAATTGCTTTTTTCATTTTTTACGCTTTAGAATTAAATTCTTTCGCAAGTTTAGTCCACTCACTAGGTGGCAATGTTTTAAAATAGTCGTAGGTTTTCTTTAAACCTTCCGCACGATCAACTTTTGGCTCCCATCCTAAAATGATTTTTGCTTTAGTGATATCAGGCTGTCTTTGCTTTGGATCATCCACAGGTAGTGGCTTGTAGATAATTTTCACCTTTGATCCTGTTAACTTCAATACTTCCTCTGCAAAATCCTTTAAACTAATTTCATTCGGATTGCCAATATTCACGGGTTGACTATAATCACTTAATAGCAGTCTATAAATACCTTCTACTAAATCATCTACATAACAGAAGCTTCTAGTTTGTGAACCATCTCCAAATACCGTCATATCCTCTCCTCTTAATGCTTGACCTATAAATGCAGGCAATGCTCTTCCATCGTTCAGGCGCATTCTTGGACCATAGGTATTAAAGATGCGGATGATTCTTGTTTCTACATTATGAAAAGTATGATAAGCCATCGTGATGCTTTCCATATAGCGCTTTGCTTCATCATACACGCCTCTTGGACCAACTGGATTCACATTGCCCCAATACTCCTCGGTTTGTGGATGTACCAATGGATCTCCATACACTTCACTGGTACTTGCCACCAAAATTCTTGCTCCCTTTGCTTTGGCTAAGCCCAAACAATTATGTGTACCCAATGCCCCTACCTTCAAAGTCTGGATAGGAATTTTTAAATAATCAATCGGACTTGCTGGAGAGGCAAAATGTAAAATATAATCCAAGCTCCCTTCTATGTCAATGTATTTTGTGATATCATGATGGATGAACTCAAAGTTGGGATTCGATCTTAAGTGCTCAATATTCATTAAGTCACCTGTAATCAAATTATCCATCGCAATCACATAGTAGCCTTCTTTGATAAAACGATCACATAAATGCGATCCTAAAAATCCGGCTGCTCCTGTAATTAATATTCTTTTTTGACTCATAATTTTTACTTGTGTTTTGAGTCTAATTTATTTTGTTAGAGTCTGCTCTTCCAATACTCTCATAATGATACCCTAAGACCTTCATCTTAGCTACATCAAATAAGTTCCTGCCATCAAAGATGATCTTGTGCTTGATCTCTTTTTCCATGCGCTCAAAATCTGGTGTTCTAAACTCACTCCATTCTGTCGCAATAATCAATGCTGCTGCACCTTCTAAAGCTTGGTATTGATTTTCAGCAAACTTGATCTTATCTTTTATTTGCGCTTTTACATTTGGCATCGCTTCTGGATCATACGCTGTTACGGTGGCGCCTGCACTTGTTAATGCATCAATAATACTTAAAGCTGGTGCTTCTCTAATATCGTCTGTATTCGGCTTAAACGCTAAGCCCCATAACGCAAAATGCTTGCCCTGTAAATCGTTATTGTAAAACGCCTTAATCTTTTCTACTAGATGTAGTTTTTGGTTGGCGTTCACTTTTTCTACTGCTTTTAATATCTCAAACTCATAGTTGACTTCGTCCGATGACATAATCAAAGCTTGTACATCTTTTGGAAAACATGATCCACCATAGCCAATGCCTGGGAATAAAAAACGCTTTCCGATTCTATCATCCGAACCAATCCCTCTTCTTACCATGTCCACATCCGCACCCATGCGCTCACACAACTGTGCAATCTCGTTCATGAAAGAGATCTTGGTTGCCAAGAAAGAGTTTGCTGCATACTTGGTTAACTCTGAACTACGCTCATCCATAAAGATCACTGGATTACCTTGTCTCACAAATGGTGCGTATAAATCACTCATTAATTTTTTAGCTCTATCCGATCTTGTTCCAACCACCACTCTGTCTGGTTTCATAAAATCATCCACCGCCACACCCTCTCTTAAAAACTCAGGGTTGCTCACTACATCATATTCACCTGTGTAATTTTTTGCAATCGCTGCGCTTACTTTATCCGCTGTACCCACTGGTACCGTGCTCTTATTGACAATGACTTTGTATCCCTTTAAAATCTTTCCTAAATGATCCGCTACACCCAATACATATTTTAAATCCGCACTACCATCTGCACCCGGAGGGGTTGGTAAGGCTAAAAATATAATCTCTGCATCTTCCACCGCTTCCTCAAGTTGTGTTGTGAATCTTAAACGCTCCTCCTTGATATTTCTTAAAAAGATTTTTTCTAATCCTGGTTCGTAAATGGTGATTTGACCTCCGCTTAATTTTTCCACTTTCGCTTTGTCTATATCCACACAAGTCACTTTATTGCCCGTCTCAGCAAAACAAGTTCCAGTTACCAATCCTACATATCCTGTGCCTACAATTCCGATTTTCAAACTATGTTATAATTTAAAATTTGAAGCATTCATATTTTGAATTTCATCTCTATCCCATTCAAATATTTCCATAGACTCATCTAAAATTAAGTGTAAAAATATTTGATGTATACACTCAACCATTCCATATGTTTTCATTGGAACATAAATTGAAAAATTTGAAATTTGAATTGACATATTATCATTTTTTAAACCTGATAAAGCCAAAGTTTTTATATTATTTTTTTTACAAAAATTTAAAACACTTAAAATGTTTGGGCTATTGCCACTTGAACTTATTGTTATTACTAAATCTTCTTTGGTAACCCCTTCTATTTTTAAAAATTCTATCATTGCGTTTTCATAACTGTAGTCATTTGATAGTGCCGTTAATAACGCACTATCACTTAATGATCTTGACAAAATCTTTCCGTTTTTCGAAAAATCTAGAGCCATATGATTAGCAAAAGCGGCACTAGCTCCATTACCAAAAAAATAAATTTTACTTTTTTTTGACCTAAGTTTTAAAATAATTGACTTTATAGTTTCAAAAAATAATCCAGTTTCAGTTTCAATATTATTAATGAAATATCTAGAGTCAATCAATCCTTTATTAATTGATTTGAAATAATTAAAATAATACTTATTTTCCATACACTTAATTTTAAATGGATAATACCTTTTATAGTAATATTCTTAAATAGTAGATTGATACTAATGATCTATTTCTCTAAGAAATTATAAATACTCGTTTAGAATATAATCAGCAATTGCTAAAGAAGCTGTAGCGCCGGGCGATGGGGCATTTAATATGTGAATTTGATTTCCATCTCTTAATACATTAAAATCCATCAATAACTTACCTGTAACATCCATGGCCTGTGCCCTTACCCCAGAAGTCCCTTTTACAAACATTGATGAGTCAATTTCCGGAATAAGTTTTTTTGCTTTATCAAGAAATGAAGATATAAAAATTGAACTTTTTAGTTCATTGAGCGAGAAATTTAAATTTTTTGAAATAAAATTTAGAAAACCTCTATATGTCAATGCATCGACTGTATCATTTAAAGAAAAATCATTAATTTTATAACCTTCTCTTTTAAAAGCAAAAACCGCATTTGGACCAACTTCTCTTTCTCCATTTATAAGTCTAGTAAAATGTACTCCTAAAAAAGGATATTCAGGATCAGGAACTGGATAAACTAAATGATTTACTAATTTTCTTGCTTCTTCCTTTAGCATTAGATATTCTCCTCGAAAGGGAACAATTCTTAGTGGCCTTTTATTGCCTGTAAATTTTTGATAATTTCTATCTGAATGCAGGCCTGCGCAATTAAAAACTAAATCAAATTCCCATTCTTTATTGTTTCCATAAAGTACAACGGAGTTATTGAGGTTTACTGCCTTTTCAATTTTATTTGACAAAATAATTTCACCATTATTTTCTTCTATCTTATTAGATAATTTTTGCATTACTGCTTTATAATCTACTATGCCTTCTTCTGGAACTAATAGTGCTTTTTTTGCAAAAACAAATGGCTCCCTTGATTTCATTTCTTGATTTGTTAAATATTTCAAACCTTTTAATCCATTTTTAGTGCCCCTGAGAGCTAAATTATCTAGAAATAATTCCTCTCTGCTATTAGATGCGACTACAATTTTTCCGCAAATATCATGTGGTATTTGATTATCTATACAAAATTCTGTCATTTGCCTAATACCGGAAACGGCAAGTTTTGATTTCAAAGACCCTGGCTCATAATATAACCCGCAATGAAGTACTCCACTATTTCTACCTGATTGATGTTGGCCTACAGAATCTTCTTTTTCAAAAAGTGTAACTTTTGATGTTGGTAGTAGCATTTGAACTTTATAAGCAGTAGCTAAACCGACGATACCTCCGCCAACAATTGCAATTTTTTTCATGTATATTATTCTTTAAAATAACGCACAAAACTGCGCACATTCAACCTATTTTTCAACCTTTTTGTGTTACCTATAAACAAAAAATCAAACATGTAAAGTAATTGATTTTCAGCTTATTAATTATTTACGACTATCTGCGAATACCTAATATTAGTGTGGACCACACTAATCCAAATCCTAGGCTACCATCTTCCTATACAATTGTCCAAACACCAAATACAACACTGTCAAAAATCCTCCTAAAAAACCACCTAATAAGAGTGATTTTAACCTGCCTACTTTATCTTTTTCTAAAGGTAAAATGGGGCGGTCTATTAATTGTACGAGTGGGGTTTCTTTTCTTAAACTTACTTTAGAGAGTTCCAACTGAGCAACTAACTGAGTGAGTATAGCGGTGTTGGCTTGAACATCTACCTGGCGTCTAGTGCCAGGTGTCTTTTTGACATTATAAGCTGGGTTTAAGTTGTATACATTATCACTAGCAGTGGCAACACCAGTAATAGCACCGTTCAATTCGGCCCTAATGCTATCTGCTTGGTGTTGTAAAATATCTACATTCAACCTCGATTTTTTACTTTTTGTTTCAATATAAAAATCAGAGGTTTCTTTTAGCAATTGC
>Ga0315907_10000577_pt1 | contig 52276 bp, 42 predicted proteins | sample LakEriMetagenome_3_FD_203525 | JGI IMG/M metagenome (GOLD analysis project Ga0315907, IMG submission 203525) | Freshwater fungal communities from buoy surface, Lake Erie, Ohio, United States - Buoy 12 MA123 | ecosystem: Environmental > Aquatic > Freshwater > Lake > Lake biofilm | place: USA... | reverse complement strand
TTGCGCACCACTGCTACACCGGTCTTCCGCGGCACCGCATTCCACCTTGCCACAACCGGGGCACGCAGTGTTTCTTCGGCGCGATTTGCGGCAGCCCGCCGATTACTTCGCTCACCCCTCGAAGCCGCAGCGCTGGCGCAGCTCGACCGTGTCAGGTGCAGTCATCATCTCGATGAATCGGGTGGCCAGCGCAGGCTGGGCTGCGCGGGCGGGTACGGCCGTAGTGTAGAGGGTGGCCAGCTCGAACTGGGGCGGCAACAGACCCACCAGATCCACGCCCGGCGTGAACAGGATTTCGGTCACCTGCGTGCAGCCGATGGGGTGGGTGGCTGGCGAGGCCGCGAGCTCGCGCATGGCGGTCGCGCCATTCGGAAAGGTGCGGATGCGCGGCTGCAACTCAGCATCCAGCCCCAACTCCCGCAGCACCTTCGCAAAGTGAATGCCGGCGGTGGCGCGCTGCGGATCCGGGTAGTGCACCACGTCGGCCGCCCGCAAAGCCGCGGCCAGGGCTTCAGGCGTGCTCACCGCAGGGTGCGGCGTGCCCGTGCGCACCGCTACGCCTGTGCGCACCCACCCCAGCGGAGCGCGGCTGTCGGGCCGCAGCAGACCCTCGGCGATGAGCGTGGTCACGATGGCATCGCTGGAGACGAAGAGGTCGCAGGGCTCGCCCGCGGCAAAGGCCTCCTTCATCGCCCCCACGGCGCCGACGCGGCCTGCGGTCTGGGCTGTCAGCTCCTGCAACAGACGCGGCTGCAGGGCGGTCACCAGCCCCTGGGCGGCGCCGGCGCACAGCAGGTGGAGCGTCGTCGTCATGGCCCTCAATCCACCTTGATGCCGGCGCTCTTGACCAGGTTGGACCACTTGGTGATGTCGTCGTTCAGGTACTTGGTGAACTCGTCCACGCCCATGGTCAGGGCGGCAGAGCCTTGGGCGCCCCACTGGCGACGCAGCTCGGGGTTGGAGGTGATCTTGGAGATCTCGGCGTTCAGGCGGTTGACGATAGCCGCGGGCGTGCCCTTGGGCGCCATCACGCCCAACCAAATGGTGGCTTCATACCCCGGCACGCCGGCCTCGGACAGCGTGGGCAGATCCGGCATGATGGCCGAGCGCGTGCGGCCGGTGGTCGCCACGGCCTTGACCTTGCCCGCCTTCACCTGCTCCACCATGGTGGGAATGGCATCGAACATCATGTCCACCTGGCCGCCGAGCACATCGGTGCGGGCCTGCGCGCTGCCCTTGTAGGGCACGTGCACGATCTTCACGCCGGCCATGGCCTTGAGCAGCTCGCCGGCCATGTGGTACGGGGTGCCCGGGCCGGAAGAGGCGTAGGTCATGCCATCCGGCTTGGCCTTGGCGGCGCGCAACAAGTCACCCATCTGGGCTGACGGCAGGCCGGAGCGGGCCACCAGCACCAGGTCGGATGCATTGATAGGCGCCACGCCCACGAAATCACGCATCAACTGGAAAGGCTTGTTGGGAATGAGCGACTCGTTGACCGTGTGGGTGTTGCTCATCACCAGCAGCGTGTAGCCGTCGGGCGCGCTCTTGGCCACGACGTCGGTGCCGATGATGGAGCCGGCCCCCGGCCGGTTCTCCACCACGAAGCTCTGGCCCAGGGCCTCCTGCAGCCGCTGCGCCAAGATGCGGCCGAACACGTCAGCCGAACCGCCCGTGGCAAAGGGCACCACCAGCCTCACAGGCTTGGCGGCCGGCCACTCCTGGGCCCAGGCCCCGCCCCCTGCAAACGCCAGGGCCGAGGCAGCCAGCAAGGTCAGTCGGCGAAAGAAGCGATGACGGTTCATTTGAGTCTCCAGTGGGGTGGCAAGACAGGATGCGATGTGCAGGGTCGATATCGGGTGGTTGGGCGAGCAAGCCACGGCCCATCTCACCCGCCAACAGCCCTGCAGAAGATGAGGAATTGTGGGGCTGGCGGTTCTGCATCGGCGTCAGCAGACCGATCAGCCAACAGACACAGTCGGCCATTGCCCCAGGGTTAGCATCCGCGCCTTCATTCATTTACCCATGCCAGCCGGGCTCCGATGGGGCTCGAGGCACGATTGCAGACCATGCGCATCGCCACCTTCCTGCATCAGGGCCAACGCCATGTCGGCCTGGTCGACGCCCAAGCCCGTACCGTCACACCCCTGGCCCTGTCAGAGGCTGACGCCGCGCGCGGCGCCCTGCCGCTGGTGGAACGTGCCGCCCGTGGTGACGCGATGCCCAGCACCGCAGGCGCTGCCGTGTCGCTGGACCATGTGCAGCTGGAAGCTCCCATCCCACTGCCGCGCCGCAACGTCTGGTGCGTGGGGCGCAACTACCACGCCCACGCCAAAGAGCTGCGCGAGACCGTCTTCAAGAACAGCAACGCCGATCCGCAGGCCTGGCCCATCGTCTTCACCAAGGTGCCCGAGTGCGTGGTGGCCACCGGCACCGACGTGCGCCTGCCCGGGGCAGCCGTGTCCAGCCAGATCGACTACGAGGCCGAGCTGGCCGTCATCATCGGCAAAGGGGGCCGCAACATCAGCCGGGCCGAGGCGCTGTCGCATGTCTTTGGCTACACCATCGTCAACGACGTGACCGCGCGCGACGTGCAGATGCGCCACCAGCAGTGGGACCTGGGCAAGAGCTTCGACACCTTCTGTCCCATGGGCCCATGGATCGTGACCGCCGACGAGCTCGACGGCACCGACACCCGGGTGCGCTGCTGGGTCAACGGCGACCTGCGCCAGGACGCGCGCACCCAGGACCTGATCTTCGACCTGCCCACGTTGATCGAGACCTGCTCGCGCGGCATCACCCTGCTGCCGGGCGACATCATCGCCACGGGCACACCTGCGGGCGTGGGCATGGGCCTGAACCCGCCGTCCTGGCTGAAGCACGGAGACACGGTCGTCATCGAGATCGACGGCATCGGCAAGCTGAGCAACCGCTTCGTGGACGCCTGAGCGGCGCCGCTGCGACCCACCACGACCAGATCTGACTCCCCAGGAGAACCCACCATGCAACGACGCCACCTGATCACCGCCGCCGCGGCCACCACGCTGGCTGCCAGCCTGGGCACCAGCCCCGCCGCCGCCCAGAGCGCCTGGCCGGAGGGCCGCAACATCACCATGATCGTGCCCTTCCCGCCCGGGGGCGTGGCCGATACCGTGGCCCGCCCGGTGGCCGAAGCCCTGGCGCGCGAACTCAAGGCCACCATCGTGGTGGAGAACCGTGCCGGCGCGGGCGGGGGCCTGGGCATCGCCGCGGCTTCGCGCGCGGCGGCCGACGGCTACACGCTCTTGATGAGCCTGTCGTCCATCTCCATCCTGCCCGAGGCCGACCTGCTGTTCGGCCGCAAGCCCGCCTTCACGCTGAACCAGTTCCGGCCCATCGCCCGCTTCACGGCCGACCCCACCGTCCTGGTGGTGCGCGCCGAGGCCCCGTGGAAGACGCTGGCCGAGTTCATGGCCGACTCCAAGAAGAAGCCCGGCGGCTACAACTACGGCAGCTCCGGCAACTACGGCACCATGCACGTGCCCATGGAGATGCTCAAGGCCAGCGCAGGCTTTCCGGCCACGCACGTGCCCTTCACGGGCGCCGGGCCGGCGGTGCTGGCCCTGCTGGGCGGGCAGATCGACGCCGTGGCCAGCGGCCCGTCCACCGTGGCGCAGCACATCAAGGCCGGCAAGCTGCGGGCGCTGGGCCACTGGGGCGACAAGCCGCTGCAGTCGCTGCCTGAGGTGCCCAGCCTCTCGCAGCTCGGCCAGCCGGTGAAGTTCGCGCAGTGGGCCGGCCTGTTCGTGCCCGCGGGCACGCCGGAAGACATCATCCAGAAGCTGCGCGCCGCCTCGCGCAAGGTTGCGGCCGACCCGGCGGTGGTCGCCACCATCGGCAAGGCCGGCAGCCCCATCGAGTACCTGGACGCGCCCGAGTTCCAGACCTACTGGGACGCTGACGCCCGGGCCATGGCCGAGGCGGTCAAGCGCATCGGCAAGGTGGAGTAGTCAGTACCCTTCGGCCGCGCGCTGCGCGGCCTGCTCGATGCGCGGCCAGGTGTTCATGAGGTGCCCGCGCATGGCCTGGGCCAGGGCCTCGGCGTCACGCGCGGCCAGCGCCTGCGCCATGGCCTCGTGCTCGGCCATGGCGGCGCCCCAGTTGTCGGGCACGCTGTTGCCCACGTAGCGAATGCGGCGCATGCGCTGCGCCAGGGTGGCATGCGTGGCGGACAAGGTTTCGTTGGCGGCCAGAGCCACCACCGACTCGTGGAAACGCTGGTTGAGCGCAAAGTAGGGCTGCCGCTCGCGCAGGCGGAAGTGCTCGCGCATCTGCTCGTGCAAGGCGAGCACGGCGTTGATGCGTTCCTGCGGCGCGCCGCAGGCCTCGCGGGCCGCGAATTCCTCCAGCAGCGCGATCACGCGCAGCATGTCCTGCGCATCCTTGGCGGAAAACGCGCGCACGATGGCGCCGCGCAGGGGCTGCATCTCCACCAGGCCTTCAGCGGCCAGCACCTTCAAGGCCTCGCGGATGGGCGTGCGCGACACCCCCAGGTTCGCCGCAAGTTCCAGCTCAGGCACCCGCTCGCCCGGGCGCAACTGGTTCTCGACGATCAGGTCGCGCAGCCGGGCCGTGACCTCATCGTGCAGGCGCGGCCGGCTGATGGCCGGGGCGGGCAACAGCGGGGGAGCGACGGCAGGCTGCAGGTCAGCCGGTGGTGCATCGGTGGAATCAACGGCAGGGAAAACCACGATCGGATTCTGCTGGGGTTTGGCTATTCTCGTTCTGTAATTACGGATTACCAATCACGGGTTTCCCCCACCGGCGCCTGCACCGACCGCCGCCCCTGAAGACTCTCCTGCCGCGCAGCCCCCTTCTGCCCAGCCGTCCATCGCCATGCCACGCCGCATCGTCGACGCCCACCACCACTTCTGGGACCTGGGCCGCAACCGCCACCCCTGGCTGTGCGACGAGCCACCCATTGCCTTTCGCTATGGCGACTACGCCGCTCTGCGGCGCAACTACCTGCAGGCCGACTATCTGCATGACGCGGCCACCGCGTCGGTGGAGGTCCAGGGCACGGTCTACGTGGAAACCGAATGGGACCCGGCCGACCCGCGCGGCGAGATGCGCTACGTCGAGACCCTGATACGCGACACCGGCCTGCCCACCGTGGCCGTGGCCCACACCCGGCTGGACGCACCCGAGGCTGCCGAGCTTCTGGCCTACCACGCGGCCTTCCCCTTCGTGCGCAGCATCCGCCACAAGCCACGCGCCAACCCGCGCCCTGGGATGGCCGAGCCGGGGGGCATGGCCGACAGTGCCTGGCGGCGCGGCTTCGCGCAACTGGCGCCGCTGGGCCTGCGCTTTGACCTGCAGACGCCCTGGTGGCACATGGGCGAGGCCGCGGCCCTGGCGCGCGACTTCCCCAACACCACCCTCATCATCAACCACGCCGGCCTGCCGGCGGACCGCAGCGCCGAAGGCCTGGCGGCCTGGCGCACAGCAATGGCACAGGTGGCCGGCTGCCCCAACGTGTGCGTGAAGATCTCGGGCATCGGCGTGCCAGGCCAAGTCTGGACGGCCCAGGCCAACGGCGCCATCGTGCGTCACCTCATCGAGGTCTTTGGCGTGACGCGCTGCATGTTCGCCAGCAATTTCCCGGTGGACAGCCTGTGCGGCAGCTTAGAGGCCATCTTCGGCGGCTTCGGGAACATCGTGGCGGACCTGTCCGACGACGAGCAGGACGCCCTCTTCCGCCGTAACGCGATCCGCATCTACGACATGGGCTTGGCCGAATGAGTGCCCCTCGCCGCTACGGAGCGCTGATGTCCAAGCACGTGCATGAAAGGAGCGTCGAGTGAGCGCCGACGACACACGCACAACGGACCGCCCCGCGCTCGCCTACATCGGCCTGGGGCTGATGGGCGGGCCGATGAGCGCGCACCTGGTGTCACGCGGCTGGACCGTGCGCGGCTTCGACACGGTGCCAGAGCGGCGGGACGCCGCCGCAGCGCGCGGCGTGCAGGTCTGCGCCAGCGCGCGCGAAGCTGCTCAAGGTGCAGGCCTCGTGGTGCTGAACCTGCCCACCACCGATGCCGTGGAGGACGTGATGTTTGGCGCGCAGGGGCTGGCGCAGGTGATGCTGCCGCCGCAGCGCGTGGTGGACTTCTCTACCATCGCCGTGGACCGGGGGCGCGACTTCATCGCCCGCCTGCAGGCGCAGGCAGGCTGCGGCTGGGTGGACGCGCCGGTGTCCGGGGGACCGGCCGCCGCGGGTGCGGGCACGCTGACCGTGATGGCCGGCGCCCATGAGGACGACCGCACTGCCGTGGCCTCGCTGATGTCCGACGTGGCCGCCCGCTTCACCGTGCTGGGCCCGCCCGGCAGTGGGCTGGTGGCCAAGATGCTCAACCAGCTGATGGTGGGCTGCCTGCACGCCACGGTGGCGGAGTTCACGCTGATGGCCGAGACCGCCGGCATCGAGGCGGACCTGGTGCCCCAGGCCCTGGCCGGCGGCCATGCCGACGGCGTGCTGTTCCAGCAGATCTACCCCCGCATGCGCAGCCGCGACTTCGCGCCGCGCGGCTACGTGCGGCAACTGCTGAAGGACCTGGACATGGTGCTGGCCTTCGCCAAGGACCTGCAGGTGCCCACCCCCATGACGGCGCAGGCCCAGACCCTGTACCGCATGCTGGCCCACCTGGGCCACAGCGAGCTGGACACCTCGGCGGTGTTCAAGCTGTACGAGCGGGACACGCCCGCTCCCACAACCAAACCCTGACCCCTGACCCCCACCGCAAACAGAGGAAACAAGCCATGAAACTGTTCAAGACCCTGAGCCTGGCCGCCGCGGCCGCCCTGCTGATGGCCGGCGCCGCGCAGGCGCAGATCAAGCTGCGCTACGCCCACGTGGGCGTGGCCAATGCCCCGCAGACCTTGTATGCCGATGAGGTGGCCAAGCTCGTCAAGGAACGCACGCAGGGTCGGGTGGAGATCCAGGTCTTCGCCAACTCGCAGCTCGGCGGCGTGGGAGAGATGGTGGACGGCATCAAGTCCGGCGCCATCGCCATGGGCCACCACGACTTCGCCTCACTGGGCAAGATCCTGCCCAACACGGCCGTCTTCAACGCGCCCTTCATCTACCGCGACGCCGCGCACGCGCTGCGCGCCACCGATTCGCGCAGCTCGGAGGCCCTGAAGGCCATCAACGCCGAGTTGGTGCAAAAGGGCGGGATGCGCATCGTGGGCAGCTTCTTCCAGGGCACGCGCCACCTCACCTCCAAGGAACGGGTGCTGTCCCCCGCCGACATGAAGGGCAAGAAGTACCGTGGCGTGCCCGTGAAGCTGTGGTCGTCCATGCTCACGGGCATGGGTGCCGTGGCCACGCCGGTGGAGGTGTCGGAGCTGGCCACCGCCCTGGCCACCGGCCTCGTGGTCGGCCAGGAGAACCCGCTGCCCAACATCTTCAACCTCAAGCTCTTCGAGGTGCAGAAGTTCGTCATGCTCACAGGCCACATGCAGTCGGTGCTGTCGGTGTTCGTCAACGAGAAGATCTGGGCGGGCGTGCCCGCGGGCGACCGCAAGATCATCGAGGACACCATGGCCGAGGTGGGGCAGAAGACGCTGGACTGGGACAAGAAGACCTTCGACCAGTACCGCAAGGACCTGGAAGCCAAGGGCATGACCTTCATCTCCGACAAGGAAGGGCTGCAGCTGGACGCCTTCCGCCAGGCCGTGATCGGGCAGGTCAACAAGGACTTCCCGGAGTGGACCACGCTGATCCAGCAGATCCAGGCCGTCAAGTGAGCCTGGGGCCGCGGCAGGTCTTGCACCCCGCCGCGGCCTGACCCATCGCCTCACCGGGAACCTCCATGTCCGCCTTGCGCCGAATGACCGTCGTGGCCTGCCTGCTGTTGCTGGCCGCGCTGATCTTCACCCCCAGCCTGCAGATCGTGATGCGCGGCGTCTTCAACGTGCCCATGTCGGGCGCGGAGGAACTGACCCGCTACTTCCTGATCGCCTTGACCCTGGTGGGGGCTGCGCAGGTCACGCACGAGGGTGGACAGATCCGCATGCAGGAGTTCCAGGCGATGCTGCCCGCGCGGCTGCGCTTTGCGGTGCAGTTGCTGATAGAGGTGGCGGCTGCGGGAATGTTCGCGCTGATGGCCGTGGCGTCGGTGGTCTCCATCCGCAACAACCTGGACAACCAGACCGCCACACTGGAGATGCCCTACTGGCTGTTCATGGCGCCGATGACCATCGGCATGACCCTGCTGACGCTGGAAAGCCTGGCCCTGCTGCGGCGCACCTGGCGCCAGGGCCACGCCGACAACAAGCAGACCACCCTGGCCTGACCGCCCCCTTTTGACGCACGCACCCCCATGAGCGGATTCCTCGTCGTCCTCGCGTTCCTGGCGCTGTTCATGCTGGGCTTCCCGGTGGTGCTGGCCATCGGCCTGCCCAGCATCGCCTACCTGCTGCTCAACGACCTGCCGCTGCAGATGGTGGCGCAGCGCACGCTGTACGCGCTGGACTCCTTCCCGCTGGTGGCCGTGCCGGTGTTCCTGTTCGTGGGCAGCCTCATGAACACGGCCGGCATCTCCAAGCACATCTACCGCTTTGCCGACACGGCCGTGGGCCGGCTGCCCGGCGGCCTGGCGCAGGTCAACATCTTCGGCAGCCTGGTGTTTGCCGGCATGTCGGGCTCGGCCTTGGCCGACATCGGCGGCATCGGCCGCATCGAGATCGACGCCATGAAGTCCAAGGGCTTCAACCCCGCCTTTGCCAGCGCGGTGACGTCGTCGTCGGCCATCGTCGGCCCCATCTTTCCACCCAGCATCCCGCTCATCCTGTACGGCACCGTCACCGGCGTATCGGTGATCCAGTTGCTGCTGGGCGGCATCCTGCCTGCCCTGCTGTGCGTGGCCGCGCTGATGATCATGACGGCCTGGCTGTCGGTGCGCCGCGGCTACCCGCGCGCCGACCGCTGGCCCGGCTGGGCCCGGCTGTGGGCCGACATGAAACCGGCCCTGCCCGCGCTGATGGCGCCGGTCATCCTGATCGGCGGCATGCTGGCGGGCTGGTTCACCCCCACCGAGATTGCCGCGGTGACCGTGGCCTACGCGCTGCTGATCAGCAGCCTGTTCTACCGTGAGCTGACCTGGGCGCGCCTGATCGGCGCCGCCCTGGAAACGCTGCGCGCCTCCTCAGCCATCCTGATCATCGTGGCCGTGGCCGCGCTGTTCGGCTGGGTGCTGTCAGTGGAGCAGGTGCCGCAGGCCATGACGAAGTTCATGCTCTCGATCTCCACGGAGCCCTGGGTGCTGCTGCTGCTGGTGAACGTGCTGCTGCTGGTGGTGGGCATGTTCCTGGACAGCACCACCGCCATCCTGGTGATCGCCCCCATCATCGCCAAGCCCCTGATGGCCGCGGGCGTGGACCCGGTGCACCTGGGCATGGTGGTGATCTTCAACCTGATGATCGGCCTGCTCACGCCGCCCATGGGGCTGGCGCTGTTCCTGGTGGCCGACATCGCCAAGGTGCGCATGCAGGACGTGCTGCGCGAAATGCTGCCCTTCTACGTGCCGCTGGTGGCCACGCTGCTGCTGATCACCTTCGTGCCGGCGATCACGCTGTGGCTGCCGCGCCTGGCGGTGGGTTGAGGGACTGACCGGCCCCGGGTGCGCCTGCGGGCGGGCCCGGACCTGAACTCCTGCCCCGAACTTCCGACCTGAACTTCCCCACAAGGATTCACATGAAACCCACCATCGCCCTGTTCACCGGCGACCCCGCCGGCATCGGCCCGGAACTGGTCAACAAACTCCTGGCCGACCCTGGCACCCTGGCCAAGGCCGACGTCATCCTCATCGGCCAGCGTGGCCAGGTCCGGGTGCCAGACGGCGTACGCTGGCACGACTGGGCCGGCGCGGAGGCCCCGGCCTTCCCGCGGGCCCAGGCCACAGCCGACAACGGCCGCTACATGCTGCAGGGGCTGGAGGCGGGCGCACGCCTGGCGCAGTCGGGCGCGGCCGACGCCTTGTGCTTTGCGCCGCTGAACAAGGGCGCGCTGCGCGCCGGCGGCATGCACCAGGAGGACGAGCTGCGCTGGTTTTCGGAGCTGCTGGCCTACGACGGCATCTGCGGCGAGCTCAACGTGCTGGAGAACTTGTGGACGGCGCGCGTCACCTCGCATGTGGCGCTCAAGGAGGTGAGCGAGCTGCTGGCACCGCACAAGGTGGCGGATGCCATCGGCATGATCCACCGGGCGCTGCAGGCCTCGGGCAAGGCCAGCCCACGCATTGCCGTGTGCGGCCTGAACCCGCACAACGGCGACAACGGCAACTATGGCGACGAGGAAGGTCGCATCATCGAGCCGGGCGTGCGCCTGGCGGCGGAACGCGGCTTCCCGGCCGACGGCCCCTTCCCCGCCGACACCACCTTTGTGCGGGCCATTCGTTCTGAGGGCGGCTACGACGGCGTGGTGACGATGTACCACGACCAGGGCCAGATCGCGATGAAGCTCATGGGCTTCGAGCGCGGCGTCACCGTGCATGGCGGCCTGCCCATCCCCATCACCACGCCGGCCCACGGCACGGCCTACGACATCGCCGGGGCCGGCAAGGCCAACCCCGGGGCCATGCTCAACGCATTCGACCTGGCCTGCCGCATGGGAATGAATAGGGCATGAACTGGGCATGAATCTGTGATGAACCCGACATGAACCGGCGCGCCGCCCACTGACACCTGCTGGAGAACCACGATGCAACGCAAGACCTTCACCGCCGCGCTGATCGCCAGCGCGATCGCTTCCATGACCCTGGCACTGCCCGCCAGCGCGCAGACGGCCTACCCCACCAAGCCCGTGAAGCTGATGGTGGGGGCCGGCCCGGGCGGGGGCACCGACATCATCGCCCGCATGCTGGCCGAAAAGTTCGCCGACGGCCTGAAGGGCACCTGGGTGGTGGAAAACAAGCCCGGCGCCTCCAACACCATCGCCGCGGACATCACCGCCAAGGCCCCGGCCGACGGCCACACCCTGCTCGTGGCCACCAACACAGGCCAGGCCATCGCGCCGCATCTGCTGAAGCTCGCCTTCGACCCGCTGAAAGACCTGGTGCCCGTGGGCCTGATCGTCACGGTGCCCAACGTGCTGGTGGTGGGCGCGCAAGTGCCGGTGAAGAACGTGGGCGAACTCGTGGCCGCGATGAAGGCCAAGCCCGGCGACTTCAAGTACGCCTCCTCGGGCGTGGGCAGCACCCAGCACATCGCCGGCGAGGCCTTCGACATGGCCGCGGCCACCAAGAGCCAGCACATCCCCTACAAGGGCAGCAGCCAGGCCCACCTGGACATCATCGGCGGCAGCGTGCAGATGATGTTCGACACCACCTCCTCGGCCATGGCGCAGATCAAGGCTGGCAAGTTCAAGCCGCTGGCGGTGACCACCCCGGCGCGCTCACCGCAGTTGCCAGATGTGCCCACCCTGGCCGAAGCGGGCGTACGCGGCGCCGACATGAGCACCTGGTATGCCCTTTACGTCACCGCAGGCACCCCGCCGGATGTGGTGTCCCGGCTGCAGGCCGAGCTGGCGCGCGTGATCAGGCTGCCCGATGTGGATGCCCGCCTCAAGGGCCTGGGCGGCGAGCCCTCGACCATGACCCCTGCGCAGTTCGCCGAGCTCAACCGCCAGGAGTTCGAGCGTTTCGGCAAGCTGATCCGCGACGCGAAGATCAAGCTGGATTGAACCAAGTTTGCGCTACGGGATGCGCATCGTTTCAACTTGCCAGCCCGGCCACGCGGGCGGACACGGCGCAGGTTTGCGGTCTATGTTCTAGCCCGCGAGGGACTTGCGTGAAAGTCTTCGTCATCGGCAACTCGGTGGTCAGCGGCTGGCTCCTCCGGAACCAGGCCACCGTCTAACAGCCAGCCTACCGCTGCTGCAGCGCCCGCTGCGCGGCCAACACCTCGGCGCGCACGCACTCGGTGAGCTCTTCCTTGAGCGCGGCGAAGGCCGGGGTGGTCTTCATCGAGTAGTGCCGCGGGTGCGGCAGGTCCACGGGGCGGTCGAGCTTGATGCGGCCCGGGCGCGCGCTCATCACCACCGTGCGGCTGGCCATGAACACGGCCTCGTCGATGTCGTGGGTGACGAACAGCACGGTCTTGCGCTCGGCCTCCCAGATGGACAGCAGCAACTCCTGCATCAGCTCGCGCGTCTGGTGGTCCAGCGCGCCGAAGGGCTCGTCCATCAGCAGGATGCGCGGCCCGTTGGCCAGCGCGCGGGCGATGGCGGTGCGCTGCTGCATGCCGCCCGACAGTTGCTTGGGGTAGTGCTGCTCGAAGCCCGTCAAGCCCACCTTCGAGATGAAACCTTGCGCGATGTCGAGTTGCTGGGCGCGCGGCAGGCCACGTTCGCGCAGGCCGAAGCACACGTTGTCCAGCACGTTCAGCCAGGGGAACAGGGTGTAGCTCTGGAACACCATGCCGCGATCGGCGCCCGGGCCCTCGATACGACGGCCGTCCAGCTGCACCTCACCGGCCGTGGGCTGGTCCAGCCCGGCCACGATGCGCAGCAGCGTGCTCTTGCCACAGCCGCTGGGACCGAGGATGGTGACGAAGTCGTTCTCGGCCACGTCCAGGTCAGTGGACTGCAGGGCCAGGGTGCCGCCCCCGGCGCCGTCAAAGCGGCGCTCGACGCCGCGGATCTTCAAGATGGTCAACGGACACACTCCAGCCCAGCCGGCGCCACGGAACCGGCCCAGCCGGGCCGTCGGCGAACGGCCCCCTCGGGGGGTAGCGAGCGAACGCGAGCTTGGGGGCTCATAGCCTTGCCCAGGGATACAGCCGCCGGTTCACGGCCTTGAACAGCAAATCGCTGGCCAGCCCGATGACGCCGATGACGATGATGCCGAAAATGATCTGGTCGGTGGCCATCAGCGCCTGGCTGTCGGTGATCATGTGGCCGATGCCACTGGAGGCACCGATGAGCTCGGCCACGATCACATACGTCCAGGCCCAGCCCAGCACCATGCGCAGCGTCTCGGCGATCTCGGGCGCTGCGCCCGGGATCAGCACGCGCCGGATCAGCCCGCGGTCGCCCACGCCCAGGGTGTAGGCGGCCTCCACCAGATCTCGCCGCGTGTTGCCCACGATCACGGCGATCATCAACACCAGTTGGAAGAAGCTGCCGATGAAGATGACAGCGAGCTTCTGCGCCTCACCGATGCCCGCCCACAGGATCAACAACGGAATGAAGGCGCTGGCCGGCAGGTAGCGGGCGAAACTGACGAAGGGTTCGAAGAAGGCCTCGATGGGTTTGTAGGCCCCCATGGCCACGCCCAGGGGCAAGGCCAGGACGGCGGCGATGAGGAAGCCGCCCACCACGCGCCACACGGTCATGCCGATGTCTTCGGCAAAGCCCATCTGCGTCAGCAGCACCCAGCCCGACTTCACCATGGTCAGCGGATCGGCCAGGAAAGTCTTGCTGACGAAGCCACCCAGCGTGGCCACCGCCCAGGCGGCCACGAAGACGACGAAGAAGGCCACGCCCAGCACCACGCGGGTGCCGGGCGCCACAGGGGTCAGCGGCTTCAAGATGCGGGCCGTGTCACTTCAGGAAGCGCGTGTCGGCCAGCTTGGACATGTCCGGCAGGGCCTTGATGATGCCGGCCTCCAGCAGGATCTCGGCGGCCTTCTTGCTGAACGCGGCGTGTTCGCCGGCGAAGAACTTGGCGTTGGCCTCACGGTCCTGCCAGCGCAGGTAGGCTTGGCTCTTCTCGAAGGCCTCGCCGGTCTGCTTGACATCGGCGCCCATGATCTCGAAGCTCTTCTTCGGCTCGGCCTTGATCATGGCCACGGCGTCGAAGTAGGCGTCGGTCAGGGCCTTGGCGGCCTTGGGGTTCTCGGCCAGGAACTTGGGCGTGCAGCCGAAGGTGTCCATGATCATCGGGTAGTCCAGCGTGGTGGCGATGATCTTGCCGGCCTCGGGTTTGGCACGCACGGCACTCAGGAAGGGCTCGTAGGTCATGGCCGCGTCGATGCCGGCGGTGCCCGCGATCATGGCGTTGGCAGCGGCCTGCGGCTCGAGGTTGACCACCTTGACGTCCTTCATGCTCAGGCCGTTCTCGCGCAGCATCCAGGCCAGCGTGAAGTAAGGCGCGGTGCCGGGCGCGCTGGCGGCCACGGTCTTGCCCTTCAGGTCCTTGATGGAGTTGATGCCCGCCTTGACCACCATGCCGTCGGCGCCGAAGCTCTTGTCGAGCTGGAATATCTGCGTGGTGGCAACACCGTTGGCATTCCAGACCACCCAGGTCTCCACCGTGGTGGCCGCGCACTGGATGTCACCGGAGGCAATGGCCAGGTGGCGGTCCTTTTGCGGGATCTTCTTGATGCTGACGTCCAGGCCGTGCTTCTTGTAGAGGCCCGCCTCCTTGGCCAGGGTCAGCGGGGCAAAGCCCGTCCAGCCGGACATGCCGATGGCGACCTTGGTCTCCTGGGCAGAGGCGGCGGTGCCGAGGGTGGCCAGGGAGACAGCGGCCGAAGCGGCCAGGGCGATCATGGACTTCTTCACAGTGGACTCCTCATCAAAGTGGTCGGACAGAAAGCGGTAACCGAAGCTTGGAACCATAAGGCCCTCAAGCGGCCACCCACAAGACAGGCAAACCCGCAAGCTGGCGCAGGACGCCAGCCGCTTGGCCCTTCAGGACGGCCGCCGCAGCGGCCTCGATGTCAGGTGCCAGGTAGCGGTCCTGCATCATGGCGGGGCAGCGCTGGCGCAGCAGCCCGTGCACCGCCTCCAGCGGGGCCGAGCTGCGCAGGGGCCGCAGAAACTCCACGCCCTGCGCCGCCGCCAGCCACTCGATGCCCAGGATGTGGGCCACGTTGGCGATCATGGGCTGCAGGCGCCGCGCCGCAAAGGTGGCCATGCTCACATGGTCTTCCTGGTTGGCGCTGGTCGGCAGGGAATCCACGCTGGCCGGGTGCGCGAGCGACTTGTTCTCGCTGGCCAGTGCGGCGGCTGTCACATGCGCGATCATGAAGCCGCTGTTCAGGCCTGGCTCGGCGCACAGGAAGGGCGGCAGGCGCGAGACGTTGGCGTCGATCAGCATGGCGATGCGGCGCTCGGCGATCGCGCCGACTTCGGCGATGGCCACCGCCATAGCGTCGGCGGCCAGGGCCACCGGCTCGGCGTGGAAGTTGCCGCCGGAAATCATCTGTCCGCTCTCGGCAAAGACGAGCGGGTTGTCGGTCACTGCACTGGCCTCGCGCAGCAGCACCAGCGCGGCGTGGCGCAGCTGGTCCAGGCAAGCACCCACCACCTGGGGCTGGCAGCGCAGGCAGTAAGGGTCCTGCACGCGGTCGTCGCCTTCGCGGTGCGAGGAGCGGATCTCGCTGCCCTGCAGCAAGGCGCGGTAGTAGCGCGCCACGTCAATCTGCCCCGGCTGGCCCCGCAGCTCATGGATGCGCGGGTCGAACGGCCCGTCGCTGCCGCGCGCGGCGTCCACCGTCAACGCACCGATGACCAGCGCCGCCTCCAGCACCGGCTCGAAGCTGAACAGCGCGTGCAGCGCCAGCGCGGTGGAGGCCTGCGTGCCGTTGATCAGCGCCAGGCCTTCCTTGGCCGCCAGCTCCAGCGGCGCAATGTCGTGAGCGCGCAAGACCTCGGCGGCGGGCTGACGTTGCCCGTCGACGATGAACTCCCCCTCGCCCAGCAAGGCCAGCGTCATGTGCGACAGCGGCGCCAGGTCGCCCGAGGCGCCCACGGAACCCTGGGAAGGGATGTGAGGCACGAGGCCTACGTTGAACACCTCCAGCAGCTTCTGGATCACCACAGGCCGCACGCCCGAATGCGCGCGCGCCAGGCTGGCCGCCTTGAGTGCCAGGATGAGCCGCACCACGGGCGCGGCCATCGGCTCGCCCACACCCACGCTGTGCGAGCGGATGAGGTTACGCTGCAGCGCGGCCAGATCGTCCGCCCCGATGCGGGTGCTGGCAAGCTTGCCAAAGCCCGTGTTGACGCCATAGACCGGCGCCTCCCCCGCCGCGGCCCGTTGCACCACCGCTGCGCTGGCCTCGATGGCAGGCCAGGCGCCGGCCTCCAGCTGCAGCTGCACGCCGCCGGCATGTAGGGCCTGCAGGTCGTCGAGGCTGAGGTGGCCGGGCTGGAGGATCATCAAGCGCCCGTCACCATGGGCAGATCCAGCCCCTGCGCCTTGGCGCAGGCCACGGCGTCCTCGTAGCCCGCGTCGGCATGGCGCATCACGCCGGTGCCCGGGTCGTTCCACAGCACACGCTCAATGCGCTTGGCCGCCGCGTCGGTGCCGTCACAGACGATCACCACACCCGAATGCTGCGAGTAGCCCATGCCGACGCCGCCGCCATGATGCAGGCTCACCCAGGTGGCGCCGCCCGCGGTGTTGAGCAGGGCGTTCAGCAGCGGCCAGTCGGACACCGCGTCCGAACCGTCACGCATGGCCTCGGTCTCGCGGTTCGGGCTGGCCACCGAGCCACTGTCCAGGTGGTCGCGGCCGATGACGATGGGCGCCTTCAGCTCGCCCGAGCGCACCATCTCGTTGAAGGCCAGGCCGGCGCGGTGGCGCTCGCCCAGGCCGATCCAGCAGATGCGCGCGGGCAGGCCCTGGAAGGCGATGCGCTCACCCGCCATGTCCAGCCAGCGGTGCAGGTGGGCATCCTGCGGGAACAGCTCTTTCATCTTGGCGTCGGTCTTGCGGATGTCTTCGGGGTCGCCAGAGAGTGCCACCCAGCGGAACGGCCCCTTGCCGCGGCAGAACAGCGGCCGCACGTAGGCGGGCACGAAGCCTGGGAAGTCGAAGGCGTTCTTCACGCCGGCATCCAGCGCCACCTGGCGGATGTTGTTGCCGTAGTCCACCGTGGGAATGCCCAGGGCCTGGAAGTCCAGCATGGCCTGCACATGCACCGCACAACTGCGGCGCGCGGCCTCGCGCAGCTCGGCGTGGCGCGTGTCGTCAGCACGGGCGGCCTGCCACTGCGCCAGGCTCCAGCCCGCGGGCAGATAGCCATTGACCAGATCGTGCGCCGAGGTCTGGTCGGTCACGATGTCAGGCCGCAGCCCGCCGGCGCGTGCGCGCTTCACCAGTTCGGGCAACAGCTCGGCCGCATTACCGAGCAGCGCCACCGAGCGCACCTGGCCTGCCGCGGTGAAACGCTGGATGCGCGCCAGCGCGTCGTCCAGGCCCGTGGCCTGCTCGTCCACGTAACGGGTCTTCAGCCGCATGTCGATGCGGCTTTGCTGGCACTCGATGTTCAGCGAACAAGCCCCGGCGAAGGTGGCGGCCAGCGGCTGCGCGCCACCCATGCCGCCGAGACCCGAGGTCAGGATCCACTTGCCAGAGAGGTCACCGCCGAAGTGCTGCTTGCCCGCCTCGACAAAGGTCTCGTAAGTGCCCTGAACGATGCCCTGGCTGCCGATGTAGATCCAGGAGCCGGCCGTCATCTGGCCGTACATCATCAGGCCCTTGCGGTCCAGCTCGTCGAAGTGCTCCCAGGTGGACCACTTGGGCACGAGATTGGAGTTGGCGATCAGCACACGGGGTGCGTCCTCGTGGGTGCGGAACACGCCCACGGGCTTGCCCGACTGGACAAGCAGCGACTCGTCGGGCTTCAGACGCCGCAGCGTGGCCAGGATGGCCTCGAAGCTATCCCAGTTGCGCGCCGCCTTGCCAATGCCGCCGTAGACCACCAGGGCGTCGGGGTTTTCGGCCACCTCCGGGTCCAGGTTGTTCTGGAGCATGCGATAGGCGGCCTCGATCAGCCAGTTGGCGCAGCTGAGGGTCGCGCCGCGCGGCGCACGCACGGGCCGCGGCTGGGCCACTTGATGCAGGGGGGAGAGATCGGTCATGGCAGGCTCGGGTCGGTCTGACGCTACGGGTTAGGGTTGAACTCTAGTTGTCTAGACAGGTCTAGGCAAGTAGCATCTTCCTATGGTTTTCACCAATCACGCTGACCCTGGGAACCTGGGCGAGGCCATGACCGTCGGCTCGCTACCGGGGCATACCACCGCTCCCTTTGCCCGCATCAAGTACCACCTCAAGGAAGGCTTGGCTGCGGGCCGCTGGCCGCCGGGCGCTTTGATGCCGTCAGAGGCCGAGCTGGTGGCCCTGTTCGGTGTCAGCCGCATGACGGTCAACCGCGCACTGCGCGAACTGCAGGCCGAGGGCCTGGTGCAGCGCTCGCAGGGGGTGGGCACCTTCGCCGCCCCACTGCACCAGGTGTCCAGCACCCTGACCATTCGCGATCTGCAAGAGGAGATCAGCACCCGCGGGCACCTGCACCACGCCGTGGTGAATCTGCAGCGCAGCGAGCCGGCCCCCGAGCCCTTGGCGGCCCAGTTGGGGGTGGCGGTGGGCGCGGAGGTCTTCCACACCCTGATCGTCCACCATGAGAACGGCCTGCCGCTGCAGTGCGAAGACCGCTTCGTCAACCCTGGCTGCGCCCCCGGCTACCTGCAGGCGGACTTCACGCAGACCACGCCCACGCGGTATCTGTTCGAGCACACCGCTCTGTGGCGCGCGCAGTACTCCATCGAGTCGGCCCGTGCCACGGCGCAGGAAGCCCAGCTGCTGGGCATTGCGCCAGACGAGCCCTGCCTGGTGGTGGTGCGGCGCACCTTCACACGTGACGCCGCCATCACGATCGCCCGGCTGGTGCACCCCGGGTCGCGCTACCGGCTTTCGGGAGAATTCACGCCATGAACCTGGCTTCGCGGTCCCCGCAACCCAAGCCCGCACATACCCAGCCCGCCGAAGCACTGCGCGTCGAAGAACGGCGCGTCGACCAGCCCGCAGGCCTTGCAGCGGGCACGCACCGCGGCCCCTGGCTGATGCCGCGCACCTTCATGACGAACGAGGCGCGCTGGTTTCCGGCGGGCACGCTGGCCGAGCTGCCCGACATCGAGGCCGGCCGCCACGCGCAGCCGCCCACCCACCGCATCCTGGGCTGGGCGCTGGAGCCGGGCGATGCCGTGGCCTTCCACATGCTCACCCTGCACGCCACAGGCGGGGTTGAGCCGGGCCGGCGCCGGCGCGTGTTCTCGGTACGCTTCCTGGGCGACGACATGCGCCATGCGCCCCGACCCTGGAAGACCTCGCCCGACTTCCCCGGCCTGGCCGAGGAGTTGCCCGCGGGCGCACCGATGGAGCACCCGCTGTTCCCGCTGCTGTGGGGTGCGCAGCCGTGAGCGCCGTGGCCCACACCGCACCAGGTTCAGCGGGCCTGCACCACCCCCAAGGCGCCCTGCACACCATGCGCCTGCAAGAGGCCACCGCACAGCCCTGGCGCAACGGCGGCGGGGTCACGCGCGAGCTGCTGGCCTGGCCGGCACCGCGCCTTGCTGACACGCCCGAAGGCCCTCAGGTCCAAGCCACCGATTGGGCCGTACGGGTGAGCGTGGCCGACATCACGCAGGACGGGCCTTTCTCCGCCTTCCGCGGCATCGACCGCTGCTTTGCGGTGCTGGAGGGCGACGGGGTGGTGCTCACGCTGCGCGGCGAGGATCTGCACTTGACGCCCGACAGCGACCGGCTGGCGTTTGACGGCGCGCAGGCGCCCGGCTGCCGCCTGATCAACGGGCCCACGCGCGACCTCAACCTGATGGTGCGGCACAGCGCCGGGCGGGCCTGGATGCAACGGGCCGTGGCGGGGCAGTCGTGGCCGTCCCCCGTACCTCTTCAGCAAGCCCCCGATGCGCAGCCCCTCCACCCGCCAGTCATGGGCTCGCAGATGAAGGGCGAAGGCTGGGCGTGGAAGGGCCTGTACACGCACGGCCCCGCTTGCGTGGACACGCCCGGCGGCCGCCTCGAACTGCAGCCCGGCACCCTGCTGTGGTCTGACGCCGAGTCTGGTCACCCGCCCGAAGATGACCTGACGGCGCCCTGGTGCCTGGTCGCGGGCCGCCAGGCCTGGTGGCTGGGTCTGCAGGCCCCTGGCCCGAAAGAAGAACGCACATGACGAACCGCAGGCTCACCCTCTGGCGCCACGCCCGCCTGGCCACGCTGGCCCCACCCTCGGGCTGGGGCCTGATCGAGGACGGCGCGCTGCTGACGGAAGGCGACCGCATCGCCTGGCTGGGGCCGGATGCGCAACTGCCCAGCGCCCTGGCCCACCTGAGGGACCATGACACGCAAGAGCACGACCTGCAAGGCGCACTGGTCACGCCAGGGCTGATCGACGCCCACACCCACCTCGTCTACGGCGGCGACCGCGCAGCAGAGTTTGAGTTCCGCTTACAAGGCGCCACCTACGAGGAGATTGCCCGTGCCGGCGGTGGCATCCGCTCCACCGTGGCGGCCACACGGGCGGCCAGTGATGAGGCCTTGTTCGCGCTGGCTGTGCCACGCGCCCAGGCGCTGATGGCCGAAGGCGTGACCACGCTGGAGATCAAGTCTGGTTATGGCTTGGACGAGAGCACCGAAGCGCGCTGTCTGGCCGTGGCACGGCGCCTTGGGCGTGAGCTACCTTTGACGGTGCGCACCACCTCGCTGGGCGCGCACGCACTGCCGCCGGAGTTCGCCGGACGGGCAGATGACTACATCAAGGCCGTCTGCGCCTGGCTGCCCGGCCAGCACGCCGCCGGCCTGGTGGATGCCGTGGACGTGTTCTGCGACACCATCGGCTTCACGCCGGCGCAGACCCGCCGAGTGTTCGAGGCGGCTCGGGCCCTCGGCCTGCCCGTGAAGCTTCACGCCGAGCAGCTGAGCAACCAGGAAGGGGCCGCGTTGGCTGCGCAGTACCAGGCGCTGAGCTGCGACCACCTGGAACACCTGTCGCCCGCTGGTATCACCGCGATGCAGCAGGCCGGCACCGTGGCCCTGCTGCTGCCCGGGGCCTACTACTTTCTGCGCGAAACGAAGCTCCCGCCCGTGGCGGCGCTGCGCGAAGCGGGCGTGCCCATCGCCATCGCCACCGACCACAACCCCGGCTCCTCGCCCGCGCTGTCGCTGCTGCTGATGCTGAACATGGCCTGCACGCTGTTCCGCCTGACGCCGGAGGAGGCCTGGCGCGGTGTCACGCTGAACGCCGCGCGGGCACTGGGCCTGAGCGACCGCGGCACCTTGGCCATCGGCCAGCGGGCAGACCTGGCCGTGTGGGACGCCGAGCACCCGCGCGAGCTGGCCTACCGCTTCGGCCACAACCCCTGCCGCCGCGCCGTGTTCGGCGGCATCGAAAGGCTTCCATGAGTTTCACCCTGCACCGCGGCCAGACGCCGCTGCTGATCAGCATGCCCCACGTGGGCACGCACCTGCCCGAGGACCTGAAGCCGCGGCTGGTGGAACGTGCGCTGCAGGTGGAAGACACCGACTGGCACCTGCAGCGTCTCTACGCCTTTGCGAAAGACCTGGGCGCCAGCCTCATCGTGCCCGTGGAAAGCCGCATCGTCATCGACCTGAACCGCGGCAGCGACAACCAGCCCATGTACCCGGGCCGCAACAACACCGAGCTGTGCCCCACGCGCTTCTTCACGGGCGACGCGATCTACCGCGAAGGCTGCGCCCCTGACGAGGCCGAGATCCGTGAACGCATCGCGACGCACTGGCAGCCTTATCACGACACCCTGGCCGAGGAACTGCTTCTCCTCAATGTCCTGCACGGCCACGCCGTGCTGTTCGACGCGCACAGCATCAAGGGCGAGCTGCCTTGGCTGTTCGAGGGCGCGCTGCCCGATCTGAACCTGGGCACGGTGGAAGGTCGCAGTTGCGCCCTGTCGCTGCGCGCGGCGGTCTACGCTGTCTGCCAGCGGCAGACCGCCTACAGCCATGTGCTGGATGGTCGCTTCAAGGGCGGGCACATCACCCGCCACTTCGGACGGCCGGAAGGCGGCGTCCACGCCGTGCAGCTGGAGATGGCCTGGCGCGCCTACATGGACGAGCACCCGCCCTACGCCTGGCACGAGACCAAGGCTGCGACCGTGACCCCGCTGCTGCGCGAGTTGGTGCAGGTGATGATCGATTGGCGGCCGGCATGACGAGCGTGACGCACACCCCACTCCAAGGCGCGACGGGCCCCGGCGGCCACACCCCGCAGCGACTGCACGCCGCCCACGCCTGGGTGGAGGGCCGCTGGCAGGCCGAGGTGCTGCTGGAGACCACGCCTGATGGCAGCTGGGGCGCGGTCACACCGGGCGTCAAGACGCCGCCAGCCGACGCGCAGCGCCTGCCCGGCCCCGTGCTGCCCGGCCTGGTCAATGCCCACAGCCACGCCTTCCAGCGCGCCTTCGCCGGCCTGGCCGAGCGGCGCGAAGGCACGCACGACGATTTCTGGAGCTGGCGCGACCGCATGTACGGCGTGGCGCTGCGCATCACGCCTGACGAACTGCAGGCCGTGGCCACCACGCTCTACCGCGAGATGCGGGCCGGCGGCTACACCCATGTCTGCGAGTTCCACTACCTGCACCACGCCCCAGACGGTACGCCCTACCCCGATCGCGGTGCGATGGCGCGTGCGCTGGCGCGAGCCGCACAGCAGGCGGGCATCGGTCTGACCCTGCTGCCGGTGCTGTACGAGCGAGCGGGCTTCACGCAGCCCCAGCTGCGCGCCGACCAGCGCCGCTTCGCCACCACGGTGGACCAGGTCATTTCGATGCGTGACGAGATCCGCTCTTGGCGCATGAGCGGCGTGGACGCGGGCGTGGCGGTCCACTCGCTGCGCGCCGCGCGGGGCGAGTCCATCGCCGCGCTGGCCCAGCGCTGCGCCGACGACCCCGGGCCGGTGCATGTGCACATCGCCGAGCAGACGGGCGAGGTCGAGGACTGCCTGGCCGCCACCGGCCAGCGCCCCATCGAGTGGCTGTGCGCGAACGTGCCGCTGGACGCCCGCTGGCACCTGGTGCACGCCACGCACGCCACGCCCGCCGAGATCGAGGCCGTGGCCCGCACGGGGGCCGGGGTCGTGGTCTGCCCCACCACCGAGGCCAACCTGGGCGACGGCCTGTTCGACCTGCCGCGCTGGCTGGCCGCAGGCGTGCCGCTGTCCATCGGCTCCGACAGCCACGTCAGCCGCCAGTGGCCGCGCGAACTGCAGCTGCTGGAATACGGCCAGCGCCTGGTGCAGCGCCGGCGCAACGTCGCCGCCGCACCCGAATCGGGCGAGCCTTCAACGGCCCAGCGCCTGTTCCAGGCCATGCTGCAAGGTGGCGCCGCAGCCGCCGGCAGGCGGAAGGTGGGCCTCGTCCCTGGGGCCCTTGCGGACTTCCTCGTGATGGACACCACGGTCGACGCACTGGCCGGTGTGCCGCGCGAGAACCTGCTGGATGCGCTCGTCTTTGCCACAGACGTGCCCGCCTTCGCTCAGACCTGGGTGTCGGGTGTGCGGTACACGCCGTGATGGCAGGGCCTGGAGGGGCCGAGAGGGTTTGCGGCGGCTGCACGCAACTCCCAACGGGTACCGGCACGATCAACGCTTCACGAGAAGAATCTAGTAATTAAAATAGACATTTCTAGTACTTTGTAACTCTGCGTGAACCGCAACTTCCGCCGCCCCTTTGTCGCCGCCCTGGCTCGCCGCCTTGAAGCGCACCCCATCCTGATGCAGGTGCTGGTCGGCCCCCGTCAGGTGGGCAAGACCACTGGGGTGAAGCAAGTCATCGAACAGGCTGACCACCCCGCCCACTACGCCAATGCCGATGGGCTGTTGGCAAGCGACCACACCTGGCTGATGGAGCAATGGCAACAGGCCTTGCTGCTGGGCGAGGGCAGTCTGCTGGTGATCGACGAAATCCAGAAGGTGCCGAACTGGCCTGAGACCTTGAAGGCGCTTTGGGATGCCAGGCCCGGGTTCCTGCGCGTGGTGTTGCTGGGCTCCAGCGCGCTGCAGGTCCAGGCCGGTGTGACCGAGAGCTTGGCCGGCCGCTTCGAACTCCTGCGTGTGCACCACTGGACCTTTGCCGAACTGCAGCAGGCCTTCGGCTACGACCTGCCGCGCTATCTGGCGTACGGCGGCTACCCCGGCGCCGTGGCTTTCGAGGACGACCCGGACCGCTGGTACGCCTACATGAAGGATTCCATCGTCGAGGCCGTGATCGGCAAGGACATCCTGCAGCAACGCCGTGTGGGCAACCCCGCCTTGTTCCGGCAGGCCTTCCAGATCCTTTGCCAGTACCCGGCGCAGGAGATCAGCTACACCAAGCTGCTGGGACAACTGCAAGACCGGGGGAACACCGATCTGGTGAAGACCTACATCGAGTTGTACGCGAGCGCCTTCCTCATGCACGCACTGCAGAAGTACTCCCCAAAGGCCTGGCTGCGCCGCGGCTCCAGCCCCAAGATGCTGCCCGCCTGCCCGGCGCTGTACAGCATGGCCACAGGCGTGAACGTGACGGCGAATGCAGAACAACGAGGGCGCGCCTTCGAACTGGCGGTCGGTGCGGAGCTTGCACAGCAGCCTGGTGAGCTCACCTACTGGCGCGAGCGTCAAGACGAGGTGGACTTCGTCTACCAGAGCCGCGTTGCGCTGTACGCCATCGAGGTGAAATCGGGCCGCAGGAAGTCGGGGCGGGGGCTGGAGGCGTTTTGCAAACAGGTGCCGCAGGCCTTGCCGGTCATCGTGACACCAGACAACTTCGCGGCGTTTTCCGCCGATCCCCGCGGCTTCCTGGCCCAAGTGGCCTGATCCTCATGTCCTTTGCCTCCTTCGCCTCCCTGGGGCTTCACCCCGACCTGCTGCGCACCCTGGCCCAGCGCGGCCACTTGCGGCCCACACCCATCCAGGCGGCGGCCATTCCTGCCGCGCTGGCGGGCCGCGACCTCATCGGCGCAGCCGTCACCGGCTCCGGCAAGACGCTGGCCTACGTGCTGCCTGTGCTGCAGAACCTGCTTCAACTGCTGCACACCGAGCCCGAGACGCCGCGCCCGGCACGCGCGCTGGTGCTGGTGCCCTCACGCGAGCTGGCGCTTCAGGTGACCGACACCTTTCTCGCCTACACCCAGGCGCTGGCGCTGCGGGTGAAGGTGGTCACCTTGCACGGGGGGGTGTCGGTCAACCCGCAGCTGATGGCGCTGCGCGGGGGCGCCGATGTGGTGGTGGCCACGCCCGGGCGGCTGCTGGATCTGGTGGCCCGGCGCCGAGCCCGAGGGCCCGAGCAGGCCTACAGCGGCCTGCGACTGGACCGCCTGGAAACCCTGGTGCTGGACGAGGCCGACCGCCTGCTGGAAGACGGCTTTGCCGACGAACTCGGCCGGGTGCTGGGCCTGCTGCCACAGCGCCGCCAGCAGTGGCTGTTCTCGGCCACTTTCGGCCCCGAGGTGATGGCCCTTGCGCAGGACCTGCTGCACGACCCGGTGGAGATCGACGTGGTGCCGGCGGCGGCGGATGAACGCCCCGTCAGATCCCCGCCCAGGCAGGCCACCGTACACCCCACCGCGCCGGAAACGTCCAACGCACCCACGCAAGCGCAGACGGTGGCCACGGCATCGAGCCTCGCTGCGAACAGCTCACGCACGACCCGACCAACCGCAGAGGCCACGGCTGCGCCTGGGCCCAGCCTGCCCCCCACGCTGCCCTCCACCCTGGTGCAGCGCGCGCTGCAGGTCGACACCGCCCAGCGCACCCCCTTGCTGCGCCACCTCATCCGTACCGAAGGCTGGACGCGGGTGCTGGTGTTCGTGGCCACGCGCTACGCCACCGAGCATGTGGCGGCCAAGCTCAACGCGGCCGGCCTGCGCGCCGCGGCCCTGCACGGTGAGCTGAGCCAGGGCGCGCGCACGGGTGCGCTGGCGGACTTCCGCAGCGGCGCCGTGTGCGTGCTGGTGGCCACCGACATGGCCTCGCGCGGGCTGCACATCGAGCAGTTGCCCGCCGTGGTGAACTACGAACTCGCACGCTCGCCGGCCACGCACATCCACCGCATCGGACGCACCGCCCGGCAGGGCGCTGCGGGCGTGGCCGTGAGCTTCATCGCCGCCGACGACCCCACCCAGGAAGCCCATTTCCGCCTGATCGAAAAGCGCCAGGGCCAGCGGGTGGCGCGCGAGCAGGTGCCGGGCTTCGAGCCCGCGGCTTCGCCGGCTGAGGCGCCTGCGGCGGAACAGGCGGACGACCCGGCCACCCCGCGCAAGGGCCTGGACCCGCAGGGCGGCCTCAAGGGCCGGCGCAAGAGCCGCAAGGACAAGCTGCGCGAGGCGCTGGCCGTCCCTTCTGAACGATCCGATCCCACATGACCGCTGACATGACCGCTGACCTGACCGCTGACCTGGCCGACCCCTCCGTTCCCGCCCCATCCCCAGGCGAGCTGGACTTCGCCCGCCTGCCCCTTGCCCCGCATGTCCAGGCCAATCTGCAGCGCCTGGGCTATCTGCAGATGACGCCGATCCAGGCGGCCACCCTGCCGCTGGCCCTGGCCGGGCGCGACCTGATCGCTCAGGCCCGCACCGGCAGCGGCAAGACCGCCGCCTACGCGCTGCCGCTGCTGGCCAACCTCAACCCGCGGCTGTTCGCGGTGCAGGCCCTGGTGCTGTGCCCCACGCGTGAGCTGGCCGAGCAGGTGACGCAGGAGATCCGCCGCCTGGCGCGCGCCGAGGACTCGATCAAGGTGCTGACGCTGTGTGGCGGCGCGACGATGCGTCCGCAGATCGCCAGCCTGGAACATGGCGCCCATGTCGTGGTGGGCACGCCAGGGCGCATCCTGGATCACCTGGCGCGGCAGACACTCACGCTGGGTGCGCTCAACACCCTGGTGCTGGACGAGGCCGACCGCATGCTGGACATGGGTTTTGCCGATGACATCGCCCAGGTGGTGCGCCAATGCCCCCGCGTGCGCCAGACGCTGTTGTTCTCGGCCACCTATCCCGAGGGCGTGATGGCGCTGGGCGCCAAGTACATGCGTGAGCCGCAGACCGTGAAGCTGGCCGAGCGCCACGCGGCGCAGACCATCCGCCAGCGCTTCTACGAGGTGCAGGAGCAAGAGCGCCTGCACGCCGTGGGGCTGCTGCTGAACCACTACCGGCCGGTGTCCACGCTGGCCTTCTGCAACACCAAGCAGCAGTGCCGCGACCTGGTGGCCGTGCTGCAGGCGCAGGGGCTGGTGGCGCTGGAACTGCACGGCGACCTGGACCAGCGTGACCGCGACCAGGTGCTGGTGCAGTTCGCGCAGCGCAGTTGCAGCGTGCTGGTGGCCACCGACGTGGCCGCCCGCGGCCTGGACATCAGCCAGCTCGAAGCCGTGATCAATGTGGACATCTCGCCCGAGGTGGAGGTGCACACGCACCGCATCGGGCGGGTGGGGCGGATGGCCCTGCACGCGCCGCAAGAGACCGCAGCCCCAGCCAGCGCCGGCAGCGAAGGCGCACGCAGTGCGCCCGGGCCCGCCGCGCCGGCCCCAGGCTGGGCCTTCAGCGTGGCGAGCATGGAGGAGATGGGCCGCGTGGGGCGCATCGAGGCCGCCCAAGGGGCCGAGGTCGAGTGGCACCCGCTTTCAGAACTCACCGGGCAGGCGGGCGGCGCTGCCACCGGCCCCCTGCTGCCCCCCATGGCCACGCTGCAGATGCTGGGCGGGCGCAAGGAAAAGATCCGCGCCGGCGACGTGCTGGGCGCGTTGACCAAGGACATGGGCTTTGTCGGCGCGCAGATCGGCAAGATCAGCATCAACGAGTGGTCCACCTACATCGCGGTGGAGCGTGGCATCGCCCCCGAGGTGCTGCGCCGCCTGAACGCCGGCAAGGTCAAGGGCCGCAGCGTGAAGGTGCGTTTGCTGTAACGGCAGCGCAGCAGAGGGGCCCGGCGCACACGCCCGGCAACGGCGGGCCGCCTGACTGACCTACCGGCCCCGGCGGGGTCGGTTTCCGGCTGCTCAATCCGCCGTCGCGCCCGAGTCCTTCACCACCTTGGCCCACTTCGCGATCTCGCCGGCCCGGAAGCGCGTGAGTTCCTCCGGCGTGGACAGCCAGGTGTCCAGCCCGAGCGCCTTCAGCTTGGCCTGAACGTCCGGCAGGTTGAACACGCGGTGGATCTCCTGGTTCAGGCGCGCCACCACCTCCTTCGGCGTGCCGGCGGGCGCGAAGACGGCGAACCAGCTCGTGGCCTCGAAGCCGGGCACGGTCTCGGCCACGGTGGGCACGTCAGGCGCGGCCGGCGAGCGCTTGGCGCCCGTCTGCGCCAGCGCACGGATCTTGCCCTCGCGCGCCATCGGCAGGGCCGAGGGCATGTTGTCGAACATCAGCTGAATCTGCCCGCCCACCAGGTCGGGGATGGCGAACTGGCGGCCCTTGTAGGGCACGTGCGTCATGGTGGTGCCGGTGAGCGACTTGAACAGCTCGCCCGAGACGTGCACCGACGAGCCGATACCCGGTGAGCCGAAGCTCAGCTTGTTGGGGTTGGCCTTCAGGTGGGCGATGAACTCGGCCACGTTGCGCGCCGGCACGTCGTTGTTCACCACCAGCAGGTTGGGCGTGCTGGCCACGTGCGACACGGGCACGAAGTCCTTGACCATGTCGTAGGGCATCTTCTTGTACAGCGCCCCGTTGATGGAGTGCGTGCCCACGGTGGCCATCACCAGCATGTGGCCGTCCGGCGGCGCCTTGGCCACCGCCTCGGCACCGATGTTCCCGCCGGCCCCGGGACGGTTGTCCACCACCACCGGCTGGCCGAGGTTGGCCTTCTCGGAGAAGGTGCGTGCCAGGATGTCGGGCGCGCCCCCGGGCGGGAAGGTCACCACCAAGCGGATGGGTTGACGCGGAAAGGCCTGCTGGGCCAGGGCCTGCGGCGCGGTGAGGGAGGCTGTGGTGGCGAACGCGGCCAGGGCGGCGAAGGTGGCCAGCGCCCGACGCGGCGTCCGCATGGCAGGGGCAGAAGCAGGGGCAGAAGCAGGGGCAGGGCAACTGCGGGTGAACATCGGCATGGAATTCGTCTCCTGCTGTGAAGCCGGTACCGCCCGGCTTTCGCATGCCCGCAGTCGAGCACAAACCCCCGCGCTTGCCTACCGGGCTGACCCGAAGGAAGCCCGCTGCGCAAACAACGCCGACGCTGCGTGTGCGCAAGTCGTCCGGGGCCCCACAGGCCGATGCTCTGGCTGCGCGGTCGACCAACCGCACTCCCATCACCCTTTCCCACCCACCCCTTGCAAGGAATTCCCCATGGAAACGAACACCCGCACCGTGCCTACGGACGGCAGCCAGGACAGCAGCCATCAGCTGCGCCACATGGTGGACGAGATCGACACCTACCTGCGCTCGGCCGCCGACAGCGGTGACCAGAAATTCAACGCCGTGCGCGACAAGCTCTCGGTGCAGGTGCGTGAGATGCGCGCCCAGCTTGACGAGCTGAACCAGGCCACGCTGGCGCGGGTCAAGCGTGCCGCCCAACAGGCCGACCAGTCGGTGCAGGCGCACCCGTATGGCGCCATGGGCATCGCGGCAGCCACCGGCCTGCTGATCGGCTTTCTGGCCTCGCGGCGCTGAAGATCTTGGAAGTTCAGGCTGCCTTCGACGGGCACCAGCCCACGCGGCTGCGCACTTGCCGCGCCGCCCGGGCCGGCCGGCAAAGGCACGCCTGGGTGTGGTGAGCGTCTTGCGCAGGCTGCTGGGCAGCGCGGCGGGCATTGCCGCCACCCACCTGGAGTGGGTGGCCCTTGAGATCGAGGCCGAGAGGCAGCGTCTGGCGCGGCTGTGGATGCACGCCGCGCTGACCCTGCTCCTGCTGTTCACCGGCATCTGGCTGGGCGTCGCTGGCCTGCTGCTGTGGGCGGAACCGCAGCAGCGCGCAGCCATCGCAGCCGGCCTGGCCCTGGTCTTTCTGGCGGCCACGGCGGTGGCCGCGTGGAGTTGGCGCCGCCTGTCGCGCCACCGCCGCGCCTTCAGGTGGGCACCACCAGGGCCGTGGTCTCCTTGACCTCCTCCATCACCACGTAACTGTGCGACTGGCATGGCACCGGGATGCGCTTGAGGATGTCGCCCAGCAGGTTGCGGTACTCGGCCATCTCGGCCAACCGCGCCTTGACCAGGTAGTCGAAGCTGCCGGAGACCAGGTGGCACTCCATCACCTCCGGCATGTGCAGCAAGGCCTTGCGCACTTCGTCGAACACCTCGCCTGACTTGGCCGAGAGGGTGATCTCCACGAACACCAGCAGCGTGCGCCCCAGGGCCTTCGGGTCGACGCGGGCGTGGTAGCCCATGATGACGCCGCTGCGCTCCATGCGCCGCACCCGCTCGGCGCAAGGCGAAGTGGACAGGCCGATGCGCTCGCCCAACTCCGTCATGGAGATACGGCCCTCGCGCTGCAGGATGTCCAGGATGCGGCGGTCGATACGGTCGAGTTCAGCCATGGTCAGGAAAAGTTTCGGGGGAAGGAAGGCACCAGAGCCCGACTTCGATCGACTTTACTGCTCTACATCATAAATTCCAAAAAGTTTGCTGCTTTCCAATCCATAAACTTCATATTCAAACGGTCAAGTTCGTGTCTCACCAGAGATTCAAGAGGAGTTTGCATGAAGGTCATCGTCCTGGGCGGCGGCGTCATCGGCACCACCACCGCCTATTACCTGGCCCGCGCCGGGGCGCAAGTCACCGTGCTGGACCGCCAGGCCGGCGCCGCCCTGGAGACCAGCTTTGCCAACGCCGGTCAGGTCTCGCCCGGCTACTCCACCCCCTGGGCCGCCCCCGGCATTCCCTTCAAGGCCTTGAAGTGGATGTTCCAGCGGCATGCCCCGCTGGCCATCCGCCCGGACGGCAGCCTGTTCCAGTTGCGCTGGATGGCGCAGATGCTGCGCCACTGCACGGCAGCCAACTACGCCATCAACAAGGAGCGCCTGATGCGCGTGGCCGGCTACAGCCGCGACTGCCTGCGCGCCTTGCGTCAGGACATCGGCATCGAATACGACCACCGCACGGGTGGCACGCTGCAGGTCTTTCGCACCCAGGCACAGATGGACGCGGTGGGCCGCGACACCGCCGTGCTGAAGGACTGTGGCGTGGACTTCGAGGTGCTGGACCGCGACGGCCTGGCCCGCGTCGAGCCCGGCCTGGCCCACGCCCGCGAGCGCCTGAGCGGCGGCCTGCGCCTGCCGGATGACGAAACCGGCGACTGCCACCTGTTCACCCGCCGCCTGGCCCAGGAGGCCGAGCGTTTGGGCGTGGTGTTCCGCTTCAACGCCCAAGTCAACAGGCTGCTGACGAATGGCACAGCCGTCACGGGCGTGGAGCTCGCCGGGCCTGACGGCAGCCCCGGACAGGTGGTGTCGGCCGACCGTGTGGTGCTGGCCCTGGGCAGTTATTCCCGGCAGATGCTGCAGCCGCTGGGGCTGGACCTGCCGGTCTACCCCGTCAAGGGTTACTCGCTGACCATCCCGCTGCAAGACGAAGCCCTTGCGCCGCAGTCCACCGTGCTGGACGAAACCTACAAGATCGCGCTCACCCGCCTGGGCAACCGCATCCGCGTGGGCGGCATGGCCGAGCTGGGCGGATTCGACCTGCGGCTGAACCCGCGCCGGCGCCAGACGCTGGAAATGGTGACGCAAGACCTGTTTCCGGGCGGCGACCTGACGCGCGCGGAGTTCTGGACCGGCCTGCGCCCGATGACGCCCGACAGCACGCCCCTCATCGGCGCCACGCGCTGGGCGAACCTCTACCTGAACACCGGCCACGGCACCCTGGGCTGGACCATGGCCTGCGGCAGCGGCCGGGTGGTGGCCGATCTCGTCCTGGGCCGGGCGGCCGACATCCGCACCGACGACCTCGGCCTGCTCCGGCATGAGGCCGCCGGTCGCCGCAGGCTTGCTATGCTCCCGGCTCTTCCCACCGCCTGAGACACCGCCATGGACCACCGCCGCCGCTCCTTTACTGTGGCGGGCGTGGCGGGGTTGGCGGGATCATGGGGTCCTTGCCGTCAGTTCTTCGCGACGGCCCCTGCGCCATCGCGTTGACAGGTCACAGGCCTTGAGCGTGAACAAACCCTGGCACGCTGTCAGCGCCGCGCTGGGCCGGCTGTGGCCACAGTCGCTGACGAACCGGGTCTTCGCGCTGTACGCCGTCACACTGGTCACCTTTCTCGGCATCGGGCTCATCGTGTTCCTGAGCCATCAGGTCCGGCAGCAGGTCGAGGAGACGCAGCGGGCCTCGGTGATGCTGGTGGAGGTCGTCGCGCAGGCGGTGCAGGACGGCGTCGTCATGGGCGACTACGACACCGTGCGCAAGACGCTGGACCGGGCCGTGCAGGGCTCAGTCTTCCGCTCCAGCCAGTTCACCGACGCCACAGGCGGCCGCATCCGCACCGAGAACCGCACCCCGCCACGCGGCCAACCACCCGGCTGGCTGGTGCAGTGGGCCGAGCGAGAGCTGTACGACGTGAACCGCAACATCACGGTCGGCGGGCGCGACTACGGCGTGCTGCGCTTGACCTTCGACGCTCACACGGTGGCCCACGACTTGTGGAACCTGGCGGTGCTGCTGGTCGGCGCCGGACTGGCCAGCCTCGTGCTGGGCCTGGCGGCCATCCGTTTCCTGCTGCGGCGCTGGCTGGGCGGTCTGGAACGTCTGCTGGCGCTGGACAAGGCCCTGGCCGCGGGCCGGGTGGAGGTCTCGCAGATCGACACCCAGGGCGCGCCCAGCGAAGTCACGCGCGTGGTGGCCATGTTCCAGCGCATCGCCGAACTGATGCACGAGCGCGAAGTCAGCCGCCGCGCGCTGGACAACCAGAAGTTCGCGCTCGACCAGCACGCCATCGTCAGCATCACCGACCTGGCGGGCAACATCACCTACGCCAACGACCGCTTCTGCGACATCACCGGCTACCCGCGCGCGGAACTGCTGGGGCGCAACCACCGCATCATCAACTCGGGCCAGCAACCGGCGGGCTTCTTCGAGAACCTGTGGAAGGTGATCGGCGCGGGCCAGGTCTGGCACGGGGAGATCTGCAACCGCAACCGGGCCGGCGAGCTGTACTGGGTCAGCGCGACCATCGTGCCGCTGCTGGATGAAAAGGGCCGGCCGGAGCAGTACATCGCCATCCGCACCGAGATCACCGAGCGGGTGCGGGCTGAGCGCGCGCTGGAGGAGGTGAACCAGAACCTGGAGAGCACGGTCCAGCATCGCACCCAGGCGCTGGAGGAAGCCACCCTGGCGGCCTCGCTGGCGAACCGGGCCAAGAGCGACTTCCTGTCGAACATGAGCCACGAGATGCGTACCCCGATGAACAGCATCCTGGGCATGTCCTACCTGGCGCTGCGCGCCTCGCCCTCGCCGAAGGTGCGGGACTACCTGCGCAGCATCCACGACTCCGGCAAGTACCTGCTGGAACTGATCAGCGGCATCCTGGACTTCTCCAAGATCGAGTCCGGCAAGCTGGAGGTGGAAAACGTCGACCTGCTGCTGCCCGCCATCTACGCCGACGTGGTGAGGCTGATGGAGGAACCTGCCCTGGAAAAGGGGCTGGAGTTGCGGGTGGAACTCGATGAACGCCTGCAGCAGCCCTTCAAGGGCGACCCGCTGCGCATCCGCCAGATCCTGCTGAACTACGCCAGCAACGCCGTGAAGTTCTCCTCCAAGGGCGTGGTGCGCCTCATCGGCCGGGCGGGTGCAGAAGGCCCGGACGGGGTGGAGGTGGTGTTGCAGGTCGCCGACGAAGGCATCGGCATGACGCCCGAGCAGGCCGCCCAGTTGTTCCAGCCCTTCCACAAGGCCGATGCCTCCACCACCCGGCAGTTCGGTGGCACAGGCCTGGGCCTGGCCATCTGCCGCGAACTGGCCAAGCTCATGGGCGGTCAAGTGGGCGCGGACAGCCAGGCCGGCGCAGGCAGCACCTTCTGGTGCCGGCTGCGGCTGCCGAAGGGGCAAATGCCGGCGGCCAAGCCCAGGGAGTCCGACCTCGGCGCCCTGGACGAGCGCTGGGGGCCGCTGCTGCGGGACGTGCGTGTGCTGGTGGTGGACGACAACGTCGTCAACCAGGCCGTCGCCCGTGAATTGCTGCAGGCCACGGGCGCCCGGGTCGAGCTGGCCGGCGATGGCCAGCAGGCGCTGGACCTGTTGCAGACCTTGGAAGTGGACTGCGTGCTGATGGACATGCAGATGCCGGTGATGGACGGCCTGGAGGCCACGCGCCGACTGCGGGCACAAGAGCGATTGCGCCGCCTGCCCATCATCGCCATGACGGCGAACGCCAGCACCCAGGACCGGCGCGCCTGCCTGGCCGCCGGCATGAACGACTTTGTTTCCAAGCCCGTGGAGCCGAAGCGACTCCTGGACATCGTGGCGCGCTGGGCAGGCCACAAGCCCGCTGAGTCACCGCCCTTGGCCGCCGCTCCCGAGGCGGCTCCCACTGCCGCAACCTCAGCCGCGCCTGACGCTGCCCAAGCTTCGCGTGCCCCCGAGGCACACCCTCCCGTCGAGGACGTCCTGGACCCCCAGGTGCTGCGCACCTTGACCCGCGGCAGTGCCTCCGCAATGGCGCCCATCGTCAAGGTCTTCGAATCGATGATGGACAAGACCGCGGTCGAGTTGCAGCAGGCCCTGGCAGCACGCGACGCCCAGCGGCTGGCGCAACTGGGCCACAAGGCCAGGTCCTCCGCCGCGGCCCTGGGAGCCCAAGGGCTGTCCCAGCACTGCGACGCACTGGAAAAGGCCATGCGCTCGCCGGAGCCGGACTTCGCGCTGGCGGCAGAGCTTGTGCAGGAGATCCAGCGGCTGAGCCCGCTGGTGGCGCAGGCCGTGCGAGCGCAGATGGCTGCAGCGTCGAAGTCGGCCTGAAGCACGAAGCCCGTCAGCGGCGCGCCTTCAGGACACGGCGCCGCGTCCGTAGCTCCCCACCAGCAGACGCCCCGCGCGAAAGCGCTCCAGCGCATAGGGGTTCAGGCTGACATCGGTGGGCTGACCTAACGCAGCCTGGGCCAGCACCCGACCCACGGCAGGCGAGAGCTTGAAGCCATGCCCGGAAAAGCCGTAACCCACCACCAGGCCCGGCAACTCCGGCACGGGGCCGAGCACCGGGTTCCAATCGGGCGTGACGTCGTAGACGCCCGTCCATGACGACGCCAAACCCGCCTCGGCAAAGGAGGGAAAGCGCGCGGCCACCTGCGCGCCGATCTCGGCCACCGTGTCCATGGAGACATCGCCTTGACGGTCATCAGGCTCGGTCAGGGTCTGCCCGGGCAGACCCTCACTGACCAGCATCTGCGCACCACCATAGCTGCGGGTGTAGAGCATCCCAGGAGAGGCCAGGTCCTTGAACACCGGCATGGCAGGGGTGTAGGCCTGCGGCCCCTGGAGCGCCAGCACCTGGTGGCGCTCGGCGCTCACCGGGCTGGCGATGCCGGTCCAGCGTTCGATGTCGCGCGCCCAGATGTTCTGCGTGCTGACCACCACGCCGGCATCGATGCGGCCCTCAGAGGTCTGCGCCCCCGTGACCCGCCCGCCTTCCAGGCACAGCCCCGTCACGTCCACCCCTTCGTGGAACTTCACGCCCAGGCGCCTGGCAGCACGCGCGAAGCCGGTGGCCACCAGGTAGGCGTCGGCAAAGCCGGCCTCGGGTTCCCAGCCGATCAGGGCTGCATCGTCGAAGCGCGCGATGGGCAGGCGATCGGCCGCCTGCTGGGGCGTCAGCTGCTCCACCGGGATGCCAATGGCCGCCTGGCGCACCAGCGCGGCCTGCAGGGCCTCGCGCTTGAGGCCTTGCGGCGCCGCAATCAGGTAGCCGCAGCGCACCAACCCCGCCGAGGCCTCGTCGTCATCCACGTAGCCCGGGAAATCCTCGAACACGCGCCAGGAGCGGCGCGCCAGTTCCACGTTCTCGGGCACCGAGTAGTGCGTGCGCAGGATGCCACTGGACTGCGCCGTCGTGCCCGCCGCCACCTGGCGGCGTTCCAGCACGGTGACGCGGCCGGCGCCGAGCCGGGCCAGGTGAAAGGCCACCGAGCAGCCGACCACGCCGGCGCCGATGACCAGCACATCGCAAGAAGAAGACAAGGTGAAGCTCCCGGGATTCTGGGGTGGACGGCCTGCGCCGGTGGATTCTGTGCGACTCAAAGCGGTGCGCCGTTTCCCCGCCCCCCCCGGACCCCGGGGAATCCTCGGTGGGCAAAGGCACCGAAACCCCTTATGGTCCGAGGTTTCCACCCGCACAGAGGAGTTCTCCATGCGCATCACCTGGAAGCAGGCCGTGGCCTGCGTCGCTTTGGCCACCGTGGCCGCCACCACCTTCGCGCAGCAGCGCCAGTTCTTCGGCATCGCCACCGGCGGCACGGGCGGCACCTACTACCCGCTGGGCGGCATGCTGGCGCAGCTGATCTCCAACAAGGCCACGGTGGACGGCAGGAAGTTTGCCGCCACCGCCGAAGCCGCAGGCGCCTCGGTGGGCAATGCCAAGTTGCTGGGCACCAAGGAGATCGAATCGGCGTTCGTCGCCGCAGACATCCTGGACCAGGCCTTCAACGGCAAGGCGCAGTTCGCCAACGCACCCATCAAGAACCTGCGCGCCCTGGGCGCGCTGTACCCCGAGACGGTGCAACTGGTCACACGTGCCAACTCCGGCATCAACGGCGTGAAAGACCTCAAGGGCAAGAGCATCTCCTCGGGCGCGCCCGGTTCGGGCCAGTACCAACTGGTGACCGACCTGCTGCGCGTCAACGGCCTGGCACGCACCGACGTGAAGGAAGACAGCTCCTCCTTCAGCCAGGCCATGGACAAGATCAAGGATGGCAACCTGGACGCCACGCTCATCACCGGCGGCGTACCGGTGGCGGCCATCACCGATGCGGCGCAGAGCCACGCGCTCAAGATCATTCCGCTGGCCGGCGCCGAGGTGGCTGCGCTGCTGAAGGAGCAGCCGTACTACACCCAGGTGCAACTGCCGGCCAACACCTACAAGGGCCAGACCGCGCCCGTGCCCACCATCGCCGTGATGGCGGTGTGGACCACGCATGACGGCGTGAGCGACAACGTGGCCTACGAGGTGACCAAGGCGCTGTACGAGAACACGGCCATCATGGGTCAGGTGCACGTGCAGGGCAAGAACATCTCGCTGCAGACCGCCACCGCCGTGGGCAGCGTGCCGCTGCACCCGGGCGCCATCCGTTACTACAAGGAAAAGGGCATCCTGAAGTGAGCTGGCCGCTCGCGCTCGCGCTGGCCCTGACGGGTGCCGGCGCCGGCGCGGGCCCGGTGGCCCCCTCGGTTTCCACCTCAACAGGAACAAGCCCGGCCACCCGCTCGACGCACGCAGTGTGCGAGTTGCGCTTGACCGAGCACCGCAGCGGGCGCGAACTCAAACGCCTGCCGCTGGACCGCCAGGCCCCCGAGATCCGCATCGCCTTCGAACACTCCGTGCTCGGCACCACCGTGATCGACCGCTACCGCTTCACCCCGGCGCCGGTGCTGGTGGAAGAGGAGTTCGAGGGTGAGGGTTACGGCCTGCCTGCCGCGCCCGGGCCGGGCGAGCGCCTGGAGCGTCTGGGCCCGTCCCGCATGCGCCTGAGCCTGCACCGCCCGGTGGACCCGCTGGTGGTGCGCGCGCTGGCCGGGCCGCGCATGCGTCTGCTGCTGCCACAGGGCGACTTGCTGCTGGCCAGCCTGGGAGCCCCTGCCGTGGCGCTGGAGGCGGTGGGGTGCAGTTCCCCGGCACCCTGAGGACGACCCAAGACCGAGCACATCAACAAGAAGCTGACCCGATGACCACTGCCACGTCCTCCCTGCCCCCACCCCAGACGCCGGACCAGGACGAGGTCGACCGCCTCATCGAGCAGTTCGATCCCGAGTCGAACTTCCGCCGGCTGGTGGGCGTGTCCGCCGGCATCGTGGGCGTGCTGGCCGTGGGACTGTCGGGTTGGCACTACTACACCGCCGGCTTCGGCCTGCACAACGAGATCGCGCACCGCGCCATCCACCTGGCGGTGGTGCTGGGGCTGTGCTTCCTGGTGTTCCCGCGCCAGAAGCGCCTGCCCGGGGCCTGGGAGTGGATCGTCTCGGCCGGCCTGGCCGCCTTCTACCTGCTGCTGGGCTGGGGGCTGCTGAGCCACCCGGTGGCCGCTGAAGTGCCCGTGGCGGCCAAGGGGGCCTTCGTCGCGGTGATGCTGTGCATCGCCGCACTGTCCCTGCCCTTCAAGGCCTACGACGGCAGCCACCGCCACATTCCCTGGCGCGATTGGGTGTTCGCCGTCACGGCGGCCAGCTTTTCGCTCTACCTGCTGGTGTTCTTCGAGGGCATCTTCATCCAGCGCCCGGGCCAGCACACGCCGCTGGACCTGATGTTCGGCGTGATCGCCATCGCCATGGTGCTGGAAGCCGCGCGCCGCACCATGGGCATCTTCCTGCCGCTGCTGGCGGTGGCCACCGTGCTGTACGGCATCTTCGGGCCCTACCTGCCGGGTGATCTGGCGCACCGCGGCTACAGCGTGCCGCGCGTGGTGGCGCACCTGTACAAGGGCACCGAAGGCATCTACGGCATCCCCGTGGGCGTGGTGGCCACCTTCGTCTTCCACTTCGTGCTGTTCGGCATCATGGCGCAGCTCACCGGCCTCGGGCAGCTGTTCGTCAACCTGGCCACCATCGCCGCCGGGCGCTACGCCGGCGGGCCGGCCAAGGTCAGCGTGGTGTCCTCGGGCCTGTTCGGCATGATCTCCGGCTCAGCGATTGCCAACACCGTCACCACGGGCGTCATGACCATCCCGCTAATGAAGAAGGTGGGCTTTTCGCCGCGCTTTGCCGGCGCGGTGGAAGCCAGCGCCTCCTGCGGCGGCCAGGTGACGCCGCCCATCATGGGCGCGGCCGCCTTCATCATGGCCGAGACCCTGGGCATCCCGTACAACGAACTGATCCTCGTGGCCATCGTGCCGGCCGCGCTGCACTACTTCGCCATCCTGTGGATGGTGCACCTGGAGGCCAAGCGCCTGAAGCTCGCGGGCATGGACCCGAGCGAGATCCCGTCACTGGGCCTGGTGCTCAAGAGCTCCTGGCACCTGTTCATCCCGCTGGTGGTGATGGTCACGCTGCTGCTGATGCAGTACACGCCGTTCCTCGCCGCCTTCTGGGGCATCACGCTGACGGTGGCCTGCTCCTGGATTCCCAAGCTGCTGGGGCCGATGGGCCGGCACATGACCGGGCTGGCCGTGACGCCACGCGCCCTGATCCAGGGTTTCGAGATGGGCAGCAAGTCGGCCTTGGGCATCGGCGCGGCCTGCGCCTGCGTGGGCTTCGTGCTCGGCATCACCACCCTCACCGGCATGGGCTTCAAGTTCTCGGCCTTCGTGCTCGACCTCTCCGGCGTGGCGGCGCAGTGGGTGCATGCCTTCGACGTGATGGGCTGGTTCGAGCTGAAGCAGATCACCATCCTCTTCGGCCTGCTGTTCACGGCCGTGGCCTGCATCATCATGGGCTCGGGCGTGCCCACCACGCCCACCTACATCATCCTGGCCTCCATCGTGGCGCCGGCGCTGGCGCAACTGGGCGTGCCGCAGCTGGCCACGCACTTCTTCGTCTTCTACTACGGCGTGCTGGCCGACGTCACGCCGCCGGTGGCACTGGCCGCCTTTGCCGCGGCGGGCATCGCGCGCAGCGAGCCCATGCGCACGGGCATGACGGCCTTCAGGCTGTCGATGGGCAAGGCCCTGGTGCCCTTTGCCTTCGTCTACGCGCCGGTGCTGCTGTTCGTGAACTTCAACCCGGTCACTTTCGCCATCGCACTGGCGGGGTCGGTGATCGCCATTGCGGGACTGGGGGCAGCCTACACCGGCCACTGCCGGCGGCCCATCAGGATGCCGGCCTTCCTCGCGCTGAATGTGCTGTCACTGTCCCTGGTCTTCGGCCACCCCATCGTCACCCTGGTGGGCGGTACGGCGGTGCTGGCCATCCTGGCCTGGCACGCGCGGCCGGGCGCCCCTGAATAGGTCTGGCACCGCGGTCCGACGCAGGGCAGCCTGATAAGGCCAAGCTTGATCCAGGACAGGGCGTGTGGCCCGCTGGGGCGTGAGGATCGGGCCACGATGCCCCCGCCCCCACACACCGGCCTGAGCGAAGCCGAGGCTGCACAGCGCCTGAAGGCCGAGGGCCCGAACGAGTTGCCACGAGGCCGGCGGCGCACGCTAGGGCGCATCGTGCTGGAGGCCGCACGCGACCCGATGTCGCAGTTCCTGCTGGCCGGGGTGGCGATCTACCTGCTGCTGGGCGATGTGCACGAGGCGCTGCTGCTGGGGCTGTTCGTGCTCGTGACCATCGGGCTGTCAGTGGTGCAGCAGCAGCGCACCGAACGCGTGCTGGAAGCCCTGCGAGACCTGGCCAGCCCCCGGGCCCTGGTGCTGCGAGGCGGCGAGCGCCTGCGCATTCCCGGCCGCGAGGTGGTGCGCAGCGATCTGCTGCTGATCGGTGAGGGCGACCGTGTGGCCGCAGACGGCGTGCTGCTGTCGGCCCACGCCCTGGAGACTGATGAGTCGCTGCTGACGGGCGAGTCCGTGCCGGTGCGCAAGGCAGCGAAGCAAGAAGGTACCGTTGAACCGGCCAGCCCGGGGGCGGCATCGGAAGCAGCATCGGGGACCACCAGCGCCCAGCCTGGCGGTGACGGACAACCCTTCGTCTGGGCCGGCTCGGTGGTGGTCAAGGGCCAGGGTATCGCACAGGTCACCGCCACCGGCGCGGCCAGCGCCATGGGGCGCATAGGGCGCGCGCTGGGCAGCATCGAGACCCCGGACACTCCCCTGACGCTGCAGACGCGCCGGCTGGTGCGCCTGGCCGCCATGGCCGGCGCGGCAGCCAGCCTGCTGTTCGTCCTGGCCTTCGGGCTCACAAGAGGGGACTGGCTGGCCGCCTTGCTCGGCGGGGTGACGCTGGCCATGTCGCTGCTGCCCGAAGAGTTCTCGCTCATCCTCACGGTGTTCATGGCCATGGGCGCATGGCGCCTGTCGCACGAGCGCGTGCTGGCGCGACGGCCGGCTGCCATCGAGGCGCTGGGCGCGGCCACGGTGCTGTGCACGGACAAGACCGGCACGCTGACCTGGAACCGCATGGCGGTGACCGACCTGGCGGTGATGGACCTGCCGGTGGCGAACCTGGAGATCCCGGCGGCTGGGGATCCGGCTGCTGCAGACCCGCCGGCCCTGCGGGTGTGGACAGCCGGCGGCGCGGGGCCGGCCGCCCCGCTGCCCGAAGCCTTCCACGCGCTGCTCGAAGCCGCGGTGCTGGCCAGCCAGCCCGAACCTTTCGACCCCATGGAGCGCGCCTTCCACGCCCTGGGCCAGGAACACCTGGACCCGGCCCATGGCCATGACGGCTGGGAACTGGTGCATGCCTGGGGCCTGACGCCTGAACTGCTGGCCATGTCGCATGTGTGGCAGGCACCCGGGCAGGAATCACCCACCATCGCGGCCAAGGGCGCGCCCGAGGCGATGGCGCTGCTGTGTCGCCTGAGCGAGGCGCAGGCCGCCGTCTGGCAGGAGGCGGCCCGGCAGTTCACCTCCAGCGGCAAGCGCGTGCTGGCCGTGGCACGGGCCGTGGTCACCGCACAGAACGCACAGACCACACAAACCGCCCAGAACGGCCGGACCGCCCATACCGCCCATAGCGCCAACCCCGGCGCGCCCTGGCCCGCCACGCCCCACGGCTTCGAGTTCCAGCCCCTGGGCCTGGTCGCCCTGGCCGACCCGCTGCGCCCCGAGGTGCCTGCCGCCGTGGCCGAGTGCCGGCGGGCCGGCGTGCGCGTGGCCATGGTCACGGGCGACCACCCGGGCACCGCGCTGGCCATCGCGGCCGAGGCTGGCATCGACACCACGGGCGGCGTGCTCACCGGCGCCGACATCGAGGCGATGGACGAGGCCGCGCTGCGCGAGCGGGCGCTGCGCACCAGCGTCTTCGCCCGCGTGATGCCGCAGCAAAAACTCAAGCTGGTGCAGGCCCTGAAAGCCGGCGGCGAGGTCGTGGCCATGACGGGCGACGGCGTGAACGACGCCCCGGCGCTGAAGGCCGCGCACATCGGCATTGCCATGGGCCGGCGCGGCACCGACGTGGCGCGTGAGGCCGCCAGCCTGGTGCTGATGGAAGACGACTTCGGCGCCATCGTCAAGGGCCTGCGCATGGGCCGGCGCATCCTGGACAACGTGCGCAAGGGCATGGTGTTCGTGCTGGCCGTGCACGTGCCCATCGCGGGCCTGGCGCTGATGCCGCTGCTGGCCGGCTGGCCGCCACTTTTCGCTCCCGTGCACATCGCCTTCCTGGAACTGGTGATCGACCCCGTGTGCGCCATCGTCTTCGAGGCCGAGGACGACGAGGACGACGTGATGGCCCGTCCACCGCGGGACCCGGCCGCACCCGTGGTCTCGGGTGCACTGGTACGCCTGGGCCTGTGGCAGGGTGCGGCCGCGCTGGGGGCCGTGGGTGCGCTGTATGTCGGGTTGTGGCAGGCCGGGGTGGACAGCGCCCAGGTGCGTGCAGCGGTGTTCACCGCGCTGGTGACAGCGGTGGGGGCGCTGGTGCTGGCCAACCGGTCGTTCAGCGCCGGCCTGTGGGCGCACCTGAACCGGCCCAACCGGGCCCTGTGGGCGGTGTTGGGCGGCACCTCGCTGCTGCTGCTGTGCGCCCTGGAGGTGCCCGCGCTGCAGGCGGTGTTCTCCTTCGCTGCGCTGGCGCCGCTGCAGGCCGTGCTGGCCGTGGGCGTGGGCCTGGCCCTGCTGCCGCTGCTGGGACTGCTGGCACGCCGGCAGCCCGTGCTGCGCGCCTGAGCGGAACATCAACCCATCAGGGCCCGCAAGGTCTGCAGCGTGTCCGCCTCGTGCAGCGACTTGTCGTCGCGGATGCGCAGCATGCGCGGGAAGCGCACCGCGATGCCGCTCTTGTGGCGCGGGCTGGCGTTCAGGCCCTCGAAACCCAGCTCGAACACCAGGCTGGGGGCCACGCTGCGCACGGGGCCGAACTTCTCCAGGGTGGTGGCGCGGATGACCTTGTCCACGCGGGCGAACTCGGCGTCGCTCAGGCCGGAATAGGCCTTGGCGAAGGCCACCAGCTGCAGGCCGTCGGGCCGGGCCGGCTCACGCCGCCGGATGGCTTCCACCACGGCAGCAGCCTCGGCTGCGTCCTTCGGCGCGCGGCTCCACACGGCGAAGGTGTAGTCGGTGTAGACGCTGGCGCGACGGCCGTGGCCGGCCTGGGCATAGATCAGCACCGCGTCCACGCTCAGCGGGTCCACCTTCCACTTCCACCAGGTGCCCTCGGCCTTGGTTCGGCCGCTGCCGTAGCGCGCGCTGCGGTGCTTGAGCATGAAGCCCTCCACGCCGCGCCCCCGCGCCGTCTCGCGCAGCGCGGCGCAGGCCGCCCAGTCGGCCACCACCACCTCGGGTGACAGGGTCCACGGCGTCCCCTCCGGCAGGGCCGGCAGGTCGGCCTGCGCGAGCAAGGCGCTCAGGCGCTCGCGCCGCACCTGCTGCGGCAGGCCGCGAAGATCCTGGCCCTCGTGCTCCAGCAGGTCGTAGGCCACGAAGCGCAGCGGCGCCTGCGCCAGCACCTTCTTGGTCAGCAGCTTGCGGGCGATGCGCTGTTGCAGCAGGGCGAAGGGCGCGGGCTGGTCCTGCCCCGGCAGCCAGGCCAGCACCTCGCCGTCCAGCACGGTGCCCTCGGGCAGCGTGCGCAGCGCGGCTTCGAGCTCGGGGAAGCGCTCGGTCATCAGTTCCTCCCCACGCGACCAGATCCACACCTGGCCGGCGCGGCGCACCACCTGGGCGCGGATGCCGTCGTATTTCCACTCCACCAGCCAGTCGGTCACCGGGCCCAGGGTCGCGTCGGTCGGCGCTTGCGGCAGCGCGTGCGCCAGGAAGAAGGGGTAGGGATGGCCGGCCTCCAGCGTCATCGCCCCGTCCTGCGCCACCAGGGCCTGGAAGCGCTGCGCGCTGGGCGTGTGCCGCGCGTCGGTGTAGCCCATCATGCGCTGGGCCACGGCCTTGGGGTCGATACCGGCGCCCTGCGCCAGCGCACGCTGCACCAGCAACTTGCTCACCCCCACGCGAAAGCCGCCGCCGATCAGCTTCACCAGCAGGAATCGACCCTGTGCGTCCAGTTCGTCAAAGGCAGCGCGCAGGCGCAGCGCCTGCTCGTCCGGGGCCAGGCCCTTTAATGGCAGCAGGCGCTGCGTCACCCACTGGCTCAGGCCCTCGCTGCTGCCCCGTGCAGGCGGCGGCAGCACATGCGCGATGGTCTCGGCCAGGTCACCCACGGCCTGGTAGCACTCGTCGAACAACCAGTCGTCGATGCCGGCCACGGCGCAGGCCGTCTCGCGCAGCAGCGCCGTGGGCACCACCTGGCGCGGCTTGCCGCCGGCCAGAAAGTACACGGCCCAGGCCGCGTCTTCGGGCGGCGCCTGGGTGAAGTAGTCCACCATGGCCGCCACCTTGGCCGTGGTGGCCGTGCTGGCATCCAGCAGCTGGAACAGGTCGGCAAAGCGGCGCATGGCCGCATGATGCCTGGGCGGTGTGCCGGGCGCGGCCGGTGCGCTACGCGAGGGCCCGGCAGATGCCCGAGGGGGCCCCGACGCCCACTTGGGCCAGCCCGCCTTCCAGCATCTCCTGCGTCACCAGCGTGATGCCCGATGGGCTGACGTGAAAGCCACGCGCCAGGTCGGCCGCCCGGTCCACACCCGCCGTGAAGCCGTCCGGCAACCGACAGCGCTTGTCCACGATGGCGCGGCGCAGGGTGACGCCGCGGCCGATGCGGGTGTCGGGCAGCACCAGGGAGTCCTCCACCACGCTGCCCTCGTCCACCCGCGCCTTGCAGAACAGCACCGAGCGCCGCACCACCGCGCCGCTGACGATGCAGCCGCTGGCCACCAGCGAATCCACCGCGTAGCCGCGGCGTCCGCCGTCCTCGTCGAACACGAACTTGGCTGGCGGCAGTTGCGGAATCTGGCTCAGGATGGGCCAGGTGTCGTCGTACAGGTTCAACTCCGGCAGCACCCGCGTGAGGTCCATGTTGGCCTCCCAGTAGGCATCGACCGTGCCCACGTCGCGCCAGTAGGGCTGGCCTTCCACCGAGTTGATGCAGCTGCGCGCGAAGCGGTGGGCATAGACGCGCCGCTGCCCGATCAGCTGCGGGATCAGGTCGTGTCCGAAGTCGTGCGTGGACATCACATCGGCCGCGTCGTGGGCCAGTTCGGCGAACAGCACGTCGGCATTGAAGACGTACACGCCCATGCTGGCCAGCGCCCGCCCCGGGCTCGATGGGAGTGGTGTCGGGCAGGCCGGCTTCTCTTCGAAGGCCACGATGCGCTCGTCCTCGTCCACCGCCATCACGCCCAGCCCGCAGGCCTCGGCCAGCGGCACCTCGATGCAGGCCACGGACAACTCCGCGCCGCGGACCACGTGCTCCTGCAGCATCACCGAGTAGTCCATCTTGTAGACGTGGTCACCCCCCAGCACCAGCACGTGGTCGGGGCGCGCCTCGCGGATCAGGCCCTGGTTCTGCCACACGGCGTCGGCCGTGCCGTCGTACCAGCCCTCGCCGTGGCGCTGCTGCGCCGGCGCGATGTCGATGAACTCGCCCAGCGAGTGCGACAGGAAACCCCAGCCCCGCTCAATGTGCCGGATCAGGCTCTGGGCCTTGTACTGCGTGAGCACGCCGATGCGGCGGATGCCGGCGTTCACGCAGTTACTGAGCGTGAAGTCGATGATCTTCAACTGCCCCGCAAATGGCACCGCTGGCTTGGCCCGGCCCTCCGTCAGGTGCTGCAGGCGGCTGCCGCGGCCACCGGCCAGCACCATGGCATAGGTGCGCTGGGTCAGGTGGTTGCGGGGAAGATGGGGCATCGATGGACTGGGCGCGCGAAGCCCACACCGTAGCGGCTGCGCACGGGCCCGGATTGCCCAGGCGCAAGACAGGCCTTCGTCATCTTCGTGAAGCCGTGAAGCGGCACACTCCAGCGAGACACTCGGGCGGCACACACCAGCCTGACGCTCTGCCAGCCCTGCCCTGCCCTGCCCTGCCCTGACTCAGCCTCGCCGCGAACCGCGTCCGCCAGCCCATGACCATCCGCCACCTCGACCAGCTTCTCACCCCCCGCAGCGTGGCCGTCTTCGGCGCGTCCGACCGCCCCGGCAGCGTGGGGGCCACCGTCTGGCGCAACGTTCGGCAAGCGCCCTTCACGGGCCCGCGCTGGCCGGTGAACCCCAGGCGTGAGCGTCTGGGGGACGACGTCTGCTTTCCCGACGTGGCGGCCTTGCCGCAGGCGCCGGACCTGGCGGTGATCTGCACCCCACCGGCCAGCGTGCCGGGCCTGATCGAGGCCTTGGGCGCGCGCGGCACGCGCGCCGCCGTGGTGCTGACCGCCGGGCTGGACGCTGCCACCAAGGCGGCCATGCTCAATGCCGCCGGGCGCCACCTGCTGCGCATCCTGGGGCCCAACTGCCTGGGCTTGCTGGCGCCGCACATCGGCCTGAACGCCAGCTTCGCGCACGTGGACGCCCGCCCCGGCGCCCTGGCCTTCGTGTCGCAGTCCGGCGCGCTCGTCACCGCCATGCTCGACTGGGCGGCCGGGCGCGGCATCGGGTTTTCGCACTGCATCTCGCTGGGTGAGCACGCCGACGTGGACTTCGGTGACCTGCTGGACTGGCTGGCCGGCTGCCCGCACACGCGCGCCATCCTGCTGTACGCGGAATCGGTGGAGGGGGCGCGCAAGTTCATGTCGGCGGCACGTGCCGCCGCGCGCAACAAGCCGGTGCTGATCGTCAAGGCCGGGCGCTCGGCCCAGGGCCAGGCGGCTGCGGCCTCGCACACCGGCGCACTGGCCGCCTCAGACCTGGTGCTGGACGCCGCCATCCGCCGCGCCGGCATGCTGCGCGTGGACACGCTGCAAGACCTGTTCGACGCCGCCGAGACCCTGTCGCACTTCAAGGGCCCCATCGTCAGCGACGCGGCCCTGCTGGCGCCCGCCGCCGACGCCCTGATGCTGGTGACCAACGGCGGCGGTGCCGGCGTGCTGGCCGCCGATGCCTGCGCCCGCGAAGGGGTGGCGCTGGCGCCGCTGACGCCGGCCCTGCAGGCGGCGCTGGAGCCCGGCCTGCCACCGAACTGGTCGCGCGCCAACCCCGTGGACATCATCGGCGACGCCCCCGTGGAGCGCTACGTCCACACCCTGCGCACCCTGCTGCAGGCGCCGGGCAGCGGCACCGTGCTCTTCATGCACGCCCCCACCGCCATCGTGCCCAGTGCCGACATCGCCCGCGCCCTGGTGGCCGAACTCGGCCCGCTGCTGCGCGCGGCCCCCGGCCGGCTGCAGGCCTGCTGGCTGGGCGCGCAGGCGGTGCAGCAGGCGCGCGAGATCTTCGACGCTGCCGGCATCGCCTGCCACGACACACCGGAAAACGCGGTGCGGGCCTTTTCCATGCTGGCCACCTACCGGCGCAACCAGTTCGAGCTGATGCAGACGCCGCCGCTGCAACCAGCTCTCGCCCAAGCGCCCGCCACACCCGACGCCGTCATCGACCAGGCCCTGGCCGAAGGCCGCGAAATGCTGACCGAGCCCGAGGCCAAGGCCCTGCTGGCCGCCGCAGGCGTGCCCGTGGTCGCCACCACCCTGGCCGGGCCGACGCCGCAGGCCGCCGTGCAGGCCGCACGCACGCTGGGCTTTCCGGTCGTGCTGAAGGTGCTGTCCGCCCAGATCTCGCACAAGAGCGACGTGGGCGGCGTCGCGCTGAACCTGGAGTCCGAGCAGGAGGTGGCCGCCGCCGCCCAGGCCATGCTGGCGCGCGTGGCGCAACGGCGGCCCGACGCCCTCATCGAGGGCTTCACCGTCCAGCCCATGGTGCGCCGCCCGCGCGCGCTGGAGCTCATCATCGGCAGCAGCATCGACCCCCAGTTCGGCCCGGTCCTGCTGTTCGGCCAGGGCGGCACCGCCGTGGAGGTGCTGGCCGACCGGGCCGTGGCCTTGCCACCGCTGAACGCCGCGCTGGCGCGCGCGCTGATCGAGCGCACGCGCGTGGCCCGGCTGCTGCACGGCTGGCGCGATGTGCCGCCCGCCGACATCGACGCCGTGGTGGGTACCTTGCTGGCGGTCTCCCAACTGCTGGCCAGCGAGCCGCGCATCGCCGAGATCGACATCAACCCGCTGCTGTGCGACGCCCAGGGGGCCCTGGCGCTGGACGCCCGGGTGCGCGTCAGCGCCACCGGCCCCGGGGGCGCCCAGCGCTTTGCCATCCGGCCCTACCCGCAGGAACTGGTGGAGACCGTGACCTGGCAGGGCCGGCCGCTGGTGCTGCGCCCCATCCGGCCCGAGGACGAACCCCAGCACGCCGCTTTCGTCGAGCGCCTGGACCCGCTGGACATGCGCCTGCGCTTCTTCTACAGCCGACGCAGCATCGGCCACACCGAGATGGCGCGGCTGACGCAGATCGACTACGAGCGCGAGATGGCCTTCATCGCCACCGTCGCGGACACAGCAGGCCGGGAGGAAACGCTGGGCGTGGCCCGCGCCGTGGCCGACCCCGACAACGAGCAGGCCGAGTTCGCCATCGTCGTGCGCTCCGACCTCAAGGGCGGCGGCCTGGGCGAGCTGCTGATGCGCAAGCTCATCACCCACTTCCGCAACCGGGGCACGCGGCGCATGGTGGGCGACGTGCTGAAGGAGAACGAGCGCATGCTGGAGCTGGCCCGGCACCTGGGCTTCGAGGTGGATCCTGCGCACGACGACCCCGACACCACCCGCGTGCGGCTTTCGCTGCAGCAGGCGTGAGTGGACGCAGGTCGGAACACCAGAACGCCGCCGGGTTTGAGGGCCGGCGCGTCGGGGGTCCACCTGACAGCGGGCGGCTCTCAGGCGGGCTCTGCGACCGCGGCGCTCGCGGCACCGGCCGGCCCTGCGTCCAGGTGGGCAATGGCGTTGGCGTAGTAGGCCAGCACCGCCTCCTCGCCGGCAACGGCGCGGTACAGGCCGTCAGCCGCCTGAACGATGCGCCGCAGTTGCAGCATGCGCAGGCCGACGTCAAAGGCGTAATCCTGATCCTCTCGCGGGATGTACATGCGCGCGCCGCGCGCGGCCAGGGTTTCCATCTCTGCGTGCACCGCGGCCTTGAGCTCCAGCGCACTGAAGGCCTGCCCGGGAGACTTCACCAGCACGCGCGCCACCACCGACACCGGCAGCACCGGGATCACAGCCGAGATGCGCTCCATCAACTCCGCACCCACCTGTGAAACGGCCTGCCGGCGCGTCGCCTCGTCCAGGTCCGGGAAGTGCAAGCCGCGCTCGCTCGCCCAGGCCCGCATGGAAATGGGCGTGCCGAAGTTCACGCAGGCGTAGCCGAAACGGTACCAGCGGCGCGTCAGCGCCAGCCACAGCTGCTCGGCGACGAAGGCTGCCGTCTTCCACGCCCCGGCCGCCTTGCCAGGCCTTGGCGAGAGGCGGTCCAGCTTCAGCAGCTGGGTGCGGTCCTCCAGCACGCGGTCGTAATTCAGGCCCACGGGGATGAACACCAGGTCGCGCCGGTCTTCGCCCTCGCGCTCGTCGAACCCCTTGAGCATGTAGTCCAGGAGGCCGAAGCGTGGTGGCCGCAGCTTGCCATCGGTGGTCAGGCCGCCCTCGGGAAACATGGCCTGCGTGACCCCGCCCGAGGTGGCCATCTGCACGTAGCGCGCCAGCACGGTGCGGTACAGCGCATCGCCTGAATTGCGGCGTACGAAGTAGGCTCCCATGGCGCGGACCAACTGTTGCAGCGGCCAGATGCGCGCCCACTCGCCCACGGCGTAGGACAGCGCGGCCCGCTCCGCCGCGAGGAAGGCCACCAGCACGTAGTCCATGTTGCTGCGGTGGTTGATGACGAACACGATGGCCGATCGCGGATCCACCCGGGCGAAGGACTCGGCATCCATGTAGCCCAGCCGCACCCGGTACATCACGCGGGCCAGCGCCCGCGCGGCGGCGTAGCCAATGCGGAAATACAGGTAAGCGTTGAACGAGGGCACGATCTCGCGGGCGTACAGATCCACCCGGCGCCAGACGGCCGACAACGGCTCGCCCGTCTCCGCGGCGCGTGCCGCGGCGGCGGCCTGGACCTTGGGGTCGTGGAACAGGCGATCGATCAGCACCTGCCGGCGCGTGAGCTTGAAGGTGGGCAGCTCCACGTCCAGCCTCTGCCCCACCTGACGGATCACGTTGTTGATCCGCCGTCGGAAGAACCAGCGCATGCCCGGCGCAAGGATCAGCACCCCCGCCGCCCAGGCGGCCAGCACCGCGATGATGGCGAAGAGCCACAGCGGGAGCGTGATGCTGTCGCCCATGCATGCCTTTCTGCGCGCAAGCTCGCGCCGCCAACCCCGAGGCGCGGCCGCTGCTCACTGTCGGTGAGCCCGCCAACCCACGCACCGTCTCGACTGTAGCCCGACGGACCGACGCCAGCCACATGACGTCACGCCCATGAAGCCGTCCCCGCGGGCCGTGGGGTTGCGGCCGGGCGGGGCGGCCACTTGTGCAGAATCCACCACCCCATGGACCCCTCACGCCGACTGCTGACCCTGGGCGCCGCGGGCGCCGTCGTCGCCGCGCTCGGCATGGCCGCAGGGGGCGCCTGGCCCGACGAGGGCCTGCTGAACCCTTGCGCTGGGGTGCTTCCGCCAGAGCTGGCCCGCCACGGCGTGGTGCGCGACGCCTGGGCAGGGCTGGACGCCACCCAGGTGATGGACATGCACGTGCATTTGCTGGGCACCGGAGACGCCATCCGTTCGCCCGTGCACCCTCACGTGGACGGACTGCCGCTGCACGAGGTCTTCCAGCACGGCGCCGGCTTCAACGAGGCTGAAGGCTCCTGGCGCTGGCCGCTGGCCTGGGCCCAGCGCAGGTTCTTCCAGAACGCCTCCTGCGTGCAGGAACCTGGCGTGGACCAGGCCTACGTGGCCCGGCTGAAGGCGCTGCTGCAGGACTTTGCGCCCGGGGCGCGCGTGCTGCTGCTGGCGCTGGACGGATTCCATGACGAGGCCGGACGCCCTGACCGCGAGCGCACGCATGTGTGGGTGAGCAACGACTACTGCGCCACCGTGGCTCAAGGTGCCGACGGACGTTTCTGGTGGGCCGCCTCGCTGCACCCCTACCGCACCGATGCGCTGACAGAGCTGGCGCGGGTGCATGCACTGGGCGCACGGGCGGTGAAATGGATACCCGCCACGCAGGGCATAGACCCCGCGTCGCCGCGGTGCGACGCCTTCTTCGCCGCGATGGCCCGGCTGAACCTGCCACTGATCACGCATGCTGGCGACGAGCGCGCCGCTCCCGGTGACGACGCGCTGGGCAACCCTCTGAAGTTGCGCCGCGCGCTCGAACACGGCGTGCGCGTGGTGGTGGCGCACTGCGCCTCCATGGGCGACGGAAAGGACCTGGACGGCGGCGCCAATGCTTCGCCAGTGAGCAACTTCAAGCTTTTCGAGCGCCTGATGGACGACCCGAAGTTCGAAGGCCGGCTGTTCGGCGACCTCTCGGCCATGACGCAACGCGCCCGCGCAGGCGACCTGAAGCGCACCATCGAGCGCGGTGCCACCGACTGGCAGGGGCGGCTGCTCAACGGATCGGACTATCCGCTGCCGGGCATCATGCCGCTGTTCTCCACGCCCGAACTGGCGCAGCAGGGGCTGATCACCGCCACGGCCGTAGAGCCGCTGGTGCGCATCCGGCGCCACAACCCCATGCTGTACGACTTCGTGCTGAAGCGTCAATTGCGGGCGGGAAGCCGCACCCTGCCGCCAACGGCGTTCACCTCCACAAACTTTTTCAATCCAGGCCCGACACCCGGGGTCGGCTCCTAAAGCGCTGGCGGCACGGCAGGCGGCGGTTCCGGGCGCGGCAGATGCTGCGCCGCCGTGACGCCCATCGAGACATAGATGCTGGTCAGGGCTTCGGCGCCCACCTCGGCCGGGCTCACCCACTCCTGGGGCACGAACAGCAGGCCGCCGCCAATGGGCACGGGCGCCGTGGGCACCAGCACCGCCAGGCAGGCGCGGCCGGCCACGTCCACGGGCTCGGAACTGGACAACAGCGCCAGCACCGACGCGCCGCCCGGCCCGCCGAAGTGGCACCACACCGGCGTGAGCGAGCGTGCGCCGCCTTCGGCGCTGCCGGCGGGGTTCTGCTGCAGCAGGCCCACCATGCGCTGCGCCAGATCCCACACGGTGCGCACCAGCGGAATGCGGCGCAGCAGCCGGTCCACCAGCAGCGCCATGCTGCGGCCGATGGCACGCTCGATCAACACGCCCAGCAGCAGGATGGCCAAGGCCACGATGCCCAGGCCGATCAAGTAGCCCACGAGTTCTGACCCGGTCACGCCCAGGCCGATGCCGCCCAGCACCGAACCCATCGCACTGCCCGGGCCCAGCCAGCGCCACAGCAGGCTCACCGCCCACCAGAACACGAACAC
>Ga0315907_10000574_pt1 | contig 52353 bp, 52 predicted proteins | sample LakEriMetagenome_3_FD_203525 | JGI IMG/M metagenome (GOLD analysis project Ga0315907, IMG submission 203525) | Freshwater fungal communities from buoy surface, Lake Erie, Ohio, United States - Buoy 12 MA123 | ecosystem: Environmental > Aquatic > Freshwater > Lake > Lake biofilm | place: USA... | reverse complement strand
GGGAGGCGTCGAGCAGCGCAGGGCAAGACGGATCAAGAAGTTCAGATGTCTGAGCCCGCAGGGCGAGTTTCTGAACTTCCCGTCTTGTCCGAGCAGCGCAGAGCAGTCCCGGTACTCCGGGACCGCCGCATTCGGGGTGCCCTTTTCTTTGCTTACTTTCTTTTGGGCAAGCAAAAGAAAGTGAGTGCGCTGTCGGGCGCACATCCCGACGCGGTCGTGCGTAAAACGACAAGAGCTCCATTGGCACCAGCCCTTCGACAGGCTCAGGGCGAACGGAACGGGATTTGGCCGTGCAAGGGCCCGGAATCATGTGCGAGTGCATGTGCATGTGCGAGTGCGTGTGCATCCATCACCTCCACGGCAACCGTCAACATCACCACGCCGAATGTCCCATTCGGCCCCTGCTCACATCGTCTCCGAATACAACTCCCGCCCAATCAACATCCGCCGAATCTCGGAGGTGCCAGCGCCAATCTCGTACAACTTGGCATCGCGCCAGAGCCGCCCCAGCGGGTATTCGTTGATGTAGCCGTTGCCGCCAAAAATCTGAATGCCCTCTCCCGCCATCCAGGTCGCCTTCTCGGCGCACCACAGAATGACCGAAGCACAGTCTTTGCGTACCTGACGCACATGCTCCGAGCCCAGCATGTCGAGGTTCTTGCCCACCGTATAACAAAAGGCACGACCGGCTTGCAGCACGGTGTACATGTCGGCCACCTTGCCTTGGATGAGTTGGAACTCACCGATGCTTTGGCCGAACTGCTTGCGGTCGTGGATGTAAGGCACCACGTTGTCCATCACGGCTTGCATGATGCCGATGGGGCCAGCGGCGAGCACGGCACGTTCGTAGTCCAGCCCGCTCATCAGCACTTTGGCGCCGCCGTTGACGCTGCCCAGTACATTCTCTTTGGGCACTTCCACGTTGTTGAAAACCAGCTCTCCGGTGTGGCTGCCGCGCATGCCGAGCTTGTCCAGCTTTTGTGCGATCGAAAAACCCTTCATGCCTTTTTCGACGATGAAAGCGGTGATGCCGCGCGAGTGCAGGTCTGGCTCGGTTTTGGCGTAGACCACCAAGGTGTCGGCGTCGGGGCCGTTGGTGATCCACATCTTGTTGCCGTTGAGCACAAAGTGGTCGCCTTGGTCCTGGGCTCGGAGTTTCATGCTGATCACATCGGAGCCCGCACCCGGCTCGCTCATGGCCAGTGCACCCACATGCTCACCGGTGATGAGCTTAGGCAGATACTTTTGTTTCTGGGCCTCGGTGCCGTTGCGTTTGATCTGGTTCACGCACAGATTGCTGTGCGCGCCATAACTCAGACCCACACTGGCTGAGGCGCGGCTGATTTCTTCCAGCGCCACCATATGGGCCACATAACCCATGTTGGCGCCACCATATTCTTCGGAAACAGTCACGCCCAGCACACCCAGTGCGCCCATCTTGCGCCACAGGTCCATCGGGAATTGGTCGCTGCGGTCGATCTCGGCAGCGCGAGGGGCGATTTCGGCCTGGGCAAAGTCACGCACGGCTTCGCGCAGGGCGTCGATGTCTTCTCCGAGTTGAAAATTCAGGCCAGGCAGGTCCATCAGTGTCTCCAGAATGTGGGATGAGCGATCAAGCCAGGGCTTGAACAGGGGTGGATCAGGATTTGTTTTTTGCCGCGCCGCGCACGCCAGGCTTGAAGCCCGCCGTAAGCAAACGCCGCGCTTCTTTTTCGTGGGTGCGCACTTCGTCCAAGGTGATTTGCAAGTCGGCCGCCTGCTGCTCCAGTTGTGCCCGATGTTCGGCCAGCACCTCCAGGTATTTGCGCAGCTGCGCTTCGGTGTCGCGGGGGGACTCGTACATGTCCACCAGCTCTTTCACCTCGGCCAGGGTCAAGCCCAGGCGTTTGCCACGCAAAGTGAGTTTCAACCGGGTGCGGTCTCGCGCCGAATACACCCGGTTGCGGCCGCTGCGCTGTGGCGTGATGAGGCCACAGTCCTCGTAAAACCGAATGGCACGGGTGGTCAGGTCAAACTCGCGTGCCAAATCACCAATGGTGTAGGTGATACCGACAGGAATTTCTTCGGAAGTGGCTTGCGCAGCAGAAGTGGCCATGACGACGTACACTCAACTCTAATTGACGTATACGTCAAGTGTAGCGAATTCAGATGCTTCCACACAAGCCACGGTGCCCATGCCATGAATGAACTCGAACAACAGCTCAACTACCCCTGGGGCGATCGCCTGCCCGATGCCGGTTGCACGGTGGAATTACGCCCCGGCGTACGCTGGTTGCGCATGGGCCTGCCTTTTGCGCTGAACCACATCAACCTGTGGCTGCTGCGCGATCAACTCGATGGGCGCGAGGGCTGGACGGTGGTCGATTGCGGCATCGCCAACGACACCACGCGCCAATCGTGGCTGCAGGTGTTCGAGAGCGAACTGCAAGGCCTGCCCGTGCTGCGCGTCGTGGTCACGCACATGCACCCCGACCATGTGGGGCTGGCGTTTTGGCTGACGGAGCACTGGTCCACCGACAGCCACGAATGCCGCCTGTGGATGAGCGGCACCGACTTTGCCGCTGCCCGCATCGCCAGCGTGAGCACCACCGGATTTGGCGGCGAGCGCAGCGCCGCTTTCATGGCCAGCCACGGCCTGCGTGATGAAGAGTCGCTGAACAAGATCCGCGGCCGCAGCAACTACTACCCCACGATGGTGCCGGCCTTGCCCGCCAGCTACCGCCGGATGATGGACGGCGACGTGCTGCACATTGGAGGCATGGATTGGATTTGCCATGCAGGTTACGGCCACGCGCCCGAGCACATCGCCTTGTTTTGCCCGGGGCTCAATGTGCTGATCAGCGGCGACATGGTGCTGCCGCGCATTTCCACCAACATCAGCGTGATTGACCTGGAGCCCGAGGCCGACCCGCTGCCGCTGTATTTGGCATCCATCGAGCGCTTGAAGGTTTTGCCCGAAGACACGCTGGTATTGCCATCGCACGGCAAGCCCTTTGAGGGGCTGCACACGCGCATCAACCAATTGCATCAACACCACGACGACAGGCTGGCCGAGGTGATCGAGGCCTGTTCAGCCTCGCCCTGCAGCGCAGCCGATCTGCTGCCCGTGCTCTTCAAGCGCCCTTTGGATCTGCATCAAACCACCTTTGCCATGGGCGAAGCCATCGCACATTTGCATGCGCTTTGGCATGCAGGAAAGCTGCACCGGGAGCGGGATGGCGAGGGGGTTTGGCGATTCAGCGCGTGAGCACCTACGCCACCGGTGTTGACTTGAGATGCCCCGAGAGCCAGCGACAAAAAGAGATGGCAGCGGCCTGGGACGCCGCCTGTGGATTCACGTAGGCCCGGTAGCCCGCACCGCTGCGCACGGCAGCACCGGGTCGCTGCACAAGCAACCCTTGCCGAATCGACTCGTCGACCAAACAACGGGGCACGACCAAAAATCCCAAGCCGCTCAACGCAGCCGGCACAGCCAGAAACAAGTGCGCAAAACTGGCCACCACCCTGGGTTGGGTCAAGGGTTCATGCTGCACACATCCCCAGGTCGACAACAAATCCGGCCGCGACTGGCTGGACAGAAACGGCCATTGCTCGACGGGTCGGTCACACCAGGTTTGCATCAACGCAGCGCTGCCCACACAGACCAATTCCTCTTGCAACAAAAGCCAGTGGTCTGCACCTGGCACGTCCAGATCTCGTGTGATGAGCACGTCATAGGATTCATCTGGACCGGGGGGTGACAGCGAAGTCACCACATCCACCGCCACAGCAGGCTGCGCCACAAAACCGTGCAATGCGGGGATCAACACCGCCATGGCAAAACTGGGCAAAGACGTGCGCACCGTCAAACGCTCATTGCCCGGCAATCCCTGACGCATCTGGCGAGTGGACAGCTCGATCACCCCCATCGCTTCTCGCACTGTTTCAAAGTACACACGTCCCGCATCCGTCAGCTGCACCACCGACGCTGTGCGTATGAAGAGGCGCTGCCCCATGTAGCGCTCCAGGGCAAGCACATGGTGACTCACACCGCCTTGGGTCATGCCCAGATTTCTCGCGGCGGCGCTAAAACTCAACCGCCGCGCCGCTTCCACAAAAACGCGAATGGCCTGCAGGGGCAAGGCATCCTTCAGCGGTTTGTCGATGGATGCTGGCCGCGCCATGCCCACACCATCAGTGCTGCTCATGGGCAACCCCTGCTGCACTCATGCCCGACCGTGACGAACTCTGTGTAACGGAGGATGATCGTCAACACCAAACACCTCTCTGCAGCCCCTGTCATGTCATCCCCTCTTTATGCCTGCTCGGGCGGAAAAATTGTGCTGCCGCGCATGGTCCTGTGCGACCGACAGGACGGCGGACATTTGATTGTCAACCCACCGCGCCCGGTGTGGGAGCGTTCGCTGTTGACACCGCAGGAGCTGACGCACTGGTCCTTCCTCGTCGCAGCCACCGGACGCGCCATGCTGGAGACACTGCCCGTCTTACACGGCGGGTGCCTGAACTACTGGGAAGCCGGCAACTGGGCACTGAATGAAAAAGCAACACCGATAGGCCCTAAAGATCCGACAAAACACAGAAGCCTGCACCTGCATGTCTTTGGTCGCAGCCCCTTGGCCCACGACCCCGACTGGCGCTGGGGCGAATCGCCCAAATTCCCGGACTTCGTGGCTGCCGCGGCTTGGGCCAGTCGTTTTTCTCCGTTGAGCGCAAGAGAATGCAAGGCCATCACCGACCGGGTGGTGGAGTTGCTTGAAACGGTCTACTGCCCGACCTCACCATGAGCCTGGAAAACTGGCTCTTGGTGCTGACGGGCGCGGCCTGCCATGCGCTGTGGAACATGGCGGCCAAGAAAACCTCTGGGGGGCTCATTTTTGTGTGGCTCTTCGGCCTCGTGAGCATGGTGGCTGCTGCACCATTTGCACTGTGGGTTTGGATCACACAGGGTGCCCACTTTTCCGCCACGATGTGGGCCGCTGCTTTGCTCAGCGGCGCGGTGCATGTGCTGTATTCCTTGGTGTTGCAGCAAGGTTATCGAGTCAGCGACTTCGCCGTGGTGTACCCGGTGGCCCGTGGCAGCGGCCCCATGTTGACCGTGCTGTCCGCCGTGCTGTTGCTCGGTGAACAACCTCAGCCCTTGGCTTGGGTGGGCATCGCCTTGATTCTGGTGGGGGTCTTTCTGTGTTCAAACAAAGGAGGTGCTGCGAACACGCACGATCCCACACAACGCCAACGCGGTGTCGTCTGGGGTTTGTTGACCGGCCTGTGCATTGCCGCTTACACCGTGCTGGACGGCTGGGCGATCAAAACGCTGGGCATGGTGCCGCTGCTGTTTTACAGCGTTGGCCTGGTTTGGCGCAGCCTGCTGCTGGCTCCGCTTGCGCTTCGACAGCCCCATCAACTGCGCGAGCAATGGCGCCAGCACCGCCGGTCCATCGTGCTGGTGGGTGTGCTGTCGCCGCTGGCGTATGGACTGGTGTTGACCGCGCTGCAAACCGCACCACTGAGTTATGTCGCACCGGTGCGAGAAGTGTCGATGTTGATCGGCACCTTCGTCGGTGCCCGTTGGTTGAAGGAGTCGGTCCAACGCTCGCAGAAAGCGGGTGCCGTGTTGATGTTGCTCGGAGTGCTGGGGTTGGCATGGGTTTGATCGACACCAAGACCTGTACAGGTCTTGGGTCCGGGAGTACCGCGGGGCAGAGCCACCGCGGCGAGGATGCTCAAACCGCGCGGCGCAGCGCCACCGCGGGGAAATCCACCGGCGTATCGAAAGCCACATTCACATAGTTGGTGAAGAGGTTGAGCGCCACGTGGGCCAGCACTTCCACAGTTTCTTCGTCGCTGAAGCCTGCGGCACGCATGGCTTGCACATCGGCCTGGCTGACCTGCCCATGTTCGTTCACGAGCTTGAGCGCAAAACGCAATGCGGCTTGGGTTTTGGGATCGGACGACTCGCCAGCCTGCGCATGGCGCAGCTCGTCACTGCTCGCACCGGCTTTGCGGCCAAGCGCGGTGTGCGCGGCCAGGCAGTATTCGCAGGCGTTGCGGTCGGCCACGGCCACGGCGATTTGTTCGCCTAACTTCGGTGAAATCACACCGCCACCCAAGGCGCCAAAAGCGCCCCACATGCTTTTTAATGCGGCGGGCGAATTGGCCACCACACGGAACATCGCAGGCACGGTGCCAAAAGCGCCATGGATTTGGTCCAGCACAGCTTGGCGGTCAGGGGTGGTGGCAGCGCGGTCGATCAAGGGAATGCGGTTCATGGTGAATCTCCTGAGGTTGGTTGGCGGGATGCGGTTGCATCACAACGCCCAAGCAGTGTCGCCCCCAAACCGCTACCATGAGCCACGTTTAGTCCATGAAACGCATCCATTCGTCCAATAAGACTGATCACCATGTCGATAACGCCCACCGCACCGGTTGACCGTCTTTCGTCCTTGATGGAGCGGTTTCGCGTACGCGCTCACCTCTTCCATGCCGGCCCACTGTGCGGCATCACGCATTTTTCTGCCGAGCCCGGACGCGCTTTTTTGCATGTGCTGCGGCGGGGCGAGATGCAGGTCACGCACAAGCCCAGAAGCGGGCCGCCGCGCCGCATTCAGCTTTCTGAGCCCAGCCTGCTCTTTTACGCCCGGCCTTTGGCACACGACTTTCACAACGCACCACAAGAAGGGTCTGACCTGGTCTGCGCCACACTGAACTTTGATGGCGGGGAGCACCACCCTTTGGCTCGCGCCCTGCCGCCCCTGGTGCTGCTGCCCCTGCACGCCATTGACGGCCTACAGCACACCTTGGCGCTGTTGTTTTCAGAAACCGATCAGCTGCGCTGCGGGCAACGTTTGTTGGCCGACCGGTTGTTTGAAGTGTTGCTGCTGCAGTTGCTGCGCTGGTTGCTGGACCACCCGAAGGAGGCCGGTATGCAACCGGGCTTGCTCACGGGTCTGTCCCATCCCGCATTGGCCAGACTTTTGGTGGCCCTGCATGAACGCCCGGCCGACGCATGGAGCCTGGAACGCATGGCCGATTGCGCTGGCATGTCACGCAGCAGTTTTGCGGCCAGTTTCAAAGCCCATGTGGGCACCACCCCGGCCGACTACCTGACGCAGTGGCGCATCGCTTTGGCCCAACAACAACTGCGCCAAGGTGACAGCATTAAAACCATCGCGGAGACGCTGGGTTATGCCAACGCGTCGTCGCTGTCTCGGGTGTTCACACAGGTGGTGGGCGTGTCGCCCAGGGGGTGGTTGACCGCTCAAGCGTGACAACCCGTCTGTTGGAGAACAACGGGTTCAGTCAAACACCGGCACCGCATCATCCTTGAGCGAGCCGCGCGCTTTTTCGTAGTCGGGCATGACAGAACGCACCACATCCCAGAATCGCGGGCTGTGGTTCATTTCGCGCAGGTGAGCCAGTTCGTGGGTGACCACGTAGTCGATGGTGGGCAAGGCGAAGTGGATCAAACGCCAGTTCAGGCGAATGGAGCCGTCAGCACTGGCACTGCCCCAACGGGTTTGAGCAGACGACAGAGACAGCCGAGTGAAACGCACACCGAGTTGTTCGGCGAAATGATGGCAGCGGTCGGCAAACACGCGTTTGGCTTGGCGCTGCAACCAGCTTTGCACGGCATCGCGGATTTGTGCCGGCGTGGCCGTGTGGGGCAGGCCGATGTGCAAGGTGAGCTGCGGCAGGCCAGCGAGTTGGCTTTGTTGGCTGTCGGGACCGTTGCTGGTATCCAGATTGAGAACGGCACCGTCTTCACTGACGCCGGCACGCGGATCCAGCACGACGATGATGTTCTCGCCCAGGTAGGGAATGCTGGTGCCGTCGCGCCACTCCACTTTGGCGGCCTGCAGCCGCTGTGCACGTTCCTGCTGTTCGCGCAATTTGCGCAGTATCCAAGTCGCCTTTTCACGCAGCGCGGCTTCAATGTCGCCCACACCCACCCACTTGGGCGCGTTCACGCTCAAACCCTCAACACCCACGATGAAACCGATGCTGCGGCGTTTGGCGCGGCGCAGCGCATACGCCACCACATGTTCGCCAAAGCGGATTTCCCGCTCCGCCTGTGGGTGGCGAAAAATAGCGTGCATGGGCAATGAAGCGCTGGCCGCAGCAACCCCGTGACCTGACGACGCGCCGCTGGAGCCGGGAAATTCAGGCCCTGCGGCCACAGACACCTCGGCCGCAACCGTGGCGTTCAACAAGGTATTGGCGGGATGCAAGAACGCAGATTCAGACGCCGGAGCGACTGCTTCTGCAAACAGAGACAGCTGGCTGGGTGCGGTGGCCGGAAGAGCCTTATCGCGTGACGTCATGGTCGCGCAGTGTAAGGGCTTTTGTGCATTTTTCGATGGTTTGGCCCACCACGACGCCATGCCGCGGGGTCACGGAAGGTCGGTGTATGTCAACGTATTGCCGCCGGGGCTCGGCGTATGAGAAATGATCCTCTTGAGTTGCCCGTCAATCAGGGTGAAGACTTTTTTGCAAGCCTGTTCGGCAGGTGCTTTGTCCGACCAACCCTTGCACGGAACCTGAATTGTTGCGTGCAGTTTGTTGTCTGCTCCCATGTACCAAGAAAGATCAACGTTGGTGGAGGCCACCAATCCGTCAATGAGGTGGGCCGGCACCACCACGGTGCCTCGGCCATGCGTGATGTGCAAGGTGCTCAGTTGACCCGCTCGTTCTGCCATGCGCACCACCACGGAGTCCAATGGCGCAGGAAAGTCGCCGGAGACAAAGATGGCCTGGCTGTTCACACCGACACGCAGATTGGCCGCGGATTCTTGAGCTTGGGCCGGCAGGGCAGCGCAAGCGAGAAGCAATGAGACAAACAGCGCACCATGGCAAAGGCGAAAACGTTGTGGAAACGGTTGCCTGAACCCACTGAGCGCCCAGCCTCCCCCTCTTCGAGTGACCGAGCTTGGAGGAGGTGAACAAGGGGCCATACGGCCCCATGCTCTAGGCTTCACGTCACCGCTTCGGGAAGATGGTTTCAACCTTCTCGCCCAGAACGATCACGTCGGTCCGGCGGTTGGCTTGACGACCTTCGGGAGTGCTGTTGTCAGCCACAGGCGTTGTGAACCCCAAGCCGGCGGACTGAATCCGTGCTTCGCTGACACCACGAGCCACCAGGGCTTGTTTAATGGACGCGGCGCGCTGCTCGGACAAGGACTGGTTGTACGCGGCCGAACCCACGTTATCGGTATGGCCCTCCACCAGCACATTGGCTTTGGTGCGCTCATTCAAGGCTTTGGCCAACAAGGCGACGAAGTTCAACCCTTCAGGCTTGATTTCGGCCTTGCCGGTGTCGAACAGCACTTTGTCATCGCCCGTGATTTGCACACCACGAGCCACCTGTTTGATCTTCAGTCCCGCATATTCGTCCACTTTGGGTGGGGTGCTGCACGCCGACATCGCAAACAGCGCCGCCACACCGAACAACCAAGCGACGTTTTTGACTGAACAGATTCTTTTCATGGAATTCCCTTTTGGAAAATTATTAAAAATTGACATGGACGGATGCAGCTTGCGAATGCATGAAAACAGCCTCCCACATGCGATAAAACGCGGCGACATGCTATCAAAGCCCCTGCAGTGCACACTGTTCAAAACCTCAAAAGAAAAAAGCCGAATGAACGGGCAGTGATACGCCTTGCCTGCAGACCGACTCAATGGCGTTTGACAACACGACGCCGTTTTGCGCACCGAGACCGATTCGGCTCAGTCAAATTTATGGCTGATGACCACCACCTCACCTTTGATCACCTGCACCAGCTTGGTCACCGACGATCCGTTGGGATTGGAGATTTCTATTTGGTGTTGTCCTTCCGGCAAATTCAACTGCGTCAGAGGCGGCGTGCTTCCAACCGGCGAACTGTTGACCCTCACATTGCCCCATGGCGTGACTTTCAATGCGACAGTGCCCGTTTCAACCGGTGCAGGTGTTTTGGTTTCAGTCACGCCTTGAGAAGGCATTTCTGCTTTGTTTGTCTCTGGCCTTGGGCGGATCACCAACGGTGCGGGGCTTGGACTGGTATTGACAACTTGAGAGACCGGTGGCGGTTTGTTGGCATTCTCTAATGGTGGTGCTGGTGTTGCCACTGCGGACGCGCGGGGTTCTGCTGCGACGGGGGTTTCAGTAGCGGAGGAGGCGCTGCCATGTGAACCGGGGGGCAGCACGTTTGGAGGCTGCAACGTGGGTGCGGCAGGCTCGCTCAAACTGGCCAACAAGGCACGCGCCTCGGCGGCATGGTCACCTTGGGGATAAGCGGCGAGATACGCTTGCAAACTCGCCTTCGTTCCCTCCGTCTTCGCTTGCTCCCAACTGTTTTTTTCAACCACAGCCGGCGAGGCCTTGACGCGCGTTGACTTGCCAGCGGACAACCACCAAATGGCGGCAAGCATCACCACGGCGGCGAACGTCGCGGCAACCATGGGCCAAAACATCCGCTGCTTGTGGGTCCGCACCATCGGAGCCTTCGGCGCAGCGTTTTCTTCGGCGACCGGGTACGCATCCGGCGGCTGCCAGAGCCCTTTGTCGGCATGCTTGTTTGCTGCCGGTTCTTTCTGAATCGAAACAGGGGCGTCAGGCAGCGCACCCGTCTCGGAATAGATCTGGGCCCGCAGGTCAACGCTGGTCGGCCAGGCGATGGTGGTCAGGTCAAGCGCATCCTCGGGCACTCCTGGCGTTGCTGTCGGGGCGGCCACGCTTGTCGACATGGTCGTCGGCGTGATGTCGCGCTGCTTCAAAAAATCGAGTAAGTCCTCTGACACCCTGTTCGCAGGCGCAACCGATTCGGGCGGACGCGCTTCTTCAGGCAGATTGATCTGCGAGTCCGCCAGGCGCACGGTCGTGACTTCTGACAGTTCCGGACCTGCCTTGGCGGGCCCCTGCGACGGCAAATCCAAAAGCCCCTCGATGACTTCATGAGAGTCTTCCAAATTCTCCAGCGGCATCGCATCCGATGTAGACCAAGCGGAATAGGCGGACGCCGTAAAGCCCTCGACACCGAGCAAACTTTTCAATTCTGCAATCGACTGCGGCCTGTCTTGCGGTCGCACCGAAAGCGCTTGGTGCACACCGCGCAAAAACTGCGCGCTGTAACCTGGGTATTGCGTCGGTGTGAGCATCCGAATTGGGTCATTGATCATGCGGGCCACAGACGTGGCTGGCACCTTGCCCGTGATCGCGCGGTACAGCATGGCACCGAGCTGGTAGATGTCAGTCCAGGCACCTTGGGGCATGGCGCCATCGTCGGCATACTGCTCAATCGGCGCGTAACCCGGCTTGAGCACCATGGTCAAGGCCTGGGTCATGTCACCAATGATGCGCCGTGCCGCACCAAAATCCAGCAGCACCGGCATGCCCGAGGCGCGCAGAAAAACGTTGTCGGGTGCAATGTCACGGTGGAAACAGTCGGCCGCATGCAGCATCTCCAGCCCATCCAAGATGGGGCTGAGCATGCCCGTCAGCCAGCGCTCATCAATGCGGTGCGGCTGCTCGGTCAAAAACGCACGGAAGGTCTGGCCTTCATAGTGGCGCATGACCATGTAGGCCGTCCCGTTTTCCTCGAAAAAACGGTACACATGCACCAGTGCAGGGTGTGAGAACTTGGCCAGCAAACGCGCTTCATTGATAAAGCTTCTGAGCCCGGCCTCAAAGGCGTCGCGGTGCTCGGAATGCACCTGAATCTGATTCATGCCCCCACGGCTCGCCAGCGCACAAGGCATGTACTCCTTGATCGCAACAGTGCGGTCCAGGCCAGCGTCATAGGCACGGTAAACGATGCCGAACCCGCCTTCTCCCAGCACGCCCTGCAAGTGGTATTCACGTACCTGAACACCAGGCGCGAGTCGGTTTGCGGAACCAGTCAATTCCATAGGGATGCCATCAAACTCGAAACGCGGATTGTCCCAGGAAGCCAGCGCGCCCTTGTCACCTGAAAACGCGCGCCACCCCCTCAGTTGAGTGGACTTCCCTCAGAAAGTCACTGCGTCACTGTTTCATCTGGATACGCTTTCGGGTCGATGCGTCGCATCTCCGTCTCAATCCAACGCTCCACCTCGCGCATCAGCTCGTCGGGCTCACGCCCTGCTGACGGAATCATCGGGCCCACCGACACATCCACCACGCCTGGTCGCAATACAAACGATTTTCGCGGCCAGCATTTGGCCGAGTTCACAGCGATCGGTAAGACAGCAGCGCCTGTGGCCACAGCCAACCGTGTGCCGCCTGATTTGTAGGTGCCCTTTTGGCCTCGCGCCACGCGGGTGCCTTCGGGAAACATGATGACCCAGGTGCCGTGGCTCATGTGCTTGCGGCCTTGCTCGGCCACGCGGCTCCAGGCTTCGTTGCGTTTGCTGCGGTCGATGTGGATCATGTCCATGCGCGCCATGGCCCAACCAAAGAAGGGGATGTAAAGCAACTCACGCTTGAACACATAAGCCAGCGGATGCGGCATCAGGCAAGGAAAGGCAAAAGTTTCCCAGGTGCTTTGGTGTTTAGGCAGCAACACGATGGCGCTTTTTTTGTCGGCGTTTTCCAGGTTGTCCCAACCCAGCACCCGGTAGCGCACGCCGCATATCACCTTGGCACCCCAAATGGCGGTGCGCAACCAGCCCACGCAGGCCCAATAAAGGCGGTCACCGCGCACGAAGATGGAAAAGATCAGCACCGCAGTGGCCCAGGGAATGACGGTGACTGTCATCCAGACAAACAACAGTGCCGAGCGCAACACGGCCAGCAAATAAGCCATCAGGTCAGGGCCCCGTGTTCAGAATCGGTGATGTCGGACAAACCTTTGGCGGCACGTTCGCGTCGAATCAGAAACTCGGCGAAAGCCATCAGGTCGTCGTGGACTTGGGCGTGGGGCGCATGAACCAGCAGGGCGGCCAGTTCAGCGTCACTGCGCAGCCCGGCTCGGCCACGGCGCAGCACATGAGGTTCGCAACCCGCAGCTTGGCAAGCTTGCAAGTCCTTCAAACTTTCACCGACAGCCGGGATGTTTTCCGGGTCAATGCCGTATCGTTTCGCGATGTCCAGCAACAAGCCAGGCAAGGGCTTACGGCATTCACACTGGTCTTCAGGGGTGTGAGGACAAAAGAACACGCCATCGACACGCCCCCCGACGCGAGCGAGCAACTGGTGCATTTTGAGGTGCACGCTGTTGAGTGCCGCCATGTCGATCAAGCCGCGGCCCAAACCCGCCTGGTTGGTGGCCACCACCACATGCCAGCCGGCATGGTTCAGCTTGGAAACAGCCTCCAGCGCGCCAGGGATCGGCACCCATTCTTCAGGCGCTTTGACGTGATCATCCCTGTAATGGTTGAGCGTGCCGTCACGACCCACGATGACGATTTTCATGGGGTTGCCCTTGGCGTCGAGGTTGCGGTTCATGAAGCTAACTTAGACAAGTCGGCCACGCGGTTCATGGCGGCGTGCAGTTGGCCCAGCAAGGCCAAGCGGTTGGCACGCAATGCGGGGTCTTCGGCGTTGACCATGACGGATTCGAAGAAGGCGTCGACGGGGGCTTTGAGTGCCGCCAGGGCTTGCAGTGAGGCGGTGTGGTCGCCCTTTTCAAACGCGGCATTGGCAACGGGCTGAACCTGCAACAAAGCGGCATGCAGCGCAGTTTCGGCGGGCTCTTGGAACAGGGCGGGCTTCACTGCGGCCGAGGAGTTGTCCGCCAAATCGGACTTCTTCAAAATGTTACCGACACGTTTGTTGGCGGCAGCGAGGGCGGGCGCTTCGGGCAATGAGGCAAAAGTGCGCACCGCAGAGAGGCGACTCCCAAAATCAACCGATGTGCTGCACGCCTGCAAAACCGCATCCACATTGGCCTCGGGGTGACCGAGGCTGGTCCAGTAGCCGACAGCGCGCTCGTTCATGAAGGCATCGATCACTTTCCAAAGCGGCACGCCTTCTGACTTAGGTTCTTTGCCGATGAAGTCTGGCGGGAAACGGTCGACCGCCGATTCGAGCACCTGCTGCTGACAGAGCTGCGTGCCGCCCTCCACCAACAAACGAACAACACCCAGCGCGTGGCGCCGCAAAGCAAAGGGGTCTTTGTCACCTGTGGGCACCTGACCGATGCCAAACAAACCCACCAGGGTCTCCAACTTGTCCGCCAAGGCCACCACCACACCAACCTCGTTGCGTGGCAATTCATCGCCCGCAAAACGCGGCTTGTAGTGGTCTTCGATGGCCTCTGCCACCTGCGCCTCTTCGCCATCAAACCGAGCGTAGTACCCGCCCATGATGCCTTGAAGCTCGGGGAATTCGCCCACCATGTCGGTCAGCAAGTCGGCCTTGGCAAGCAAGGCGGCACGATCCGCTTTTTCTGCAAGGGCAGCACCACCGAGCAAGTCTCCGATGCCGCGCGCAATGGCGCGCACGCGCTCCACCCGCTCGCCTTGCGTGCCCAGTTGGCCGTGGTAAACCACCTTGGCCAAACCGGGCACACGGTCTTCCAGCTTCTTCTTGCGGTCCTGCTCAAAGAAAAACTTGGCATCGGCCAAACGTGGGCGCACCACACGTTCATTGCCCTCAATGACGCGGCTGGCGTCTTGGGGGTTGATGTTGCTGACCACCAGGAACTTGTTCGTCAACTTACCTTTCGCATCGAGCAGCGGGAAGTACTTCTGGTTCGACTTCATCGTGAGGATGAGGCATTCCTGAGGCACCGCGAGAAACTCTTCTTCAAACTGGCAGACCAGTACATGCGGGCGTTCGACGAGGCCGGTCACTTCGTCGAGCAAGGCGGCATCTTCAATCGGTGTCAGACCCAGGCTGTGGGCTGCTGCATTCAACTGGCGCACGATCTCGCCGTGCCGTGCCTCAAAACTGGCGATCACCGCGCCCTGTTCTTTAAGCTGCTCGGCATAGTGGTCGGCGTGCTGCAACACCACTGGGTCCATGGCGGCCTCAAAACGGTGGCCGTGCGTCTCGCGGCCGGCTTGCAAGCCCAGCAGTTCGACAGGCACCACATCAGCCCCGTACAAAGCCACCAGTCCGTGCGCCGGGCGCACGAAGTTGACGCTCGTCCAGCCATCTTGCAGTTGGTATTGCATGACTTTAGGTATGGGCAACTTGGCCAGGGTGTCGTTCAGGGCCACTTGCAAACCGGCGGCCAGTAGAGCACCTGGAGCCACGGAGTCCAGGAAGAGCGCTTCAGCTTTGCCGTCGACCATCCGTTTTAACTGTGGCACACAGGCGGCGTCATGGCCCAAGGCAGCGAGTTTTTTCAAGAGCGCGGGCGTGGCCTGGCCTTGTGCATCCAGGCCCACGGCCACCGGCATGAGTTTGTGCGACACGGCTTTGTCAGCAGCCTGCGGCAGCACGCTGCTCAGGTGCAGGGCCAACCGGCGAGGTGACGCGAAGGAAGTGCTGGCCGAATGATCGCTGGTCAGTCCTTGTGCTTTGAGCGAATCGGTCAACAACTGCGCAAACGATGTGCCGAGTTTTTTGAGCGCCTTCGGTGGCAGCTCTTCCACAAACAATTCAACGAGCAGGTTCTTGGTGGTCATGTGCTTGCAGCCTTGGTCGACTTCTTTTGGTTCTGCAATTCAATCTGGGCCAGCACCTGGGTGGCCCAGTCTTTGGGCGCCATCGGGAAACCCAAGCGGGCGCGGCTGTCCAGGTAACTTTGGGCCACGGCACGCGCGAGGTTACGGATGCGCCCGATGTAGGCAGCACGTTCGGTCACGCTGATGGCACCGCGTGCATCGAGCAAATTGAAACTGTGGCCCGCCTTGAGCAGTTGTTCGTAGGCGGGCAAGGCCAGCTGCTGTTCCATCAAATGTTTGGACTGCTTTTCGTGGGCGGCGAAAGCGGTAAGCAAAAACTCGACATCGCTGTGTTCAAAGTTGTAAGTGCTTTGTTCAACTTCGTTTTGTTTGTAGACGTCTCCGTAACTCAAGCCGTCGGTCCAGGTCAGGTTGTAGACGTTGTCCACGCCCTGCAAGTACATGGCCAAGCGCTCCAGGCCGTAGGTGATCTCGCCGGTGATGGGCTTGCAGTCAATGCCGCCGACTTGCTGGAAGTAGGTGAACTGCGTGACCTCCATGCCGTTAAGCCACACTTCCCAACCGAGGCCCCAGCAACCGAGGGTGGGGTTCTCCCAGTCGTCCTCGACAAAACGAATGTCATTGGACTTGAGGTCAAAACCCAGAGCCTCCAGCGAGCCCAAGTAAAGCTCCAGGATGTTCGCGGGCGCAGGCTTGAGCACCACCTGGTACTGGTAGTAATGCTGCAAGCGGTTGGGGTTCTCGCCATAGCGGCCGTCTTTGGGGCGGCGGCTGGGCTGGACATAGGCGGCTTTCCAGGGCTCAGGGCCGATGGCGCGCAAAAAGGTGGCGGTGTGGCTGGTGCCTGCGCCGACTTCCATGTCATAGGGTTGCAGCAAGGCGCAGCCTTGGCGGCCCCAGTAGTCTTGCAGGCGCAGGATGATTTGCTGGAAGGTCAGCATGAGGTAGGCAAGAGGTTGGATGAAAAATGAGTCACTGCCAACGCACAGCAGTAAACCGTTGATTTTAGGCGCGTGGCAGGCGGCGCCTGTAGAGGTGGGCGCACATCAGCCCGGCGATGGCCACTGACCACAGGGGCCACAAGCCCCAAGCGTTCAACCAAGTGGCATAGGGTGTCTGGCCCGTCCGTCCCTCGACTTGCGACTCCAGAGTGCCAGTCTCCCAGGCAGGCAAGCTGGCCACCACCTCACCGTGGTGATTCACCACAGCGGTCGCGCCGGTGTTGGTCGCGCGCACAACAGGCCGTTGAAACTCCTGGGCCCGCATTTGAGAGAACTGCAAGTGCTGGTCTTGTACCAGCAGGCGACCGAACCAAGCCAGGTTGCTGGCATTGGCAAGCACGGTGGCGGATTGAGGGCCCACCACGCTGGAAACAAAATCTTCACCGAACAAGTCTTCAAAACAAATCAAGGGGCGAATGCGCTGACCTGCCAGTTCAAAGGCTGCGGTGTTGCGACCACGGGCCTGGTCGGCCAAAGGAATGTTCATCATTCGGACAAACCAGCCAAAACCGGGCGGAATGACCTCACCGAAAGGCAAGAGGTGGCGTTTGCCGTAGCGGTAGGCATCGCCTGCCGCGGACACGCCCACCAAAGAATTCACATAACCACCGTCTTCGTCGCGCAAAAAAATGCCGAGCAAAGCACCGCGCTCATGGCCTGAACCAAGGAAGGGTGCACTCATTTGATCCCAGGCCGCATCGCCCAAATCGTCACGCGACAGCGGCACCACCGACTCTGGTGTGACCACCAACTGGCCTCGGGCCGCACCCAGTTGACCAATGAGGGCATGCAGGTTGGCCTCCATGCGCGTCGCATCGAACTTCAGGTCCTGAGAGACATTGGGTTGCAACAAACTGACGCTGAGCAGACCCGTGGATTGGGTGAAGTTTTTGGGCAAAACTGCGCCCAAAACCAAAAGCAGGGCCACCGCCACCGACAAGGTTGCTGCTGGCCTGCGGCCGACATCGCCACGCATCCAGGTGCTGGCTGCGAATGCGCACAAGGCGGCTATCGCGCACAGACCATAAACACCCACATAGGGCGCCCATGCGGCCAAAGGACCTGCGGTGTGCGCATAGCCAGATGCGATCCAAGGGAAACCCGTCAAAAAGGTCGCGCGGGCCAGTTCAGCGACCAGCCAACACGAGGCCCAGGTCAAGGCCTGCAGGCTCAGCCCCCAGGTGTTGTCAGATGCAGGTCTGAAACGCGCCCAAAGCCACAAAGCCAGGGCGTAATAAAGCGACAAAGCGAACGCCAGCAGCACCACCGCCAAAGCAGCCATCCAAGGCGGCAGCCCGCCGAACTGGTGCATGCTGATGTAAAGCCACCAGAAACCACTGACCAGCCAGCCCACCGCAAAAACACTGCCAAGGTAAGCGGCGCGGCGGGCTGAAGCGGTGGCGGCTGCGGCGGCCAAACAAGCGAGGCAGAGTATTTGCAGCCACCAGGCGTGGCTGGGTGCGAAGGACAGGCCATGCAACACACCCGCCAGCAAAACCGTCCACGCTGACCGCATCCAGCGGATCACATCAGGCTTCAAAACAACTCAACCCGAGGTGAGGTTGTCGTCGCTGGGCTGAGCTCGCACCACCTTGAACCAACGCACGGCACCCCCACGGGTGAGCATGACGGAAAACACGAGGCCGCCCAAAGTCACAGCCTCGCCTCGACGAGGAACGCGCCCAAGTTCATGGGCCACGAGGCCACCAATGGTGTCGAAGTGTTCGTCCGAAAACTCGACCCCAAAGGCCTCGTTGACTGATGCAATCTCGGCGTCACCCGCCACACGCTGCGCGCCATCAGCCAGGGTGTAGATGCTGCTGCCCACGTCTTTGTCGTCGAACTCGTCTTCAATTTCGCCGACGATTTCTTCCAGCACATCTTCGATGGTGATCAGACCCGCCGTTGCACCGAACTCGTCGATCACGATGGCCAGGTGGTTGCGGTTGGATCGGAAGTCGCGCAGCAATTCATTGAGGCCCTTGGATTCCGGCACAAACACCGCCGGACGCAACAAGGTACGCAGGTTCAGGTCAGGCGAACGCTGCACCTTGAGCAAGTCTTTCGCCATCAAGATGCCGATGATGTTGTCCCGGCGCTCTTCAAAAACAGGAAAACGAGAGTGGCTGGTCTCGATCACCAGGTGCAACAAGTCGTCGTAGTCAGACGCGATGTCGAGCAGGTCCATGCGCGGCGCGGCGACCATCACGTCACCGGCTGTCATGTCGGCCATGCGCAGCACACCTTCCAGCATCATGCGGGACTCGGGTTCTATCAACTCCCGGTGCTCCGCGTCGGCCAGGGTTTCCATGAGTTCATCACGCGAATCGGGGCCGGGCGAGACGAATTCGACCAAGCGCTGAAACAGGTTGCGTTTATCGCTGGCGCGGTCTGGCCGGCGCTCCTCGCCTGAATCCAGGGCACTGAAACGCGAACGGGGGGCGGATGGTGGATGGGGGTCTGTCATTACCTGTGGTACGTGCTGGGTGCGTATTGCGCACCCAGCCGGAAATTTCTGTCAGGTGACAAGCTTACCCGATAGGGGTTTGACAACTGTGCTAGCTTGTCATCTTTGATTCACAAGACGGAACCCCAGCCATGGCCCTCATTCCCGCCACCATACTGACCGGTTTTCTCGGCTCAGGCAAAACCACTTTGCTCAAACGCGTGCTGACGGAAGCCCACGGACAAAAAATTGCCGTGATTGAAAACGAGTTTGGCGACGAAAACATCGACAACGAAATTTTGGTGCAGGACAGCCAGGAACAAATCATTCAGCTCAACAACGGCTGTGTGTGCTGCTCCATCCGCGAAGACCTGCGAACCACCCTGGCCGACCTGGCGGAAAAAAAACGCAAAGGCGAGCTAAGTTTTGACCGGGTGGTGATCGAAACCACAGGGCTGGCGGATCCCGGCCCAGTCGCCCAAACCTTTTTCATGGACGATGAAATCGCGGAGACCTATTTGCTGGACTCGATTTTGACCTTGGTGGATGCCAAACACGCCGACGAACAGCTCAACACCCGCCAGGAAGCGCGCCGCCAGATTGGTTTTGCCGATCAGATTTTCATCAGCAAATCCGACCTGGTCGACAAAACCACCCTGGACGCGCTCGCACATCGCATCAAACACATGAACCCACGCGCGCCGCAGCAGGCGGTGCATTTTGGCAACGTGCCGATCGCCTCGGTCTTTGACCTCAAAGGGTTCAACCTCAATGCCAAGCTGGACATTGACCCCAACTTTCTCAGCGCTGACGGCCACGCGCACGACCATGACCACGAACATGGTGAACACTGTGACCACCCCAGTCACAGCCACCACCACGTCCACGACGACGATGTGAAATCTTTTGTTTTTCGGGCGGAAAAACCTTTTAACCCGGCGAAATTGGAGGACTTTTTGGGCGCCATTGTCCAGGTCTATGGCCCCAAGATGTTGCGCTACAAAGGGGTGCTGAATATGAAGGGCAGCACCCGCAAGGTCATATTCCAGGGTGTGCACCAGCTCATGGGCAGCGACCTGGGGCCCGTCTGGGCCGCCGGCGAGAAGCGGGTGAGCAAAATGGTTTTCATCGGCATTGATTTGCCCAAGGACATCCTGCAAGACGGCCTGCACAAATGCCTGGATTGACGGCACAGGGGTTCTCACCCCCAGTTTCAGCCCTCAAAAAAATAGCAACCCGGCCCTCTTAACGTGGCTACAATCCGCCCCGCCTGAGCCAGCCCGGCACTTCGACCATGGAGTGTCGGACACAGATCAACACAGTTGAAGCAACTTGAGACAGCGGCAGTTCAGCGTTGCGAGGAGACTTTCGTGAGCAAAACACCGGCGAAAAAGACAAGCGCAAAAAAAACCGCTGCTGCAGTTGGAAAGAGCACTGGCAAAAGCGCAGGCAAAAGTACGGTGAAAGCGGCCGCCAAAAAAGCCGCTCAACCGACTGTCAAGGCGGCGGCTAAAAAACCCCCGCCCTCTTCGAAAGCCAAACCAGTTGCCCAAAAGGCGGTCGTGAAAAAAACCCAGACTCCTGCGGCCAACAAGCCTGCAGCGAAATCCAAAGCACCCGAAGTTAAAAAAACAGCCCCCTCCAAAACAGCAGCAAAACCGCCGGCTCAAGTTTCCAAGACCGCAGCCCCACCGACTCCTCCCCTTTCAAAGAAAAACTCCCCGGTGATCGCACCCAGCACAGCCAAACCCGTACCAGTAGCCATCGCTGCGGAACCCGCGGCATCGCCAGCACCTGCTCTGGCGGTCAGCCCAGCGCCCACCCGACGCGGCGGCAAAGTGGTCGCGCCACCGCCCGCCCAAGCTCCCCTGCCCTTACCCACTTCTCGATTTGCCGACCGTTTCGCACCGCCTCGGCCACCTACCAGACAAATGAACAACCTCGGACTGGACACGCCCAAACACACTCAAATCGCCGACCCCAAGCTGGTCAACGCCTGGAAAACCAAGGCAGGCAAAGATTTAACCGACGCCGAAGTCCTGGCCATGCCGGAATCGGAATACATGAACGAGAAACAGCTGGATTTCTTCCGCGCTCGCCTGCAAGCCCTCAAAGACGACTTGCTGAGTAATGCCGGCGAAACCACAGAACACCTACGGGAGGACACTTCCATCGTCCCCGACCCAGCAGATCGGGCGACGATTGAAGAAGAACATGCGCTCGAGCTGCGCACCCGCGACCGCGAACGCAAATTGTTGAAAAAAATCTCTCAGTCTTTGAACCGAATTGACGCGGGTGACTATGGTTTTTGCGACGAAACAGGCGAGCCCATCGGTTTGGGACGCCTGATTGCCCGTCCCACGGCTACACTGTCCCTCGAAGCACAGCAACGACGCGAGTTAAAGCAGAAAATGTTCGGCGACTGAAGTCACCACTCCCATCGCATTCCCCGTCCACTTGACCCCATCCATGGCGGATCCCAAAGACACCAGCAGTTTCTTCCGTAAGGTCGTCAAATTCGTGGCCAATCCGTCCACAGAATGGAACGACCTGGACAGCGGTGTCACCGGCACCCGGGAGTCCGAGTTCGCCAAACACGAACTCAAAGCGATGATTGAGCGCAAGCGGCGCAACGATTTTGTGCGCAAGCGCGAATTTGACATGCTGCGCAAGGTGCGCCGTGAGGGTCTGAGTGGGGATCAGCTAGCGGCTTTGGGTGGATCCTCCCGGCTGGATGACTCCGAGGTACGAGCCGAAAGTGGTGCAAAACCCGACAGCGGCGTCAAAGCCAAGATCGACGAAATTGAGCAACAAATGGTGGGCGACAACCAGCTCAGCTCACGCCGCCGATCTCCTGAGTTTTACAACGCACCGACGCAACCCGCCCCGCTGGACACCACCGCTGCTGGAAAACCTCCAGCGGCACGACATGCCCCGAGGCCCGAAGCCAACTCCGAACCCAGCCCCGCACCCAGCAAAACCAACAACGCCCCAGCCGCGCCGCCCATCCATGGTTTTGCCATGGACACCTCGGCAGCCTCCTTCTCCAACCCATTGGCCATGGAAGTCAGCGAGGTCGTCCACGACCCTGAACTGGACGAAGCCGTCATCTCCTTCGCCAATGCGGACTTCGAGAGCTGCGAGCAGTCCTTGAACACCCTGATCGAAGGCCAGGGGCGCCGAGTGGACCATGCAGAAACCTGGTTGGTGCTGTTTGATCTTTACCGCGCCATTGGCCAGCAGCCTAAGTTCGACAGCTTGGCCATGGACTATGTCCAGCGTTTTGGCTGGTCGCCCCCCCAGTGGTTCTCCATGCCCAAGATGGTGTCGGACACCGCTGGCGCGAATTCAGAATCCCCCAAATCCAGCGCTGGCCTGAGCAGCCAGGTGGGCTGGGCCAGTCCCGAGCACATCGACGCCGAGGCGGTGAACAAGCTGCGCTCGCAGTCGTTGCAAATGCCCCTGCCTTGGGTTTTTGATTGGAGTGCACTTAAAACCCTGGATGTCGAAGCCAGTGTCTTGATGAGTGATTTGTTCCGCAGCTGGATACCCCAAAAACTCGACCTGCGTTGGCTGGGCGGTGAACGCCTCTTTGCTGTGCTGCAAGAAGCCGCGCCCACAGGGGTGCGTGATGCAGACCCGGCTTACTGGCAACTGCGCCTGGATGCACTGCGCATGGCCAACCGCGCCGATCAGTTTGACGAGGCGGCGATTGACTACTGTGTGACCTACGAGGTGTCACCCCCTTCTTGGGAGCCCACCGTCTGTCAGGTTCGCATCAGCGGCTCAGGCCAAAGCACCAATTCGCCCTCCATGTCCCTGGTCAGCGAGGTCTCTACCAGTTTCATGGAGTCGCAAATTCTGGAAGACCAAGACGTGGTCCAGGTCGCCAGCATGGAGTTGTCAGGGCAGTTGGTGGGCGACATCGACAAAATTTTGGCCCGCCTGACCGCCAAACTCGGTTCCAGCAGCGTGGTGAACGTGTCTTGCACCAAACTGATCCGGGTGGACTTCATTGCCGCCGGTGACTTGCTGAACTGGGTGCTGGCGCGGCGCAGCGAAAACCGGGCCATCACCTTCACCGACACCCACCGTTTGGTGGCCTTGTTCTTTGGTGCGATGGGCATCAATGAGCATGCCAAGGTCAAAGTTCATACGGTGTAGTTTTCCGGTTCATGGGGGTTGAAGTTCCACTATCTGGCTTCAACTACAGCCGATGGATCAATTTCACGGCACCACCATCGTCAGCGCACGGCGCGGCAAGCAGGTGGCCCTGGGCGGCGACGGCCAAGTCACGCTGGGTCACATCATCATCAAATCCAGTGCGCGCAAAGTGCGCAAACTGCACCGCGACCAGGTACTGGCCGGTTTTGCAGGAGCCACGGCTGACGCGTTCACCTTGTTTGAACGTTTTGAAGCCAAACTCGAAAAACACCAAGGCCATTTGGTGCGTGCCGCCATTGAGCTGACCAAGGACTGGCGCACCGACCGCGTACTGCGCCGCCTGGAAGCCATGCTGGCCGTGGCCGACCACGAGGCCTCGCTCATCATCACTGGCAACGGCGACGTGCTGGAACCCGAAAAAGGCATCATCGCCATCGGGTCGGGTGGCGCTTACGCGCAGGCTGCTGCGCGTGCTTTGCTCGACAACACCGAGATGACGCCCGCCGAGGTCGTCAAAAAGTCGCTGGAGATTGCGGGTGACATCTGCATCTACACCAACCAAAGCCACATCATCGAGGTGCTGGAATGAGCGCGGGCAGAGCGCCGGGCTGCCCCAAGCCTGACCGCATCCCCTCGGGGGCGGAGCCCGGACACAAACCGTCCTTGAGGACGGTTTGTGCCTGGCGACGAGTCGGGCCTCTGGGCCGACGCGACCTGCAAGGTCGGCCCATGTACTCTTGGGACGAGGGGTCAACATGAGTTCGATGACACCCAAAGAGATCGTCTCTGAACTCGACCGCCACATCGTCGGCCAAGCCGCCGCCAAACGTGCAGTGGCCATTGCCCTGCGCAACCGCTGGCGTCGCCAGCAAGTGGACGCCAGCTTACGCGGCGAGATCACCCCCAAAAACATTTTGATGATCGGCCCCACCGGCGTGGGCAAAACCGAAATTGCCCGCCGCCTGGCCAAACTGGCCGATGCGCCTTTCATCAAGGTGGAAGCCACCAAATTCACTGAGGTGGGTTATGTGGGCAAAGATGTCGACACCATCATTCGCGACCTCGTAGACATGGCCGTCAAACAAGCCCGCGAAGCCGCGATGAAACGTCACCGCAGCCTGGCCGAAGACGCCGCTGAAGATCGCGTGCTCGACATCCTGGTGCCACCGCCGCGCTCCGACTTCGGTTTGAACGGCGACACCGGCACCGAAAACACCGCCCGGCAGGTCATGCGCAAACGCCTGCGCGAAGGACTGCTAGCCGACAAAGAAATCGAAATCGACCTGGCTGAGCCCAAAGCCCAGCTGGAGATCATGACCCCGCCCGGCATGGACGAGATGGCCGAACAGCTCAAAGGCATGTTCGCCAACATGGGTGGCGGCAAACGCAAAACACGCAAACTGAAAATCGCCGAGGCGCTCAAACTGCTGGTGGATGAAGAAGCCGCCAAGCTCGTCAATGAAGACGAGATTCGCAGCTCCGCCCTGGCCCACACTGAACAAAACGGCATTGTTTTCATCGACGAGATCGACAAAGTCGCCTCTCGCAGCGGTGAAGGTGGTGGCAGCGGGGCCGAAGTGTCGCGCCAAGGTGTGCAGCGCGACCTGCTGCCTTTGGTGGAAGGCACCACGGTCAACACCAAATACGGCATGGTCAAAACCGACCACATCCTCTTCATCGCCTCAGGCGCATTTCACCTGTCCAAACCCAGTGATTTGATTCCCGAGTTGCAGGGGCGTTTTCCGATCCGCGTGGAATTGAGTTCACTCAGCGTGGACGACTTTGAAGCCATCCTCACCAGCACCCACGCCAGCTTGGTGAAACAGTATCAAGCGTTGTTGGCCACCGAAGGTGTGCTGTTGGAGATCAGACCCGACGCCATCCGCCGACTGGCGCAAATGGCCTTCGAGGTGAACGAACGCACCGAAAACATCGGCGCCCGCCGTTTGGCGACGGTGATGGAGCGGCTACTCGACGACGTGAGTTTTAATGCGCCGAATTTGAGCGGCCAAACGGTGAGCTTGGATGCCGAAGCGGTCAATGCCAAGTTGGCTGATTTGGCCAAGAACGAGGATTTGTCGCGGTATATTTTGTGAGGTGTGGAGAGAGTTGGGGCTCTGAATTTTGGCGGCCTCGCAAATGTCGGTTTGTTAGTCCTGCCCTCTTGCTTGTACATGCTTGCGCAAGCTTGTTCGCGGCAGAATGAGAGGTTTAGCGGCGGGGAAAATTCGTAAATGTTGAACCTGACGCCGCTGCCACTTCAAGAAAAACTCCTCATTGATATCAGACTGGCCTTCGGCAAAGTCGGTCGGCCTCCGGATACGGAGCTGTTCGAGGCAAGAGAAGACTACCTTTGGACTGAATGCCTTCATGGCGGATCGGGGCCTTGGTGGGACGTGCCAGCGAAAGCCATAGCGCATGAGCCGCATGCTTTGGACGAACTCACAATCGCCGGATTTTGCTTCTTCTTGCCCGCCTACTTGTCGTGGGTCATCCGAAACACCCGTTCCGGTTCCAGTACGGTCGATACGGCCATCTACGCGTTAGACATATCAGGCTGCCAAGAGCCCTTGTTGGGATTCCGAAGGGTTCGCTTTTGCTCCCTAAACTCAGAACAGCATGCGGTGGTGGCCAGTTTCCTTTCGTGGGCAACGGGCAGCGAAAACAATTTGGACGCTGAGGCTGCGTCGAGAGCCCTGGCCTCATATTGGTCGATTACTGAACGTGGAGCTTAGTATTTGAGGATGACGTTCCAGAGCTTCAAGACCTCGATTGAGATTTATGCGCTTCATCAGTGAGTCATGCCTTGTCTATCGTTGAGTCATCCAGACCAAAGTCAAGCTCCGCCTCAGCTCAGATGAACATCAAATCAACAGCGCACGTAGTAGTTATGCCACTCGCCAATGGATTCTCTGTGGTCTGCTGTGGCCTGTGCGTTACCCACGCGTCGGCTGACTGAGATAAGCCCCCGTCCCCGCCCACATCGTCGTCAATACGACGACCCAAGCCGCCGCCCCACCCGTGTGCGCCAAAGCCGCGAGCAAAGGCCACCCCAGCACCACATTGCTCACGCCGCTGAGCACTTGCCAAAACAGCAGGCCGATCAACACCCAAATCCAGCGGCGGTGTTGATGGGCACCCAAGCGCCACAACCGCCAAACCAAGACCAAGACCGCTGCCGAGAACACCACCGCGCCCAGCCTGTGCACCATGTGGATGGCGGTCAAGGCTTCGAACGGCAAGCCGCCACCGGTGCGTGTGAGGCCCAAAGGCCGCAGCACTTGGAATCCGTGCGCCCAGTCCATGGGCGGCCACCACTGGCCTTGGCAGGTGGGGAAGTCGGTGCAGGCCAGTACCGCGTAATTGGTGCTCACCCAGCCGCCCAAGGTGATCTGCAGCAGGCACAGCACAAATACCGCGGCGATGATGGGGCGCAACACAGGCGCGAGGGTTGAGGCTCGTGCGGGGTCAAACACCTCGCCTCGGACATACCCTTCCGCTTGCCAAGTCAGAAGCACCAGTAAGCCCAATCCACCCAGCAGGTGCAAGGTGACGATGGCAGGGTAGAGCTTCATCGTCACCGTGAGTGCGCCGAAGGCCCCTTGCAAACACACCCACACGAAGGTGAGCGTGGCCCACCAGGGCGAGACGGGCCAATCCTTTTTTCGGGCATGCCTCCAGCTCAGCACCATCAGCAAAGTGATGAGAGCGCCCACCACGGTCGCGGCGTAGCGGTGGATCATTTCGATCCAGGCCTTTTTGAACGTCACCGGGCCGGTGGGCAAAGCGGTTTGTTCGGCATGAATTTCATCGCGCGCGCCCAAGGGGCTGGCGCTGCCATAACAACCCGGCCAATCGGGGCATCCGAGGCCGGAGTCGGACAGGCGAGTGAAGGCACCAAAAAGCACGAGGTCAAAGGTGAGGAAGAGCGTGATCAAGGTCAGCGCACGCAAGCGAGCGGCCGGTGGCTTGTGTCGGTGTTTGGCCCAGTACCAGGCCAAGGGAATGAGTGCCAAACCTGCGGCCAGCAGCAGGAGCTGGCCCAAGGGGTCGAGGTCGTAGAGCGCGTTCATGGCGGAGGTGGATCAGCGGCCCGCGCGGTCCCACGATGACGATGCGCGCAACAGGCGTTCAATGTCACGTTTGAACTTGGCGGGTTCGGGGTCCACCGGTGTGCGCAGCATCCAGGCTCCCATGGGGTCCACCAGATAGATGTGGTTTTCCAAAGCTTGTCCGGCTTCAGGGGCCAACCAAGTCGCCAATGCCGCAGGCGATACACGCAGGGCCGTGACCTCAGGCGCAGCAGTCACGGCGGCGGCCAATTCGGGACGAAGCGTTTGTTCGTCGGTGATGAGCCAGAGTTTGTCTACGCGGTCTTTTTCACGACCCAGGGTCTCGCGCAGTTGACGCTGCAGCAGCAGGTATTTTTCGCAGCGTGCATCGCAGTTGCTCGCCGCCACCACCACCATCAACCACTGCCCTTTGAGGCTGCGGGCGGGCACTGTCTGGCCTTGTAAATTGGTGAGGCTCAGCGTGTCTGGAATGAAAACCCCGGGCGAGATCACCTGGCTGTAATTGCTGCGGCCTTCGGGGCGGATGACGTAGTAGGTGAAATAGGATGCGATGACTGGAGCGGCGCACATGAACAAAACCGCCAACATCTTCCAACGACCCGAGCGAGTGCGCGCCTGGTCTTCCAGTGCTTGTGGGTCCACACTGTGAACAGTCATGGACAGCGGCGTGTTGGTTTCAGATTTCATCGGGTACGGATGGATGGGGATGGCGACCTTGGCGCCAAGGCCGGATGACCTGGAACCAAACATAAAGCACTGTCAGCAATGCCGCCAGGGAGAACCACTGGAATGCATAGCCGTGGTGTTTGTGAACATCGACAGCCGGGGCGGGCCAATCACGCGACAAACCATCGGTTGTGACGCCATGCGCTGCTGTTTGCACCACCGAATAGGGCAACAAGGACAAGCCGGTTTCGACTGCATAAGCTGCCACGTCCAAATTCTGACGGATTCTCCCAGCCGCCGTGGTCTCAAACTCGAACAGCCGTGCGGGCGGCGGGGCCATGAGCCCAAAGACCTGGACAGTCCCAGCTGCAGGGGGTAAGGCAGGCAAACGGGTGCGGTCGTTGTTGTCCCGCGGCACCCAGCCGCGCTGAACCAGCACGGCAAGCGGCGGGCCGCTGGGAATGTCCAGTAGCAGTGGGGTGAGCACAAAAAACCCGGGGCGCCCCTTCATTTGACGGTTGTCGAGATAGACCGTGGCCTCCTCCACCCATCGGCCTTGCAATTGAACGGGTCGGTGGTAGTTGGCTTGAGCTTGGACGGCCGAGGTGGGCAACTCATGCTCTTGGAAGGCGGGCCATCGACCTCGTTCTTCCAAAGCGTTTTGAAGGCGGGTTTTTTGTTCCGCGCGGTCCAGTTGCCAAACCCCAAGCCGAGCCGTGAGTAACACCATCAGCAAGGTGGCAACTAAAACCACGATGGCCCTCCAGGAAAAGCGCATGGGTGTCACGGCCGACCTCTTATGGAGAGCTCTGCGCCGATAATGCGCCTCATGAAGATTCTCATCGCCCTCGCTTTCGTCGGAATTCTTGCAGCCCTGCTCTTCGCTGGCGTCGCCATGGTGCGTGATGGCCGGGACGGAAAACCCAAAACCAAACACATGGCCAATGCCTTGGCTTGGCGCGTTGGTTTGTCGGTGTTGGTCTTCATGGTGATCTTGCTGAGTTACCACATGGGCTGGATTAAACCCACGGGATTGCCCTCAGCCTGACGTATGGCAGTTGAAGAAAAAAGGCCGCTTCACCAGCGGCCTTTGTTTTTTCGATCGGTGGCATCAGGTCCAGTAGACCACGACATACAGACCGAGCCAGACCACATCCACAAAGTGCCAGTACCAGGCTGCGCCTTCGAAACCAAAATGGCGCTTGGACGTGAAATGCCCTTTGTGCAAACGCAGGGTGATGAAGAGCAGCATCAACATGCCCACGAACACGTGAAAACCGTGAAAGCCTGTCAACATGAAAAAGGTGGAACCGAAAATGCCCGAGCTCAGCTTGAGGTTCAAATCGGTGTAGGCATGGTAGTACTCATAACCTTGCACGCCAAGGAATACAGCACCGAGCAATACGGTGAGCCACATGAAGGTGATGCACTTACCGCGCTGATCAGCGATCAGCGCGTGGTGGGCAATGGTGAGCGTGACGCCAGAAGTCAACAACAACGCAGTGTTGATGGTGGGCAACCAGAACGGTCCAACCGTTTTGAAAGGCTCAACAATGCCGGCAGGCGAAGCGGTCACACCCGCTTGCACGCTGGGCCAGACAGCCTTGAAATCGGGCCAGAGCAAAGCGTTTTCCAGGCTGCCGAGGTTGGGCACGGCGTGCAACCGCGCCCAATACAAGGCTCCGAAGAATGCGCCAAAGAACATGACTTCGGAGAAGATGAACCAGCTCATACTCCAGCGGAAGGAGACGTCAATGCGGTCGCTGTACAGCCCCCCTTCACTCTCTCGGATGGACGTACCAAACCAGTTGAACATGACAACCGACCACATCACCAGGCCGGCAAGCAAGGAGTAAGCACCCCAAGCATGCCCGTTGATCCATTGGCCAGCACCCAGGATGACGAAGAACAGGCCAATGGCCGTCAACACCGGGTAGGCAGATGGACCCGGGACGAAGTAGTAGGGCGTTTGCCCATGTGTTGTTGTTGCGGACATGCTTCTTCTCTCCAGACGCTTACTGACTCAAATTCAACACGCCGCGCCAACACCTCGCTGACACGGCTGCAAAAAAAACAAACCCCAAACTCTGGCGTTGCGCACTCACTGCGCCACCCCACTGCTGAGCACCCAGCTCACCAGGCCCAACAGCACGGCAATGAACATCACCGCGGCCAATATCCCGCCGATGACCACGTGCACCGGGTTCAACTCGGCAATGTCTTTCTCGTAACCACTGCTTTTGCGCACACCAAAAAAAGACCAAGCTACCGCGCGCATGGTTTGGAGGAAGGAGCCTTTGCGCTGAACGGCTGCCTTGAAATCATCGCCCGCATTGTTCATGTGCGCGGCTCCGGTTGTGTCAACTGGGCCTGTGGCGCTGCGGGAACCTTTCCGCCCACCTCGAAGAAGGTGTAGGACAAGGTGATGGTTTTCACATCCTTGGGCAGTTTGGGATCTACCACGAACACCACTGGCCACTCTTTGCGCTCGCCGGCTTTCAAGGTGTATTCGTTGAAACAAAAACACTCGAGTTTGTTGAAATGCGGCGCAGCCTGCTGAGGCGCGTAACTTGGAATGGCTTGCGCGGCCATCGTGCGGTTTTGTATGTTCTGGAACTCATACATGACCGTGACCATCTCTCCTGGATGGACTTCCACACTGCGCTGCGCCGGTTTGAAATCCCAGGGACCGCGCGCGTTGGCATCGAATTCGACGGTGATGGTGCGGGTGCGGTCCACTTGCGTGTTGGCTCGCGCTTTGTCCGCACTGCCAGCCTTAGAGGTGCGCTGCTCTGATACCGACAAGATGTTGATACCCAGTGCGTTGCAAATCGCCCTGTACATCGGCACCAAGGCATAACCGAAACCAAACATCAGCGCGGCCACAACCACCAACTTGCCCACCATGCGGGCGTTGTCATTGGCCAGCAAGCGCTGGGCGGCTTTGGAATTTTGGGTGTCAGGCACGGTTCAAATTCCAAACAAAGCCGCTTTGCCAACAAACCCGATCAAAAACACCGCGGCCACCGACGCCAGGATGAGCGCAAGGCGCAGGTTCTGGCGTTTTTTTTCAGGGGTGATCATGGTGGTTTCTTAGGCTTAAACCCACATCAGCCAATCACGCGTGTGGCGTTGGCATTGAGTTTGGGTGGGGTTTCAAAGGTATGGAAAGGTGCGGGTGAGGGTACTTCCCACTCCAAACCTTCCGCACCTTCCCATGGTTTTTGGGGTGCGGGTTCACCTTTGCCCATCATGGCGGGCAGCACGATGAAGAAGAAGAAATACACCTGCATCAACCCGAAACCGAATGCACCGATGGACGCAATCATGTTGAAGTCGGCGAACTGCATGGGGTAGTCGGCATAACGGCGTGGCATGCCAGCCAGGCCCAAGAAGTGCATGGGGAAGAAGGTGATGTTGAAGAAGACCAAGGAGCCCCAGAAATGCAACTTGCCGCGGAATTCGCTGTACATCACGCCTGTCCACTTCGGCGCCCAGTAGTAGTAACCGGCAAACATGGCGTACAGGGAACCCGCCACCAGCACGTAGTGGAAGTGCGCCACCACGTAGTAGGTGTCTTGCAATTGGATATCGATGGGCGCGACGGAAAGAATCAAGCCAGTGAAGCCGCCCATGGTGAATACGAAGATGAAACCGACCGCGAACAGCATGGGGGTTTCAAACGTCATCGACCCGCGCCACATGGTGGCAATCCAGTTGAACACCTTCACGCCTGTTGGGATGGCGATCAACATGGTGGCGTACATGAAGAAAAGCTGACCCGTCACCGGCATGCCGGTGGTGAACATGTGGTGGGCCCAAACGATGAAAGACAAGATGGCGATCGAAGACGTGGCATACACCATGGAGGTGTAACCAAACAACCTCTTGCGTGCAAAAGCTGGAATGATGGCGCTGACGATGCCGAAGGCCGGCAAGATCATGATGTAGACCTCGGGGTGGCCGAAGAACCAGAAGATGTGCTGGTACATCACCGGGTCGCCACCGCCGGCGGGATTGAAGAAGCTGGTGCCAAAGTGGCGGTCGGTCAGCGTCATGGTGATGGCGCCGGCGAGCACGGGCATCACGGCGATCAGCAGGTAGGCGGTGATGAGCCAGGTCCAGCAAAACAGCGGCATCTTCATCAGCGTCATGCCAGGTGCACGCATGTTCAAGATCGTGACGATGATGTTGATGGAGCCCATGATGGAGCTCGCGCCCAAAATATGCATGGCAAAAATGCCGGCATCCATGGAGGGGCCCATTTGCAGGGTCAGCGGTGCATAGAGCGTCCAACCTGCCGCCGGTGCGCCACCGGGCATGAAGAAGGAGGCCACCAGCATGATGGCCGCCGGAATCATCAGCCAGAAGCTGAAGTTGTTCATGCGGGCAAACGCCATGTCTGATGCGCCGATTTGTAGCGGGATCATCCAGTTCGCAAAACCCACGAAGGCAGGCATGATGGCGCCGAACACCATGATCAGGCCATGCATGGTGGTGAGTTGGTTGAACAGCTGAGGGTTCACGAACTGCAAGCCCGGCTGAAAGAGTTCAGCACGAATGCCCAAGGCCAACACACCACCGATCATCAGCATGGTGAAAGAGAACAGCAGATACAGCGTGCCGATGTCTTTGTGGTTGGTCGCATAGACCCAGCGCCGCCAACCGTGGGGATGGTCGTGTGAATGGTCGTGCGAGTGATCACCGTGGTGGTCAAGTACTGCGCTCATGGTGTGTCCTTAGGGCGTCAAATCAAGGTGAATCGATGGTGGCGGGTTAAGGCGCCTTGCGGGCGGCAACGATCTCGGCAGGCTGAACGACTTTGCCGGTGTTGTTGCTCCAGGAATTCTTGGTGTAGGTGACCACCGCTGCGATCTCGGTGTCGGACAGTTGTTTCCATGCGGGCATGGCACCGCCAGCTGCACCGTTGAGCAGGATCTGGATTTGTTTAGCAGGGTCGTTCAGCACAATGGCACTGCCGTCCAGCGCTTTGATCGGACCAGCACCCTTGCCATTGGCTTGGTGGCAGGCCGCGCAATTGGCGTTGTAGACCTTTTCTCCGCGTGCTTTCAGATCGGCCAGCTCCCAGACTTTGCTGGGATCGTCGGCTTTGGCGGCCATGGCTTTCTTCTGCTCGTCCACCCAAGCGCTGTACTGCTCTGCGGTGACCACTTTCACGTGAATCGGCATGTAGGCGTGCTCTTTGCCGCACAACTCGGCACACTGGCCGTAGAAGTCCCCGGTTTTTTCAGCGCGGAACCAGGTGTCGCGCACAAAACCTGGAATTGCATCTTGTTTCACGCCGAAGGCAGGCACCATCCAGGCGTGAATCACATCGTTGGCCGTGGTGATGATGCGGATTTTTTTATCCACGGGCACCACCAGCGGGTTATCGACTTTGAGCAGGTAGTCTTGTGTTGCAGGCGGGTTGCCGCTGTCGGACATGGCACGGTGGCTGGCGTCAAGCGTGGACAAAAAGCCAATGCCTTCGCCTTCGCCTTTAAGGTAGTCGTAACCCCATTTCCACTGAATACCCGTGGCCTTGATGGTGATGTCGGAGGAGCTGGTGTCCTTCATCGCGACCACCACCTTGGTGGCCGGAAGGGCCATGCCGATGACGATAAGGAAAGGAACCACGGTCCAAGCAATTTCGACACCCACGCTTTCGTGGAAATTGGCGGGTTTGGCACCTTTGGATTTGCGGTGTTTGAAGATGGAATAGAACATCACACCAAAGACGGCAACGAAGATCACGCTGCAAACCACCAGCATGAACCAGTGCAGCCACTGTTGGTCGGCCGCAATTTTTGTCACAGCAGGATGCAGGTCCAGCTGATTGACGGCTGGGCCGCCAGCCAAGTCGCCCACGGCCCAGGCCGCCGGGGCCACCAAACTGGTGGCAGCAACTGCCCATGCAGCCAGTCGACTGAACATGGAGGAGACCGCTCCCCGGGACTGGCGCAACCCGTGGCTGCTCATTTGCTTCGTCGTCATCGTCATCACTTCTGCCTCAAGTTCAAGCTCAATATGTCGTTGTCGGGTCTGTCAGACCACCGCTGCGGCTTGGTCTACCAAGGCGGCACGCAGTTCTTGCATCATTTTTTGGCGCTGGCCATTGCTGGCCGATGCACCCACTTGCAGGCTCCGGCCTGCAACCCTCAATTCCACCAATCCATTTGGCGCCCAACCCACACGCAGCCAGGCCAGCTCAGCCTGCCATTGCGACCAGCGTCCGCCATGACAACGCCGAACCAACAATTGATCACCCCGAAGAGCGACCCACTCGGCATCACCAGCATGCCGTGCGTAAACCAAAAACGCCGCACCCAATGCGCCCAATTCAAGACACGCGAAAGGCATCACCCACCGCGCGCCCATCAACCAAAAAAACAGCGCCACCGTCAAGGACAGCATCGACAACGCAACAAACACCACCAGCAATTGCTTGGGCGTCAAACTGCAGTTGCGCGCCAACTTCCAGTGCGTCTTGGCTGACAGATCCTCGGCACTGAATGGTTGCCCATCCAATTCAAACGCCGGCTTCAGCAAGGATGCGTTAGGCCACTTTGATGAGCTGCTGACGGACATGTTGCGGTACTGCTTTCAACACTGTTTCAACATCACTTGGTTTTCAGGCAACAGCTCAGCATTTTAGCCCACGCTGGGCGGGCCTGGGGGCTTTGTCTTTGCTGACCCTGAACGGGCCATGACACGCATGTCGTCAACGGATATTCGGGCCTCTGACGCCACTTTGACGCGAGGTGCGGCCTTAAAAGCGTGGCCGTAGCTGATTTCAAATTGCAGTTGCAGGCGCCCGTCTGCGCCTCGAAGCAGTTCCAACGATTGCAATAGTTGACTCTTCCACTGCATGGTGCGCAGCCCCGCATACCGCCCTGGGTGTGCATTGGCGCCCAAGGTGCGCAGCTCCTCCAGCAAAGCTTCTGGTGTGGCCCAGGTCAGCGTGAGCAGCTCTTGGTCCATCACCGGGTCTGCAAACCCTGCACGCACCAACATGTCTCCAAGGTCGTGCATGTCCACGAAGTCGATGGTGGGCACTGGCCATTGATGCTGCTGATAAATCTGGCGCAAACCCAGGAGGCTGCCGGGGCCCAAACAGGAAAACATCAAAAAGCCTCCTGGCTGCAACAAGCCATGCCAACGTTCAATCACGGCCACCGGGTCGATGGAAGCGTGCAGCATCATGTTGGACCACAAGAGCTGTGCCTTGGGCAATTGCGCGTCCTCCAGCAGCACAGACTGCGGTGATGCCGTCCAGCGCTTGGCAGACCACCATGGCAAATGGCGCTGCCGGGTGGTTCGTGTTTGCCAAGCCAGGCTGGGCTCCACGGCCACCCGCTGCGCTTTAGGGTAGGCCTCGGCAAGCATCGGGTCTGCTGCACCCAAACCGGCCCACCAATCGATGATGCAGTCAGGTTGCATCCGAATCAAAGCCAGCCGCTGGACCAACCGCCGGCCAATTTCTTGATGCAACCACGGTGCGCCCGGACCCGAGGCCAAACGCTGCAATTGGCGCGACACCGCTTGGGCATCAATCAAGCGTGTGGGTGCGGGAACTTCGACCATGCGGGAAGTATATTGACGCGGTGACGAACGCACGCTTAAAAACATCTTGGCAGCGCAGCTGGGGCTGGACGGCAAGCCTGGCCTCACGCCTGCCCAATCAATGCGCCGTGTGCCGGAGCAGCAGCGCCCAAGGCCTGTGCACCGATTGCCAAGCGCGCTTCGCATCGCCTCGTCTGCGTTGTGTGGGTTGCGCCGTGGCGGTCCCGGCCGGCGTGAGCCAATGCGGCGCTTGCATTCGAGAAACACCCGCTTTTGACGCCGCATCGGCGGCAGTGGACTATGTTTTCCCGTGGAACACTTTACTCACTCGATTGAAATTTCAAGACGGGCTGGATTTGTTGCCCACCCTTGTTCCACTGATGCAAACAGCCTACACACCCAGCGCGGATGAGTTGCTGTTGCCTGTACCACTGAGTCGAGAGCGACTGCGCGAACGGGGTTTCAATCAGGCGTGGGAGTTGGCGCGCCGCTTGGCGCAAACGGGGTCTGCTCGAGCAGACCCGCATCTGCTGTTGCGCGTGCGTGATACACCCCACCAACTCGGTTTGACAAAAAAGGATCGCAACGCCACCGTGCGCGGCGCATTTGCAGTTGACGCGCTGCGCCAACAGGAGATCCGTGGACGGCGCATCACGGTGGTCGACGATGTGATGACCACCATGGCCACAGGCAACGAAATATCGCGCGTCCTCAAACAAGCGGGGGCGGCCCACGTACACCTGTGGTGTTTTGCGCGCACCCCTTTGTGAATCTTTAACACCCACGCCCATGTTCAACATCGTTCTGGTTCACCCCGAGATCCCACCCAACACGGGCAACATCATTCGCTTAGCGGCCAACACCGGATGCAGCTTGCATTTGATCGAGCCGCTCGGGTTTTTGATGGAAGACCGTTTGTTGCAGCGCGCGGGACTCGATTACCACGAGTGGACGCGGGCACAGCGGCACGCCTCCTGGCAGGCGTTTATCGCCGCCGCCACCCCCCCAGCAGACCGCATTTTTGCATTCACTACCCGTGGCAGCCAGCCCTTTGCCAACGTGGTCTGGCGGGCTGGTGACTGGCTGGTGTTTGGTTCTGAAACCGCGGGCCTGCCTGCAGAATTACGGGATTCATTTCCAACGACGCAGCGCGTGCGTCTGCCCATGCGCCCGGAACAACGCAGCTTGAACCTCAGCAACGCCGTAGCCGTGGCGGTATTCGAGGCATGGAGACAAAACGGCTACGAAGGCGCGCAGGTCTGATGGGCCTGGCAAGGGTTAACTTTCAGCGCGAGCCTGCCGACCCATCAAACGGGTGAGTGCCGCTGCGGGAGATATCTCCCCCGCAAGCACAGCCACCACGCCCTGTGTGATGGGCATGTCCACACCCAGTGACTGCGCTCGCTGCAACACCACCGCTGCGCTGCGAACCCCTTCAGCCACATGGCCCAAGTCTAGAAGAATTTGCGGCAGGGGCTGGCCTTGGGCCAGCAACAAGCCCACCTTGCGGTTGCGTGACAAATCGCCCGTGGCGGTGAGTACCAAATCACCCAACCCGGACAGCCCCATGAAGGTCTCAAGTTGCGCACCCAAAGCCAAGCCCAGGCGCGTCATTTCAGCCAAGCCGCGGGTGATGAGCGCCGCACGAGCGTTCAGCCCCAGCTGCATGCCATCGGCAATGCCGGTGGCGATGGCGAGCACGTTTTTCACGGCACCGCCTACCTCGACACCCACCGGGTCTTTGCTCGTGTAGATACGCAAGCTGTCACTGTGCAGGGCAGCCACGGCTTGTTCGGTCAAGGCGGTGTCGGTGCTCGCCGCCACCAACGCCGTTGGCTGCCCGCGCGCCACTTCCTGCGCAAAACTCGGGCCTGACAAAACCCCCACCCGCAAGTCGGGCGCAAACCGAGCCGCCAACTCGTGGCCCAACAGACTGCTCTTTTCTTGGAAACCTTTGCAAAGCCACAACACACCCGGGCGAGGCTCATCGCGCTGCTGCAGTTGTTGCAACAAGGGCTGCAACCCGACCATGGGCGTGGCGATGATCACCAAACCATCATGGCCCGAATGTTGGCAGGCCGCGTCCAAGTCAGCCGTGACTTCAATCGAGGGCGGCAACACCACATGAGGCAAATAACGGGCGTTGCACCGTGTCAGCTGCAAGGCCTGCGCATGATTGGCATCACGCGCCCACAAACTCACCGACACTCGGGTGGACGCGGCCACGGCCAAGGCCGTGCCCCACGCGCCAGCACCCAGCACGGTGAGTTTCATGCCGTCTGTCAGTTGAGCGTGGGAGCCGCAGCACCGTTAGGGGCGCTGGCTTGGGCGCGCTGGGCCTCGAACATGGCCTGGAAATTCACTTCGCTCAGGATGACAGGCGGGAAACCTGCTCGGGTGCACACGTCGGAGACGATGGCGCGCAAGTAGGGATAAACGATGCCCGGGCAGGCGATGCCAATGATGGCTTGCAACTGATCTTCGGGGATGTTGCGAATTTCAAAGATACCCGCTTGCTTGGCTTCGATGAGAAACATGGTTTTGTCGCCCACCTTGGTGGTAACGGTGGCGGTGACAGACACTTCGTAAATGCCATCAACCACGTTTGCCGCGCCCACGGCCAGGTTGATTTCCACCTGGGGCTGGGTTTGTTCGAGCAGAATCTGCGGCGAATTGGGTTGCTCCAGCGACATGTCTTTCAGGTAAACGCGCTGAATTTGAAACACCGGCGCGTTGTTATCAGCGGCGGTAGCAGGGGTGGACTCGGCCATGAAAATCTCGCAATCTTGAATGAGGACGTTTATAAAAATAAACCCCAGCAGCGTCTGCTGCGGGGCGAAGGAAATTTGACTCCTACGGGCCGCGGATTATGTCTGAGCGCAACAACGACACCAAGACAGCCGCCGGCAGCTCAAGCACCCAGCAGCGGCAACAACTCGCCCCGTTTGTCCAGCGCCACCAAGTCATCACAACCGCCCACATGGGTGCTGCCAATGAAAATCTGCGGCACGGTGCGCTGACCGGTGATGTCCATCATGGTTTGGCGCTGGGCCGGGTCCAGGTCGACTCGGATTTCTTCAATTTGTGTCACACCCCGCTGCGCGAGCAACTGTTTGGCACGGATGCAGTAAGGGCAGACCTGGGTGGTGTACATCTTGACGGCTTGCATGGTGATTGGCTTTCGTAGAGGGCCATCAGGCGCTGGATTTTTCAATGGGCAAACTGGCTTCACGCCAGGCCGCCGTGCCGCCCACCAAAGCGCGGCTGTTTTCGTAGCCCAGTTTCTTGAGCGTGGCGACCGCGCGGTTGGAACGCGTGCCCGTAGGGCAGAGCACCACCAGGGGCAATGACTTGTTCTTCGGCAGTTCTTTTGACGTCTCGAGGTCTGCCAAAGGCACACTCTTGGCGCCTGCGGCATGACCCTCGGCAAAATCCTTGGCGTCGCTCACATCAATGAGCACCGCTTTTTCGCGGTTGATGAGCATCACAGCTTCGGTGGTACTGACCCGGCTCTCACCCGCGCGTTTGCTGAACATGGGCCAAAAGAGCATGCCGCCCGAGACCACAGCCAACAAAATCAAAACGAAGTTATCAACAAGAAACTTATCCACGTGAGAATCCAAGGCGCACCGGAAGAGCCCGGCAAAGCTTCGGATTATAGAATTTGACCTTTGGCATCCGCTTCGCGGCGGGTGATGCCCCTGGCTGCTACCAGGGCGTTTGCTCTGCGCCCCTCCCCCTTTTTTGAGTCCTCCAACCATGTACAAACTCGTCCTGATTCGCCACGGCGAATCCACCTGGAACCTGGAAAATCGCTTCACTGGCTGGACCGACGTGGACCTCACCCCACTCGGCGTACAGCAAGCCCAACAAGCGGGCCGCCTGCTCAAAGAGGCCGGTTATGAATTTGATGTGGCCTACACGTCTGTGCTCAAGCGCGCCATTTGGACCTTATGGCACTGCCTGGACAGCATGGACCGCACATGGTTGCCGGTGCAAAACCGCTGGCAACTCAATGAGCGCCACTACGGCGCCCTACAAGGCTTGAACAAAGCCGAAACCGCCAAACAATACGGTGACGAACAGGTCCTGGTCTGGCGCCGCAGCTACGACACACCGCCCCCTGTGCTCGCGGCCGATGACCCCCGCGGCCAACGCCACGACCCGCGTTACGCCAAACTCAAAACCGGGGACATTCCACTGACCGAATGCCTCAAAGACACCGTGGCCCGTGTGTTGCCGCTGTGGAATGAAGAACTGGCCCCCGCGATCAAAGCCGGTCAACGCCTGGTGGTTGCCGCCCACGGCAACAGCATCCGCGCATTGGTGAAATACCTCGACGGCATCTCCGACGACGCCATCGTGGGCGTCAACATCCCCAACGGCATTCCGCTGGTGTACGAGCTGGACGCAAACTTGAAACCGATCAAGAGCTATTACCTGGGCGATGCCGAGGCAGCTGCGAAGGCGGCTGCTGCAGTGGCGAACCAGGGCAAAGGTTGAGTCACGCGAGGGATGGGTGATACGCACCAGCCACGGCCGTCACGCACAGTCAGCCCGGGTGCAATACCTGCTCGGGCAGTTGCATCGTGAAGTGCCTGGTCGTCGTCGCCCACCCGCTGACCGACAGTGCGTGCCACACCCTGGCCCGTACGGTTATCAGTACTTTGAACAAGGCGGGCCACGAAGTGCAGGTTGAAGACCTGTACCAATCAAGCTTCTCGCCCTCGTTGACGGCCAGTGAGCGCCTGAGCTACTACAGCCCCCGGTTTGACACTGCAGACATTCAATCGCAAGCCGACCGCTTGATTGGCGCAGAAGCCATCGTGCTTGTTTTCCCCACCTGGTGGTTCAGCTTTCCCGCCATCTTGAAAGGATGGTTTGACCGGGTCTGGGCGCCAGGCATCGCGTACGACCACGCCAACGATCTTGGCCCCATCAAGCCCCGGCTGCACAAACTCCGCAAAACGCTTGCCATCACCACCCTGGGCTCGCCATGGTGGGTGGACCGATTGGTGCTTTGGCAGCCCGTCAAGCGGGTGCTGAAAACCGCCCTCTTGGGAACCTGTGCGCCTGCTTGCCAATTCGAGATGCTGTCGCTTTACAAAGCAGAGCAATTAACAGCGGCAGAAATCGATTCGTTTTGTCTACGAATCCAACGGGGGCTCAAGAAATGGTCCTAACCCCCATAAAAATAGGCCCCTCCGCCAAGAGGTAAACACGTGGCCCCACAGCGCGTGAGAGCCCGGGACAGCATGCCCAGCGTAGGGCCGCCGCCGGTGTGAAGCAAGTTGTAACCTTCCGAGTCCACGGGGAGTTACGCTAGGGCCTGCTAACAATTAAATTGCCGCTGCGTGAGCCCCGCCCATCGCTGCAATCTAGGCGCAAAGCGCGGCCGGGTTGAACACCCAGCGAGCATTTGCAACAACGAGTGCCGCTGTGGGCGGGGCTCACCCTTCGGGCCGGCAGTCCAAGCCGCGTCGGGCGTCGTTGCAGCCCTTGCCCGGGGATCACTCCGATCGGCGGCCTGCGCCTACCTCAGCACGGCTTGGACTACCGGCGCAGTGGCAATTTAATTGTTAACAGGCTCTAGAGACACTCTGCATCATCAGGCTCGTTCAAGCCGAAAGGGAGAAAAGAAATGAACATCAAAAAATTTGTGGCTTACAGATTGGTCCTGGTCAGCGCGCTCTTGCTCGCGGCTTGCGGTGGTGGAGGCGAGGTCCCCCCCGGATCTGCCTCCAACCAACAGACTGCAACCGTGGCAGAGGAAGTGAAGCTCTTGGCTCAGTTCGACGGCATCACCGTTCCGCCCAGCCCGGAAAGTATAAAAACCTCCACTCAGGTGACACCACGACGCGCCACAAACCCGTCTCGGACGATCTCACTGCCCGAATTCAGCAAGAAGCAGCAACAGTCCTTCAAACAGCGCAGCAAAAGCGGCGATCGCATGGGGCCCGTTCAAGTCGGGGTTGCACGCAGCCTACAAGAAACCGTGACCGACGCAGCAACCCAAACAAGCTTGCGCTGGGAGACCCTCGCAGACGGCACGCAGGTCACGGCGATCAAAATCTCTTCGCCAGGGGCATTGGAGATTCGTTTGGGTTTGAGAGTGACCTCATTGCCGCGGCAGACGGTGTTGCGGGTCTATGGGCAGGACGCAAGCAGTGCTGAGGAAGTCAGCGAAAAAACCATCTCAGAGTCCATAGAACGAAATCGCAGTGCCGGCGACGTCAGCGATGCGGGCAGAACCTACTGGTTGCCACCGGTGGCTGGCTCCAACATCACATTAGAGGTTCAGATACCCAAAGACGCTAAACCCGGTGACGTGAACTTCTCTCTGCCCACACTGTCGCATCTTTTTACCGACGCATCACAAACCGAAAGAGAACGCGACATTGGCGATGCACTCGAATGCAACCTCGATGTCACTTGCGCGGGTTCCGCTTACGACCAAGAAAGCGCGGCGACAGTCCAACTGAGATTCGTCGAAGACGGCGCCACCTACAACTGCACCGGTACGACCTTGGCCGCTGCAGATAACTCATTGACGCCCTATTTGTTGACTGCCAACCATTGTTTCAACAACCAAACGGTAGCGTCGACCCTGGTCGCCACTTTTTTCTTGCGCTCGACGACATGCAATGCGCTGACCTCTCGAACCACTGCTCGCCTGACCACGGGCGCAACCTGGCTCTACAGCAGCAGTGAAGCCGACACCACTTTTGTGCGCTTGAACAGTCCCATGCCCGCTGGGGCACGTTTGGCTGGCTGGGCAACCTCCGTACAGAACATCGGAACTCAGGCCTTCGGTTTGCATCACCCTCAGGCTGACTTGCAGCTCTACAGCATCGGATCCATCGCCTCCTACCGAAATTGCTCGGCGCCTGATGCGCAAGGCACTTACTCATGCACGTCGGCATCACAGACGAGCTCGAAGTTCTATGAAGTTGACTGGACGCAAGGCATCACCGAAGGTGGCAGCAGCGGATCGGCACTTTGGGCCACGATCGCTGGGAGTCGCTACGTTGTCGGAAGTCTTCGGGGAGGCACCAGCACCTGCACGAAAGCGGCGGCTGGCAACTACATCTACACCGGGACTGATACATACGGTCGCTTTGACGTTGCCTACAACGCGGCACTGAAGCGTTGGCTCTCCCCTGCGACGGAGGCCCCCCCCACTTCACGAAGCGCCGTCTACCGCTTTTACAACGCGTCCACAGGCGCTCACTTTTACACCACGAGTGCGGCTGAAAGGGATCAAGTCATCGCCACCTTGAAAAACTTCGCCTATGAGGGCGTTGCTTTTTATGCCTATACCTCCGCCCTGAACAGTGGCACCTCACCGGTGTACCGCTTTTACAACCGTGACAGCGGGTCTCATTTCTACACGATCAGCGCCGCAGAAAAAGACTGGGTGATCGCCACTCTCAAAAATTATGTCTACGAAGGCAGCGCGTGGAACGGCCAAATGACCGCTGGTGGCACTGCTGTGCCCATCTACCGCTTTTTCAACCCCAGCCGCAGCACACACTTTTTTACGATCAGCGAGACTGAGAAAAACATCGTGCAGACCAACCCGAGCTACCAATTTGAGGGTATTGCCTATTACAGCTGGACTACACCTTAAAGCCGCCACTGACGTTACCGTTACGCACCGAACCGCTCGGTCTCGGGAGGTCTGCGGCGTTGGCTTTCTTGCCAATAGCGTCGGCTTTGGTTGCGTCACTCACCTTGCGGCCTATACCGAAACGGACGCTCTGCAACCAGGGGGTTGCAGGGGTTGCTTCAACATCAACGTTGGAAACGCATCTCGCACTCTCAAAATCCGGCGGTACGCATGTTGCGTCGACTTTCAACAGCTCCGTTGTCTATGAAACCCACCCACCGTGAACGTTGAAACCCTGCTCCGCATCCCTGCCCTGTGCGTGGTCCTGGCCTGTGCGGAGACGCTGCACGGTATCGCTCGAATCAAATTCTTCATCCCCCGCCTGGGCAAAGAGCGGGCGATCAAGTGGAGTGCCCTCACGGGCACTCTTCTGGCTTTCGCCATCTGCTGGGCTTTGGTGCCTGGCATTGGGCTACGAACGAGCAAGGAACACCTCTTGCTCGGGTTGTTTCTCGCCGCGTTCATGGCGGGATTTGACATTGCGATCGGGAAATTGCTGATGCGCAAGTCGTGGGCGAAGATCTGGCCCGACTTCAACCCCCGGACCGGAAACTATCTGCTGTACGGCCTTATGGCCCTTTGTTTCATTCCGCTGGTGGTGTGGTTTGCAAGTCGCCACGGCTGATGCATTCATGACATCGGCTGTCCGCTTACCCGTTGCATGCCGACGCTCCTGCTCCGAGGCACATGATGGCCTCGGGCGTGAATGAGCCTGTGACATACTCCGCGCGCATGTCACAAGCCTTTCCTTTTTCTGCGATCGTGGGCCAGGATGAGATGAAGCTGGCGATCCTCATCGCGGCCATTGACCCCCGTATCGGCGGTGTCTTGGTGTTTGGTGACCGCGGCACCGGCAAGTCCACCGCAGTGCGCGCCCTGGCGGCGCTCTTGCCCAAGATGCGGGCCGTCGTGGGTTGTGTTTACGGCTGCGATCCGGCCGACAACACGCCGCGCTGCCCCGACTGCAGTGCGCGCCGGGCAGATGGAAAAACACCCGCAAAAAGCCATTTGGTACCTGTGCCTGTCGTCGATCTGCCGCTGGGTGCAACCGAGGACCGCGTCGTGGGCGCACTGGACCTGGAGCGCGCGCTGTCGCAAGGCGTGAAGGCGTTTGAGCCCGGCCTGCTGGCCCGTGCCAACCGAGGGTTTTTGTACATCGACGAAGTCAACCTGCTGGAAGACCACCTGGTCGATCTGCTGATCGACGTGGCCGCTTCCGGAGAGAACGTGGTGGAGCGCGAGGGCCTCAGTGTTCGGCATCCTGCGCGTTTCGTGCTGGTCGGCAGCGGCAACCCGGAAGAAGGTGAATTGCGGCCGCAGTTACTGGACCGTTTTGGGTTGTCGGTGGAGGTGAAGACGCCTGAAGATCTGCCTTCCCGTGTGGAGGTGGTGCGCCGCCGCGATGCGTTTGAACGCGACCCGGCTGCGTTCACAGAGGCCTGGAAAAAAGAAGACGAACGCATCCGCCGCAGCATCGTGGCGGCACGCAAACACCTGGACGATGTGCTGATTTCCGATGCGGCCCGCGAACGTGCGGCGCAACTGTGCATGGTTTTGGGCACCGATGGCCTGCGCGGCGATCTGACCTTGATCCGCGCAGCACGTGCCCTGGCTGCCTTGCAGGGTGACAACCAAGTGAGTGACCAGCACCTGCGCCGCGTCGCCGCACCCGCCCTGCGCCACCGCCTGCGGCGCAACCCGCTGGACGACGCAGGCTCCTCGGTACGTGTGGAGCGCGCCGTGGCGGAGTTGATGCCCGCATGAACAGCGACGCAGCGTTGACCGCTGCGTTGTTCGCCGTCGACCCGGCGGGTTTGAGCGGCACGGTTTTGCGTGCGCGTGCCGGTGAAGCGCGTGACGAGTGGCTGGCGTTGCTGCGGCGACTGCTTCCCGAGAACACACCATGGCGGCGTGTGCCGCTGAACATCCAGGACAGCGCCCTGCTCGGCGGGCTGGACTTGGGTGCCACCTTGCAGGCCGGACGGCCCGTGGCGCAGCAAGGCGTGCTCGCGCTGGCCGATGGTGGCGTGCTGCTGTTGCCCATGGCGGAAAGGTTGTCCATCGGCACGGCCGCTCGTCTGTCGGCCGTGCTGGACCAACAGGAAGTGGTGGTGCAACGCGATGGCCTCGCGCTGCGCCAAGCGGCCCGGGTCGGCATGGTGGCGCTGGATGAAGGCGCGGATGACACTGAACGCCTGCCCAGCAGCCTGCTGGACCGCCTGGCGTTTCACCTCATATTGCAAAACGACAGCCAGGCGCCGCAGGAAACCGTGCAATGGCGGGCATCAGACATCGAAAACGCGCGCGCAAGCCTGGGTCGAGTCACTTACGACGATGCATGCCTGCATGCGCTGTGCACAGCCGCACAGGCTTTGGGCGTGGACTCTTTGCGTGCTCCTTGGCTGGCCTTGCGAACGGCGCGTGCCGCGGCCGCGCTGGCGGGCGCAGCGCATGTTGACGACGAGCACATCGCCCTGGCCGCACGCCTGGTGCTGGCACCGCGTGCCACACGTATTCCCGCTGCACCCGAGGCACAAGAGCCACCTGCGCAGGAGTCACCCGCGCCGGCACAAGAACAGCCGCCAGAACCGCAACCAGAAAAAGACTCGCCCGCGGTGCCCGAGGCCCCAAACGAGCCATCATCCCAAGACGGTCGCGACCAGGCGAGCAAACCCAACGACACCGATGAGGCCGCCCAAGCCCCACCACCCCAGCCGTTGCCAGAACTCGCCGAGACCGTGCTCGCCGCTGCGCAGGCGGCCATCCCCGCGGGGCTGTTGGCACTGTTGAAACTCGGCGCCGCGGGTCGCGTTCGGGGGAGCGCCGTCGGGCGGTCGGGCGCAGTGCGCCAGTCACAGTCGCGAGGCCGCCCCGTCGGCGCACGGCGTGGCGAGCCGCGTGCCGGGGCGCGTTTGAACGTGATGGAAACCCTGCGCGCCGCCGCGCCCTGGCAGCGGGTGCGCGACATGCAACAACGCGCTGCTGCCTCTGGCGAAACGGGCCACGCGTCGCAAGCGGACACGCTGCCGACACGCCGCATTCAGGTCCGGCGCGAGGACTTCCACGTCAGCCGCTACAAACAAAAAACCCAAACCACCACGGTGTTCCTGGTGGACGCCTCGGGCTCGTCGGCGCTGAACCGGCTGGCCGAGGCCAAAGGCGCGGTGGAGCTGCTGCTGGCCGACTGTTATGTGCGCCGCGACCAGGTGGCCGTGCTGGCCTTTCGTGGCAAAGACGCGCAACTGCTGCTGCCCCCGACCCGTTCGCTGGCCCGTGCCAAACGCAGCTTGGCCGGCCTGCCCGGTGGCGGTGGCACACCGCTGGCTTCAGCGCTGGATGCGGCCTGCGCCCTGGGCGACCAGATTCGCCGCCGCGGCGAAACGCCCCTCCTCGTGCTGCTCACCGACGGCCGCGCCAACATCGCCCGCAACGGCGCACCAGGCCGCGCCCAAGCCACCGCCGACGCGCTGACCGCGGCGCGTGATCTGCGCCTGGCGGGCTTCAGCGCCTTGTTGATCGACACCGCCCCGCAACCCCAGGCCAGCGCCCAGCAACTCGCCACCGCAATGGGCGGGCGCTACCTGCCGCTGCCGCAGGCCGGCGCCGCCGCCTTGTCGCAGGCGGTGCGTGCGATGACGTTGGGCGGATCAAAGTCAAGGTGATGCGCGCTTCGGTCCCCCTTCAGCCACAAACGCAGATGCGCATGCCCGCGCCGGTGTTGGTCATTCCCGGGCAGGCGGGAATCCATTGGGTGTGGGCCAAGGAAGCAGTCGACGCGCCACGAGGCACTGCCTGGATTCCCGCGTGGATTGAAACCCGCGCGGGCCTGACGGAAGATCGGTTGACTTTGAACGAGGTCGCATTGAACCTCAGCTGTGGGGCAGTGACGTGGCGACGCGGCTGAACTGGTCCCAGGACGGCCACGACTGGCCGCACCGAGAGCACAGCGCATTTGTCGTGGCCGACGGCTTGCGCTGGCATGTGCAGCGTTTTGAATCTCGCGCCAGCAACGCGACCACGCCGCCGTGGATGGTGCTGATCCATGGCACGGGCGCATCCACGCATTCCTGGCGCGACCTGATCCCCTTATTGACCTCGCATTACAGCGTGCTCGCGATGGACTTGCCCGGCCACGCCTTCACCGACATGCCCTCCAGGGGCAGCCGCTCGCCGCAGTTCTCACTGCCGGGCATGGCACAAGCACTGGCCGCCTTGCTGAAGGAAGTGGCGGTGCAGCCCCGCGTGGTGGTGGGCCATTCAGCCGGCGCGGCGCTGGCCGTTGAGATGGCAGCCAGTGAGGCGGTGGTGCCACAGCACCTCGTCAGCCTCAATGGCGCCCTGCTGCCCTTGCCTGGCCTGGCGGGCGCGGTGTTCTCGCCGGTGGCGAAACTGATGGCCGCGACGCCCTGGGTGCCCCGGCTGTTTTCACGTCAGGCCAGTGACCCACGGGTGCTGGACAAACTGATCGAGTCCACCGGTTCGCGGATGGACGCACAGGGTTTGACGCTGTATGGCCGACTGGTGCGCAACCCTGGCCATGCGGCGGGCGCCCTGGCCATGATGGCGAACTGGGATTTGCCCCACGCTGCACGCCAGGTGTCGCGCCTGCCCATTCCACTGCGCCTCATCGTGGGCCTGCAAGACCGCACCATCACACCCCGTGAGGCCCACAGGGTGTGGGCCATGCTGCCTGCCGATGCAAGGCATGCCATTCATGAACTGCCCGGCCTCGGCCATCTGGCCCATGAAGAGCGGCCCGACCTGGTGGCGGCGGTGCTGCTGGAGGGGTTGGGCACGGAGGGTCCTACACCCTGACGCCAACGGCAGTAACCGTGCTCCTAAAACCGCCATTCACACGAAGGCGGGAATCCAGGCGGTGGCTGTTGGATTGCGCTGGTTGCTTTGCGAACCGTCTCCTGAATTCCCGCGTGCGCGGGAATGACGTATGGGAGCGGCGCGCGGCTTTAAGGCTCGACGCTGTCCACCTGAATCGATAAGCCGCTGGCCACGTTTTTCACCGGTCCGGCCTGACCCGTCAGATCGCCAGACTGTGGTGTGGCTTGGCCCGATTTGGAAATGCGCACGCCCACCACCACCCGGTCAAACTTGGACAGGCGCATGCCCTCGGACATGGCGCTGCTGTCGTCCAGCGTGAAACGCAGGGGCAGTTCACTGGCCCTGTGGCGCAGGATGGCCAAAGGCATGCGTGGCCCTTCGGCTGCACGGGCATAAATGAACACCGTGTCGTTGGGCGAGACACGGGCGGCCAGTGCGGGGGACAGGCTCACCTCCCCCGTCACTTGGGCGCTGGACGCCGGGCCAGCCGCCACATTCGACTGGGCGGGTGATGCACCCGCTGCAGCGGTCGCCGGGCTGCCACCCAGCGCCAACTTGGCGCGCGCCTCGGCCAGGCTGGTGTCGATGCTGACGGCAAATTCGCTGCCCGCATCCACCAAACCACGCGCTCGGGTCCAGTGGCGCACTGCTGCGGGGAAATCCCCGCGCTCGAAAGCGGCACTGCCCGCCAAAGCGAGGGCTTTGATGTTGTTGGGGTCCAGCAGCAGGGCCTGCTCGACCAAACGCAGGGGTTCGCCCTGGATGTTTTGGCCCTGCAGCACCGCCAGCACATCGGCACGGTCGGCCAGCAGCTGGGCGTTTTGTGGCGCCAGGGTGATGGCGCGCGCATAGGCTTTGTCGGCCTCGGCGAACCGCTGCACAGCCGCGTAAGAGCGTGCCAGCATTTCCCAGGCTTTGGGATCGGCCTGTTGCTCGGCAGGCGCATTTTCCAGGCGCTGTGCGAGCTGCATCACCATGGTCTCGACCTGGGCCGCCGTTACCTCGCCTGCGGCCGGTTCAGCCCGTGAAGCGGCCAGCACGGCCTGCGGCTGGCCCACCCAACTGTAAAAACCAAAGGCCATCGCGGGAATGAAAACCGCCAGCATCCACATCGTGGCGGTGGCGCGGCCAGGGAGGGATGCGATGGCCTGGGGACCGGTGGTGCTTTCTTCGTCCAGCACCCGGCGCTGCAACTCGGCCCGGGCCTGCTGGTGCTGCTCGGCGCTCAACTGGCCTGCGGCCAGCTCGGCGTCCAGTTGATGTGACTGCTCGCGCAACAAGGTCAGGTTGCTGCCGGGGGCCTGCCCAGGGGGGTGTGCTGGCGTGCGCCCAGCCCGCCACAGCGCGGGCAAGACCAAAGCCAGGGCCAGGGCGGTCAACACCGCAGCCGCGATCCAAAACGAGGTCATGGGGTGTGCCGTCCTTCATCCAACAGTTGCTGCGCACGCTCGGCGTCTTCGGGGCGAATGCCGTCACCGGGCTGCGCGAGCCTGCGCCGACGGATGTGGGCGGCCAGCACGGCGGCGCCCACGGCGAGTAAGACGAAGGGGCCCACCCACAGCAGCACGGTGCTGGCTTTGAGCGGCGGGCGGTACAACACGAAATCACCGTAACGGGCCACCATGAAATCGAGGATTTCTTGTTTCGATTGGCCCTGCACCAGCTTGTGTTGGATTTGCCGCCGCAGGTCCACCGCCAGGTCGGCATTGGACGCTGCAATGGTTTCGTTCTGGCACACCAGGCAGCGCAGCTCCTCGGCGATCAACATGACACGCGCTTCCAGCGCCGGGTCGGCGACGCGGGGTGCGGCCTGCTGCTGGGCAAACGCCAGGCCATAAGCGCAGAACAGCAGAATCGCCCAGGCGGTAGCCAGGGACGAGCGTTTCAACATCCACTGCATCGTTTCAAGCCCCCAGTTTCACCAACAACGGCCGGATCACCTGGTCCAAGGCCTCGGGCGTCACCGGTCCGATGTGTTTGTAGCGGATCACGCCCTCGCGATCGATGACGAAGGTTTCGGGCACGCCATACACCCCGAGGTCGATGCCGACCAGCCCTTCGGCATCGGACAAGGACTGCCGGTAAGGATCACCGTACCTCTGCAACCAGCGCAGGGCATTCTCGCGTTTGTCTTTGTAGTTCAGGCCATACAGCGGCACGGCCGAGGTTTTGGCGAAATCCACAAACAGGGGATGCTCCTGCTGACAGGCCACGCACCACGAGGCCCACACGTTCAGGATCCACACCTGGCCGCGCAGGTCCTGGGGTGACAAGGTTTTGTCGGGTGATGCGAGCGTGGGCAAGCTGAAAGCGGGGACGGGTTTGCCGATCAAGGGCGACGGCACCTCGCGCGGATTGAGGTTCAGCCCCACCGCCAGAAAACCGGCGAGTGCCAGAAACAGCGCCAGCGGGATCAGGTAGCGTTTCATGGCTGGTGGGCGGGGTCAACCGGCGGGTGAGACAACTGCGGCGACACGGCGACCGTTTGCGCTGGATGAGGAAGCGGTGCGCTGCGCGGCTGGCGCACCGCGCGGTAGCGGCGGTCCAGCACGGCGAGCACACCGCCAGCGGCCATCAGCAGGCAACCCAACCAGATCCAGTTCACCAGCGGTTTGTGGTGCACCCGCACGCTCCAGGCGGTGCTGCTCACGGGTTCGCCAAGTGCCACGTACAAATCACGCCCCAGGCTGCGGTGGATGCCCACCTCGGTCATGGGCATGCGGCTGACGTTGTAAACGCGGCGCTCCGGCGTGAGCATGGCCACCGGTGCGCCGTCGCGAGTGACGTTGATGGTGGCGCGCGCGGCGGTGTAGTTGGGGCCACGCACCGAGGACACGCCGTCCAGGCGGAACACATGGCCACCGACGGTGGTGGTCTGGCCAGGCTCCATGCGCACATCACTCTCGCTTTGAAAACCACTGACCACGGTGACCCCGGCAATGAACACAGCCACACCGAAGTGGGCCAGCAACATGCCGTAATAACTGCCCGGCTGGGCCGCCAGACGCGTGCGCCAGGCTGGTGCCGGGTGTTCACGCAGCCGCGTGAAGAGGTTCAGCAGCGCCGTGCTGGCCACCCAGGCGGCCAAGAGCAAGCCGAGGCCGATCATGGGCGTCCAGTGCCCCAGCACCACCGGCGCCACCAAGGCACTGGCCACGCTCACGCCCGCGGCCCAGCTCAGGCGCCGCGCCAAATCGCCCACGGGGGCTTGGCGCCACCGGGCCAGTGGCCCCACACCCATCAGGAACAAAGCCGGCGCGATCAGCGGCACAAACACCGCGTTGAAATAAGGCGGGCCAACCGACAACTTGCCCATGCCCAGCGCATCGATCACCAGCGGGTACAGCGTGCCCAGCAAGACCGCCGCTGCCGCGACCAGGAGCAGCACATTGTTCGCCAGCAACATCGACTCGCGAGACACCCATTCAAAACGGCCGCCCAGGCCCACCTTGGGCGCGCGCCAGGCAAACAGCAGCAAAGAACTGCCCACCACCGCCACCAGAAAACCGAGGATGAAAATGCCACGGGCCGGGTCCGACGCAAAGGCGTGCACAGAGCTGAGCACACCCGAGCGCACGATGAAAGTACCCAGCAAAGACAGAGAGAACGCCAGGATGGCCAAGAGCGCCGTCCACATCTTGAAGCCACCGCGTTTTTCTGTGACCGCCAGCGAGTGGATCAGCGCCGTGCCGACGAGCCAGGGCATGAAGGAGGCGTTTTCAACCGGATCCCAAAACCACCAGCCGCCCCAACCCAGTTCGTAGTAAGCCCAGAAACTGCCCAGCGCGATCCCGAGCGTGAGAAAGCACCAGGCCAGCGTGGTCCAGGGCCGCGACCAGCGGGCCCACGCGGTATCCAACCGCCCCGACAGCAAGGCGGCGATGGCGAAGGCGAAGGCGACCACAAACCCGACATAACCCATGTAAAGCATGGGCGGGTGGATGATCATGCCGGGGTCTTGCAGCAGCGGGTTCAAATCCTGGCCATCTGCCGCCGCCGGCAGCAGACGCTCGAAGGGGTTGGAGGTGGTCAAGGTGAACAACAGGAAGCCGCAGCTGATCAGGCCCATCACGCCCAATACGCGGGCGACCATGCGGTCATCCAGTGCGCGGGAGAAAGTCGCCACCGCCAGCGTCCAGCCCGAAAGGATGAGCGACCACAGCAGGATCGAGCCTTCATGGTTGCCCCACACCGCCGTGATCCGGTACACGAGCGGCAGCGACGAGTTGGAGTGGTTAACGGCCAGCAGCACCGAAAAGTCGTTGTCGATGAAGGCCCAGGTGAGGCAGGCGTAAGCAATCAGCGTGAACGTGAACTGGCCCACGGCCGAAGGCCGTGCCAAGGCCATCCAGGCGATCCGCCCCTGTTGTGCGCCGATCAGGGGCAGCAGGCTTTGCGACAGCGCCA